>Ga0255336_102153_pt1 | contig 10771 bp, 11 predicted proteins | sample MeOH1_35cm_T3_17_FD_189102 | JGI IMG/M metagenome (GOLD analysis project Ga0255336, IMG submission 189102) | Sandy soil microbial communities from University of British Columbia, Vancouver, Canada - MeOH1_35cm_T3_179 | ecosystem: Engineered > Artificial ecosystem > Sand microcosm > Unclassified ...
ATCAGCGCCGAGAACACCCAGAAGGTGAGCTGTGCGGCGCCCAGGCTCATGCTGCGGATGCCGAAGCTGAAGACGAAGATCAGGGCCAGGGGCGCGAAGGTGACGATCCAGCCGAGGCCGCTCATGGCGACGCCGCGCGGCGTCACGACGTAAAGCAGATCCTGCAAGGCCGGCACGGTGCCGAACATGTAGGCAAGGATGCCGGTCAGGACCAGGCCACCGGTCATGTAGTTGTAGACCTTGAGCATGTAGGCGCGCAGGCCGACATCCAGCTCGGCGGCGCTGGTCTGGCCGCGCACGGCATATGGGCTATTCGGTCGAGTGACCATGTGTGTCTCCGCTCCCTAAGCGTTGTTTCGTGGAAGCTGTCGGGCAATGATCATGTCGATCATGGCCGCGGCTTCTGCACCCCAGGATATTAGGCTGATCGGGGGGATTTTCAATAGCCGCAGGCCGTAAGCGGGCCGTAAATCCTGATGTCAAGTCTATGAAAAAGCTTGCGAAAAGCCGCCCCGGCGGCAATAACCCAGGGCGGCCCCCGGTTGCCCCCGGGGTCACTCTGGGGTCATTTTGCCATATCATTTCGGGAATTCGGGGGTCCAAACCCAATGAATCGCATTTTTTCCGGCGTCCAGCCGACCGGCAACCTGCATCTCGGCAACTATCTCGGTGCTGTGCGCAACTGGGTGCGCATGCAGCACGACATGGACAGCATCTTCTGCATCGTCGACCTGCATGCCATCACCATGTGGCAGGATCCCAAGGACCTGCGCCATGCCATCCGCGAGGTGACGGCGGCTTTCCTGGCGGCCGGTATCGACCCCAAGCGCTCGATCGTCTTCCCGCAGAGCCAGTGCGGCGCCCATGCGCGGCTGGGCTGGATCCTCAATTGCGTCGCCCGCATCGGCTGGCTCAACCGCATGACCCAGTTCAAGGACAAGGCCGGCAAGGACCGCGAGAACGCCTCGGTCGGGCTCTACACCTATCCGGTGCTGATGGCGGCCGACATCCTGGCCTATCGGGCGACACATGTGCCGGTGGGCGAAGACCAGAAACAGCATCTGGAACTAGCCCGCGACATCGCGCAGAAGTTCAACAATGATTACGGCGTCGATTTCTTCCCGCTGCCGAACCCGGTGATCGGCGGCCCGGCCGCCCGCATCATGAGCCTGCGCGACGGGTCGAAGAAGATGTCGAAATCCGACCCCTCGGATTACAGCCGCATCAACATGACCGACGATGCCAATGCCGTGGCCCTGAAGCTGCGCAAGGCGAAGACCGATGTGCATCCCTTGCCCGGCCTCGCCGATCTCGACGACAAGGGCCAGTTCAAGGCCGAGATCGACACGGCACGGCCGGAAGCCGTCAACCTGCTGTCGATCTATGCCGCTTTGTCTGACCGGCAGCTTGCCGACGTGGTGGGCAGCTTCGAAGGCAAGGAATTCTCCGCCTTCAAGAAGGAGCTCACCGATCTCGCCGTCGCCGTGCTCGGCCCGATCGGGTCGGAAATGAAGCGGCTGCTCGCCCATCCGGGTGAAATCGACGCGGTGCTGTCGGATGGTACGGCGCGGGCCAATGCCATCGCCGAACCGATCCTGCGCCAGGCGGAAGAGATCGTCGGCTTCCTGCACGCCTGATCGGTGCCGGGGCGGGCCGGCTGGCAAGGCGCGGCATTCCGCGGCCTTGCCGATGCAGCCGTGGGTCTCTATGTCATAGGCCAGTGCAAGCAGAGGTGGCGATATGCCCAGTGACCCCTTTATCGATGCCAGCGGCGCGCCCAAGCCCGGTGGGAGGCGCCTGAATGGCGGCAGGTTCCGCCTGCTCAAATGGCCGGTCATCCTCCTCCTGATTGCTGTTTTCGCCTATTACCCGATCGGCATGATCGTGGTGCACAAGATCGATGACGATCCGGATTTCAAGGCGGCCGACGCGCCCAGCGGCGCCAGCCAGGCCGTCGCCGTCGAGGCGGCGCTGATCGACCGCGAAGTCAACCGCAACGGCTGGATCTCCAACGATCCCATCTTCCTGCCGGGTTCCCTGCTCGACAACATGCCGAACTTCCAGCAGGGCATGCTGCAGGCGATGCGCCGCTTCACCCTGGAACTGCAGGACCAGATCGGCCGGTCGCGCGCCTCCAGCAGCATCGACCCCGACCTGCAGAAGGCGGTCGGCCTGCTCAATTATTCGCCGACTGTCTGGCTGTGGAATCCCAGCGTCTCCCTGGCGCCGGCGCAATCGTCGGAAGCGCAATATCGCGCGGCGATGCGGGCCCTGCAGTCCTATAACGACCGGCTGGGCCGCGGCCAGGCCACCTTCGAACCGCGTGCCGATAACCTGCAGGCGACGCTGGACGGCATCGGCAAGGATCTCGGCGATGCCTCCAGCGAGATCGAGCGCCAGATCGACGACAATTCCGGCAACTGGCTGGATTTCAACGCCGATGACGTCTTCTACCGGGCCAAGGGCCTCTCTTACGCCTATGCCATCATGCTGCGTGACCTGGGTGGCGACTTCAAACAGGTCATTCAGGAAAAGGGCGCGACGCAGATCTGGCAGCGCCTGGTCGGCAGCCTGATGGAAGTCGCGGCATTGCGGCCCTGGGTCGTGGTCAATGGGCGCCCGGACGCCCTGCTGCAGCCCAACCATCTGGCGGCGGAGGGCTTCTACATCCAGCGGGCCCGCACCCAGCTCTACGAGCTGATCGACATCCTGCAGAAATAAGCGCGCGTTATGACCGGCGATCAGCCGGCCGCATAAGGCTGTCATCGTCCCGCGGCCAAGCCTCGCCACGGGCACAGAAGTGCCGAAAAATCGGGGCCAATTCGATCGCTGATCTTTCCTCGCGAATCGCATGGGCGTAGGGTGAGGACGGCAAGCAGGCATGCCGAGTCGCCGAAATTGCAGCACCATGACCGCCGATACCTGCCGCGCGTGATCAAGGCAGGCACGGCGGTGGCGCGATGAGATCGGTGCCTTGATTGCAGCTTGATGAATGATCCGCGGACAATACCGTGTGCCGGTTCCCGCTGTGGGCCTGATCAGGCATGCAACAGGAAACGGCTGGCGGTCCCGCCTAAGCCCCCGATCGCGCGCCGCGAGAAAGCCTCGCCAGCGCAATCGGGTGGCGTTCTGTTACCTGAAAGATGGCGCGGGCCCTCCGCTCAGCATCTATCAGGTGGCGGCAGGGCAGTGTGCGAAGCGGCGCTGAAATGGCGCCGGCCGAGGGGATGCGGCCGGTCAGAGGACGAACCGGGGTTGGTGGGATGTTGGGCGCCCTTCTGGATTGGCTGCTCAGTTTTCAGATCTATCTGCCGATCGCTGAGATAGCCATCAGCGTGCCCATGCTGCTTGCCTTGGGCGGCGGTGTCGGCTTTCTCTCCGGCCTGTTCGGCGTCGGCGGCGGCTTCCTGCTGACACCGCTGCTGATCTTCATCGGCATTCCACCGGCCGTGGCGGTCGGTACGCAATCCAATCAGGTCGTTGCCTCATCGGTATCCGGCGTGCTGGTCCATTGGGGCCGCGGCAATGTCGATTTCATGATGGGCTTCGCCTTGCTGGCAGGCGGCGTCTTCGGCTCCAGCATCGGCATCGTGATTTTTGCCCTGCTGAAGCGTTTCGGCCAGATCGACGTGGTGATCGCCATCTCCTACGTGGTGACCCTGGGCGCGCTCGGTCTGCTGATGCTGGTGGAATCGATCCAGGCCCTGCGCCGGGTGCGCCGCAAGGCACCGCCGCGCAAACTCCATCAGCATACCTGGGCCCATGGCCTGCCGTTCAAATTCCGCTTCAAGAAATCGCGCCTCTATATCAGCGTCCTGTTGCCGGTCGCGATCGGTGCCATGGTCGGCCTGATGTCGGCGATCATGGGTGTGGGCGGCGCCTTCATGCTGGTGCCGGCGATGATCTATCTGCTCGGCATGCCGACCAGCGTCGTCATCGGCACCTCCCTGTTCCAGATCATCTTCGTCTCCGGCTACATCACCATCCTGCAATCCTGGCAGAACCACACCGTCGACATCCTGCTATCGCTGATCCTCACCTTCGGGTCGGTCGTCGGTGCGCAGATCGGCGGCCGGGTCGGTGTCAAGCTGCCGGGCGAACAGCTGCGCTTCCTGCTGGCATCGATGATCGTCACCGTCGCGCTGTTGCTGCTGATCCAGCTGGTCCGTCATCCCGCCGAGCTCTATGCCATCACCACCTTAGGGGGGCTGCATTGAGGCGGCGGCTGACATGGTTCGGCGGTGCGGTGGTCGGCCTGCTGCTGGTCATGGCCAGCCTGGTCCATCGTCCGGCGGAGGCCAAGAGCATTGTCGCCGACATCGATCACCACCTGATTGCCATCACCACCGATTTTTCCGGCGACGACGTGCTGATCTTCGGCGCCGTCGACCAGCCGGGCGATGTGGTCATGGCGCTGTGGGGGCCGCTGACCGAAGTGCAGGTACATCACAAGGAACGCATCGCCGGCATCTGGATCAACCGCGACATGGTGACCTTCGGCGATGTGCCGAGCTTCTATGGTCTCGCTTCCTCGCGGCCGCTGACCGATATCCTGTCCCCGGCCGCGCTTGAGCAATACCAGCTCGGCATCAATCGCCTGCAGATCAAGACCCTGGCGGCCGAAGACGCCGCCCTTGGCAAGGTCGATGATTATCGCCAGGCCTTGCTGGGTCTGCGCGAACGCGACAGCCTCTATGGCGATAAAGTGGGGCGGGTGAATTTCATCGGCGATACCCTGTTCCGGGCCAATCTGCGGCTGCCCTCGACGGTGCCGACCGGCAAGTTCCTGGTCGAGGTCTATCTGGTGCGCAATGGCGAGGTCGTCGATGCGCAAACCATCCCGCTGGTGATCAGCAAGGTGGGATTCGGCGCCGACATCTACCGCTTTGCCAACCGGCATGGCTTCGCCTATGGTGTGGTCGCGCTGATCCTCTCCCTCGCTTTGGGCTGGGTGGCGCATTTGATCTTCCGCCGGAGGTAGGCATGACTGCTGACGCTCCCGCTGATGCCCCGGGGGGTGCTCCCGCCGCGCCGGGAGCAGCGACCCCGACCGATCCTGCTGTCGAAAGCGCTGCCAGCCGCATCTTCCTTGTCGTCATCGACGATTCGCCGGAAATGAAGGCAGCCTTGCGCTATGCCTGCCGGCGCGCCGCCAAGAGCGGTGGCCGGGTCGCCATGGTGCATATCACCGAGCCGACCGGCTTTCGCGAATGGCGCGGCGTCAGCGATCTCATTCGCGACGAGGCGCGCCAGCAGGCCGAGGCGATCATGCAGAAGACCGCCGCCGAGGTTTCCAAGCTGTCCGGCAAGATGCCGATCCTCTATTTCCGCGAGGGCAATCGTCGGGAAGAGGTGATGAAGCTGATCGATGAGGAATCGTCGATTTCCATCATCGTGCTCGGCGCCTCGACCAGCGCCAAGGGGCCGGGGCCGCTGGTCACGGCGCTCAGCGGCAAATATGTCGGCAAATTGCGTGTGCCGCTGACCATCGTGCCGGGCAATCTGACGACCGAAGATATCGAACATATTGCCTAGCCACGCGCGGCTTTACATCCGGCCTTACCCATCGCCCGGCAGCTTCTGCCGCTCTTAAGCGTATTTAACGGATGAACTTGGCTGAATCCGCCGGGGCAGCGCCCCGGGGCGGAATTGGCACAGCCTTTGCGTTTGCGACCCTCGACTCAATGCGTCTTTTCCGGCAACCGACAGTCGAGGGCCGTAGCATGGCAGCTTCTTCAATCTATGGATCACAGGTCCAATCCGCCGCTCAGAGCCTGGCCGCCTATCTGCAGGCGCTCCAGGCGAAGAACAGCGGCACTACCGCCGGCACAGGGACGACCGGCAACGATATCGCCACGACCGGCACGGCGGTGAACGGCGCCGGCCAGAACAACAAGAGTTCCGGCAGCAAGGACACCGCATCGACGGGCGGCCAGGCGACTGATACCGTCACCTTGTCGGCCGAGGCACAGCTGATCCTCGCGAATGCCCAGGCGCCCAGCAACGGGCCGGGCAGCCTTGCCACCTATCTCAACACCAGCAATGCTCAGAACGGCATCGGCTCGGCCGACGGCATCGGCAGCGACCCCTTCAATAGCGGCTATCAGGGCGCGATCGCCCAGTTCAAGCAATGGCTGTCGCAGCCGCTCGGCCAGCCGGTGCCGAGCATCCCGGGCCAGACCACGGATAACAGCCCGCAAACCAGCAGCGACACTTCCGCCAGCTCCGGCGTCAACGCGACCAGCTCGACGAGTAGCTGATGGCGCTCGGGGTCAATGCTTATAACGCCGTCAGCACGCCGACGATTCCGGCGACGGTTACCGACCCGGCACAATCGGCCACGACCGATGCCGCCGGCAGCGGCTCGACGACCACCGGCGCCAGCACGAACGGTACGTCGTCGAGCAGCAGCGGCGATCAGGTTTCATTATCCTCGCAGGCCCAACAGCTGCTCAATCGCGGCGCGCCGGTATTCGACGCCCAAGGTGCCACAGTCGGCGGCAAGCGCGTGGCATTGATCGATATCATCGACAATACCGACGGCACTTACACCGAGACGGAACGCCAGGCGGCAGTGCGGCAGATCAACCAGCGCGAGACGGCCGGTTTCCGCTGGGCGAAGCCGACCACGGATGATCCGACGGCGACGAAGCAATATTACGCGACCTATCTCAGCTATCTGAAGGGCCTGCCCAAGGAAGAGCAGAACAGCTCGCGCTATCAGGGCGAGATCGATCACGCGCAGCAGCTGATCAAGGATGCCGATCGCCAGATCGCCATGCAGAACATCCAGCAATTCAACCTCGCCAGCTATAGCGGCGACAGCATGGGCCTGTTCGGGCCCCTGGTATCGCGCATCAACCAGCAGATAACCCAGCAGCTGGCGGGCTTGCCGAATACCAATCTGACGACCACCGCCCGCTATTATCAGGCGGTGATCAACATGCCGCGCACCGCCGACCAGGTGCTCGCCTCCACCGACCCGAATGCCACCAGTTCAGACAACAGCAGCTCAATCGGCAGCAGTTCGGGCAGCGGCAGCTCTTCCGGCTCGAGCGGCAGCGTCTCCGTCCAGGCTTGATGGGTGGAAAGTGACGGCGTGGTCGCGCTTCAGCGCGGCAGGCCGAAGACTTCCGCCGGCTCGTCGAAGCCGCGCAGGTCGTATTTGCCGAGCGGCACCAGCTTGCTGCCGCAAGGCGAGGCAAAGGCGCGCGATGCCAGCAGGACCTCGTCCAGCGGCCGGCAGAGATCGCCGATCCGGGCCGCCAGATTGACGGCGGGGCCGATGACGGTGAAATCCAGCCGTGCCAGATCATGCGAGACGGCGCCGATATTGCCATAGGTGACCGAACCGGCATGCAGGCCGATACCGACCTTGAGCGGCCGCTTGCCGGCGCTGGCGCGCAATTCGTTCAATTCGCTGATCGCCTCCAGGGCGCCTTCCGCGGCTTCCAGCGCAACATGACACTGCCGGTCTCGATCGAGATCGTCGCGCATCGGGAAGATCGCCAGCACCGCGTCGCCGATGAATTTCAGGATCTCGCCGCCCTTTTCGTGCACCGGCCGGGCAACGGCGTCGAAATAGTCATTGAGCAGGGCGATCACCTCGTCGCGCGGGAGCTTGTTGCTGAGCCGGGTGAAGTCTCGCAGGTCGCAATACCAGACGGCAGCGGCAATGGTGACACCTTCACCGCGCTGGATGGCGCCGGCCATGACCCGCTCGCCGGGATCGCGGCCGAGATAAACCTCCAGCAGGGCGCCCGCCAGGCGCCGGGTCTCCAGCATCTCGATCACCATGGCGAGGACCGGCACGATCGCCTCGAAGGCGCCCAGTTGCGTGTCGTTGAACCCGCCGGGCAGATCGGTGGTGATGGAAATGCTGCTGCGCACCAGGGGACCGATATTGAGGGCAAAAATCGCGTAATCGGTGGCACCCTGGTCGCGCATGTCGGTCAGGATGGGGAAATCCATCTGCACGTCGGGGCCTTCCAGCCGGCGGCGGATCCGCTTGATGCCGAACTCATAGAGCATGCGGATCGGGCTCTGGATATAGGTCGCGCTGTTGATGACCGAAATGTCGCGGGTCACAGTGGAGATGGCCTCGTCACCCCGATTCCAGCCATAGCCGATGGCGGCGATCTGCGGGTGCAAGGTGCGCTGGCCGACATAGACCCGCAACAGGGGGAAGCCTGATTCCGTCAGCTTTTTGACCAGGCCGCCGAGGAATTGCGGCATATCCTTGGCCGAGGGGCCATGTTCCAGCAGCCAGCGGAAGGTCTTTTCCACCGCCGGGCAGGCCAGATTGCCGTTTGCGTCACGGGCGCAATCCTGCCCCTGGGCGACCGCCTCCTGGGCCAGGGCGCGCGCCAGCATATCGCCCGCAATCGCTTGCCGGGCGTCCTGATCGCGGCCGTTCTTTTCGTTGATATCGGCGACGGCCGGGCCGGTTTCCCGGCTCGGTCGGCCGAAGCTCAGCGTACCGGCCGCCTGATCCTCAGTGGCATCGTTCATAACCATAACCATTTTACGGTTGAAGCCGACAGGTCAATCAACCATCTTCGACTCATCATATCTCGTAAGAGATTAGCGGAGCTATGTAATGTTCATCCAGACAGAAGAAACCCCAAATCCTGCGACCCTGAAATTTCTTCCCGGCCGCAGCGTGGTGCTGCAGGGCACGGCCGATTTCGATAGCATCGAAGCGGCCCAGCGCTCGCCTTTGGCGGCCCGCCTGTTCGGCGCCGAGGGCGTGGTGCGCGTTTTCCTCGGCAGCGATTTCATCACCATCACCAAGAGCGATGCCAAGGACTGGTCGGTGCTGAAGCCGACCCTGCTCGGCGTCATCATGGAGCATTTTACCACCAATCAGCCGGTCCTGCTCGACGAAGCGGGCGCGACGCCCCATGCCACGGCCAGCGAAGAGGATGACGAGATCGTCACCCAAATCAAGGAGTTGCTGGATACCCGCGTGCGTCCGGCGGTGGCCCAGGATGGCGGCGATATCATTTTCCACGCCTTCGAGGATGGCATCGTCTACCTGCATATGCAGGGCTCCTGCAGCGGCTGCCCCAGCTCGACCGCGACCCTGAAAATGGGCATCGAGAACATGCTGCGGCATTACGTGCCGGAAGTGGTCGAAGTCCGTCCGGTCTAAGCGAAGCCCAGCATATCGCGACCATAGGGCGGCCGGGATGGTGAGAACCATGCCGGCCGTTTCCCGTTTAGGGGCAGGTGGCATCGCCGCCACGCGATAGCCCGCCACCCCATAGACCGACGGGGGAATCATGCCGGACATTGCCGACCATCGGGGCCGGAAACTGGAGCAGCTGGCGCTCGACCAACTCTTTCTCGAGGCCCATACCCAGCGCCGGTGGCAGGACCGGCCCTTATCCGACGCAATCCTGAAAGCGGCCTATGACCTTGCCCGCATGGCGCCGACCAGCGCCAATTGCCAGCCCTTGCGCGTCCATTTCGTGTGCAGCGCCGCGGCCAAGGAAAAGCTGCGTCCCTGCCTCTCCAAGAGCAATGTCGACCAGACGATGACGGCGCCGGTGACGGCGATTTTCGCCGCCGATGTCGGGTTCTACGAATTCCTGCCCAAGCTCTATCCTCAGGCCGATGCCAAATCCTGGTTCACCGGCAGCGAAGCGGCGATTCGCGGCACGGCGGAGATGAATGCGGCCCTGCAAGCCGGCTATTTCATCCTGGCAGCCCGCAGCCTCGGCCTCGATTGCGGGCCGATGGGCGGTTTCGACAAGGCCAAGACCGATGCGGCCTTCTTCGCCGGCAGCACATGGAAATCGCTGTTCCTCTGCAATCTCGGCTATGGCGATCCCACCGGCCACCGCCCGCGCAATCCCCGCCTCGACTTCACCGAAGCCTGCCGCATCGATTGATCCGCGGCAGCAGGTGGCCCGTCTAGACCTGGCCGGTTGCCGCCCGGATCTTGCGGTCGGTCTCATATTGGCTGAGCGCATAGACCGACCAGATGGCGGCAGGAATCCAGCCGATCAACGTGATCTGCAAGATCAGGCAGATCAGTCCGGAAAAGGGCCGGCCGATGGTGAAGAACTGCAGCCACGGCAGGAGCAAAGCGAGAATGAGGCGCATCTATCGGCTTCCTTGTTCGATCCCATCGCGCCGGGACGAACCGGCGCGAAACGCAGGATAGATGATCGCCGCTGGCTTCGGTTGCAAGGTTTCCTGCAGATTCCGCGATCCGCACGGCTTCAATATCTCGTCACCGATATCGGCGCCCGATTACCATGTGAGGGCGGGGCAGGGGGTGTGGATTTGTGTTACAGCTTGCAGGCGAGCGGGTACGCTATCCGGCACGGACACACCTGCCACAGATAAACAAAATGGCACGCTGACATCCGAAGATGCAGTGCGACAGAAAGGCGAGCAACGATTTGAGCATGGCATCGGAACGGGCTGGTAACGCCGCGATCGATGCGGAGCGGGGACGCGACGGCTATGTCAGCGGCATCGCCTATCCGCGCCGCTATTATCGCGAGCTCAATCCGGCATCGATTGCCTTTGCTGCCTTGCAGGCCGGCTATCAGGCGCCGCGCCTCGACCGGCCGTTCCGTTATCTCGATCTCGGTTGCGGCCATGGCTACAGTACCACCCTTTTTGCCGCGCTGTTTCCGCAAGGCGATTTCCAGGGCGTCGATCTCGATCCCGTCCATATCGCCAGTGCCGAGCGGTTGCGCCAGGCGGCGGTGATCGACAATGCCCGCTTTTCCGCCACCTCCTTCGCGGCGATGGC
>Ga0255336_102154_pt1 | contig 10767 bp, 15 predicted proteins | sample MeOH1_35cm_T3_17_FD_189102 | JGI IMG/M metagenome (GOLD analysis project Ga0255336, IMG submission 189102) | Sandy soil microbial communities from University of British Columbia, Vancouver, Canada - MeOH1_35cm_T3_179 | ecosystem: Engineered > Artificial ecosystem > Sand microcosm > Unclassified ...
ACCCCGGCTGCGCTTCGACACTTCGACAAACTCGCCGAGGCCTTCGCCAAGGCAGCGAAAGGCGCCTGAACAGCCTTCCCTCCGTCGATTTACCCGACAGTTCGGGTCAGAAAAAACTCCGCATACCGATCGCAACACCTGTCTGGTTGCTGCGTCCCGGCGATTCAACAGTCGCCGCGTCGCTCACCCTGTTGATATCGACGGTGCCATAGACTTCCGTCCGCTTCGACAGTGAATACTCGGCCAGCGCTACTGCGGTGTAGCGGGTGCCAGTGCCAAGCGAGCCATCGGCGGTCGCTGCATTCCGCATGTGATCGTAGTAAAACGCGCCGTAAGCAACAGCGGGCCGCTCACCTGCCACGACACACCAGCAAACGGATCATCGTCGGTGCGACCGGTATTTTTCAACTGGCCGATGTCAGGTATCGGCTGCTCCGCCAGGAGCGTGTCGACAAGGCCGGTATTGTCCTGCGAATGCATATAGCCGAGAGAGAGCTTCGTCTGGCTGAATACGTACCTGATCCCTACGTGATAAAGCGTCTGCTTATTGTTCCCGTTGTCGCTGACCTGTTGTACACGGGCACCGATATTGAGCGGGCCATGTGCATACGACGCGAGAAGCCCGAGCATATCGCCGGCTCCCATATGACCCGGAACCTGCCCAGAGAAACCAACTGCACCGCTCGACTCGTAGTTATTGCCGAACGAGTAGATCGCGCCGATATACAGGCCGCCGAACTGGTAGACGTACTTGATCGAGTTATCAACGGTCAGTCCCGCACCAAGTGCATAAGAGACGGATTCAAAAAGACTGCTCCGCCCGTCTGAAGATGTTCCAGCAGACGAGAGAGCAACCGAGTTTGAGAAATGCTTCGTGAATGTCGGCGCGATGTTCGAACCGAATACGAAGACGACGGAAGTTGTGAAGCCACGCATGAGTACGTTCGACAACCCAGCGGAATTTGCCCAGACCACTGCCGTGTTCTGTCCGGCGCTTGGCAATCACCGGCTTGATGCCGCGCTCGCGAAGTTTCTGGCGATGCGCCGCGGAGTCATAGCCACGGTCTGCATAGATGACTTTGGGCTTCTGAAGAGGTCGGCCACGTACGCCGCGAATCGGTGGAATGGCGTCGACCAGTGGCAGCAGTTGGGTGACGTCGTGGCGATTCGCGCCTGTCAGGATCGCGCTGGCAGGAATGCCGTTGGCGTCTACGAGGATGTGGTGCTTGGAACCTGGTCGCGCGCGATCCGTGGGGTTCGGACCAGTTTTTCGCCCGCCCCGACGGCTCGCACAGACGAAGAGTCGACGGCTGCTCGCGAGAAGTCCAGTTCGCCTGCCTCGCGTAACTTCGCCAGCAGTAGCTCGTGCAGTCGCTTCCATACGCCCGCCTTCTGCCAGTCGCGCAACCGTCTCCAGCAGGTTGAGCCCGAGCCAAATCCCAATTTTGTCGACAGGTCGCGCCAGCGAATACCGGTCTTGAGCACGAACAGGATGCCGTTCAGTGCAGGCCGGTTGGCAACCGGCAACCGGCCTGGATACTTCTTGCGTCGTGGCTTTGGCGTCGGCAGCAATGGCTTGATCAGTGCCCACAGTTCGTCATCAACAATCGGCGCGCCCATCCTTGGTTCCCGTTGTTCAGATGACCAAGGTTAACAGCTTGCCGAAAAGGTTAACAGCCCCCATCGGGGTCTTTTTGATTCCGTCTCTAAGGCAACCACGAATTTTCTGGATAGTTGGCGTAAGTCAGCGGGTCGTACGTGAAGACCCGTTGATTAAACAGCGGCGTTGTCTGACGGCCAAACGTCAAGGTCCCGAAGTCGCCGGATAAGCCAACATCCGTACTGTCAAAAAGCCGGCTGCTATCGCCAAGACTACCGTCCTGCGGATTGATATTGCTCTCCAGCTGGAAGACGCCCTTCAGCCGACCTCCAAGGTCTTCCGACGCTTGCAGTCCAACGTGACTGTTAATGACCGCGCCGTTAGCCATACACAGCCGACTGCCGTTCTTGGCATCGGCATTCGTCAGATAACGGATGCTCAGATCCGTCATGCCGTACAGCGTCACCGAACTCTGTGCCGACACATGCTGGCAAGCCAGCGCGGAGCCGTAGACGGCGGCAGCGATCTTCGTGGTTCTCAAGCGAATTCCCGATATTCCTTTGAGGGCGATACATCTACTGACTAGCCCTGCATATCGGCAATGTGGCAGGGAACTTTAGTATGTCGGTTAAACCGACAAGTCCGACTATCGGACTCGACACGGTGTTCCGTCCCAGAAATAGTCCACGGCGCGCCCTCTTGATATGCTTCGCGTCGCAAATAACTGCGATCCTGTAGCGCAAATGCTAGAACAGATTGTCACTCTGGCAGTGCGTCAGACCCGGGTGACCGAAGACGTGAACTACGCATCCTGGCGGGTCCGGGCCTTTCGCTGCCCGGGTCTTAGATCGCATCTCGTCACCACGTTCGGCCCGGTTGTCGTGACAGGAACATTCGGTTGTCAGCTCCGCGAGAGTCGGCCCTTCAGTACGTGTCTATTTTCTTGCCCGCCTCGCGTGGTTTTTTTTGCCTATGAGCGATGGCGCACTGTGTCGCGTCGTTGGCTCAATAAACTACTGTGGGAAAGGCTCAATAAACTATTGCGGGAAAACTTGACTGACAGGACAGTCGTGCTCATCGGCAAGGGCACCGACGAACCGAAGGCGCCAACATGGTCACGATTGATTTAACAGCTTGGCAAGAAGGCTTTAACGCTGCTCGGCGTGGTAACTCTTTGGATGCCTGCCCGTATGAAAACGGGAGTACCGAAGTGTGGGCATGGAGTTCTGGATTTGTGGAAGGCCTGTCTAAGCCGCTGCGCATTGCCACCGATCACCCGCTGGAAGGCCACGACAGCGCATCAGCCAACCGCGCCTCATAATAGACAAGCATCGTCCCCGGCCGGCGGCGCTCAATAATTGCGGCGGCTTTTGTGGTCGGGCCGCAAAGTTGTCGAGCGCGTAAAACTTGGCGTGACATGGCTGTTCCGTCCCGGTCCGACGTCGGTCGGGGGGGAGTGTTCGAACTAACTTGTATCCGCGCATGGCGTGGACGAGCGGTGTCACCCGGCCAATGTCTCAGTGATTTCCGACGAGGCACAGAAGAACCGGGAAGAATGTGTTCGCTGGTCGTTAAACTGGTCGTTAAACTGAGGCATCTATTCAAAAACTTTTGGCGCATCCCTTTAGAAGGACAGCCCAATGCAATCGACGTCCAAACCAGCTAACGGCATCGTTCCGGCGCTGACCAGCATACGTTTTCTCGCGGCCCTGACCGTTGTTCTATCGCATTATCGCGAACTCGACTTGCTCAATGTGCCGGCCTCGTTTTTCACTTTTGTCGATGGCGGACGTTCCGCAGTGTCGCTATTCTTCGTTCTGTCGGGCTTTATTCTCACGTACACCTATCGAGAAGAACTCGCGACCGGGAGTGCGCAGGACTACTACGTCGCGCGTTTCGCCCGCATCTATCCTAATGTGCTGTTCGCGCTCGCCATCGCATCGGTCACAACCACGTATCTGATAATTACGCACAACGACGCATTGTTCCTCAAATGGTTCGCGCTGAAGAGTTCGATCTATCTCTCGCTGGCAGCCAGTCTGGTTTGTCAGATGCTCTTGGTCGCCGCATGGTTTCCGTTCGCAGCGATCCAAACGCCGTGGAATGGACCGTCATTGAGCGTCTCGTGCGAAGCATTTTTTTATGTCCTTTTCCCGTTGATATTGCGCCGTTTCTTGAAGATGCGCGGGTCGACGCTCGCCGTCGCGATGGCCGCTAGCTGGATCGCGGAAGGACTGATGATCACGTTCTTTCTTTATGCGTTGCCGCCGTCGCGCAGCTACTTTCTTGCGGAAGCGTTGCCGCTTTGCCGTATCGCCGAGTTCATCCTGGGCATCGGGGCGGCGCTTGCCTTCCAAAGTTGGCGAGCGCGTGGTGCATCGACGCACGCGAGCGGTATCGCGCTTGTGTCAGCTTCGGTCGTTGTGCTGATCGTGCTCGCACTTTGGCAACCGATGACAGATGTGTTCTATCTGCAAGGGCCGTTCTTTGCCGCGCTGATCCTTGGTCTCGCGCTGCTCGAACGGCCGGTGATCGGACTGTTGAATCGGCGCTGGCTTGTGTGCCTCGGCGAAGCAAGCTACGCCCTCTTCCTAATTCATGTGCCGCTTGCGTATCTCGCATGGCTCGTAGGCTTTCGCGCCAGTAACGGATGGATGCCCCTCGCCATTACGCTGATCTTCAGCGTCGTGATGTTCAGGAATTTCGAAGAGCCAATGCGTCGTCACATTCGCGCGCGCTTTCGCGACCCTGCCAGTCCGCCAGTTCGCCACGCCGCTGCGCCTGGCGAGCTGGCCGTAACCACCGGCCCCGGCGTGCGGTCCAACTAATTTAAAGGGGGTTACCTTCGGATCTGTTTTTTGGTAGAGGTATCGCGTGACCGGTCTAGTTGCGGTGATTACATGAGGCGATCAGGAAAAACTAGAATGTCGAGCGACCGATGCGCCCTTCAAAGCGGGCCCCGAAGTTGTGCAAGGTCGGACTGCCGACGAGGGCCCCGAAAGCACGCGTCCGCTGATAGTGAGACCTGACAGTCAGATTGGGGCGGATTTCCTCATTGCCCGACATGGTCGCCCCTGCGTCCAACACCTGACGATCTGCCCGCTAAACGTATGAAAAAGTCCGAATCTTGACGGCACCCCAACCTCGTCGAGGCTGATGCCGGCACGACGCCGGTCATGCAGCTGCGTGGTGCGCGTCGATGGGTGATTGTGTGGTTGCCGATCGCCGCGCCCAAGCCGACCACGAGCGCCGGCCGGCGCACCATCGTGTACGCGCTCGCCTGCAGCAATCGACCTCGTCACGTCGAGGCTGTCCAGTAACTGCTCGCCTAGGTCGCATCGAGCACCGGCGTTTTACCCTTTTTCATGGTGTGACCGGGTCCGCGCACCGGGGCGGCCGGGTTGTGCGGGACGATCTGGCGGGTGACGAACCAGTCGAACAGATGGCGGATCGCCGCGAGCGGCTGCTTGACTGTCGGCGCGGCGTGGGTCCCGCGTCTGCAACTCGATCCACGCGGCGACGTGTAGCGGTTGCATCGCAGCAATGGACGTCACGCTGGCGCCGGCGTACCACGTGAGAAAGTCGCCCGTCGCGCGCTGGCTCGCGGTCGCCCCCAACGCTGGTAGGGTCCGGAGCGCAGACGAGGACAGCCGTGCGTTGCATAAAAAATGCTACAGGAATTCTGGGAACTGCCGTTAACAGATAGTTGGCGCAACGGTAGCGTGCTATGCAACCGGCCCCCGCGCGCCCCCTCTCTCAGGTCCTGACCGCATTTTCCGCTCGGAAAGATCAGGGCCTTTTTCCAGCCGGTCCCGTCTCACGGACCGGCTTTTTTTCAGAAGCCGTGGCGGCGGACAAGAAGCGGCGCTTTGCATGCTCGCGCTGACTGCAGGGAGATTCCTATAGCCGTGAGCCGCCCGAGGCGGCTTACTCCATGGCCTTTGATACGAAAACCAGCGCTACCGGGCCCGTGCCATGAGTCTGGTGGCGGCTGCGATCACGCTCTGGAGCACTGTGTATTTGGAGTGGTCGATTGCTGCTTTACGGCAGCAGCGCGAGATCGACGAAAGCCTGCTCCACATATCGCGCCCTGGCTGGAATCACATCAACTTGACGGGGGACTCCACCTTGTCATTCATCCTGATCACGGTCGTGAGCGCGTCCCACACCTTGTCAGTGACGCCCATTAGTGATTCCCTTCTGCCATAGCGGCAATCCGCCTGTTCGACTCCGCAACGAACGACAGCACATCATCCAGCGCATCATTCACCTCTTTGGTGGATGCATTGACGCGATCAATCAGCGCGTTGATTTCCTGTGTGTCGTCGGAGGGGGTAACGCCCAATGCAGCCTGACGCATCAGCTCACTCACGTTCAGGCCGAGACGCTTCGCGGTACTCGCAATTGCGCGCTTTTGAACCGTCGTTACCTGGACGACAATCCGCTCCCTTGCTGCAGCCATGTCTATACCCCTATGTACGTGCACATGGTATGTACATTTGGCTGGTTCGAGAAGCGGTCAAGTGGTTTTGTGATGCAACTCTGTGCACTTTATCGGCGGAAACACGTTGCGCCTCAGGCGTTTGTCATTCTGAGCAAAGATCCGCCTGGCGCGGTGTTCTGTGCAGCGCACGGCCCGCGAGCTCTCACGACCGCAACATCATCTGTCAGCTATCGAACGTTGGCGTCGAGCAATTTGCAGTAACGTCGCCTTCGTCTGCCTTATGGAACGCCCCCCATGCATACCGCGCCAGTGCACTACAGAGATAATGTCATTGTTCCGTTCGCTTCATTGTCCGAGCGTGGATATGCCGCAAACGTGTTCATCACCGACCCCGCAGACAGGCGCCGAGGATTTCCGGTCGTGGGCTACTTTGCCTCAGAAATCGCTGCGTGCCATTTCGCCGTTTCCTATGCAAAAGCCCATATTGACGGGCGGCCGCCGCGTAAGCCGCCATTTACGAGCCAACTGAGCAAATAACGATCCGGCCTGAACCATGGAACTGGACGGCGCCAGCTAGCGCGATGGACGTCCAGACTTCATCGGAGCCGGAAGATGATGCCGGGCGAGCTCCCACTACCCAGATGGTCCGCTTCGGGATGCCATTACTATCCGGCGCCCAGATCCAAAAAAAACGGCAACCCGCACTGAAGCACCTCATCGCATCGTCACCCGCCGTCGCCATCGTCGCCGCCGCGAGCGCGCACACGGCAGACTTAATGCCGACCGGCAATGAGATGAGGCGTCTAAACCCAGTGCCAGGTCTCCGACGAACGGCGCACGTCCCACCCCTGTACCGGAGTCACATGCCGCGGCGCGGGAAGGTCAGCGTGTATGATGAAATCGACGTCTTAACAATGACCGTGTCGCTCGCGTAGAACTGGACCGGGAGATGTACCTCCGTGATCATCGTCGCGCCAGAGCAGGATTTGCAGGGCGGGGATTGAATGCGCGCCGTGCGCGTAGTGATCAGGACCATTCAGTACATTCCTGCGGCCACGATCAGTCCAGGGTGTGCGCCGAACATCGAATCAAGTCGGCCAAGCGCCGATTTCCCTCAGCGCAAAAATTTCGCCTCTGCGTCATAATTGCGCCGGTTGGCGCGCCTTGGGAGTAACCACCGAACATTCGGTCCAGAATGCGCTGGGATAACTGCGTGAGTGCCCGGTTCGCCCCTAAACCCGCAGAGCTTGAGGTCGTTTTGTTACGGCGCGGCAGGCACCAAGCCCCGGCACTAAACCGCCGGGGCTTTTTTCTTTCGGCCAGAGTCCCGCAACACAAACTACCAGCTCGCGCTCACGAAGGCAGCTCTGCCGCCCGCAACGCGACGACCGGCTACGTGTCACAGGAATCAGTAACAGGACTGCCGCCGCCAAGGTACCCTTTATATGGGCTCCGCAGCAGCTTGCCGACATCGCCTGATCGAGTGCATCGAATTCGCCGCCGCGCGTCTTGCATATGACATCCAGCGTTTCGCTGACAGCGCTGATCACGTCGGCGGCTGTGGGTTTGGGTGTTCATGGGAAGGTTTTTGGCAGGTCCTCCGCTAACTTCAGTCGCGCGGCCTCCCGATCCAGCGCCTGACGACTCGGGCACCCTGGCTGCCGGGAAAATGCGTTGCTCGACGAGAGATAACGCGCAGCGGCCGACAATCTGGCGAGGCGGTCCGATGACGGCAGCTCCCCGTTATGATCCCGCGAACCGGTCTACTCCAGGGCAGGCGCCAGCGTCGCTGCGTGTTTTGCAGCCACTCGCGCCAGCGCCGCCTGGAGGTCTTGTGGATAATTCGGATCCTCACCTCCGGACGGCCAATAGCCAGCCTGTTCGAGCTCGATCAGTTCAGTCCGCACTTGCGCCCGGGTGATGGGGGCATTCGACTGAGCGAACGACACAACCGGGGTGGCAAAGACCGCCGCGGCAGAGACTGTATAAATTAACGATTTCATGATGGCTGACCTCCTCATTGCTTGTTCTTGCACTGACTGCAAGCCGCGCATGTTTATAGTCGCTCGTCAAAGTCTAGGTTCGCCTTTCTGCAATCGTGCAGGTGTCAGTAAGGATCATCGGTCAGGCCGTATCAATATTGTGCTTATGCTGTCCGCAGTCACCCCCGTATCCGGCGCAGGTCGACCACGCGCGAAGACAGCCGCCGCGACATCGGGACCCTCGTCTGGCTCTTGATCTTGATCGGATTGCTTTTCCGCGTGGCTCTTCGTGAACCACTGGTAATACGCGTTTAGGTTTATACAACGGCGGACTGATGGCGTCTCGTCAACGCGGAGACAAACGTCCCGAGTGAGTTTTGAAACCCGCCTATACCCGCAGGCATTTTTTGTCAGGTCGGTCCCTCTCGCACAGGAGACGGACCAAAAAGAAGCCGCAGGCATAGCTGCGGCTGAATCACACACGCCCGGAGATCGCTGGGCGTGCGCAACTCTTACACGCCGCAAACATCCGGGCAATCGGGTGTTTTGTCCGATGTTTACCGCGTGAGCCGTGTGCTTTGATGGGATGACGGTCTGACGGCAGGTGAGCCTTATTCCGTCCGCGGAACAACAGCATATGGCGCCAGCTTTGAGCGTAGCAGGAGCGCTGACGCAGCGCGCGGTATCCCATAATCCGGGGCGCAGACGCCTTGAATAGCCGTTTAACTCATACGATATTAAGATATCAAGCCAGCGCGAGATCCATGTACGACGCCTCGACCCGCTGGAGGCGTTGGTGTGCAGCCTGTCCGACGGGCTCCAGAAGCGCCCGGCGCGGGCGCTAATGAGATGTATATCGCACCTATCCCCCGCGCCTGCCGCGCTGTGCGGCCTGAACCGTTTTTTCAACCAGCAGGAGCGTCAGATGAACATTGCCCTGATCGGTATTGACCACCTGTGTAACGTGCTGGAACACCTGCCCGAACTGGCCGGCATGTCGCACTTCCGCGTCACGATGTCCGACCAGAGCGTCCACCAGGTGACCCGCGCGGGTCTTCTCGAGCTCGCGCAGACTGGTGAGGCGCCCCGCATAACGTTCTCCCCAGTCGAGGCTATGTAAGCAAAAAAGCCCGGGAATAGTGGGGCATATTGCGGTACACACGCGGGCACAGGACGTCGACCTCGATCGCGGCAGTTGTGGTGCGCGAGTCTCTTATCCCGACTGCGATGCGTCGGCGCCGGTCATCCGCTGGTAGTAGCCCGCAAGTTCGCGCCGCACGCGCTTCCTTTCCGCCTGCACATAAATTGTGGTGGTCTGCAGTGACGCATGGCCGAGCACCTGCTGCACGACGTCAAGCGGCACGTCGACGGCCGCCTGGGTGCCAAACGTATGCCGGAACGCATGCGGGGTGGTGCCGGCCAGTTGCCGGCGCTCGTCCTCGGTGAGATCCAGCTGGGCGCGGATCTGCCGCACCGCCCAGTTGACCAGCTCGCGCAGCCCGTTGCCCGAATAGCCGACCCCACCCTGCTGATCCTGCTCTCGCTGCCGACTTCGGTCATCCTGCGCACCGGCGTGCCGACGCTGCGCCGCCCGCGCGAGGAAATCCTTGTACGCCTCGCAGTCGTCGACCGTGAGGGACGACAGGGCCGTGCCGCGCCTGCAGATAACACAGGCCCGGTGCGCGGTTGAGGCCGCGCGTGCCGTTTCCATGAGGCCCCTCCCCGCCCGACAGTGCGTGGGGCAGCGCGACCCGCTCAAGCGGCGCCCGCCGGCGCCTCAAGCGGATCCGCGGCATCAACGTCCTCGGCCACCGTGGCACCCAGCGTGCCGGCATGCCGGCGCAGCCACGCGACCAGCACCCGCGCGCGCAGTACACCGATACGCGGCACGGCCGGCCACCAGCTGCCGCCGCGGCGGTTGCAGAAGTCCACCAGTGCGCCGAGCGTCGGGATCCCTCCCCGATCAGGCGCCTCGCGACCAGCGGGCGCAACCACAGGCCGACCGGGTGCGAGCCGGCTGGCGCCCCGGCGGCCAGCCGGGACGCCTGCTCGCCCATCCGCAGCGTGACGGCGGTGAGCTTCGCGCTGCCGTGGTTGCGGATCGACGCCTTCAGGTGGTCGGCCAGGACCGACGAGCCGTGCAGGGTTGCGAGGTGCACCAGGTCATCGCGCATCGTACGCAGGTAACGCTCGAGCGCGTCGGCGCCCGCTGCATGCGGAGCGGTGTCCGGATCGAAGTACAGCCGCGCGATGGACGGCAGCGGCACACGCTGCACGAACGCGCGCAGCGCTGCGAAGTCGGTGCGCGTATAGCTGCGCGGCGAGGGTAGCGTCAGCTGCTGCGGGCGGTTCGCCATGATGCGCTCCCGGGTTCCTGATACGCGCCTGCCCGACGTACGTCCGTCACGGCGCGGGGGCCGGGCGCAACGGACATGGGCGGGAGGGCGGGCAAACGGGCGGTCACGATATCGAATGACTGTCGCTCAGAAAAGGATCGCGGCGGTGTTGCGCGCGCTGTGCAGCACGTGAATGACGTCGACCCGCTCCGCGGGCTGACCGACGACGCGATAGAAAATCTGGTAATGGCCGTGCACACGGTGCCGCACGCCGCGCGCTTCGTAGCGCGGCACGAGCGGGAACGCGAGCGGCATGTCAGCAAGGCCGAGGCAGCGCTCGCGCAGTTCCCGCACGAAGCTCACAGCCCGGGACGGATTGTCCCGGGCGATGTAATCGCCGATCGC
>Ga0255336_102155_pt1 | contig 10745 bp, 11 predicted proteins | sample MeOH1_35cm_T3_17_FD_189102 | JGI IMG/M metagenome (GOLD analysis project Ga0255336, IMG submission 189102) | Sandy soil microbial communities from University of British Columbia, Vancouver, Canada - MeOH1_35cm_T3_179 | ecosystem: Engineered > Artificial ecosystem > Sand microcosm > Unclassified ...
CCGATGCAGACCAGCACCCGCGCCTTGCAGGACTTGGCGTCGCTCTTCGGCGCCGTCGTCTTCAATCCGCTATGGAACCCGACCACGGCCTTGAGGTCGAGCCCGCCGCGCGCCAGTTCCAGCGACATGGTGCCGCCGAAGCAGAAACCGATCGAGGCGATGCGCGTCGCGTCGACCTCGGGCCGCGCCGTCAGCGCCGCGAAGGCCGCCTTGCCGCGGGCGCGCATCAGCGCGGTGTTGGCATAAAGCGGACTCAGGAGCCCGATCGCCTGGTTGAGGTCGCTCAGCAAGGTGGCATCGCCGAAAATATCGCAAGCCAGCGCGACATAGCCGAGGCCGGCCAGGCGCTCGGCACGCGAGATGGCATGCGGGCCGAGGCCGAACGCCTCCGGCCAGACCAGCACCCCCGCTCGCGGCTGTGCCGACGGTTCATAGAACAACTGGCTCTTCATGGTCAGGCCGTCGATCGCATAGGTCAGCGTCTCATTGCGCATGGTGGGTCTCCCTGTCATGGTTCTCGTTGTCGCCGGCTCCTCCGCTTGTCATGCCCGGACTTGATCCCGTCGGCGCAGGCCGACATTCGTCGCCGGGGCATCCATGCCAGCAGCAAGCTAGATGTTCGCTGTGGACCCTCGGGTCAAGCCCGAGGGTGACAATGTGTAGTGGGGCGTGCACTGCGCTCGCTCTGCCCCCTCACCCCGACCCTCCCCCGCGAGGGGGGGAGGGGGCTCACCGAGTTGGTTGCGACCTGTCCAGCAAACCCTTTTGGGTTAGACGAAATGGCTATAGGCGACAGCGCTCCCTCGCCCCTCGCGGGAGAGGGTTGGGGTGAGGGGGCCTACGAAACTCGACGCCAGCCCCCCGCACTCACTTCACACTCAGCGTCGGTTTCCAGGCGAAGTGATCGGCCTGGGGCTCGATCTTGCCGACACCCGGGAAGGGGAAATGCGGCGCGAAGATCGTCTCCTGGCTTTTCGCCAGCTTCGCCAGTTCCTCGACGCGGTTCTGCTCGCCGAGATCCGGGTCATTGTCGAAGCTGATATGCCAGGTCGGCTTCGCCAGCGAGATGATCGAGCTATGCGCGGTATCGCCGAAATCGAGCAGGCGGTCCTTGCCGGAGACGATCTCATAGCCGGTATGGCCGGGCGTATGGCCCTTGAGGTCGATTGCGGTGATGCCCGGCACCACTTCCGCCCCCGGTTCGAAGGTCGCGACCTGGGGCGAGATCACCTTCACCACATCGGCCATCTGCGTCTCGCTTTGCAGCCAGGTCCATTCCGCCGCCGACATCCGGATCTTGGCATTGGCGAAGGCAAGCGCGCCGTTCTTGACCAGGCCGCCGATATGGTCGGGATGGGCATGGGTGATGAGGATGTCGGTCACCGTCTCCGGCTTGACCTTGGCGAGCTTCAGGCTGCCCTGCAGCGCGCCGCCGACACCGGTATCGATCAGCACGATCTGCTTGCCGGTCTTCACCAGCAGGGCATCGACGCTGAGCGTGATGTTTTCGGTCGGCGCACCCGCCGCATCCAGCACCTGGGTCACCGCCGCCGGCCCGACACCCACGCCGAAGACCTTGCCGTCATTGGGCAGGATGAACTGGGCATCATGCAGCGCCACCAGGTTGAAGGCGCCCAGCTTGAAGGCGCGGGCCTCCGGCTGCTGCCCGGCGGCCCAGGCGGGAGAGACGGTTGCAAGAGACGCAGTGCCGATGCTCATGGCGAGGAGGGAAGCGGCGAGAAGGGTGGGTCGGAAACGGGTCATGAGATCAGCCTTCATGAAATGGATGCCTGAACCGGAAAGCAGCCAGGCCGGGAGTGACAGTCGGAACGGCATCGCCGCACAACGGTTCCGTGTCGAACCGGGACGGGATGAAGAATCGTCACGATCATCTTTAGGTGGTACGCCACCGCCGTCAAGCAAGGCGCGATGACAATTGCCCAGGCTCGCGGCGCACGAGGCGGCCCGCGCACCAGGCCGTCCCGTCATCCTCCCTTCCCCGCTTATTCCGCTGTCATGCCCGGACTTGATCCGGGCATCCATGCAGGCAACGAATCCGGCATTTGCCATGGGCCGCCCGCCGACATAGGCCGACATTTGTCGGTGGCTGGGGAGAGGGTCGGGTGAGGGGGCTTGCCAATAGGTGTCGCCGGCCGGCGAGAAGGCAGCGGGGCCCTTGCGCCTCTCTCCCGCGTGGCAGAAGCTGGAGCGGTCTATGGCGGAGGGCCACCATGATCACGCTCTATTCCTATCCCGAGTTTTTCGGCGTCGCCGACAATAACGGCTATGGCCTCAAGGTCTTCGCCCTCCTGAAGCTGAGCCACCTCGCTTTCACCCATGAACATATCTTCGATGCCCCGTCGGCGTAGGCCGACATGCGTCGGGGCGGCGCCGCGCGGGCAGCTCCCCTATATCGTCGATGGCGATCAAACGGTGGGTGACAGCGATACGATCATCGCCCATCTCTTCGTGCATCACGATCTCCCCGCCGATGCCGCGCTGATCGCCGATGCGACGCTGACCCAGGCGCAGCGCGACACCAACCATCTGATCTCGCGCCTGCTCGATGACCTCTATTGGGTCATGTCCTATGCGCGATGGAAGGATGAGCGGTTCTGGCCGGCATTTCGCGACGGCCTCCTGCAACAGCATCCCAGCCTGACGCCAGAGGGCCTCCTGAAGGCGCGGGAATTCAATTTCCAGCGCTACCACTACCAGGGCATCGGCCGCTTCGCGCCTGACGCGGCCGATGCGCGCGGCCTCGTCGATCTCCAGGTGCAGGCCAATCTCATTCCTGCCAGCGGATATCTGCACGGCGCTCGGCCATGCAGTGCCGATGCCGCCATCTATGGCTTCATCGCCAATATCCTGTTTTATCCGATCGAGACACCGCTCAAGCAGTTCGTGGATGGGCAGGACAATCTCGTCCGCCACTACCGGGCGATCCATGAGGCGTTACAGTGAGCGCTTGCTTCGATGATGCGTTAGCCTCGTCCCGCACCGGCTTTATATCCCCGCCATGATACGGCTTTGTCTCCCGTCATGAAGTCAGCGTCTAGAGCGCGATCGTTTTAACTGGAAGCGGACTCGCTTCCAGTTAAAACGTGAATCGCCCTCTATCCTATTGAGTAGAGACGGATTCACGTTTTAGATCGAAGCACTTCGTGATTCGATCTAAAACGATCCGGCTCTAGAGCCGGACGCTAACTTCAGGTCATGGCGCCGCACCACAATCGATACCGACGAACCGTAACCGGCATATTGGTTCAGGCCGGCGATTCTTCGGCCCTGACATCGGCTCTTGAATGCCTTATCTCGGATCCGGAGAAGCGAATTAGGCTCGGCCTCGCAGCTCGCCGCAAAGCACAAACCGAGTTTGAGGAATCGAGCGTCATCCGGGCGACGATGGACGTCTATGAGGAAGCGGACATGGCGCGAATGCTGGCGAGCCGGAGATCGAAGCCATTGCTGACCAGTCAATAGCGCACAGTCTGTCTCAGGGAAAGCCTATCCCGTCGGGCCGATCTACGCTCTCATCGGCCATCAGGTGGCTAATTGCGCCATAGGTCGGCCACGAACGGTCGAGCTGATATGACTTTCAGCGCTCCCCTATCTATAGTTCCCACGAATGATCATCTTCAGCCTGCTGGTTGGAATGATATTATTCAGCTTGCTCGTTGCATGGGGATCGAAATAGTGGAACAAGGCCGTCGATCTGATCTTGTCCGCGTCACATTCTTCGTTCGTATGTGCAGACATATAGCCCCAGAAAAGATATAAATTGCCGGGTATCAGTTTGGCCCGAATCAAGCGCTCATCGTTATGAGCATGCATGTTCTTCAGATGCCGTTGTTTTAACGTGCTAGCGAGAATGACCTTGTCAATCAGGCTCGACGCGTAGAATTTTCTGACCCGTCTAGCATTTGGCAATATCAGCAGATCCCCTGGCGGTCCTTGTGGCGGAATCATGATCGGTATCAGCGCCGCCAGCATGTAAGTATCAAAGTGAAATCTCATAGAATTCTTTTTGCCAAGCGGGCCGGATAGGCAGCGCAACACCTGATAGCAATCAGGCTTTGGCGCCTGATTTCCAGTGCCCGCCTCATAAATATCGCAGCATAACTTCACAAAGTCGGGCTTCTTCGGCAGGTCATACATAAAGGTCCCGGCCAAGTCTTCTCTTGGCCCGCGAAAGATGACGCAGTTTCCACCGTTCTTTTTGACAGCTGCAGAAACAAAACGCTGCGCGAGCTTCAAGTCGGTTGCACCGATATAGTTTTCCAGCACGGCAAATCCGCTTGAGGTGATTTGCTCTGCGAGCTTTTTCGGATCGTAGCCCGTTCCGGTCGGCACAATCGCAGGTGGCATCTCCGGTTCGGATAGATTCGCATGAAAGCGCGATGGTATAAGCTTCTGCACAAGCACCCCCATCTCACGATCTGGCCCTTAAGTCGCAAAAATGCCCCACGCTCATACCGTGTGCGGAGCATGTCGCAGCCTGACAAAGACATGACAAATTCGTAACGAAACAACTATGAAGTTAGTGCCCATCCTGGGGCATGTCATCAATCAGACAGATGAAGCCACGAGATTTAGTTGCTCGGTTCGATTGTGATCGAATAGATCCGATAGCCGAGACTGCGTAAGCGATGGGGTGGACGCCCCCACTCGGCGGCATCGATGTGCCAGAATGGTTGTGGTGCAACCATTAAAGAGAGGAAGCGTCCATGGAGAAGGTTAGCATAATCGGCCTGGATCTGGCGAAGAACACGATCCAGGTCCACGCCGCTGGAGCCGATGGCACGGTGTTGTTTCGCCGGAGGATTGCCAGCGGCAAGCTGCTGCCATTTCTGCTCTCGGTGGATCAGTGCATGGTCGCGATGGAAGCCTGCGCGGGCAGTCACTATTGGGGCCGAGAGATCGCAAGGCTAGGTCACACGGTACGGCTGATCGCGCCAGCATATGTGAAGCCCTTTGTTAAGCGACAAAAGAATGATGCCGCCGATGCGGAGGCGATTTGTGAAGCTGCACTACGTCCCACCATGCGATTTGTTGCCGTGAAGAGCGAAGCGAAACAAGCCTCTGCCGTCGTCTTCAAAGCACGCGACTGCCTGCTGCAGCAGCACCCCAGCCTGACGCCAGAGGGGCTCAAGAAGGCGCAGGAATTCAATTTCCAGCGCTATCACTTCCAGGGCATCGGCCGTTTCGCGCCGGAAGCGGCCTATGCGCGCGGCCTCGCCGATCTCCAGGTGCTGGCCAATCTCCTGCCGCAAAGCGGTTATCTGCATGGCGCCAGGCCGTGCAGTGCCAATGCCGCCATCTATGGCTTCATCGCCAATATCCTGTTTTATCCGATCGAGACACCGCTGAAGCAGTTCGTCACCGCGCAGGACAATCTCGTCCGCCACTGCCGGGCGGTTCATGCGGTGATCGGGTGATCCAGCTCGTCTGTTAAGTCCGCTCCATTCCCTCGCTAATTTTCTCCACAAGCGAATAGGACTATATATTTCATCAATTTGAAGGTGTATACTCCTAGCACACTGGCATCGCCGCCTTAGCTCGGAGGGGGAGCATGGCTAAGACACGGAACGTCTTCATTAGTCATGTCCATGAGGATGACGCGGGGCTAAAAAAGCTGAAGGATTTGCTTGCTCCGAATGGCATGGAAATTCGTGATTCATCCATCCACAAGGGTAAGTTCAACAACGCGAAAGACCCGAATTACATTAAGAATGAAATTCTTGCACCAGCTATAAACTGGGCAGGTACATTCATCTGCTACGTATCTCCGCAGACAAAAGATAGCGAATGGGTCAATTGGGAGATTGAGTACGCCGCTAAGCAAGGTAAGCGGATCGTCGGTATATGGGAGCACGGCGAGAAGGAATGTGAACTTCCAGCAGCCTTGAAAGAATGTGCCGATGCCGTTGTTGGTTGGAACAGCGGCAGCATCATTGAGGCAATCGAGTCCAAAGACATTTGGGAACTGCCTGACGGTAAGCCCACTCCGATTGTGCCGCTGAAGCGCCATCCTTGCTGATGAGCCGTATCTATTCGTATGTAGTGCGCTACGACAGTGGATTCGCGCCAAATCCATTCTACGGATATTGCACCCTCGCCACTTGCAAACCAGACATTCGCCGGACCGCTGAAATTGGTGATTTGATTGTTGGATGCGGAAGCAACGACCGTGCGATTAGGCGAGGTGGACATCTCGTCTACATCATGAAGGTAACCGAAACTATGACGTTCGAAGCATATTCTGCAGACGAACGTTTCGAAGCAAAAAAGCCCTTCCGGAGGGGAAGCAGAAAACAAAGCTGTGGTGACAATATCTACTTTCGAGATCCTGCAGCCGGAGCGTGGTGCCAACTTGATTCTTTTCATTCGAGGGAGAATGGCACGTTACAGCCTCAGCACGTTGAAAGAGACACCGGCGTAAACCGGGTGCTTATAAGTAATGACTTCGTCTATTTCGGCGGAGAAGGTGGAAGCTTTCCGAAGTCTCTTTGCGACAATGAGGGAAGATCGCTTTGTAAGAGTGGGCGGGGGATGTCGTGTTTCGATGATCCTCGATTGCTGCAGAAGCTCGAGAATTGGATGCGAGGATTTGGCGTCACCGGATATCAGGGAGCACCGCAGGAATGGATTTCTCTTCGTGGGTAAACAGCAAATGAACAGCACTGGATCGCTGTTATTAGCGGACTATGCATCGGGGATTGCCGCGACTGACATTCTCGATCCCTCGGACATCAATCCAATTTTGCAGGGCCTTTACGGCGAGGTTGGCGGCATTATGTCGACCTCAAAAAAACTCATTCGGGAGAAGGATGCATATCCTGGGTTCAAACGCGCCGCTGAGGAGGAGTTCGGGGATACACTTTGGTATCTCGCTGCTCTTTGCCGCAGGTTGAATTTTCCCTTTGCCGATCTGGTAACGGAGGCTGGTAACGGAGACGGATTTAGAACCGTCGGCGCTGCAAGCGATATTGCGGATGCGCCATTGGCGCAAGTTACTATGCCAACTTCTTCGGAATCACCCGATGTGACACTTTTTAAACTCGGCCGCTCTGCCGCGAATCTGTTGGGAACCAACCCAGATCGGGCAGATATCGTGATTTTCGCGCGAGACTATTTACGCGCATTGCATGCCTCGAAGCTGACTTTCGCGGATGTTGCTCGTGCTAACTTACGGAAGGCTCGTGGTGCTTTTCTCGAACCGACCCTCCATGATCTGGTGGACTTCGATGAGCACTTTCCCCTCGAGGAGCAGCTACCGCAATCTTTCAGGATTCGAGTGAATCAGCGTGGCAGCGGCAGAAGCTACCTCCAGTGGCATGGTGTTTTTATTGGTGATCCACTGACAGATAACATTGCCGACTCGGATGGCTATCGTTTCCACGATGTTTTTCATTTGGCTTATGCAGCAATTTTGCACTGGTCGCCCGTAGTTCGCGCATTGATCAAGCATAAGCGCAAGAGTGATCCCGTGTATGATGAGACGCAGGACAGTGGCCGAGCGATCGTGGTAGAGGAGGGGCTAACGGCGTGGATATTTAGCCGAGCTAAAGAGCTAGATTTTTTTGCGGGGCAACGGCGCGTGTCGTTAGGCTTACTTAAGACGATAAGCGAATTTGTGGCTGGCTATGAGGTCTCGTGCTGCCCTCTCAAGTTATGGGAGCGAGCTATTTTGGATGGGTACAGCGTATTTCGTGATATGCGCAGTGCGCAGGGCGGATGGGTTGTCGGTGACAGGGTGAGCCGCACTATCCGATATGAGCCGCTGGAGGCTTAGGAATGAAACTTCATCCATTTGTAAGTGCTGTTGCTGCCTTGCATTTTGATAACTGCTTTAATCCTTATTCTGATCGATGCGATGTTCACGATCGTTGTGACGCGCCAGAGCGACGGGCGGCAGCATTATCTGCAATTGTGGCCAAGGCTACACATAAGCAGATTGATGCAATATGGGTAGGCCGCGACCTTGGTTATCGTGGCGGCCGTCGCACTGGTTTGGCATTGACGGATGATGTTCACATTCCACAACATGCTAAGCGCTGGAGCCTAACTGCGGATCGTCCAACAGTTGGATCAGCTGTTGCAGAGCGTACCGCTGCAATAATCTGGAGCGTGCTTGATCAGATCGATGCACGCATATTCCTCTGGAACGTGTTTCCGCTCCATCCACATGAAGTCGATGATCCGTTCTCGAACCGCCAGCACAATGCTAACGAGCGTCGTGCAGGTGAGGAACTGCTTCGAGAGTTGGTTCTCTTGCTGCGGCCAGCGAGGATAATCGCGATTGGCAATGATGCTGCAGCTTCCTCTTCAAGGGTTGCAGATGATGTCGAAGTTAGTTGTGTTCGGCATCCCAGCTATGGCGGGCAGAATCAATTTTTGTGCCAAATCGCTGAGATATATCGCATCTCCCCTCAATATGGGCGCCTGTTGTAGTTGCTGCTGACAGAATTTTGGGGGAGCGCAAGTGAGCATCTATGAAATCGGATTGTTAGGCGATATCGCTGACGCAGACCGCGACATTATTAGCAGCACCATAAGCAGGCTCGCTGCTGAGTTTTCCTTAGAGGTAGGGAAAGACGTATCGATACGATTTGGGGATGATTTTGCAAATAGAGATAAGCATGCCGCCGCCACTGCCGCGTATTTTGGCGGTGCGGCTCAAGTGCATCAGGCTGTTGCTCAGGCAGCAATAGCGGCCAGTTTGCCCGTTATTCCAACCGTCCCCGCAGATGGCGATTTTGGTGCCATGGTTCCCCCATTTCTCCAAAGTGCGAATGGACTTCGGCGTCGCAGAGATGATCCGGAAGCATCAGAACTTGGATTAGCTATTCTGGAATGTATCGGCTTGCTGAGACGGCAACGACGAGCTTTCGTGAGCTACAGGCGTATCGAATCTCGGAACGCTGCCATTCAACTTCATGATTTGCTCAGCGCGAGAGGGTTTGATGTCTTTCTAGACACTCATGACATTCTGCCAGGCGAACCGTTTCAGGAGGTTCTATGGCATCGGCTCTGTGATTCAGATGTCATGGTGATGTTAGACACGCCGACATATTTTGAAAGTAAATGGACTCGACAGGAGCTTGGACGAGCCCGTGCCAAGGAAATTCATGTGTTGCGCGTGGTGTGGCCGGGACACACGCCGAACCTGCATACCGACTTTGGTGAAACAATCTATCTAGATCAGGCAGAATTAGCTGGCGGAGACGGACCAATTGTTGAGGACACTGTCGATCGTATTGTCCTTGCCGTCGAACGCCTTAGGAGCCGCAGCATCGCATCTCGATATATGTCTATTACCGGCAAGTTGCGGGCTGAAGTAGCGAAAATTGGCGGGGAGATAGAAGGTATCGGTGTGCATCGCGCGATTTCGATGCGCTTACAAGATCATACTAAATTATGGGCATATCCGATCGTTGGGATTCCAACGGCTGAATTGCTGAACGATGTGGTGAATAAGGCCCAGCGAGCTGAGCAGCAAGGAAGGCCATTTCTTGTTTATGATCACATCGGTATCCATGAGCAATGGAATCAGCATTTAAAATGGCTCGATGAAAACATTAGCTCAGTCCGAGCTATTCGCGTGGCGGAAGCCGGTTGGATGTTGGCTGGATGGGAATAAAGGCTATGAAAGATGCAATTTTTCTTTCGGCTAGTGTGCCTGACCCTGTCCAGGGACCCCAATACTGTGCAACCGCGGATGCTGTCGCAATCACGGCGGCGGTGTCGGCGCTTATTTATGTGGTGATCGGTCGTCGTCTCCTAGTCTGGGGCGGGCAACCCGCTGTCACTCCGATGATCTGGGCGATTGCCGACGGTCTTAATACGAACTACGGCGAATGGGTTAGACTTTATCAAAGTAGACATTTTGAAGATGAGTTTCCTGAGGACAATCAGCGCTTTCAAAACGTTACATACACAGACGATGTCGAACATGATCGAGATCGCAGCTTGGCGCTGATGAGAGAACGGATGTTCTCGGATTTCAATTATACGGCCGCGATCTTCATTGGTGGGATGGGTGGCATTGTTCAGGAGTTTGAGCTTCTTCAGAAACTGCAACCAAATGCAAGATTGCTACCCGTCATTTCAACAGGCGGCGGGACGCTCGATATAGCCAAGCAGATCGGATCTCTTGCCGCTGATTTAAACGATGATATGGACTATGTGGCTCTGTTTCATCGCTATCTGGAAATTCCTGTGAAAGAGAGACGCTATGGGCATCCGGGGGATCAGCCTGTCTCGATGGCTGACCGACTTGCTCGACCTCCGAGGCAAAAGCGCAGATAGCAGCTGTGGCTGCCCCCACCCATCCCCCACCTTTGGCCCTAATCTCCCGTCCCACCTTCCCGCTAATAATTCCACACAAGAATCGCTGTAATCTTGTATAGACAAGTGAGGCCATGACTCGGGCCGCTGGAGTAAACCGTTTCCGGCGATGTCATGGCAGGGAAGACCAAGGGCAAAGACCGGCGCCGGATGAGCGCCCGGCGCTTGGCCCTGCAGGTATCGCAGGTTGCGAGAGTGGGAGAACACATGGAGCGCTTTGTCGCGCCGCCCGTGCGGGCCGGGGAAGAGGTGGTCGAAACCTCGCCTGAAATCGGTGACCGGGTCGCCACCACCACCTGCTACATGTGCGCCTGCCGCTGCGGCATCAAGGTCCATCTGAAGGACGGCTCGATCCGCTATATCGAGGGCAACCGCGACCATCCGGTGAACAAGGG
>Ga0255336_102156_pt1 | contig 10743 bp, 5 predicted proteins | sample MeOH1_35cm_T3_17_FD_189102 | JGI IMG/M metagenome (GOLD analysis project Ga0255336, IMG submission 189102) | Sandy soil microbial communities from University of British Columbia, Vancouver, Canada - MeOH1_35cm_T3_179 | ecosystem: Engineered > Artificial ecosystem > Sand microcosm > Unclassified ...
AGTGACCACAATTCGTCGTCTATGAGTTCTTTAGGCATTGCTTCCTGTCAGGCAAAACAAGACAAGAAGTTAACACCAAGTCAGAAAAGTTAACAGACCCAAAACTTAATTTCGCAACAGCTTCTAACTCATGCTGGCGCGGTATTTTAAGAATTTTGTGTTGTGTTGATCGCATTTCTCGGGGAGCGATCCATGGATAATTTCTACCGGCTGGCCGTTCACGCCTCTTGCCGATCGCCAATCCAACCGCCCGCATCGTTTGGTTAGGGTGCCGTTGGACGGCTGACAGTGTGCGCCGCGCAGGAAATATCTTCGCAGCTGCGATCTCCTGATCGCGGTCGACGTTTTGTCGTCCTGCATTAACACCAACGTTGCAGTTCGCGGGCATTGAGACCCGTGTGCGACGAATGTCATTCGGGTATTGAACAATGAAGAAGAGACATTTGCTGGCGGGGGCGCTTGCTTTATTCGTGTTCGACGCGTGGCCAGCGACCGATCAAATCGGCGAATTTAACAAAGTTCGAGATGTAGTCATCGAGCAAGGTTCGTATCCCGAGCCATACGTGATCGAACCCATGAGGGGGGGTGGGTTTGTTGTAGCTGGCCGATTTGGAGCCGAGCAGTCCGCGTGGGCGACAGGCCTTGACGAGTCGGGAAAGGTTCATTGGCGTTACCTGGCGGCGCCTCCCAGTGCTGAACTTGGAACGCGTTTTCCCTATTTTACGGGAGCGGTAGCGTCGCAGGGCGGTGGAGTCCTGTTGTGCGGCATGATAGATCTCGGCGAAATGCACAAGCGCGACGTGAATGGGTTGCTCGTGCAACTCGATGACCGGGGACACCTACTCAGACAACAATATATACGACCTCCGCCGCTTGAAAATGAATATGCCCACACCGCCTACCTGGATCGGTGCGTGCCATGGGGCAATGGCGCAGCCCTGGTCGGACGACTCTCGCACACCGATTCCCGCGGGTTGCGGTCGGAATTTCATTGGATCATAGCGACGGGACCGGATGGGGCTGTTTTATGGCAAAAGTTGATCTCATCGAAGGGTGGAGATCAAGTGGCCCAAGTGCGCCCGATGTCCGACGGCGGCTTGCTGATTTCCGATTCTGAAACCATTCGCATTGACGCGCAGGGGGAACTCCTGGCACGGTTTCAGGCCCGCGGGCTCTTACGATTGATCCAGCCGGCAGACGTACGAACAGATCCGGAGTTCCTTGACTGCTACGGCGGCGACGGCCGCGGGCGGCTAATTCGGCTTAATGGCGAACTTCATATTTCGGAGCAGCGAATGATTGAGTTCCCTGTGGGCTACGTCTGCGGGCCACCTCAATATGTGATGCAGACATACAGCCTCGCCGACGGATCAATCGTGCTCTTTGGCTATCGCTACGAAAATGGCATCCGAAGGCCAGGTATAGTCAAATGGAACACTCAAAAGAACACTGCAACGGCTAGCACGTATGCGATCGGGAATGCTCCATGGTTTAACGCGGCCACACCTACCAATAAACCAGGTGTGTATGCGACCGTGCGGATTACGGGTGCTGTGGTGCCGTTGCCGGGAAAGGTGGAGCATGCGGCGCACGTGACGCTTTTTGACGTGAACTAATATGACCATTAATCGGGGATAAATATGGACGCTAGCACTGGCATAAATGCACAAGACGCAGGGCTATTCTCTCAGGACGCATACCATGACCCGGGGACGGACGAGACGGCCAATCTCGGGGACGGATGGGCGGAAGACGAAACAGACGAAAAAACAGCCGACGGCACGTGGATCGACCAAGCCGTAGATCCAACGGATAGCAGCACAATCGATCAGTTTCGCGTGTTCGTGAATAGCTCACTCCATGAAATCGTGTTCGCCTTCAAGGGTACGGACAACTGGACCGACCTCAAGTCAGATCTCACAAACGATGGCGCATCTAGATATAACGCGCTTATTGGCAACGCCGACCTGGTTTTAAATAGAATCGAGGATAATCCGGTCTACGCGTCATATCACATCTATACCGATGGTCACAGCCTCGGTGGAGGGATGGCGCAAAATTTCTCGTTCGAAAACCACCTTGACGGCTTTGGACAGAATTCCCTGCCTGTCACAGTAGCCACGGACGTTTCAACCTATAGTAATCAGTTCATCGAGACATACGTTGCCGGCGACCCAGCAACGCTGCTTTATTCGGATGTCAAAGCTGCTGCGTACTTAGATCCGCGTCCGACTATGATACCAAGCGCTTACGCAGCGGGTGAAGTCTTTGGTCTTGCCGCAACTGGCTTTACAGGTGGATTCAGCCTGGCTATTTCCGCATTCTGTGCATTTCAAGCGCATCGGATTGAGACTTTTAACAGCCTTGCGGCGACCTACTCAGTAGACACCGACGGCCGTTTATTGGTTCCAGTATCCACGATTAATCCTCCTACGGACGCCAGGTGGCTAGCAGACGAGTTGTTACAGCCGATTAATGTTTTGCAAAACCCCGATGGATCAGTGAGCGTCTCGGAATATGCACCGAATCAAGAAACGAATGACGCTTCGAGTGGCCAGTTTCAGTATGGATATACGGCGGATCAGTTCAAAGTGCAGGCAACTGACGCTGGATCAAACGGCCTTCAAATCGCCGCCGTCGCACAGATTCCCAACCTTGTGCTCGGCGGTGATGACACGCTTAATGGCACAGCTTTCATATCAGGCGGCACAAGCGCCAACCCGGGCAGCTACAATGTCGGGTGGTCGGTGGGCAATGTAAATGGCTCATACACATACGGAGCCGATGGGTCATTTAACGCTATTTATGCGTATAACGGATTTACCGAGCACTATTCCTCCAGCAATGGAGCAATAACAGGTTATTGGCTCGCTCAGGACGGGACCAACTTCAATCAGTTTTCGTTTGACGCGGACGGATCGTTCACTCAGACCGGAGACGCGGTATTTTCCGAGAATGGAGGTTATTCGATTCTTTCAGATGGGACGAGTGACTTCCAATTTGATTACGCTAACCAATACGGCTATACAGACCATACCGAAGAAAAACGCTATACCGACGGCACGTTCGAAATCATCACAACGGACGCACATACATCCGATTACATGACGTACGCTCCAACTGGCTCATGGGAGCACAAAACAGAATATCAAAGCGGCGTCATCGCGGACAGTTTTGGAACTGCGGACGGGTCCTCATGGGGCTCAACTTATTTTGCGGATGGCTCATCCAGTACATTCACGAATAATGGGCAAGGCAATATCGTCGATGCGTATTTCAATGCTGCAGGAACGAGAACGGCAGACGAATGGCAACTGGCTAGCGGTGCGGCTGGTGACGACTCCGTCACATCGACCGGCTCATTGTCAGAGGCTTATCTCCCAAGTTTGGCCCTGGACTTCAGCTACGCGACGGCCTTCACACGTAACTCTGATGGATCAAGTCAGCTCGGGATTCAAAGTCAGCTCGGTGACACTACTGCACAGGCGTATGCCAGCCGAACCGCATACACAGACGGCTCGTCCACATATGCCGCGAGCGAATCCGATCGATATGGGGACGGCTTGTCGCTCACAAACAATCAGTACGCCGATGGGTCTGCGGAGCACTCTATCTTCACTCAAAGCAGCGATGGTCTTTCAACCTATCGAGACCTGCTTTCTTATGGTGACGGTTCGTCCGACTACCACTTCTCGGGGGGGAATTCGACGACCGGATACGCAATGTCGGCCAACATTTCCGACTACGCCGATGGCTCGTCACACGTGACGGTCTCGGCCTCGCATGCCAACGGAACTTCGTCATATGCGGCCGATGAAGCATTCGCCGACGGTTCGTCGAATCACTCGTTTTCCGCGACGGACGGGTCCGGCGTATTTTTGACCAACGTCTTCAATGCCGACGGCTCATCGGAGTACCAGGTTTCGGTGAACAACGGCGACGGGTCGGCGTCGTATCGCGACGTCAAGTATTTGACCGACGGCACTTTCGATGACGCGACGTCAACGACCGCCTCGGACGGAACTACCACCTCGTACAGCGAAACAACGGGCTCGACTTCTGATCCTCGCTCGGCGAGCTGGGCCGGAGCGAGTGGCCTCTTTCGAACCGACACCATTACGGCGGCGACGCATCAGTATGAATGGACGAGTGGCTCGTCGGTCGACGGCGATCGTATTGTCTACGACTTCCTCGCGTTCGCAGACGGTTCTCTTGAGCACAAGATGACTTTCTCGTTTGCTGATGGCTATAGCTTCACCGAAGACGACAAGTCATTTTCCGACGGCTCGTACGAGCGCGATTGGTCATCGAGCGACGGCGGCTACGATCGACATGCACACAGCGCGAGCGCCGGACTAGATGAATACCACACCCGTTACGCCGACGGCTACGGTGGCTTCCGCGGGACCGACTACCTGTCTGGAAACGGCGGCTACCTCACCACGTACGAGCAGTTCCATGACGGCAGTTACATGACAGACACAGTCTCGACCGCGACGGGCGCCGACAGTTACGCAATGCATTCGGCGGTTCCTGGATTGAGTCTAACCGTCGATCGATAAGAATGAGCGGGGGAGAGCCGCGAATAATCTCGCGGCTTCCTCAGCTCCTCAGCGGACTGATGCGACCTTGCAACTGCGAGCGATTCCCGTAGCAGCCGTGCGCGAGGCAGGTTCGAATATGCCCTTGTGGTCGCGCTGACACTACCAGTCTCTCAGGCGCCCCAGTTTCGATGCCAATTGCAACGTCGCGGTCGAAAATTCGGTTAGCGAACTAACGTGAGCCTTCTGTGCACGGAATAGAGCCGACTGCGCGTTGAGCACCTCTAGGATGGAACCTGCGCCTCCCTGATAGCGGCGGTTGGCCGCGTCGAACGAGCGTAACGCAAGCTCCAGCAGCCGCTGGGTCGACAGCACGTTTTCTCGTCCTGCTGTCGCAGCCTCGTATTCGGTCCATACCTCTGATGCAACCTGCTTACGTGCGTCGCGGACGGCCTCCAGCTGCTCAGCCACTTTGGCCTGCGCCTCGCGGATCTGGTACGACCGTGAAAAGCCGTCGAATATCGGGATGCGCACTTGCACGCCGAAATACCAGTCACGCCCGGTCGCCGGAAACTGCGGTATCCCAAGTCCCAAACTCGCCGGCTGGTTGTTACGTGTATATTTGGTTGTCAGTGAGATTGTCGGGAAACCATCGGCCCTTACCTTGTCGACGGTGGCTTCCGCTGCTCGTAGCTGCGCCATTGCCAACGCGATAGTCGGATCGCCGATGTCGGCTTCCTCTAGCAGATCGCGGACGGACGTTCCGTCGAATCGGGAGAGTCCGTCCACTGTCAGCAAATCGGGAAGTATGTCCGGCAACGAAGGGGCCTGCCCCATGTCGATCGCCAGCACACCCGCAGCGGCGCGCGAGTCGCTCCTGGCCTTCTCGGATGCATAGACCGCTTCTTGCAGTGAAGTTTCAGCCTGCAGCTTGTCGGAGATCGGGGCCACGCCGTGCGCCACTCGGGCCTCCGCAGCAACGGCTGTTCGTCGTGCAACCTCCATGGCCAGTTTCGACGCGCCCGCCTGAGCTGCCGTGCCAAGAGCAGCGTAGTAATCCTTCGACACGTTGGCAAATGCGGTCTGAAGCGCTGTACGATATGACGCGGTCGCCGCCAACATCATCTCGCGTGCTGCGCGCGACGCCGCTGAGCGGCTGCCGAAGTCCCAAATCACCAGATTCGCAGCAATATCGGCAGTTTGAATGAATGCGCGATTCGCCGAACTCAAGGACGGGTGATCATGAACGTTCGTCACCGATTGATCACGAATGCCCTGGTAGTCGGCAGTGATAGTCGGAAGGTATGTGCTCTTCGCTTGTCCCCATTGCGCCGCCTTCTCTTTGATGCCATGCCACGCGGCACGTATCTTCGGATCATTGCACAGTGCACGGTCGAGGGCATCACGCAGCGTTAACGGACCAGCATCGGGAGGGTCCGTACAGGCCGCCGGATTTCCAAGTGCTTCGATCGCATATGGCGGCACTCCACGCTCAGTGCGAAACACGTCCATGGACAGGAGATCCGCGTTTGCGCCTGCCGAGAACGCGCCAGTCACAAGGATAGTGCCCGCGATGACATTCCGGCGCTTACCGTTCACGCATGCTCTCCTGCAGATTTTCGAGGAGCGGCGAGAGGAAGTAGGTTGCCACCGCCCGCTTGCCGGTACGGATATCTACCGTGACCTGCATTCCCGCGGTAATCGCAACTGGCTTTCCATGCACCATCAGTGCGTTGCTCGGAAGTCGGATCCGGGCAGTAAACACAAGTCCGGTTTTCTTGTCCGGCACTGCGTCGTTGGAGATTGCGACAACGTGCCCCTTCAGAAATCCGTACTGCGTGTATGGGAACGCGTCGATCTTGACGCTCGCCTCCTGCCCGGTCTCGACGAAGCCGATGTCCTTGTTTTCGATACTGGCTTCCACTTCGAGTGCATCGTCTGGCACGATTTCCATTAACTGCTGCGCCGTTGTGACAACGCCGCCAACGGTATGAACCGAAAGCTGTTGGACCGTACCGGACACGGGTGCAGCCAACGAGAGGAGTCCCCTTCGTGTCGTTGCCTTCGTCTCGTCGGCCGCGCTATGCTGAAGTTGCTGCTGAGCCTTCGTGAGCGTATCCAGTTGCTCTTTCCGGAAGGTGGCGATGATTGATGCGAGTTCGGCCTTCTGCGCGCTAATTGCCGCGGCCAGCTCGTTGGTGTGGCTCTTTTGGGCTATCAGTTCATGCTCGGACGTGAGTGCCGTCTGTTCTTTGTCCAGATAGTCGTGCTGCGAAACGTAGTTATCGACTGACAGCTTCTTGTAGTCATCCGCCTCGCGTCGTGCGAGCGGCGCCGTCGCTGCAAACTTGGCAATTTCAGCTTCGGCCGTCGCCTTCTCGGAGGCGCGTTTCTGAAGTTCACCATTGGCACTCGCAATCTTTGCCTCTACCTCGCGAACCATGCTTTCGGCAAGCGCCTGTGCCTGCTGCTGCGCGTCCACAGCCGCGTCAGGCACGATCGCGACCTTCGGTGCCGTATACAAAGCCTGCGCGTCCAGCGCTGCTCGTGCCACGGCGATCGCCAATTCCGAATCAATGCGGTCCCTTCTTGCCCGGTCGGAATCGGCCGCGGCCTGCGTCGTGTCCAGTTCGATCAACAGCTGGCCCCTCTTCACGCGTTCCCCGTCACGCACGAGAATGCGGCGAGCTACACCCGTAATCGCGGGCTGGACGACCTTAACGCGGTCGGTCGGCAGGATCTTTCCTTTTGCCGTTGCGACAATATCGAGCTTTCCAAACGTGGCGGCAGCCAGAATAGCGACCGACAGGCAGGCAAGGATTCGCAACGTCCACCATGGTGCGGGGTGTGGCGGTTTCTCAATTAGCTCGAGGTTGGAAGGCAGGAAATCGAGTTCATCTGCACTGCGGCGCACACCATCGAGCAGGTCGCGGACAGCCCAAGCCGACCGGAATACATGCACATAACGGCGCACCAGATGGGTTATAGCCTCCAGATAGAACTGCATCGCAATCACCTACTGATTCTGGAGTGAAACGAGATGAGAGTAGTAGCCGCCTTTTGAAAGCAGCGTCTCATGGTTGCCCATTTCAATGATCTCGCCCTTATCCATCGCAACGATAAGGTCGGCGTTTCGCACTGCGGTGAGGCGATGCGCGATAATCAAGACCGTTCGACCGGCGCAGATTACGCGCATGTTGTTCTGGATGATTCGTTCCGTCTCGAAGTCAAGCGCGCTCGTCGCTTCGTCGAATATCAGAATTCTGGGGTTGCCGACTAGAGCACGGGCAATTGCGATGCGTTGACGCTGACCACCTGAGAGAGAGGAGCCATGCTCGCCCACGACCGTGTCGTAGCCCTCCGAAAGTTCGAGTATAAAGTCGTGGGCTCCCGCCAGCATCGCCGCGCGAATAACAACTTCCAGCGGTAATCCCGGATCGGCAACCGCAATGTTGTCTCGAATAGAGCGATTAAAGAGTATGTTCTCCTGGAGCACCACGCCGATTTGTCGGCGCAACCATGCTGGATCGGCGAGGCCTAGATCGATCCCATCGATGCGGATCTTTCCGTCTTCGGGAACGTAGAGCCGCTGCAACAGTTTTGTCAGCGTGCTCTTGCCCGATCCCGAGCGCCCGACTATGCCTATTGTTTGGCCGGCGCTCACGCGAAGCGACACCCCATTGATGACGTATCGCCCCTCTGGGCGATACCGAAAGCGCACATTCTCAAATGAAACATCGCCGCGCACTGCAGGCAGCGCCTGTCGGCTCTGGGGAAGCTCTGTGCGTGTATTCAGGATATCGCCCAGTCTTCGCATTGAAATGCCGATCTGCTGGAAGTCCTGCCAAAGCTGGGCCAGCCGCAGGACGGGACCGGAAACACGTTGCGACATCATATTGAACGCGACAAACTGGCCGAGACTCAGCTTGCCGTCGATCACTAGCTTGGCGCCGAAAAACAGCAGCACGAGGGTTACGAGCTTGCCAACGTATTGAATCAATTGCTGGCCAACATTACCAAGCATGCTAACGCCGAAGCTAGCGCTAACATAGGCCGCGAGCTGATTCTCCCACCGCCGAGCGAACTGTGGTTCGATCGCCATCGATTTAACTGTACGTATCGCGGAGACGGCTTCGACGAGGAATGACTGGTTGTCCGCGCCTCTGGAGAACTTGTCATTGAGGCGCAGTCTCATCGAGGGATTGACTACGAAAGAAATGGCCGCGTACACCGGCAGCGATAGTGCGACCACGAGGGTCAGCCATACGCTATACAACGACATGACGCCCAGAAAGACAATCGAGAACACCAGATCTAGTACTGCAGTAAGCGCCTGCCCCGTCAAAAAATTGCGGATATTTTCCAATTCACGCACGCGTGCAATCGTGTCGCCCACTCGGCGAGCTTCGAAATACTCCAGCGGAAGAGTCAGCAGCCGCCGGAAAAGGCGCGAACCGAGCTCGACGTCGATTCGGTTGGTCGTGTGAGAAAAGATGTAATTTCGCAGTGCAGTAAGCGCAACTTCGAACGACGCGCTGATTAAGAGTGCTATCGCCACGACATTGAGCGTGCTGTAGGCTCGATTAGTGATGACCTTGTCCATGACGACCTGCGACATCAAGGGCGAGACAAGCCCAAAGATTTGCAGTAGGAACGAGACTGCGGTGACCTCAAGAAGCAGTCGTCGATATTTGATGATCGCCGGAATGAACCAAGAAAAATCAAACCGAGCGAGCTCAGCTGTCAAAGACGCGCGCGAAGCAAATAGCAGCATTCTTCCTTCGCTTGCGTCAATAACCTCATCGGCGGTTCGCGTGACGGGCCCATTCCCTCCGGGCGACGCGGTAACGGCTTTGGCGCCATCGCAGGCGAGAAGCACAAAATGCGCGCGGTCCCTTGCGAGGACGAGGGCCGGCACCGGCATGGTCTTGAGGCGTTCGACGCCAACTTTTACTGCGCGGGCCTTTAAGCCGAGTGAACGCGCCGTGAGGACCAGCTGCTTCTCGTCGAATATGCAGTCACCCAACCCAGCATCGTGCTTGAGCTGCGACGCATTAGCGGCGATACCGTGGGTTCGGGCGATCATGACGAGGGCATGTAACCCAGGGTCATCAGGTTTAAGTTCGCGGACAGCCGCAGTATCGCTTTCCAAGCTCGGGCTCCGATCGTCTCGTTATGAAGGGAAGAGTGCTTCAGCGTGTTTACGGCAATCCTTGCGGATTCTAAATACCCAGGACATTCCACCCTTATTGAAACGTCGGTGGCTGCGGAGTTTGACGGCGGCGATCCAGGCGAGATCAGGGAATACCCGATTTCAGGAGTTGGGTATGAACGTCAGATAACGCGCCGCACGTGCACCTGCAGGGTCACACGTTGCCGACGAAATCGACCGGTGGTTGCCACCGCGAGCCGTGGCCGCCCGCGGGCGCACGGCATCCGGACGCTGGCCGATCTGGCCGTGCGGATTCCGCGCCGGCGCCGCTGGTGGACAGCGATCGCCGGCGTTGATCGTCGCTACGCCGGCCGGGGACATCGTGCCGCGGGAGCATTTGCGCGTGCCGCACGAAGTCGATGGCTCGCACGGGCAGTTCCGCGCACCGCAGGCAGCCTGCCTGCTGAATAATGCGTCCAACGACTAGAAGGCGATCCAATCCGATCTCCACCTGATTTTGTTGCAGACATTTGGCCGGTTCCTGCAGGGATGTGTATGTAGGGACGTTTCGCATTCTTCATGCCGTATAAAAAACCGTCGCCGATGCTGCAGGCGACGGTGAAACCCGGCACTCACGAGGCTACGTGCCGGGCTGAGAGACTGGTTTCAAGGACCGTTCTCAACGCTGCCGTATTTCGAGTTGACGGAACTCTTCTGGTCACTGCCAACCGATCGACACTGGTTCAGGTAATCACCACGCGCGTTCGAAGTGCCACTCAGATCGAAGTGTCCGTGGTGATAGCGCACAATCGAAAAGTAGTTGGCCTCGTACTCGCTGCATTTCTGCCCGCCATTACCACCGTTCATCAATCCCGCGAGACAGAGAACAACGCCGCACGCGTCTTCGTTGTCGTCATCGGCGCGCGCGGGTGTCATGGCCATTACGCCCGCGAGAAGGACGCCGGCCATGGCCAGCGCGTTCAGCGATCGTTTCATTTCAGTATCTCCCGTAGTTTCCGAGAAGATGCAGCGCGGCGACTGCGCCGACGG
>Ga0255336_102158_pt1 | contig 10738 bp, 7 predicted proteins | sample MeOH1_35cm_T3_17_FD_189102 | JGI IMG/M metagenome (GOLD analysis project Ga0255336, IMG submission 189102) | Sandy soil microbial communities from University of British Columbia, Vancouver, Canada - MeOH1_35cm_T3_179 | ecosystem: Engineered > Artificial ecosystem > Sand microcosm > Unclassified ...
CACGGGATATCGCAGCGCACTGTAGGCGCTGTCGACCGAATTGCTCAGCATGTTGACGAAACCGCCGCCCAGCATGTTCGGCTCGATCCAGGACGCGAGCGCCGGCCCGAGCGTAAACACGACGCCCGCGAGCACGCCCGGCAACGACAACGGCAGGATGACGTCGAACAGGATGCGGGCGGGCGTGGCGCCCAGGTCCGCTGCAGCGGCGATCAGCGTGTCGTCGATGACGTTGATCGCCATGTAGATGGGCAGGATCATCATCGGGAAATAAGAGACGAGCATGCCGAAGTGAACGGCGGGCTCGCTGTAGAGCATTCCCTGGATCGGCGAGCCGATGATATGCAACGCCATCAGGACGTGATTGATCAGCCCGTTCTCATCGAGGATGCCCCGCCACACTATGATCCGTGAAGAGAGATCGAGGAAAAACGGAATGGTCAGAAGAGCTAATACAAGCGCCCTGGTCGTCTTGCTACAACCACCCTTGGCCAGCCATAGTGCCGACGGAAACGCCAATACGAGCTCGATCACCGTTACGGTCAGCGCGATACGCAGGGTTCGCACGGTCACCTCGAAGCGCCCCGAAGTAAAGAGGCTTTCCCACGTTGCGAGCGACGGGCGGTAGATCATCGCGAAATTGCGGCTTTCGAAGAAGCTGTAGGCGAACAGCACCACGAGCGGCGCAATGACGACGAACAGCCATACGCCCAGGAACACGGGCAATAGCCACGGTGACCGGTCAAGGGGCGTGCGCATGGCCGGGCGCCGCGCGGGTTTGAGGGCTACATCGCTCATGGTGCGTTTCAGTCGGGGATCAGGAGCCTATGCGTTGAGGAAACGCTGCCACTCTTCCTCGATCGCGTCCGAGTGCGAAGGTGTCGTGGTACTCACGAACGGCTTCGCGAACTTCCGGTCGACTTTCTGCTGGGTCGCCTTGAGATTTTCGATGTCCTCAGGTTTCCAGCCGTTCGCGCCGGCGTATTTCACAGCCAGGTCCATGTTCGGACCCGCGTAGCCGCGATCGCGCGCCTGCAACGCGCGATATTCGCCATCGAGGAAATAGTTCAGCATCTTGTAGATGTTGTTCATGTTGCCGCGATCCTTGGCCTGCGATGCGATGTACGCACCGTGGCCCCACTTGTAGTAACCCTCGTTGGTATAGGCATAGCGCGTCTTGCCATCGCCGAGCTTCAGGTTGGCTTCACGCACGGCCGGCTCCCAGCAGTTCAGGATGTCGACTTCATGGTTGCTCAGCAACTGGATCTGCTCTTCGAACGAGGCCACCAGCGTGCGGAACTGCCCCGCTTTCTTGCGCGCCACGAGGAAGTCCACCACCGTCTTCGCCTCCGCGGGCGACGGGTCGGCAGGGTTGACGATCTTCGCCTTGCCGGTCGAATTGAGGTAGAGCGCGGCCACCCCGATCGAGTAGTTCCAGGTCTTGTCGTAACCCACGCGGCCGCGTGTGCGGTCGTCGTCGAACATCATTTTCCACGACACGTCCGCGCTGCCGTCCGGGTTGACACCGAGCTTGTCGGGAAAGTAGCCGAAGCTATCGGCGTTGCCGATCACGGGTACGCCGTATTGCTTGCCATCGGAGCCGAGCACGGTTTGCGAGCGCTTCCACGTGTCCGGCGTGCGTTGCCACAGCTTGAGCTCCGGATTCTTTTCATCGATCACCAGGTACGCGCCCTGCGGCCCGAGGATGTTTTGCGTGCCGCCCTCGAAGATGAACAGGTCCACCTTGTTGCCCATCTGCGAGGCCATCACGTCGCGCATGAAGACACCGACGTCGTTGCCCGAGCCGACGTATTCCATCTTCAGGCCCGTCGACTTCTGCAGGATCGACCAGTCCTTCAACTGCGCGGTCGTGACACCATAAGCGCGCACCGTGGATGACGCCGCCGCGTTCGCCAGGCGGTTCAGCCCGAACGTCCCGCCAAGCGCCAGCGCGCCGGTGGCTGCGATGCTCTTCAACATGTCCCGACGGGACAGGTCCAACTGCGATGTGGTCGAATGCCGGTCTTTCATGATTGCCCGCCTTGGTTCGTGTCTGGGAAATTACTGTGGAAGAACAACGCAATCCTGCATGCGGCAAGCGACCGCGTCGAATGCTCCGGGCGCCGCGCTCTGGTCCCAGCTGCGAATCTTCAGCACGGCAGCGGCCGGTGTGCGAGCGGTCCGATCGGTGTATTTCCCCCGATACACATGCGCGTCCGGCGTACAGGCAAGCACGTTGAGGTCCGCGGCGGCGGTCGCACTCGTGACCACGCTCATGACCGGCGTAAGCCGCTCAGCTCTCACCGCGAGCAAGGCCGGGTCGCCGCGCTTGAGCCGCGTGCCGGGCGGACAGTGCCCGCGCATCGTCACGCCGTCGAGATCGACGGTGATCTGCGCGGCATCCGCGTCGCTCGTCACGATACAAGGCAGCACGTTGTCGAAGCCCATGAATTCGGCAGCGAATCGGCTCGCCGGACGATCGAAGAGATCCTCGGGCGTGCCGCTCTGTTCGATCCGCCCACGCCGCATCAGGACGATGCGGTCGCTCATCGTCAGTGCTTCTTCCTGGCTATGCGTGATGTAGACGAAGGTCATGCCGAGCGCCCGGTGAATCTCGACCAGCTCGGCCTGCATGTCGAAGCGCAGGCGTTCGTCGAGCGCGCCGAGCGGCTCATCCAGCAGCAGGATCGCCGGACGGGTGACGATGGCGCGGGCCAGCGCCACCCGCTGCCGTTCACCGCCCGACAACTGGCCGATCCTGCGCGTTCCCTTGCCGCCGAGCCGTACCATCTCGAGCGCCTGGTTGGCCTGCCTGCGGCATTCGTCGCGGCCGACGCCGCGCAACTTCAATCCATAGCCGACGTTCTCCTCCACCGACATGTGGGGAAACAGCGCATAGCTCTGGAACACCGTCGTGCAATTGCGCTTGGCGGCGGGCACATCCATTACGTCGACACCATCGAGCGTCAGTTGCGCCGCGTGAGTCGCGCGCTCGAGGCCGGAAATGACACGCAGCATCGTGGTCTTGCCGGACCCGCTTTCGCCCAGGATCGTCAGGAATTCGCCGCGCTTCACCTCGAGCGAAACGTGGTCGAGCGCCGTCACCGGACCATAGCGATGCACCACGTCTACCGCGCGAAGAATCGCGTCGGCGTTCGATGCGCGGGCTTCGGACGGCCGCGCAAGCTCGCCGGACGCACGCGCGGCCGTGGCCGATATCGATACGAACGGGGAAGCGCCGGCGGCATCGCTTCGCATCTTCAACATATCAGGACCTCGATGGTCAGCAGGGTCGCGGCTACAGAAAACGCCCGCCGAACAATGGAAAGCGTAGTCGACAAGGGATCGACAACATCGGAAGGAATACTTAGCGATATCGCCTCGACACCCGCATTGCGGGCAATCTGGGCGGCGACCGCGCGACAGCCCGACATCACCGCGTCGAGTGCCGCACGGCGCACGGGCAACGCCATGTCAGGAAATTCATTGCGCAATGCGTGCGGCAAGGCATCGGCGAGCGCATCGAGCGCCTGGCCGCCACCGGCGACCACTCCCTGCTGCGCCGCGGCCCGCACCGCGGCGAGCGCGGCCCGGGCGCCGTCCACGCGCTGGCCGGTCTCCCACGCGGTGTGTCCGCCGACGCGCACCTCGCCCCAACCGCACCCCAAGCGCGCGGCGCGGCGCAGCAGCCGTTCGCGATCGAGCGACACATAACGTTGTGCATCGGCTTCGGCAAGGATCAGTGCGCGCCGAGCTGCGATGTCTTGCTCCGGGCCCGCCGGATCGACAAATATCGCGCGCGCGCCGTCGACGATCAGGTGCACCGCGCGTCCGAGCATCGCCGGCCGGACACCGGCGATGGACACGCCGGTCTCTTCGCTGACGAGCGTCGCACCCGTGACGGCGCACAGGTCTTCGAGCACCTTCATTGCGTGCAGCCCAGCGTCGGCCGGCACGAGGCCAAGCACATGCATGCGCAGGCCAGCGCGATTTGCGACCAGCGTGGCGCGCGCGGCGCCTTCTATCCCTCGCGCCACCACGACGAGCGATTTCGAGCGAGACACGAACTGTTCGAGGATTCGCGCGAGCGGCCCGAAGTCGTCCAGCACTTCGTTGACGACCAGCACGTGCACTGTGTCCATCTCGAGTCGCACGCCCTGTTCTGCCCGCCCTGCACCGATGGCGTCGGGCTTTACATCGAGACAATAGCCCTCGAACTGTTCGAACCGGACGCCCGGCCGCCAGCCTTCGGATACGTCGACGGCACCGGTTTCGGATAACGAAGCAGAGATGCGCGCCACGGCCTCGGCGACCTCTTCGTCGTCGCATGCCGCACGGGCTATCGCAAGCGCGCCGGGCGCGGGACAACGCTGCGCGTCGAGCATGCCCGGCAGTTTCTCTGAGATCCGGCGGATAGCATCGCCCAGCAGAACCGGCGACACACCTTGTGCCACCCGCGCCGCCGCCACGGCATGAGCCGCCACCGCGATGCAGGCCGTCCGCGCCGTGCCGTCGCCCAGGTCGCGCTGCGCTTCCCAGAGCGCATCCCTGAGAATGCGTGGGGCCACCGACCATGCGCCGTTCTCCTGCGCGATCTGGCGGGCAATGGCGAGGCCGCCATTCGCATGGCGCGGCCCACTGGAACCGCCGCCATACATCAGCCCTCGCCCGAGCGGCCCCAGCGATGCGCCGATCGCCCGGGCGCTTTGCGCCAGCGACTTGACGACGAGCTCCCGCGCGGCCGCTCCAGTCATGATCCCAGGGGTGCTCAAGGTGTCCATGGGCGGCGCTTCAGAGCCGGTCCGCGACGGCGTCATACACCGCCTTCGCGAGAGCGACAGCACCGGGCGTGTCGCTATGGATGCAGATCGAATCCGCCGCGACCGTTACCTCGAGTCCGTTGACCGACTTCGCCGTGTGTTTGGTCAGTGCACGCATCACGCGAGCGACGGCGTCCTCGGGCGCGACGGCTTGATGCTTCATTGCGATGATCTGGCGGCCATCGTCGCCGTAGTCGAGGTCCGAATAGAACTCGCACGAATAGTCAACGCCACGCCGATCAAACACGCGGGTCATCTCGCTATCCGAGCACGCGATCACCGGCAAGCCAAGCGCGAGGGCGGCGTCCGCCACGCCCTCGGCAACCGGCGTGTATTTCATCGCCATGCCCATCAATGCGCCGTGCGGCTTGATGTGCGACAGGGACATGCCCTCGGCGTCGAGAAAGGCGCGCAGTGCACCAGTCTGGTACAGCACGAGCGCCGCGATTTCCTCACGCGAGAGCTTTATTTCGCGACGCCCGAAGCCTTCCCGGTCCGGCAGTCCCGGATGGGAACCCACCTTGATGCCATGTCGCTTAGCCGCGCGCACCGTACGCCACATCACGCTCGGGTCGGACGCGTGAAAGCCGCAAGCCACGTTCGCGTGCGTGACGAACGGCATCACGTCCTCGTCGTCGCCCAGGTGATAGATCCCGAATGCTTCACCCATGTCGCAATTGATCGTCAGCTTTTTCATCGGCTTCCCTTTCAGCAACTCGACAGCCGCGCAAGCGGCATTCCAAGGAGGGTGTTTCGCGCGGCGATTCGCTCGCCGCTCCTGTCTATTCGTTCGTTTCAGAACCCTTCTGGGCTCCGATTGATGAGATATGATATATCATGAAAAGCGCGGAAAAAAATAAAGATTGCCGGTCTTTACGACCTCCTCCAGCAACCCGATGAATCTCTAAATCGTAATACCAGAAAGGCTTTAGCGGCAATTCAGACATTGTTCAGATCACGTTGCAGCAAGTTCCCGGCAACGTCTGACGACGTCGCATATTGTTTACGATTGGCCGAAACAAAGTCTACGTGATACGCTTGGCACATGATATATCATATCTCAACATTCTTGGCTGGCCGGAGCGCCTTCGTGGGGGAAAAGCATGAGTGGCTTGGACGTCAGAGCTGACGGTAACGTCGAGGAGACGGTGAACGGCATCTTGAGCGTCGCTGCCGAGGAAGTTGACATCGCCGATGCGCAGAGGCTGGTGGCCAGCCACTACGGCATCGCGGGCCAAGCGTCGCGCCTGACCAGCGAACGGGACCAGAATTTCAGGATTTCGGCCGAGGACGGGCGCGAGTACGCGCTCAAGATCAGCAATCCCGCCGAGCATCCTTCGATCAACGACTTCCAGGTCTCAGCGCTGATCCACGTGGCGGCCGTCGATCCGGGCCTGCCCGTACCGCGGGTTCTCGCCGCCCTCGACGGACAGTCGCACCTGCGTTTGCCGTTCGCCGAAAATCGTACGAGGGGCGTGAGGCTGCTTTCATACCTGCCCGGCGTACCGCTCTATACGGTCGAGCGCACTGCTACTCAGCGCCGCCAGCTCGCCACCCTGCTCGCACGGCTGGGACTCGCGCTGCGTGGCTTCTTCCACGGCGCCGCGGGCCACGATCTCGCGTGGGACATCAAGAACGCGAGCCGCTTGCGGGCGTTGCTCGCGCATATTCCCGATGCCGACCGGCGCCGGACCGCGCAGCATTTCCTCGACAACTTCGAGTTACATGCCCAACCGCTGCTGCCCCGGCTCCGTGCCCAGGTCATACATAACGACCTGAACCCGCACAACGTCCTGGTTGATCCCGGGCATCACGACCGCATCGCGGGAATTCTCGACTTTGGCGACATGGTGCACACGCCGCTCGTCAACGACGTTGCGGTGGGCGCGTCCTATCACATGAACGGCGCGGGCGATCCGTGGGACGCGGTAGCGGAGTTCGTGGCCTCTTATCATGCGGTGTCGCCGCTCGAGCGCGAGGAAGTCGACTTGCTCTTCGATCTCATCGCCGCCCGCTTCGTCCTCACCGTCACGATCACCGGCTGGCGCGCCATGCGCTATCCGGAAAACAGTGCTTATATCCTGAAGAATAATGCCGGGGCCTGGAGCGGGCTCGCCTACCTTCGAACCCTTCCACGCGATACGGCGCAAGCGCGCTTGCGCATCGCGTGCAACATGGAGTGATCCCGATGTCAAAGACGCTGATGGTCAATGCGTTCAACCCCGCCACGGCCGACCAGCTCGATGGGCCGCTGCGTGCGCTGCTGGCGCGCAGGCAACGTGTCCTCGGCCCTTCCTACAAGTTGTTTTATGAGGAACCGCTGCATCTCGTCGGGGCTGAGGGCGTGTGGATGTTCGACGCGCAGGGCAACCGTTACCTCGACGTCTACAACAACGTGCCCTCCGTCGGGCACTGTCATCCGCACGTGGTGTCGGCCATCGCGAAACAGGCGGCGACGCTCAATACGCACACCCGCTATCTGCACGAATTGATCCTGACTTACGCGGAGAAACTGGTCGCGACATTTCCAGCCGAGCTGTCCAACGTCATGTTCACCTGCACCGGCAGCGAGACTTCCGATCTCGCGCTTCGGGTCGCGCGCAATTACACGGGAGGCACAGGCATCATCGTCACCGAGACGGCCTATCACGGCATCACCAGCGCGGTGTCGGAGGTGTCGCCGTCGCTTGGAAGCCACGTGCCGCTTGGCGTGCATGTGCGCACCGTCCCAGCGCCCGATCCCTTCCGTTCGGCCGGCTCGGCCGGCGACGATGTCGGCAAGACCTTTGCCGCCCATGTCGAAGCAGCGATCCAGGACCTCGCGCGTCATGGCATCCGCGCGGCCGCCCTGCTCGTCGACACGATATTCTCCAGCGACGGCGTCTATTCCCATCCCGCCGGTTTCCTGGCGCCGGCCGTGGACGCGATACATCGTACGGGCGGCGTGTTCATTGCCGACGAGGTGCAGCCGGGGTTCGGGCGTACCGGCGAGAACATGTGGGGATTCCAGCGGCACGGGGTCCTGCCCGACCTCGCGATCCTCGGCAAGCCGATGGGCAACGGCATACCGATCGCCGGGCTCGTGGCGAAGCCGGAAGTGCTCGCTGACTTCGCTTTGCGCGCGCGCTACTTCAATACCTTCGGCGGCAATCCGGTGTCATGCGCGGCCGGACTCGCCGTGCTCGAAGTGATGGAAGAAGAGAACCTGATGGCCAACGCGGAAGTGGTCGGCCGATACATGAAGCAGGGGCTGGAATCGCTCGCAGAACGGTTTTCGGCGATCGGAGAAGTGCGCGGTGTCGGCCTGTTCATTGGCGCCGACCTGGTGAAGGACCGCGAGCGACGGGAGCCCGATCCTGCATTGGCCATCCGGCTCGTCAACGGCTTGCGCAAACGCCGGATCCTGATCGGCGCATCCGGTCCCGAGGGGCATGTCCTTAAAATCCGGCCGCCGCTGCCGTTTTCCAAAGACAACGCCGACCAGTTCCTGAATGCCCTGGAGGACACGCTGAAGGAAGAAACGGCGGCGAAGTGAGACGTCGCGGGATGCCGGCTACGCGTCCCGATCAAGTCACTTCGATGCCGTCTTCTGGGCGGCGGCCTTGCCGCCTTTCGAACGAGGACTGCCGCTACTCGCATCGGGCGTCAGACCTGACACTGTGTGGTCGGATTCGGCTTCGTCGCCGAGTGGCGAGCCGGCTTCCGCGCCATTCACTACGAGGATCTTCAGGCGCGGCCTCAACGCATTCCCCGCGGCCACGAGGTCTTCGGCAACCTTCTGCCTGACGCTGTGCGCATCGCCATTTTCTAGCGCCTGGACGATCTGCCGGTGGTGCTGGTTCGCATGCTCGCCGCCGTAGTCCGGCGCGTCGAGCAAGCCATAAAACACCGGACCGACCTGCCCCCACAGGTTTTGAATGAGCTCGAGCAGGCGCGGCTGATTCGCCTTCTTATAAATTTCGAAGTGAAATTTCTCGTTGAGTTCGCGGTACGCGGTCTTTTCGCCTTGCTCGATCGTCTTGTCCATGGCGACCAGGGTTTTCTTCAAGCGGACGATATCGGCTGGCCGGAAGTTGGGCGTCGCCAGTTGCCCGGCTAGCCCTTCCAGTTCGCAGCGGATCCTGTAGATCTCCGCGAAATTCTCAGGCGACAGGGAAGGCACGACGATCGAGCGATTCGGCAGCATCACGAGCAGTCGTTCTGCGACCAGGCGTTGCAGCGCCTCGCGCACCGGCGTAGTAGAGATTCCGTAGCGTTCGGCAAGCGACCGGATGATGAAGACCTGCCCCGGGTGAAACGTTCCCGATATCAAACCACCCTTCAAGATGGCATAAGTGCGATCGTTGAGATTCTGATGCTCGAGTTTGTCCTGCCGCATATGATCGAGTTCCGGTCTATGTGTGATGGTGCGAAGCGGAAACCAGGCCGCCAGGGGCTGCGGCGGCTTGCGCGACTATCCCGCTCCGAAAGGTGCAAGCTGAACCGGACATAGCGTCCGCGAGAAGCGTCTGTTTCGTCGGCTGGACCACTGAACTGGAAGCCGCTGACGTTTTCTCCCCTCGATATGATATATCAAGAGTTGTAGGCCCGACCTACCGCGATCGGGCGGTTGGCCCTGATTGCGCAGCGCACCATGGCGGTCATCAGATCTTCTCCGGTGTCGCGACGGAACCGCTGGAACCGCTGGCCTCTCAATAAATGGCTTCATCCTTAGGACATCTGGTCCAATCAAGGTTGCGGTAACTTGACTACGTCGCCAGTCTGACTTTTATGTAGAGGAATCCTAAGTCCAGTTATTTCATCACGCATATATCCATGCTTGCGAAGCGCAGCGTTGAATTAGATCGAGATCGACCCCGATGTACGGCTTTGTTCGGGAGAGTCGTCAATAAATGGGGTCTGGGTAAGTTCGCTTGCTCTCCGGGATAATACCGACATCGCAGTGATCCCATTTGTTTGACATGCCCTTCAAAGAACAGCTGAAGTCGGGCCAGTCACGCAAGCGCCCCAAGCCGAGCTACGTTCCACAGAACTGGTCTGAACAACCAGAGCTTGCGCAAACGCGGCATGGTCAGCCTGTACTTGCCCAAAGGCGAATTGCGCGCGCAGCTGATCAACGAACATTCATATAGGGCAGGCCTGTCGGGGCGAGCATCTTTCTATGCCCCCGCCTATGTCACTTTGCTGTTTATGCTGTATCGCATGCTCAGGTTGGGGCTGCGGGAGTTCGCGGGATTCATGCACGATTATTGGCGTGAGCGCAGAATCGATCTGCCTGTGCCCAGCTTTGGGCATCTGTCGGACCTGTTTGCTGAACTGGACATCGCAGTGCGAAAGAAATGCACACGCGCGGCGCAGCGTTTGAACGAAGGCGAGCCGGTGACGGTGATTGTGGATAGCACGGGCTTGCGCTTTTCCCACGCTGGCGCCTGGTATGAAAAGAAATACGGCAAGATAGCGCCCTGCACTCCATGGCGCATGATGCATCTGGCTATGGATGCTGAGGGGGACGTGCTAGCGGTGGAAATCACGGACACCGAGATCGGGGACAGCAGCGGGCTCGATTTGCTGTTACCGCAAGTGGGCGAGATCGATCAGCTGATTGCCGATAAGGCGTATTACCAGATCGAACGTAATGAACAGCTGATCGCCAGTGGGGTTGTGCCGGTTATTCCTCCCAAGGCCGATGCGGTCGATGACCCCAGGCAAGACCGCTGGCATGATCAGCTCGTGCGTTATCTTAAAGAGAAGGGACAGTATGCATTCCAGAACAGATATGGCTATGGCCTGCGTGCTCGCGTTGAGGCGCAATTCTCGCGCATCAAACGCTGCCTCGGCGACGCGCTGCTGACTCGCCGCATGGCATCACAAGTTCAGGAAGGCCGCGTCATTGCCTGCCTGATCAATCAATGGAACGC
>Ga0255336_102160_pt1 | contig 10735 bp, 12 predicted proteins | sample MeOH1_35cm_T3_17_FD_189102 | JGI IMG/M metagenome (GOLD analysis project Ga0255336, IMG submission 189102) | Sandy soil microbial communities from University of British Columbia, Vancouver, Canada - MeOH1_35cm_T3_179 | ecosystem: Engineered > Artificial ecosystem > Sand microcosm > Unclassified ...
TTGCGCTTGCGCGCTTCACCCTGTTTCAGCCTGGCTTTGTATGGCATGATCTCGACTGGCTTTATGATTTTGCGCTTTTACACAAACTGCGGCCACTTTGCAATACCCCCATCCGAACAAAGCCCCCGCTCACCGCTCTTAAAACGCGATTGCGGCGCGATTGACAGCATCGTACGCGCAACCTACTATCGGATTAGATTCATCATCGGTAGAATATATGAACGCCTTCTCGTTTGAAATGGCATCGTGCATTGCGGTATGGCCTGTGGGCTGCTCGCGATCCGTTCCGGGAAGAGGTCTTGCAAAGGAAAGAAGAAATGCCTGCGGAATATCCCAATGCGTGGTCGCGGACCGTGGTGTTACTCGACCAGGCGCGTGCCCAGCGAATGATGAGCGAAGCTATCGGAGTCGCTAATGATCGCTGCGCGCAAACCGACTGGAACCACCACGAGACCGTGATGGTCAGCATCATCGACCGGGCCAGTCCGCGCACGGTCACAGTCTCATGGCAAGATGCGCTTTCCGGCTCTTATGGACATCAATCCTGGCGGGCCTCCCTGGCAAAGCGGGCGGGACGATGCGTGCTGAGCGGCCGCGCCATCAAACGGGGCGATCCCGTTTTCAGGCCGGGCTCCACGCAGCCGCCACCGGGCAATGCAAACGCAATGATCCTCTCGTCCTGCGTCGAGGCTCTCCTCGGCGATTCCCAGTCGTAATTGTTTACCGCCATCGCACCGTAAAAAGAACCATCAGAAAGCCGCTTCGCCTGGAATACCGGTGGGCGCTGTCTCCATGACCCAGACTTCCAGCGTTCAGCCACTCCCGCCGCTCAAAGGCCGTCAACTCGTTGTCGCTACGATTGTCGTCGCACTGGCCACCTTCATGACCGTGCTCGATACGTCGATTGCCAACGTTGCGATTCCCAATCTCTCGGGCAACCTGGGCGTATCCATTGACGAAGGCACATGGGTGATCACGATGTTCGCCGCCGCCAACGCCGTTTCGATTCCGCTCACCGGTTGGCTCACGCAACGCATTGGGCAAATCAGGCTCTTTGTCGGCGCAATCCTGATGTTCGTGCTCGCGTCATGGCTGTGCGGGATCGCCCCCACCCTGCCGTTCCTGCTCGCCGCGCGGATCCTGCAAGGGATAGTGGCCGGTCCGTTAATCCCGTTGTCGCAGGCGGTACTGCTCAGCTCATATCCGCCTGAAAAGTCCGGCACCGCGCTGGCGCTATGGGCGATGACCGCGACCGTCGGCCCGATCGCAGGCCCGCTGCTCGGCGGCTGGATCACCGATAGCTATAGAGCTGGTCGTGGATCTTCTACGTCAACATCCCGGTCGGCTTGCTCGCAGCCGGAGTCACCTGGATGATCTACCGCGACCGCGAGACACAAACGCGGAAACTGCCGATCGACGTCGTCGGACTCGTACTGCTGATCACCTGGGTCGCGTCGCTGCAGATCATGCTCGACAAGGGCAAAGATCTGGACTGGTTCTCGTCGTCGTTCATCGTCGGGCTGGCCATTGCGGCACTGATCAGTTTCGCGTTCTTCCTGGTATGGGAGCTGACTGAAGAGAATCCGATTGTCGACCTGCGACTGTTCACCCAGCGCAACTTCGCGGGCGGCACGATCGCGATCTCGGTGTCATATGCACTGTACTTCGGCAATCTCGTGTTGCTGCCGCAATGGATGCAGGAATATCTGGGGTACCGCGCCTTCGACGCCGGGCTCGTCACCGCGCCGGTCGGCATTTTCGCAGTGATCCTTTCCCCATTCATGGGCCGCGTGCTGCGGCATGCCGATGCGCGCATCATCGCGACGGTGGCGTTCATCGGCTTTGCGGGCGTGTTCTATATGCGCACCCAGTACGTGACCGACATCGACACGTGGCATCTTGTCATACCTACCCTCTTGCAAGGCATCCCGGCCGTGTTGTGGTTTGTGCCGCTGGTCGCGATCATTCTGTCGGGCTTGCCGCCGGATCGCATCCCTGCGGCGGCGGGATTATCCAATTTCGTGCGGATCTTCTGTGGCGCGGCGGGCACCTCCATTGCGGGTACCGTATGGAATAACCGGACCGTCCTGCATCACGTCCGCCTCACCGAACAGGCCAATGCCAACAATCCGCTGTTCAACCAGCTAATCGGCTCGACACGATCGCTGCTGCAGTTGAACACGCCGGCGGCGCATGCGCTATTCGACTACACGGTGAACAGTCAGGCCGCGATCATGGGATTGGACGATTTCTTTTACATGTCCAGCTTCATTTTTATTTTTATCATCCCGCTCATCTGGATCACTCGCCCGGTGAAAAGCGGTGGCGGCGCCGGCGCAGCGGCCGGTGGGCACTGACCCACCCCCCACGCAGACCGATACACGATCGCAACCGAAAAACGGCAGCACGCCCATTGCGACGAAGCGGCCGGTCTGCGTCAACCTTATATTTGCAGTTGAGGTCTCGATGGACACACTGGAGAGCATGCGGATGTTCGTTCGGGTGGTAGAAGCAGGCAGCTTCACGAAGGCCGCCTCTCTCGCATCGGTGACGGTACCGCAGATGTCGCGTGCGATCACGGATCTGGAGTCGCGGCTGCATACTCGCCTGCTTAACCGGACGACGCGGCAGATGTCGCTCACCGAAGCAGGCGAACGCTATCTGCAGCATTGCGAACAGATTCTCCCGCACGTCGAGCTGGCCGAAGCCGAAGCTGCCGGCGCCGCGGCCCTTCCGTCCGGAAGACTCCGGATTCACGCCACAACCAGTTTTGGACAACACTATGTGGCGCCGCTGATCGCACGCTACAGTCAGCGATTTCCGGACGTCCTTATCGATCTGGTGCTCGCGCAACGCGTACCGGATCTGATCGAGGAAGGTTTCGACGTATCGGTTGTAGTCGCGCGGGAACTCGCGGATTCGGCTCTGGTTTCGCAGCGCATTGGCAGTGCGTACACGATTCTCTGCGCGTCGCCGCGCTATCTGGCAGAACACGGCGCGCCGACCGGCCTGATGGAGCTTGGCAAACATACCTGCCTTCAACTTGTCCTCCCCAATATGCCGCTGGGGCAATGGCATTTTGAAGGTGTGGACGAGGCAGTATTTCGTCATGCGCGGTTAACGCCGCTTACTGTTAATGTCGCCGAAGCGCTGGCGGAGACGATTCGCGAAGGCATGGGAATCGGGCCTTTACCGATCTCGGTGGCGCTGCCGGGGTTGCGGGACGGAACGCTTATACGCGTACTACCCGACCACCGTTTGCGGGCCAGCAACATATATGCGCTGTATGCATCGAGACGATATCTCGACGCCAAGATCAAGACGTTCGTAGAGTTTCTGCGGGAACAGGTACCGCTGGCGATCGCTGAACAGGATGAGGAGATCGCCTGTCTTGGAGGAGCGGCATAACAGGTCCATGACTCAGGAAGACGAAGTTCCATGGCCACTGTCCCTCCAGGGAAGAGAAGACAACTTTCGATCAGGCGCGATAGCCAGGAAGGCCAGCCATGACAACAGGCAATGAGATTCCCACCACGATTGATTCCAGGACGAGGGCGTTTGTCACTGCGTCGGTCATGCTGGCGACCATCATGCAGGTTCTCGACAGCACGATCGCCAACGTCGCACTGCCTCATATGCAAGGCAGCCTGTCCGCGACGCAGGACCAGATCGTCTGGGTATTGACGTCCTATATCGTGGCTGCGGCCATTGGCACACCGCTCACCGGATGGCTGGCGGGGCGCTTCGGGCGCAAACGCGTGTTCCTTTTTTCCGTGGCGGGCTTTACGTTCGCCTCCATCATCTGCGGCATGTCGACTTCGCTTGTGGAAATGGTGGCGGCGCGACTGCTTCAGGGCTTGTTCGGGGCGTCGCTCGTCCCCCTCTCACAGGCCGTGATGCTGGATATCAATCCACCTGAAAAGCACGGTCACGCCATGGCGGTCTGGGGAACCGGCGTCACTGTCGGGCCGATCCTCGGGCCCACGCTTGGCGGCTGGTTGACCGACAGCTACAACTGGCGATGGGTCTTCTACGTCAACGTTCCCATCGGCCTCGTGGCGTTTTTCGGCATTCTGATATGCATGACGGAGACCCGGGTTCTACCACGCAAGCTCGACGTCTTCGGATTTGCAACGCTGAGCATCGCCATAGGTGCATTGCAGCTGTTCCTGGATCGGGGTGAAGTGCGTGACTGGTTCGATTCGCTGGAGATCTGGATCGAATCGCTGACTGCGCTGATTGCATTCGCGTTCTTTCTTGTCCACACGCGACGGTCGAAACGACGTCATTTTTTAATCGCGCATTGGGTCGTGACCGCAACTTCGTCATGGGTTGCGGCTTCTATTTCATCTTGCGCGTAGCCGCTGCGGCCCTAACTACCGGCAGACCCATGCCGACGCCCTCAGTCGTGCCCAGCGCCGCGCGATGAGCGCCATCGAGCTGTGCCGCACCGCCGCGCTCGGCGGTCATGTCGAGCAGTGCGATGCCTGCGGCCATCAGCGCATTGCCTACGACTCGTGCCGCCATCGCTGCTGTCCGAAGTGCCAGTCGCTTGCCCGCGCGCAGTGGCTGGAACGCCGACGCGCAGAGCTGCTGCCCGAAGTGGAGTACTTCCATGTCGTCTTCACGCTGCCCGAACCCGTTGCGGCACTCGCGTACCAGAACAAGCGCGTGCTCTACGATATGCTGTTCCGCACCAGCGCCGCGACATTGCGCGCGATCGCCGCCGATCCGAAACACCTTGGCGCGGAGATCGGATTCCTCTCGGTTCTGCACACGTGGGGGCAGAATCTGCTGCACCATCCGCACGTGCACTGCGTCGTGCCGGGCGGCGGCATCGCCCCGGACGGCGAACGCTGGATCGCCTGCAGGCCGGGCTTCTTCCTGCCGGTGCGGGTGCTTTCGCGCCTGTTTCGCCGCCTGTTCGTCGAGCAACTGCGCCGCGCATTCGATGACGGCGTGCTGCGTTTCCATGGCCAGCTCGAGCCGCTGCGTGATGCCCGCGCATTCGCCGCCTGGCTCGCGCCCGCCGCTCACACGGAGTGGGTCGTCTACGCGAAGCCACCGTTTGGCGGTGCCGCCCAGGTGCTCGATTACCTGGGCCGCTATACCCATCGCGTCGCCATCTCCAATAACCGGCTGCTGAGCTTCGACGGACACGCCGTGCAGTTCCGCTGGAAGGACTACCGGCACGACGCCCGGCACAGCACCATGACGCTCACGGCCGACGAGTTCATGCGCCGCTTCCTCCTGCATGTGCTGCCCGACGGGTTCAAGCGCATCCGCAGCTACGGCTGGCTCGCCAACTGCCACCGGACGCAGCGCCTGGCCACCTGCCGGCAACTGCTCGGCGTCGAGCCCCCCGCCGCTGCGTCGGCCGAACCCGGCGAAGACTACCGTGAACGCTACCAACGCCTGACCGGCAAATCACTGCGGGACTGCCCCGTGTGCGGCAAGGGCCACATGCTTCGTATTGAAGATATGCCCGGCAGCCTCCCACGAGCCCCGCCTGGTCCTGCCCATGCGCGCTAGTTGCCACTGCACCAGTTTCCGCACACGTCACCTTTCTCGACGAGGCTAACGCAGCCGGACTCGTGCCATCGATCCGCGATCGCGTCAGAATATGCCAAAACTGCGGGTCACTGGCCTGCCGACGCCTGCTTTCCTGAGTCTTTCGCCTGCGAGGCTTCTCCTGAACGCTGGAAATCTGTATGCACCCGCCCGTGCCCGACATCAGAAATTACCGCGGTGGTCATTCAACGCCCATAGCGGTCACCGCCTGCGGAGCGGCTTAGCACAAATGGTTTTTTAGTTACCGCTCGCGGACTGATCTCGATCGGCTCCGTTATGCCTCTGTGGCCGCGATCGCTAACCAAAAAATCCTCTGCTATACCCGAAGCTTCAGATATTTGCGAATCCCGGCCAGACCTCGAAATCGAGCGCCTGAAAGCCGAATTCCCCAAAACCCGCGAGCTGTACCGCGAGGTCTGCGCGCTGCTGTTCTTCCGCCATGGCATCACGCCGACCGCCAACCGGCTGTACCAGCTTGTGAAGCGGGGCAGCATGGGCACGCCGACCGCGGTGCTCGGCGAGTTCTGGGCGGAACTGCGCGAGAAGAGCCGCGTGCGCATCGAGCATCCCGACCTGCCCGCCGATCTTGGTGCTGCCGCGGGCGAGCTGGTCGCCATCCTGTGGACGCGTGCCACCGCGTCAGCGGAGGCCGCGCTCCACACGCTGCTGCGCGACGAGGTCGAGGCGCAGCGCGTTGGGGCGCAGCAGGCGGTCGTCGCCGCGCGGGACGAACTGGGTCGCACCGAGACGGCGCTCGAGCAGCGCACCGCCGCGCTGCTGGCCGCGCAGGTTGAGATCCGCGAGCTGGACAAGGCACAGGCCGAAGGCCACGCGCAACGCCAGGCGCTGGCGGCGGAACTCGCGCGGGTCCAGACGGCACTGGCCGCGCGCGAGCGCGAACTGGTGGCGGCAAGGGAAGGGTTTTCGCGCGACCTGGCGAAGCAGCGGGAAGCGGCTGAACGCGCGGAGGAGCGGCTCAGGGCGTCCGAAAAGCGCGCCCTGCTGGAGATCGACCGCGAGCGCAATACCGCGACGAAACTGCAGAAGGAGCTGGACGACGCCACACGCAGGGGGGACCGTAAGGACGACGACCACCGCCGTGCATTGGAAACCATGCAGGCGCAGCTGGGCGACGCGCGTCATCAGGCGGGCGTGTTGCAGGGGCGGCTGGATGCTGCTCAGGCGGAGAACCTGCGGCTGCAGGCGGAGATGATGACGCTGCGGGAAGCGGAAACGCATGCACGGGAAACCCGGGCGTCGTCCGAATCGGCTGGAGTCCGGAAGGCACCACGGCCGACCCGGTCGCCTCGTGCCGTGCCGACTGCCAAACCAGCAACGCGTCGCAAAAAAGCGGTATAACCGCAAAGGTACTTGCGACCAGGGAAATGGGCTGCATGGCTGATATCTACCTGCTCGCCGGACTGACGCTTCCACAGGGCGTCGCGCATGAGTCCCTGCCCGGACCCGTGACTCAGTTCATGGCGGATTGCTGGTTCGGGATGAGTCGCTCGCAGATGATTGCTCGCGCGAAACGGCGGGGGCTGCGCCTGTCGTTCCGCGCAACGGCGCCATGTCCGTCTGGCGAAACCGGCGTGTTCGAGTTGAGCTTCAACGATGGCGTAGTCGAATGTCTGATGCTGGCGCGGCTACAGCGGGTCGGAGCCCGGAGCGGTAAACGGCGACAGGCCAGCCGGACTGACGTATCCCGACCCCCGCCACGCGATCCCCGGCAGACCCGGTTGTTTTGACGCGATCGTGCCGGTTGCCGCGCAGCGCGCGGCTCGCTATGCTCGCAGGCTTCAACGGATCAGGAGTCAGAAGTGCGGCGCGTGACGGTCAGGAAATCATCGGTGCATGGGCGAGGCGTGTTCGCGCTACGCGCGATTCCAGCCGGCCAGCGGATCTTCGAATATCGCGGTGAGGTGACCTCGTGGCGACGGGCCTCTGCCCGGCACCGGCGTTCCGGAATGCCCGGCCACACGTTCATTTTCGGACTGGCTGACGGTCGCGTGATCGACGGCAGCGTCGGGGGCAACAGCGCCCGCTGGCTAAACCACTCCTGCCAGCCGAACTGTGAGGCGATCGAGGACGAGCGAGGGCGGGTTTTCATCGAGACGCTCAGAGACGTGATGCCGGGCGACGAGCTTTCTATCGCGTATGGACTCACTATCGATGAAGCGATGACTCCCGAATTAGTCGCCGGCTATTCTTGCCGCTGTGGGACGAAGAGGTGTACCGGTTCGATGCTGGCTTCGGCGAACGGTTAACATGCGTCGACTCGTCGACCGCATCCGGGCGCCGGTCGCAATGCTGGTTCTACTACGTATGCAGCGGAAGGATTGGCAACGTGGCACTAAGGGCCCGCGTATGCGATTTCGGGCCGATCGGTTGCCAACATGGATTTTCATCGATGGACCGGGTGCGAACAGCGCAAGACCATGGTGGCCATGTCCACAGTGAACTCATTAACGCTGAAACTACCTGCTGATAGTACCCATGACTGATATCGCATTAAGCGGCGCCGATTACAGTGGCATACACGGCGATATCGTTGCGCTTCTGGAACACGGTCGCCGTGCTGCGGCCCGAAGTGTCAACGCACTGATGACGGCGACCTACTGGGAGATTGGTCGTCGTATAGTCGAATTCAGTCAGGGCGGGGAGGGGCGTGCCGCCTACGGTCAGGCCCTTTTAGAGCGACTGTCGGTCGACCTGACAGCCCGCTTCGGGCGGGGGTTTGGCGTGGACAATCTGGAACTGATGAGGATGTTCTACCAGACCTACCCGCCAGCCACGATTTCCGAATCACTGATTCGGAAATCTACGCCCACAGGCCATCCGGGAAATTCCGAACCGGCGATTCGGAATTTCGATCTCGACCAGCTCGCGACCACATTCCAGCTGTCCTGGACGCATTACATCCACCTCATGCGGCGAACCCGGTCAGTTGAAGAAAGAGCGTTTTACGAGGCTGAAGCGCTTCGTGGCGGCTGGAGCGTGCGACAACTGGATCGACAGATCAGCAGCCAGTTTCACACCCGTGCGATGCTGTCGAAGAACAGGCCGGCGATGCTACAGAAGGCGGGCAAGGCGCAACCGGGCGACCTTGTGACCGCAGAGGAGGCAATCAAGGATCCTTATGTCCTTGAGTTCCTGGATCTCAAGGACGAATATTCAGAAAGTCAACTGGAGGAGGCATTGGTCCATCGGCTCGAAGACTTTCTTCTTGAGCTGGGTGGCGATTTTACGTTCGTCGGCCGCCAGCGTCGCCTTCGGATTGGTGAAAGCTGGTTCCGGGTAGATCTTCTGTTCTTTCATCGGCGTCTGCGATGCCTCGTTATTGTCGATCTCAAGCTCACCGAGCTCAACCACGCCGATGTGGGTCAGATGCACATGTACTGTAATTACGCGCGCGAGCACTGGACGCTGCCAGGAGAGAACCCGCCCGTCGGGCTGATCCTGTGTGCGCGAACGAATGCCGCGGTGGCGCGTTATGCATTGGAAGGGTTGCCAAACAAGGTGCTGGCGGCTGAGTACCATATGGTCCTGCCGGATGAAAAACTTCTCGCCGACGAACTGGCCAGAACCCGACGTGCATGGGAGGCCCAACATCGGTCGGAAGAGGGCGCTGACGGTTCAGACGGCCAACTGTCGTGACAGGGCGCACCATCACGATTGCGTCACGCCCGGTTAATCATCAACAACCATTCAGAGACGGACTGCTTGTTACGATGGCAATCTGTGTGCGGAAATACATCTCCTTAGCGGTTCGGCGAACCGTACAGGATGAGAATCAGAGCATGACACGGAGCGTGTGGTCGCCGACGCGAGCGGTCGACGCGCAATCGTCGAGAGTCGATGAGCACGACAGGAAATTGAGAAGCGCGGTCAAATGGATTAATCTCGTCAGCCTGACCAGCCAACTGTTCTGAATCCGACGGATGCAGCTCGACATTTTCAACGACAGCCGCGACGTGATGCTGCGCAATGACGTCCTGTCAGCGTTGCAGCGCTACGATGCCGCGGGCGCGCGGTGCGCGCTGCAGGCCCTTGCGAACGAGTATCCGGACGATGTCGCCCTGGTGTATTTCGGTTCGATCGTTAATGCCCTCGAGGGTCGATCGACAGTACCGTTTGACCGCCACGAAGCCGCCCTGCAGGCTCACCAGGCGCTATCTCACGAAGTCCAGCCCGCAGTCGCGCATGTGTTTCCGCGGCAGAGCGGGGCGACCTGGCTCGCACCGCTCTGGGCAGAACTGGCCGGACGCGCCGCTGCGCTGCCTTTCCGTGCGGACCACGCGGATGCGCACGCGGCGCCGCTCTTCCTGCTTGCTGCGTGGTGGGCCGGGGCGTCCGATGCGATATCGCGCATCGCATCCTGGCGTCGGATTCCAGCGCCGCTTTGCTGGATGACGGAGGCACGTTACCGGCTCGATGGCCTGGACGCGGCCTGGCCATTGCTGGTGGAACTTGCGTGGCTTTCTCCATGCCGGTTTGACCAGCTTTTGAGCCGGCTTGGCGACGCGTGCGTCAATACGTTGCGGCGCAACTTCGATACGTCGTTCGACGGCGCCGGCGACATTGACGATCTCGCATGGTTTCCGGCGTGGGTACTCACGGAAAAGGCCGGCCTCGCGCCCCTGTTCAAACTGGCAGAGCCTTCGCGACGGAATCCTCCCGAGCGGGCGGCGAAGGTGATGCTCGAGTTACTCAGCCTGGAGCGTCAGGGCCGGCATCACGAACTGCTGGAGACCCGACGCGAACTGCAGGCGCTCAACGCGGTGCTGTACGCGGCCTACATGAAGACACGCTGAGCAGGTGCCCCGGAGCATGACACGCACAACCTCTCACAGATGGGCTTTCGCCGCTCGGTTCCGACGTGGCGCCTTCGGCTGGAAATCCGCGTTGCCGATCCAGCGTCTGAAAGAAGCGCTGGCGGAGATCCGGCAGATCGCCCGTGCCGATCCGGTTCTCGCCGCGGACGGCGCGGTCGCTTTGCTCGAAAAGCTTTCGCCGGCGCTTGAGCACGTGGACAGTGGCTTTGTTCGGATGGGGGTATTGCAAAGTGGCCGCAGTTTGTGTAAAAGCGCAAAATCATAAAGCCAGTCGAGATCATGCCATACAAAGCCAGGCTGAAACAGGGTGAAGCGCGCAAGCGCAAGAA
>Ga0255336_102161_pt1 | contig 10732 bp, 12 predicted proteins | sample MeOH1_35cm_T3_17_FD_189102 | JGI IMG/M metagenome (GOLD analysis project Ga0255336, IMG submission 189102) | Sandy soil microbial communities from University of British Columbia, Vancouver, Canada - MeOH1_35cm_T3_179 | ecosystem: Engineered > Artificial ecosystem > Sand microcosm > Unclassified ...
TCTTCCTTAGTAAACTCAAAGCCTAATTCAGCTGCAAGCCTTTTCCAAGCTAAATAATGATATTTTGCAGTGTCTACAATAACTCCATCTAAATCAAAAAGGCAAGCCTTAATTTCAGCCACAATAATCCCCCTCTACTAAGTACACCTGTGCATACGTTAGCACTAATCTATTAACTAGTATAGCATAGAATAGCTAAAAGGTTAATATGGTATTTAAAATTTATTAAGCTTTATAAATAGTTACAAAAATATCTTCTTAACTAATATTAACCTATGGAATTATGCACAAAGCACTTTTATGACCTTTTATACTTATGAACAAATTAGTAGTTTACCTAAAAACATCCAATGTAGAATTACATACAAATTTGTAGAAAAGTGATATAATTATAAAAGTAATTTGCAATTGATTAATAATTAGAAATAAATAATCAATAGTCAAAAATATGAAGAATGAAGAATTCAAAGCCGGGGGTTTTACAGTGGATGTTATAAAATTTAAAGAATTTAGAGATAAAATTAATGAAAATGTTGGCAAGGTTATGGTTGGGAAAAAGAATCAAATAGATAAAATTATAGCTGCCTTTATTTGTTCTGGACATGTGCTTTTAGAAGATATTCCAGGCCTTGGTAAAACTAAGCTTTCAAAGGCTCTTGCAAAAAGCTTAAACTGCAGCTTTAAAAGGATTCAGTTTACTCCGGATCTTCTGCCTTCTGATTTAACAGGAATCTATTTTTACAATCAAAAAAGCGGGGAATTCGAGTTTAGAAAAGGACCTCTATTAAGTGAATTTGTATTAGCTGATGAAATAAATAGAGCAACTCCAAGAACTCAATCAGCGCTTTTAGAATGCATGGAAGAAAGGCAGATAACCGTTGAAGGCGAGACAATTAAATTAAACAAGCCTTTTTTCGTAATGGCTACACAAAATCCTGTAGAACAGTTTGGAACCTTTCCATTACCTGAGGCTCAGTTGGACAGATTTTTTATAAGATTAAGCCTTGGCTACCCGGATTTTTTCGAGGAAAAAAATATATTAGATAGATTTATGGAAGAAGACCCCCTTGAGAAATTAAGTGAAGTTGTTTCCATAGAAGAAATAGATTATGTACAGTCTAATTTTACAAAGGTTCATGTAAGTGAAGAAATTAAAAATTATATTATAGATCTTGTAAATGCCACAAGAAAGCACAAAAAAATTGAACTTGGAGCAAGTCCTAGAGCGACCTTAAATCTTATGAAGGGAAGCCAAGCGCTAGCAGCAATAAGCGGCAGAGATTATGTAATACCAGAGGATATAAAGGAAATGGCAATACCTATTTTAAGTCATAGAATTATTTTAAAAAATGACATTCAGGGAAGCTTAAGTAAGGCAGATGAAATAATTACGGATATATTAAACACCGTTCATACTCCAATAGAACAGCTTTAAGTAAGGTGATTTATATGACTGAGTACTATATTTTTATTTTTATATTAATATTAATACTTTTACTTGCAGAAGTTACAGCTAAAAAGGGCTTTCAAGGCTTAAGCATAAAAAGAGAGACTGTATCATATTCAGCTCACGAAGGTGAAAGTTTCAAGATCTCCATAATTATTGAAAATAATAAATGGCTGCCAGTATCCTTTATCCTTATTACTGAAAAGCTGCCTATGGAATTAGAAGTTTTTGAAGAAGAAAACTTAGTAAATTCAGGTGAATCAAATTATCATATTACAAAGCTTAACATAAGAGGTCATGAAAGGGTAAGAAGAAACTACAGCATTAGAGCCTCCAAAAGGGGAACCTACTTGTTAAGAGAGGTAAAGGCAGCTATAGGTGATGCCTTTGGCCTTAATACAAATGATAGAGACTTTGAGGATTATGTGGAGCTTTTGGTGTATCCAAGGGCTTTAGATTTAAAGCAGCTTGAGTTTAATACTACAAGTTTTCAGGGAGATTCCATTATTAAGCGGTGGATATATAAGGATCCTCTATATATTAAGGGAATTAGGGAATACAATGTTGAAGATAGAATGAAGGACATACATTGGAAGTCCAGTTTAAAAATGAACAGGCTTATGGTTAAAGACTATGATTATACTGCGGAAATGGAATTAATGATAATATTTAATGTGGAATGTGGGGAGCCTTACTACAGTTCTATTGATGCTAAGGCAATAGAAAGAGGTATAGCCTTAGCTGCAGCACTTTCAAAACAAAGCATCAAAGAAGGAGTTCCTGTAGGACTTTGGTGTAATTCTCAGCTTATAAGCTATGGCGGGGAAGCTGCAGAAGAAATTGTACCAGCTTTAAATTCCTTAAAGCATATAATGGAGCTTTGCGCCCGCATAGATTATACTCCAAGGCTTAGTTTTAACGAGTATCTAATGGAAAAAAGCAAGAACTTTAATAAAAATACTACTTATGTTATAGTGGCAGACTTTTTAAATGAGGAAAGTATAGCCATAATTTCAAGGCTAGCTAGAAATGGCTTTATTATTAAGCTTATTGATATATCTACTAAATCAAAGCTTACAGCTATAAAGGGAATAGAAAAGGCAGTATATAATAAATAGCTTTTACTGCAGGTTAAAGAGAAAAATTATTTATAATTAAAATTATAAAAATAAAAAGCAGTAAACTTTACATAAAGGAGCTTTCAATATGAGCTGGTACAGGCAAATTAAAGTACTTTATACAATAAGCAGCAATACCTTCCTTTTTATTATTTTTGGAAGTTTGCTAAGCGGTTTTTTAGGAGAAAAGGTTCATTACGAACTTTTTTTGTTATCGTTATTTTCAGCTTTTTTCATGGTTTATATGTTAGAGAAAACAACTAAACCAGTTATTTCAGCTGCTGCAGCATTAATTATTTCCGAAGTAATACTTTTTATTATTAATTATAAAACAAGTTTCATAATTAGCAGTATTTATATTTGCTTTATATTACTTATTACTTATATTAATGAGCAGCAGGAAGTAAATTATGAGGTATATAAATTTAGGGCAAAACAAGCCATAGTAGTTCTTGTGATTTTAGGCTTTATCTGCACTGCAGCAAGGCTAAATATTCAGCAGCTTCTTTTAAAGTTCTATTTAATTTTTCTAATTGCTACAAGCATTTTAATGAGAGAAGCAAGGAATTATTATTATAGTCTTAAAAATAAAAGAAGCTTCATTACTAATATTGCTATAACTGCCGGTGTAATATTTATTTCCCTTGACAGCGTATTTAATATAATACTCATTTGCTTAAGATTCTTAGTAAATATTGTTTACAAAGGGTTAGAGGAATTAACAGGGCTTATAGTAATTGTAATTAATAAACCACTTGAGATAGTGATAAATTATTTAAGAAGGAAGTTTTCAGGTAATTTAAATTCATTTAAAAATATAAATATTACACCAAATAAGCAGCAGCTTAATAATGATAAGGCAGCTAATATAGCAAGCAATCCTGTTTGGAACATATGGCTTAGTAATGTTATAAAAATCATACTATTATTTGCGGTTATTTACTTTGCATATAAATTAATCAGCAATTTAAAATGGGCCAAAAGAAGAAATTCAAAGGAAACAGTTTTAGAAAGAGAAAAGCTTTCAAAAGAAAAAAATTATAATGCTTATTCAATAAAAAATGCACTTAAAAATATATTGAAAATAAGCGATTTAAGAGAACAGGCTATAAATGTTTATAAAAAATTTGAGCAAAAGACAAATGAAAAGGGAATATTTAGAAAGCATATGACTGCAAAGCAGTTAGAAAATATTACAAAGGCCTATATAGAAAAGCCTGAAGGAATAAAAAATTTAACAGATATATATAATGAAGCAAAATTTTCTACACATAAGCTTAGCAGTGAAAAGCTTGAAACAATGAAAGAAAGCTTTACTAGGGTTAAAAAGCAGCTATGAATAATTGGATATATTTAAGGCCATCCATAATCGGATGGTACTATTATTTTTTGCATACAATACAAATAATGATTTAATAACTTCTACAGATACTAAAAGCAGTAAGTAGTGATTATGACAGCTCTGGCAAACTTGTTTCAATGGATCTAAATGGTGTAGAATATTACTATATTAGAAATGTTCAGGGAGATATTATTGGATTATTTGATAAGACAGGAGTACAGATAGTAAGCTATAACTACGATACTTGGGGAAAACTTATATCAACAAATGGAAGTTTAGCATCTACAGTAGGAGTAAAAAATCCGTATAGATATAGAGGGTATAGGTATGATACCGAGACTGGATTGTATTATTTACAAAGTCGTTATTATAATGCGGATTGGGGAAGATTTATAAACGAAGATTCTATGGGTGGAAAAACAGGTGAGTTGTTATCTCATAACATCTTTGCTTATTGTAAGAACAATCCTGTTAATATGAGTGACCCAAGTGGTTATTTGGCTGATTTTTGTTATGATGATGGAAATAGAGCTGATGGTACCGTAGGTGATTTTATTGAGGGAGTTGGGGCTACAGTAATCGGTACACTTACTATTTTAGATTTGGTAGGATATGCTTCATTTTGTGCAGGTTATTATCTATTAAACCATTCAGCGGAAGTTGGAGAGGCTGAGACAACAAGGGTAGGCAGATGGATGTCAGAGACTGAGCATGAAGCTATGACTAAAACTGGCAAAGTGCAAGAAAGTTATACAGGCACAACACATGTAGCACATCCTGCAAATATAGAAGCCTTTAGAAAACAGGCAAAGCCAGGAACGATGTATGTAGAGTTTAATGTTCCATCTATATCTTTAAAACCTACTAATGAAGGGTGGGCTAAAATTGTTGGTCCGAATTCACTTGAAGCAAGGTTGGCTTCTAAAAAAGGACTGCCTATTCCTATAATGCCACCTGCTACTAATATTGAAATCAAAGGGGGAAAGTAAAATGAATGAAAAGTTCTTAAAATGGTTAGAAAGTAAAAAAGATGAATTAGAAAAGAGCGGAGTGACAATTGACAACATTAATATAACTAATCAGAATGTTCCTAACCCTAGTATAACAGTAGACCATTTTTCACAAATATGTTTAGGTAGAATAAGTGTTTGGGAAACAGGGGAAATGGATATAGAGGTTCTACACTTTGAGTCAGAGAAAAGGTTACTATTTGAACATTATGAATTACAGGAGAACGCTGACTTTAGTAAAATTTTAGTTAATTATTTCAAAATTCTAACCAATGGTAATGATATATAGCTTAAAGTAAGTAATAATATTTTCACTGCATAATAGTATCAAGTCATACTACAAAATTATATATCATGAATAAAATAATATTGAAGTTAGGAATGTACTAACTTTAGGTAAGAAAAGTATATGTGTAGTCAATTCATAATTAGAATAATGCATTGAGCCTAAGCTAACAAGCAACAACTCAGCAGGTCATAGTACTTGCTGAGTTTCTTTCTTTAAATGAATCAAAAAGTAAATTAAATTTATATTATAATCTTGAATAATTAAGAGTGTAATAACAGAGCTAACGTCAGCAATAGTGCCAGCGTTAGCTCTATTTCTTTGTCTAAAAACTGAGTGAAGGGAGAAATAACATGGAAATAGACTTTGTGGAGAAATTCAAAAGATACCTGCAGGAGGATGGGAAGAGTACTAAGACTATTGAAAGCTACGTCGGAGACATTGCTGGCTTTGTAGCTTATCTTCAAAACATGGGAGTAAGGTTCCAAGGAGAACTCAAAAGGTTCTACGTCACAAGCTTCCGAGGCTACCTCATTGAAAGTCAGTACGAGACAGCTACCATCAACAAGAAAATCAATAGCTTACAATCATTCAATGGGTTTCTGATGAAAAATAACTATACCAATGAAATTGTAGTAGACCTTAGAAAAGATAGGATGAAGGTAGCATTTGGTTCAGAAAAACAGGTGGAGGTGTTCGCAGAAAAGCAAGTGGAGAGAATGCTGTTCTACATCCAAAACGAGTATAAGGTGAGCATAAGGGATAGGTTGATAATCCTGCTACTGATGTACACTGGTGTGAGGGTAAGTGAACTTTGCGACATCAGGGTGAAAAACATTGACTTCCTCACGGGACATCTGAAAGTCCACGGAAAAGGCGGAAAGGTGAGGGAAGTACCACTAAAGCCAGAGGTAGTTGAATCCATCAAGGAGTACCTAGCGGAACGTTCTGGTAGCCAATTCAGTGATTCAGAGTGCCTAATTCTAGGACAAAGGGGAGCACTAAAAAGAGATGCCATCAATACACTACTGGAGAAATACACTAAGGAATTGGAGCTTGGAATCAAGCTGAAGCCGCATACATTTAGGCATACATTTTGTACAAGACTTGTGAGTAAAGGAGTTCCACTAACAACAGTAAGTAAGCTAGCAGGGCATAGCAGCGTAGAAACCACAGCTAAGTTCTATATCAACAGCAGTAAGGAAGAAAAAATGAGGGCGGTAAGCCTGCTATAGAGGGAGGAGAAATAGAATGATAACATTGTACACTTTTGAGGATATTGAAAGAATAAATACTATTTCAGAGGAATTGAAGGATGAACTAAAAAGCTATTTTCGAGAGATAGCTGAGGGAATAGTAGGAGAGAGTTGGCAAGGATACAACCTAAGTGAAGTCGGTCCAATTCTAGTGATAGAAAAGGAAGACACAGTTGATGTTTTGGATGAATACGGACTAATGCAATGTAGTAAAGCTATACCGATATCACTACCAGAGTTTGCTTTGAGAGCAAAAGTAGATGGGAAGGATATGTTGAAAATAATTTGGGTTTGCAATGATTCCTTTGGAGTTTCTGTGTACTATACGATTGGACAATTTGGGAAGGAATTTGATGAATACATCATGGAATTTCTAATGGACTAATGATAAAAAAATACGAGGAGAAAAAATAATGAATCCATTGAGCATAGTTAAGATTATTATAATACTTTTAGAGCTAATAGCCAGCGGATTGGATAGTGAATCTGCAATAGGCACAGTAGCAAGCAAATATAATATTTCAGCAACATTATTAAGAAAATTTTTATAAAGAGAAGTAATTATTAGATATGTAATTAAATTGGGGGGATTAATAGTGTCATATGAAGTTTAATAGTTGTGATTTTAACGGCATTTATGCAGATAAATTAATCAAGGGGGATGAAGAAAAATGAATATTTTTGATGTAGGTGGATTAACAACTTTTGTAGCCGTGGTTGCAACTATAATTGGAGGTACAGTAATATTTATGTTATTACATAAAACATTTGATATTGTGCATTTCGGATTTGGGGCTATGGCATCAATGTGGTTTATGTGTTGTATAGTGGCAGCCTTTATTGTTAATCTTTTAGGTGGAATAGTTGGAGGAGTCTTTTCGGTTTTATGGTTGTTGATAAAAATAGGAATCATAATAGCTATAATAGGTTCAATAGTAAAGTACATATATGATAAGGTAAAAGGATTATACAATAAATCAAAATAGTTCAAAAAGGACAAGATAAGTACATACAATACATGAGTGACTAAAAAGTAAATAAAAATTTAATATTTATTTGAAGAATAAGTAACAGTTTTCAGCTGTTACTTATTTTTTTTATATAAATAAAAAAGTGAGAAAACGTATGAAATAATTAGATTGAGTGAGTTGAAATAAAAGTAATTAAATACACATATTTTATTTAATTCCATATAAATGCAAAAATGTCGAAAATAATTGTAATTTTTTACATAAATGGGGACTAGGAAGTCCTTAATCAAAAACCAGAGAATTTTTTAAGGTAGGAAATCCTTGTACTCCATTAATTTACATAAATTAAATTTTAATAAATAAAAGAAAATAAATGTAAATGTAAAATAATGTATGAAAATATAGCTAATTGAGGTTGGCTCATTTGAGAATAAGACAAACACACAGTATTATAAGTAATGTCGATAAAACAGCAATCCATTATCTTGCTTACTGAATAAGTAAGGAGGATACAATATGTTAACACAAGAGCAATGGCAAGACATTGTTGACATGGGAACAATCATATGTGAGAAAACAGATAGAGTAATAGGAGTAGATGCAAATATGTTTGCTTCCTATGTAGCGACAAGGCATAAACTCATATACAACAAAGAGAATTTCTTTAACTACAAAGATGAACAAGGCAAGTGGGTAAAAATTGAAGATATGAAAATAAAGACCACTTTAAGACTGATTCTTCATAAGTATTACCCCAATCTTTGGAATAAAAGATTAGAGGAGGAATACATAGAAGCATTAAAAAGGACTGTATTCTTTGAAGGGGATTTAAATAGTAATAGAAGCTACATAAATATGTTAAATGGGATGTATGACCTAGAAACTCATACATTAGTTGAACATAACCCCAGCTTTTACAGTACAATTCAAGTTCCTATAGAATACATTCCTAGTGCTAAATGTCCTAGTTTTGAGAAATTCTTGGATGAGTCATTTTTAGGTGATGAAGAATCAAAAAAATCATCTCAAGAATGGCTTGGATATTCAATGACTGCTGAAACTAAAGCTCAAAAGTCATTGGTGTTATATGGAAAAGGTAGAAATGGAAAGGGTGTTTACTTACATATATTAAGCAATTGTATTGGACGAGATAATATTTCAAATATTGCCATTACAGAGCTAAGTAATTCTTTCATGCGTTCATGTCTGTACAATAAACTTGCTAATATATGTAGCGAAATGGAGCTTGGAAATAAGTCATTAAATACTCAATATTTCAAAATGCTAACTGGTGAAGACGATATAATGGCTGAAGAAAAGCATAAGCCAGCATTTTCATTTAAACCTACAGCAAAGGCTATTTTTGCAACAAACAATTTGCCACATACTAAAGATACTAGCTTAGGCTTTGAGAGGAGATTAAGTATTCTTCATTTCAGAAATACTGTAGCTGAAAAAGACATAGATGTAAATCTAAAGGAAAGGTTAGAAGAAGAACTTTCTGGCATATTTAATTTTGCTATGGAAGGTCTAAAGAGGCTGAAAGAGAACAATTTTAAATTTACAAAGTGCAGGGTTTCAGAAGATTTACTTAATGAGTATGCAAAAGATATTAATCCAATGATTTCTTTCTTTGAAGAATGCATTGAACAAGCAGATGAATCTTATAAAGAGGATAAGAGTGTAATATATAACACCTTTAAGGTATATGCTGAAGCCAATGGAATGAAAGGATATGCTGATATAAGTACTAGAAAGTTCTGGACTAAGTTTGATGAACAGTTTAAAGCTTTAGGATATAAAGGTAGAGCTGGACATTCAAATAAGCTTAACTTTCATACTGGTGTCAGAGTAGTTGGAGAATATAAAATAGATAAAAACCACCCAATGTTTAAAGTTGTACCACTTGGGGGATAGAGGGAGTATGTTGGGGTACTTGTGGGAAGCAGAAAGCTAGTTGAATCAATAGCTTGGGAGAGTGGGAAAATAAAATTCTTTAAAAGAATAAAAGATATATTTTAATAAATTAATAGTAAATAACTTTCAGTCAACAAAGCTCCCACCAATCCAACCATAGTAAAATCAATGAATTTCGGAGCTTTAAAATACCCCATAAAGAACCCCAATAATGACCAAATTAAAGGCAGGGTAATGGATAAAGCAATCAATAATAAATCAAAAAGGAGAATGATTAACATGGCAGTAGTAAAAAGAAGACCAGTTCCCAAAAGTAGTGATGAAGAAATAGAGAGACATAGACAAGAACTAAGGAAGAGGGAACAAGAAGAACAAGCTTGCAATGAAATCCAAGAAATAGATAATCAAGAAAGCAATAACAACTATGACTTAGAAATGTTTCAACCAGCATTAAGCAAGACTACAACTAGAAGTAATTTAACAGCAGGAGTTATGTCAGTCGTAAATTCTAAACAATCAAAAAGAGTAATGCTGTCAAGAGAATTAATGGACAAGCTAAATAATCCGGCTATGGTTGCAATATCATTTTCAGAAGAATGTGTTGCAATAGGAGAAAGGTTACCTAACAACAATAATCAGTTAATTATAAAGCCACGTGGGAAAAAGGGTGCTATTTATTCAGCAGGAATTGTTTCAGAAATTACTGATAAGTATGGATTGGATTTCAATAATAGAACATCCATAACTTTTTCAGAAGTAGAGTTCATAGAAGCTTATGGAAGTACTATTGCAATAATAAATGCTAAGCAAGCAAACTAAGGGGGGTAAAGAAAATGGATAAGTCCAAAAGAGTTGAAGAGATTCTAGATATACTAGCACAGGTGATATTAGATTACATTAAAGAAGATATAACTAATAAGAATAAATAAACAATATACTTAACGCTTGATATTAAAAGCAATTTAAGCAATTAATATCAAGCGTACTAAGAAAGTTTTTAAATATATATTATAAATTTAGAAATATATAAGTAAAGGAAGGAGTAAAGAAATGACACTGATACAAGCAATGGAGCAGTTTGAGAAAAATCTGATAACAATGCAAAGAAGTAAAGAAACCATACGAAGCTATGGAAAGGACATGAAGCTGTTCAGCCAGTACCTCTATTCCAAATACAACGGTGAGGTGTACGTTGACGAAATAGGAGCGGATGACATTGAGGACTTTATGTTCTACATGCTGGATGAAAGGAACTATGCCCCTGCTAGCCGCAGGCTACTACTTATCACAATCAAAAGCTTCCTCACACTCTGCACCAAGAAGAGCTACTGCAAAAAGAATGTTGCGAAGGAAGTAGAGTATGTGAAGCTGGACTACAAGGAAAG
>Ga0255336_102163_pt1 | contig 10727 bp, 9 predicted proteins | sample MeOH1_35cm_T3_17_FD_189102 | JGI IMG/M metagenome (GOLD analysis project Ga0255336, IMG submission 189102) | Sandy soil microbial communities from University of British Columbia, Vancouver, Canada - MeOH1_35cm_T3_179 | ecosystem: Engineered > Artificial ecosystem > Sand microcosm > Unclassified ...
TGCATTTCGCGAATGCCGTATTTCGAGAGACGCATATTCACGCCGGAAATATCGGCGGAAATTGCAAAATCATCCTGTGTAACCTCGCGTGCCCAACCGCCATTTTGAATTCGTTTGGGCGCGTTATTGAAAGAGGCCCAGAATTCAGGCATTCCGTTCACGTCCGTGGGAGGCGGGCTTTGCGTCGACGGAAACTGGCTGGCAAGCGCCGGATTCTTTGGCCCCGGATCCGTCAGGCTCGACGGGCTCTTGGCATTGATTGCGCCTTCGGCCGGGTGATCCGGGTTACCGAACGAGGCTGCCTTGGCCGTGGCAGCGACCCCGAGTGCGGCTGCGGAAGCAGCGGCGCCGACCAGCATTTTCCGTCGCGACAGATCAGTCATGCTTGACTTCCTTCCGTTATCAGCAATTGATTCACTGTTTGCTGATAACGTTACAATTATCGAAAAAGAAAATTTCCGGTTTCAAGACGGAATCGGAACGATGGAGCGCTCGATGTAAATCAGCGTCTTGGCGATGATGGTAATTCGATGGCATGGCTTAATATAGTGAAATAACAGTGAAATATTTTTAACGAAACGGTAAAGGTCGAGATCACGGACCGCGCGCAGCAGGAATAGCGAGCTCGAACTGATCGACCTCACCGACCTCGAAGCGCTGATCGGTGTCAATAAGCAAGCTATCCTAAACAAATGCTCGAATGCCGATATCGCCGAGGACATGTTCGCGTTTCGCAAGAGCAGGGGGTGCTCAACTACGTCGAGAAAAAGGGCGTCGCGTACTTGTCGCGGCACAATCCACGCAGGGTGACCAGGTCACTTCGCTCGTGGACCTGGGGTTCGTCGACGATCGCACGCTCCTCGAGGCGATCAGCCAGACCGACACGTAAGCGCTCGCGAATTTGCTTGGGCTGGGTGAATTAGGTTGCGCGTGTTTCTCAGGCCGGCGCGCGTGGAAAGCGTTACGGGCTCGAACCGCTGCTGTGCGCGATCGTGTTGTCAATGCTCGCAGGTGCGAACTCTCTCAGGAAGATCGAGGCGTTTATCGGCGAGCGGCTGGAGCAACTGAACGTCTGCTTGGCACGAACTGGCGCAAGGCGCCAAGCTGGGTGGGAATCAGACGGTTTTTGCTCGAAATAGACGAGAACGAACTCGAGTCAGCGATTCGCACCCATGCACACGGAGTGGCATCGCCGCCAGCGGGACGGCAGTTCATCGCGATCGACGGCAAGGCCCTTCGGGGAAGCGCCTCACGCGTGCTGGACATACCCGCCCGACAGCTGGTGTCGGCCTTCGATCATGACGATCTGATTGTGCTCGGCCACGTCGAAGTGGAGGACAAGTCCAACGAAATCCCGGCTGCGCAGGCATTGATCGAATCGATGGGGCTTCCCGGGCGGGTCTTCACACTGGATGCGCTGCATTGTCAAAAAAAACGCTAACGCTCGCTTGGACAAAGGGAGCGGACGTACTGGTGCAGGTCAAGGGCAACTAGCCGACATTACTTGCCGCATGCGAAGATCTGGCGCGTCACTGCGCACCCATGCTGTTGAGGTTCGTTAATTCCGCTACTGGGTACGCTAATTCTGCTAATACCGCCTGATTTTAGGTGAGCAGCGACTGTAGTTCGCTATATGGCTGATGGGATCAGATGATTCCAGGTAAAGAAACGAATAGCGTTTTCACGGTTCCACTCTTGCTGGTGGATCTGCCAGCATGTGCAGGAAGGCCGTGTGGCAAGAGGTTGCGCGGTATTGACTGCCACAGGTCCACGAGGTAATTGAGGCGAGCCAACCTGGTTGGACTGGGCGGTATTCGAAAAATCGTGCGCGCTCATCCACAAGACGTATTAGCGCAATTAGCGGACATGAAAGGGGTATTAGCAGAAATGACGGACAAGAGCCGTGCGCCGCGTTGCGAAAACGCAACGCGCCACGGTGAAGCGAATTTCTGGATTCGGTCAAAAAATCAATGAGATAGAGGGATTTCTCATTAGCAGCGCGATTGGACGCCATTAGCGGAATTAACGAACCTCAACACCGGCGACGATCACGCGCGAGGTCGAGGTGCAGGTCGAGCGGGCGCTGTCCGCCGACCTGAGGACAACGCTACGGGCAAAACTCGACGCTCGGTGTAACGGAGAAGCGCTCGGCGGATTGACACCGACCGAGGAAGAAGCGCGCCAATGGCGCACCGCGCGGGCAGCGATTTTATTGATGGGCGACTCGGGTGTGCGGCGCGACGAAGCGGCCAACGCCCGTCGAGAAAACTTGAGCGTGGCCGTCGTGACGTCGGGCGGGCCTGCCAAACATTCCGCCATGGGGTTGACCCAGTCGTCCCAGAAAGCCGCGGCCAGCGATGCGGCAAATGAGGCGTCACCCACACAAACAGGCGTGACGGTTTGGGCCTTGACCATCGTCGGCAAGCGCCGCAAACAACGCACGGTGCCGGTGAGCGCGGCCGCGGTCGCCGCGTTGCGTGCGCACTGGGCCGATCGGGGAAAAGACTTCGACGCGCCGGCGCTCGCGGCTCCCCTGATCGCGCCGGTCGTGATCAACGGTACCGAGGCGTCGCTCGCCAAGCATGATGGCGGCACGGACGGAAACACCGAGGCGCCGTATTCGGCAGACGCGCTCGCGCGCCTGGTGCGCGAAGCAGTGCGACGCATCGCGAGTGATCTGTTGTCCGAGGACGCGCTGTCCTACGATGCGCACGCAAAATTACTCGCGACCTCGGCTCACGCGTTCCGACATACCTTTGGTACTCGGGCAGTTGCCCGGGACATGCCCATCGACGTGGTTCGGCGCATCCTCGGTCACGCCTCGTTGCAGACCACGTCGATCTACGTCCAAGCGGAACGTCAGCGCATGCTCGATGCCGCGGCACAATATTATTCAGAAGACGGCGGCTAGCCGCTGCCAGTCAACTCCAATGGAGAGGCAGGGCGCTGTCGCCGCGATACCGGCGCTGCCTCGCGCCAACCGCGCCTGTCCGGTGCGGTATCCTCCGGGCTGGCACATATACGAACTGTCAGTTCGCTTAAATGGAGAGCACACGCATGAACAAGCAGGAACTCATCGATGCAGTGGCAAGCGAAGTCGGCATCGCGAAATCCGCCGCAGCCGAAACGATCGACGTATTGTTGGCGACCGTGACGAACGCGGTGGTCAAGGGCGACCCAGTTCAACTCATCGGGTTTGGATCTTTTAGCACGGGCGCCCGTGCGGCGCGAACGGGTCGCAACCCGAAGACCGGCGAAGCACTCCAGATCGCCGCGTCAAAGACCGTCAAGTTTACGGCCGGCAAAGCGTTTAAGGACGCAGTGAACCAGTAGGGCGTTGAACGCGGTGTCCGCCTGCGCGGGTCGCAGGCGGTGGCAATGAGCTCGGCTTGATGCCTGCGGGCTCACACTAGAACAATTGATCGTTGAGCAACCTCAGATTTTTCCACTTCACCGCGCGGCGTCGCTCGACACCATCGGCGTGCAGCGAAGGGATCATGACGCGCTCGCCCCGTGCCTCACCCAGCACCTCCGCAATTCGGTCGCCGTACCGCACCAGCGCGCCGCGCTTGGGACGCGTCTTCAGCAGGAGGCGGACGCGAGAGCTGACACGTTTGGTGCGCGCCATGGCTGAAAAGTGAACGCGTTCATCGGAAGGGAGACCGGCCGTTAGTCCGATTTCGGGAGGACCAGTGGCGACGCGCCTGTGCCGGCCAGAAATTGGCGTAGTTGTTTTTCGGCCTCCACCACTCGATGCATCGGCGCCTCACTCAGTTGCTGGTCGTGCAGCGCCAGCAAGCGTTCGATCACGGGCGCGTCCTGCTCGCCGATTATCCACTTGGCAGATTTCGCCGCCACCGCGAGAGCGTTCTCAAGCGCCGCTTCAGCCTGTTCGTAACACTCGAGCGGCACCTCACCAAACCCCATGCGCTGAAGGTAGTAGGCCATATACACCGAACGGACCAACTCGTTAATCTGATGCCGACTCGCGCGGTCGCCTCGGCAAGCAGCGAGCGCAAGGTGGTGGGCGAGCGACAACTCGCGTGCTGAATGTGCCGGCATCGGCAAAAGCGCCGACTTGGTCAGCGGTTTTCGGATGGCACCCGGGCGGGAGTCTTTTCGCTTGATTCCTGTCATGCGCGTATCGCATCAAAGTTCAAAAGAATTTGGGTCAGCCTGCTGTCGACGTCTGAGTTGGCTACTGGTCGTTGTTGGTGCCCGAGGTCGGAGTCGAACCGGCCCGCGTTTCGAATGGCGGCGGATTCTATCTCCGCCGTGTCTATCAATTTCATCACTCGGGCTGGAGGGCCAGCCTCCCGTGTGTCGCACACGGTACCAATGGACTACGAGTCCAGTGCTCTATCCAAGCGTGCGCTGGAGGCGCTATTGCGAGCGGCATTTTATCCCAACAGGGACAGCGCTCACCCGATGCTGAAGGGCAGTGAGCGGCCCAGACCGTGTCAAAACGCGTAACCGCTGGGAATTTGACGGCGCTTTCTCAGTAGCAGATCTCGGCTTGTCGATTGCGGCACCACAAACGTCACATCAGAGCCGAACGTATTGCAAAGCCCCGTCCCCCGCGCGCGGGCTTCACGCCCGCATCGCCTGCGTAACTGTTTCTGAACCGAATAGCTTGATAACCCGCTTCATGTTGTAGGCGAGCACGTGCAAGCTCATCTCCGTGCTCACCCGCTCGATAGTGCGCGTCAGGAAATGAGTCGCTCCCATCCAGGCCTTGATCGTGCCGAAGGGATGCTCGACGGTCTGTCGTCGGATACGCATCATGTCCGGGGCGAGATCAAGCCGGACCTGCATCTCTTCGAGCAATCCTTCGTGCTCCCAGCGCGTTACCCGGCGTTCCGTGCTTGGAGTGCATTTATCTTTCAATGAGCACTGTTGGCACTGCGAGCTCCAGTAGCGATCTAACTTCAGGCCACGTTCAGTTGTCCTGTAGCGCCATATGAGACGTTCGCCCGCCGGACATCGATACTCGTTCTTCTCAGCGTCATAGATAAAATCTTCTTTGCCGAAGCGGCCGTCGAACGTTGCGCCCGAGGTCTTCGTCTTGGGAACAAACGCCGTGATGCCGGCCTCGTGGCAGGCGAGTATCTCCTCGCTCTTGTAAGAGCCTTTGTCCGCAACTGCCGTGAGTTTATCGACGCCCATTTCCGTACGAGCCAACTTGGCCATCGGCGTGGGTTGGTCACGATCAATGCCGTTGTTGGTGACCTCGTGCGCGACAATCAGATGGTGCTTCGCATCGACCGCTACTTGAACGTTGTAGCCGACGACGCCTGTCCCCCGCGTCTTCATCGAGCGTGCGTCCGGGTCCGTGAGCGACACTTGCTTGTCCGGCGCTGCGTCGAGTTGAACTTCGACTTGCTTGAGGATTTGCATCTGCTCCTTGAGAGCCGCAATCTTGTCTTGCAGCCGTTCTGTCTTTGCCTTCGCGATCGTCGGCTCCTGGCGATCGGCGGTGTCCATTTGCACAAGATAACGGCTGATGCTTGCCTCGATATCTAGCATTCGCCGTTCTAGTTTTGCGCTCGTGAAGTTGCGGTCGCGATGGTTCACTGCCTTAAACTTGCTCCCGTCTGTCGCAACGAGCGCTTCGGAGAACAGGTCCAGGCGTTGGCATAGCATGACGAACTGACGGCAGACGCTGCGGATCGCTTTGCCGTTGTCTTTGCGGAACCGCGCAATGGTCTTAAAGTCCGGCGCCAAGCGGCCGGTGAGCCACATCAATTCAATGTTTCGTTGGGCCTCGCGCTCAAGGCGACGACTGGATTGAATACGGTTCAGGTAACCGTAGATGTAGATCTTAAGCATCACCTCAGGATGATACGAAGGCCGACCAGTTAGCGCTGGTTCGACACCTTCAAACCCAAGTTTCTGAAGATCAAGCTCATCTAGAAAGACATCGACGACGCGCACGGGGTTGGTGTCCGTCACGTAGTCGTCGAGTGCTTCGGGAAGAAGAAAGCTTTGAGTACGATTGTCGCCTTGAACGAACCGCTTCATCTCGCTCCCCCGCTATCGGATGAGAGATTTTAGCTCTTCATAAAAGCGTTTTGACACGGTCTGGGCCAACTGCAGCCGTTCGCCCTCGTCCTTAGACGGTCATTCAGAGGACCGTTCCGCTCAAATAACGGACCTTCGTGCTGCAACACGGTCGAGCGCCTTATCGGCCATACCCGACACTCAGGTACCGGCATCGACGAGGCGGCTACAGGTCGCATTCGCGCCTTCGCAGCAGAGAACGTCAGCTATCACTTCAAGCGGATGCGTACTTGCGACCCCAGCCCGGACGTCCAGCGCATCAGCCTCTTCGGGACGCTAGACGCTTGAAGCGCACGGCGACCAAGTTCACCGCCGGCAAGACGTTCGAGGATGCCGTGAAGGCGTCATGACGAAGGCGGTGATCGCGTCCGGTGACTACGCTGGGCTGCACAAGGAAGTGGTCAACGTTGTCGAGTCAGCGCGACGCAGGGTGGCACGCAACGCCAACGCCGCCTACTGGAAGTTCGCGCGGCGGATGGTCGCCCGTAAGCAGGGCGGGCAGACGCTGATCGCACGACTCGCCGAAGATCTGACACGCAGGTTTGGACACGGATCCGGTAAGGCCAATCTGGCCAGCATGGGAGTCTTTTAGGGATGTACCAGGATTCAGATTCTTGCATACGGGGGCTGGGACACCGACGCACCAACGCCTCAACCGATCGCCTCATCGGCCCGCGAGAAGCGTTGGCAGGCTAGTGCTTCCATAGCAGCGTATATTTAGCAGGATCGGTGGGAGCTACCGGGTTGATCCTTTGAGATTGCTGCTTGCCCGTGATTCTCCTACCCTTGCATGAGGCAGCCGCCTTCAGGAGATAAGCGGTGGGGAGCATTGCAGAGTGGTTAGCATCACTCGGCTTGTCCGAGTATGCCCAGCTCTTTGCCGAGAATGGTATCGATCGCTCGGTCCTTCGCGATCTCACGGACCAGGATCTCAAGGATCTTGGCGTCTTGCTTGGGCATCGCCGCAAAATGCTGCGCGCGATTGCCCAACTTGGCGACAGCGCCGTTGCAATATCTCCAAGCGCGGCCGCGCCCGTGCCACGTGATGACGCGGACCGACGCCAGCTCACCGTCATGTTTTGCGATCTCGTCGGCTCGACTGCCCTCTCGAAGCGGCTCGATGCGGAAGACATGCGGAAGATCATCGGCGCCTATTACCGGGGTTGCGCGGATGTAATTACCAAGGCCGGTGGTTTCGTTGCCAAGTACATGGGCGATGGTGTGCTGGCCTATTTTGGTTATCCCCGGGCGCACGAGGACGATGCCGAGCGGGCTGTACGTGCCGGGCTGACGCTGGTGCGAGCCATCGGCCAACTCGATTCCGGTACCGACGAAAGTTTACGAATGCGGATCGGGGTTGCTACCGGCGTAGTGGTAGTCGGTGATCTCACTGGTGAGGGCGAAGCCCAGGAGCGTGGCGTCGTCGGTGAGACGCCCAATCTCGCTGCTCGGCTGCAGACATTGGCCGAGGCCGGAACAGTGGTGATTTCTACGAGCACGCAGCAGCTTACGGGCGGGCTGTTTGACTACCGCGACTTGGGCTTGGCCACGGTGAAGGGTATTGGCGAAGCAGTGCGGGTTTGGCAAGTGCTCGGCCCCAGCAGGGTGGAAAGCCGGTTCGAGGCGCTGCACGCGACCACGTTGACGCCAATCGTCGGGCGCGACGAAGAAATCGAGCTGTTGCTCCGCCGATGGCAGCGGGCGAAGAACGGTGAGGGCCAGGTTGTGCTACTTTCGGGCGAGCCGGGTATCGGAAAATCGCGGCTGACCGCCGCCCTTGAAGAGCGGCTCCAATTCGAGCCGCACGCCCGCTTGCGGTATTTCTGCTCGCGCCGCCATCAAGACAGCGCCTTCCATCCGTTCATTTCCCAGCTCGAGCGTGCGGCTGGTTTGCGGCGCGACGATACTGCTGAACGACGCCTCGACAAACTTGAGGCGGCGCTCGCGTTGGCCTCCGACAATCTGAGCGAAGATGCTCCGCTGGTGGCGGCGTTGCTATCGATCTCGACGGAAGGTCGATACCCAACACTTAACCTGACGCCGCAGAAGTACAAGGAGAAGACGCTTAGCACAATAATTGCGCAGATCAAGAGTCTGGCAATGCGCCAGCCGCTGCTGATATTGTTCGAGGATGCGCATTGGGTCGACCCCAGCTCGCTCGAAGCGCTAGACCACCTTGTCGATCGTACGGCAACTCTGCCTGTCCTGCTGATCGTGACCTTCCGGCCTGAGTTCATATCTCCGTGGATCGGCCGCTCAGAGGTGATGCTCCTTACTCTCAATCGTCTGCACCCTCGGCAACGAGCGGAGATGATCGAGCGGGTAACCTTTGGCAAGGCACTGCCGAAAGAGGTTACAGACCGAATCATTGAGCATACGGATGGAATACCGCTATTTGTCGAAGAACTGACCAAGACAGTGCTGGAGAGCGGCCTGCTGCGCGAGCAGAACGGGCGCTACGTCCTCGATGGTCCGCTGCCACCACTGGCGATCCCGATGACGCTACATGCTTCGCTGATGGCGCGGCTCGATCGCTTGGCCCCGGTGCGGGATGTAGCGCAAATCGCCGCTGCAATCGGCCGGCGATTTTCTTATGAGCTGATCAGCGCGGTCGCGTCGATGCCCAAGGAGCGCCTGGACGACGCATTGGATCATCTCGTCAGTGCCGAGTTGGTTTTCCGGCGCGGGGCACCGCCGGATGCGGAATACACCTTCAAGCACGCCCTGGTGCAAGATGCAGCGTACAGCTCCCTGCTGCGGGGCAGGCGACAGCAGCTGCATGCCCGCATCGCCATGGAGCTCGAGAATCATTCTTCTGACGTAGTGGAGCAACAACCGGAAATCCTGGCCGAGCACTGCGCCCAAGCCGGATTGACGGAGAAGGCGGCTCGGCTGTGGCGGCGCGCCGGTCACAATACTGCAAAACGCGCAGCTCATCGCGAGGCGTCGGCCTTGTTCGAGAAAGCTTTGACTGCCTACGCGGCCCTGCCGTCCTCGGCCGACACACTCGGTGAAGTCATCGACATCCGATGGGACCTCCACCACTCGCTTTATCCGCTGGGAGAATTGGCACGTGACCGGGCGAATCTCGAGAGAGCGAAACATCTTGCCGAAAAGTTCGGCGATGAGATACGCCTAGCGCGCGTTTTATCAAGGTTGGCTTACACGCTCGGTTCGTTAGGCGATTTGGTAGGTGCCGTCGAGGCAGGCGAACGCGCTCTGGCGTTGGAGGAGCGGCGAAGCGACCCCGATGTGAAGGCTCGGATCAATATGATGCTGGCAAGGTCGCGGTATGGCCGCGGAGACTATGAACGCGCGGTGGGACATGCTCGACAGGCGCTAGATCTCCTGCATGAAGGCCCCGGCCACGGCCCACGCGATGAGGCTTACCTAACCTTCGCGCGCGTCAACGGTCGTATCTGGCTGGCGTTGTGTCTTGCCGAATTCGGCCGATTCGACGAGGCTGCCGTCCTTGGACAAGAGGCGACCGACATCGCCCGAGGGATGAATGAGCCAGAGGAACTGATCTTTGCTGGCCTCGGTGTCGGACGGATGCACCTTATTCAAGGCAATCTCGATATTGCTTGCGAGGCACTTGAGCCAGCACTGGCCATGTGCAAGAGCGCTGAGTTTCCAATCTACGTTTCTCGGATAGCCTCCTGTCTGGGGGCGGCGTATGCCTCGCTGGGCCGGACCGATGAGGCGCTGGTTCTTCTGGAAGAGGCAGTTCGCCAAGCGGCGGCAAGTAACTTAATGTTCGGCCAGTCTCTAGTGCTTTCAAATTTCGGTCGAGTGTGCCACCTCGCTGGTCGACAAGATGAAGCCCTCACTCATGCACATGACGCCATTGATGTTGCTCGAGCCTCCGGCGAACGAGGCAATGAAGCCTGGGCCTGGCGCCTGTTGGGGGATCTTGTCTCGGATGGCAGCGCTACCGCACCTAGGGTTGAGGAAGCTCACAATCACTATCGCACGGCGTTGATGATCGCCCAAGAGCTTGGAATGCGTCCGTTGCAAGCACAGTGCCTATATGGACTTTCTCGACTGCAAAAGATGGTCGGAAATGAAACATTGGCCGAGCAACATGCAGCAGACGCCACCTCGCTTTGCCGGGAAATGGGCATAAAACCATGGCCTGGTTGAACCTCATTTCACCTCGCACCGTTCGCCGCGAACCATTCGGTCGAAAGGATTGCAGATCAGAACGGCGGACCATGCAAATCTTTCTGGACGGGGGAATCCATGTGATCCCAGGGCTGCGCGCAAGAGGTGAACACGTCCATCGCTGATCGATAAATCGATGGGTCGTCCAGACTTGCCGCCTGTAACCCGAGTGTATCCCGCAGCCGTTCCAATTTCATCGTCACATGGCTGCTGGCAGCAGCCCGGGCAAAAGCCGCGATCGACCGCCTCGCCAGCGGCACCAACGACTCTGTGGTGACGCGGCTCTCCGCGTATCTGCACCGCGGCTTTGGGCATCGCCCAGCCACGATCGGCGCATAGATAGCACCACTCGCCCTTTGGTCGCTGGGTCGATGACCGCAAAGGACACAATCAAGTCGCGTCCCCGTTCTCAGTCGAGATAAACGCGACAGTTTCCATAATCTTCGGTCTATGATTTCCGCCGTCACAAGGCACAGTCATCGCGCCCCGACGATCCCTTCTCG
>Ga0255336_102165_pt1 | contig 10722 bp, 11 predicted proteins | sample MeOH1_35cm_T3_17_FD_189102 | JGI IMG/M metagenome (GOLD analysis project Ga0255336, IMG submission 189102) | Sandy soil microbial communities from University of British Columbia, Vancouver, Canada - MeOH1_35cm_T3_179 | ecosystem: Engineered > Artificial ecosystem > Sand microcosm > Unclassified ...
TTTATGCACGCAGGGCTGCTAAATCAAACTTGGGTACTAACCCTTCTTGTACCGCGCGGCTCAGGAGGGCAGCAATTGCCTTATACCCCTTTGCACCTAAATCCTCTGAGAATTCATTGACATAAAGATTGATATGAGCATTTGCTACCTTTGTGGACAACTCTTGGGCGTGTTGGAGTACATATTCCTGGGATGCCTCTGGATGTGCCCAGGCATATCGGACTGACGCTCGGATCCAACCAGAAATAGCCTCTAAATCCATGGATCGGCGAGCAATAATTGCCCCTAGTGGAATGGGTAGACCGGTATCAGACTCCCACCAGCTTCCCATATCGGCTAAGAGCTTTAGACCATACGCAGGGTAAGTAAAGCGTGCTTCGTGGATGACAAGCCCCGCATTGATTTTCCCATCGCGGACCGCTGGCATAATCTCTTGAAAGGGCATCACCACAATCTCACCTACGCCGCCTGGCACCTGTTGGGCTGCCCACAGCCTAAACAATAAGTAGGCGGTAGATCGTTCACTCGGTACAGCCACTCGTCGGCCAGCCAATACTGCTGGTCCCTTATCAACATCTGTTTTATTTGATGTCAATACCAATGGCCCACAGCCTCTACCCAACGCGCCTCCGCAAGGGAGCAATGCATACTCGGATAACACCCAGGGTAGTGCCGCGTACGAAATTTTTACCACATCCGGCCCATTGGAGCTGGCTGCTAAGCTATTCGTGATATCGATATCCGCGTAAGTTACGTCAAGTTTCGGCGCCCCAGATATGAGACCGTGTACCCAAGCGTGGAAAATAAATGTGTCATTAGGACAAGGAGAAAAAGCGATATTCATAGTAACCCCTCCAATAATATTGAGTAAGCTTTCGTCAAAACGTCAAAAGCTTCTTTCATACGCCACTCGTTCCGGTCACGTGGACCGACTTGATTCGAGATAGCACGGATCTCCAAAACAGGCACTCCAAAACTATAGGCTGCTAGAGCAACACCATACCCCTCCATCCCCTCAGCAGCAACCCCAGGCACTCGTCTCGACATTTCTGCCGTACTAGCAGCCGTACCGGTCGCTGTAGATACTGTGATTATAGGCCCCGTATTAACTGGTAGCCGCGCTGCGCGCAAGACCTGAATCACTCGATTTACGAGGCTTGGATCAGCTTGAACTCGAGTGGAACCAAAATCCAACGCCTCCAAAGGACTAAACCCCTCTTGAGTCTCCACCCCCAGGTCAGCAGCAACAATTTCATCTGCTACCACGAGGCTACCGATCTCAGCTCTACCCGCAAAGCCCCCACCGATACCCGTACTGATTACCAATCCATAGTCCTTCGTTGATAATATCTTCGCCGTGTTGACTGCGGCGGCCACGGGACCCACGCCCGACAGCATGACATCACTATTTAGATTATGCTGCAGTCCTCGCAGCACAACATCCTTTTCTGCTGACACAGCCGTCATGATAAGAATGCGTTTTTTATCGGAAACCATTTTATTTCCCCTCTATATGCTTTCAGTATTATTCCCAGGAATTGATATTAAAGCTCCTAATTATAGTAATGTATTTTTTAACACAAGGCAAACTAATCATCCCTCGGCCTTGCTCAAAGCTCAACATGTTTTGTATGAGATGATTAAGCCATGAAACCAGGTGATATAATAGAGCTAGATCTTAATCTTAGTAATTATATTTAGGTTTAAGGGGAGTACCTGAGAATCTAAAAAAAGAGAGAGAGCGACGGACGGGATGTACCCGCGTTGCTCTCTCTTATCTTTTGTTTAAAATCGAATGTATTTATACTAATTTCTTATTTTTTTTGAAATTAAGGTATCCGCTTAAACCAATAAGTTCAGCATATTTTGCAAATTTCAATAGTGCTAAGTCTGTCCAAATATAACCGAAATTATTAAAGGAACCAGCAGCCATGAATTGCAGATTCATGAAAATTGCAACTAAAGCGCCCCAGAATACTTTAAATCCTAGAATCGCAACTACGCCAATTCCGATTTCAAAAATAACAACCATGATATCGGTGAGTCCAGGCATCATATTTACGAAGAGATTATTGGCAACCCAACCATAAAAATTGTTAATACCAAGTGGATCATTGGCGGCACCCGCTAGATTACCAACCATTCCTGAAATTAATCCTTTTGAATTGAGTTTTCCATCAGTAAGCCATGCTAACTTGTGTACTCCAGCTTTGATCCAGTTATACCCATAAATTATTCTTGCTACTGTAAAGACAATCACTAAAAGGGCTACTTTCCAATTCTTTAATTGTGCTTTTACTTCACTAATATAATCTGACATGATATTACTCCTCCTTTAACTTTAGGAAAACCAAAATAAGATAAACAATAAGACCTGTGGGAAATGATTAAACTAGATTCTTAACTATACCTCCTCATTCTTTCCTTAATATCTGATTTGCTGTTTAACGTTATTAAAATAATTACATGATAAATAACAGCTTGCAGATATTAGCATCTTTAAAGTAATGCAAAAATCATGCCAATATGGGAGCTAGTGAAAAGCACTCTTTTCTCATGTTAACTTTCCACTAGTTAACGCCAGTGTTAACTGTTTAGTTAACACTGGCGATGAGAAATTAAACTAATAAGGTCCCTAAATTGGCTATTGAGGAATTTATTGACCTTATTGGTTTATATTTTGAGCCAATCTATCAATTTCTTCCATATTATTCTTTTGAATCATACTCCCAGGTTGTACAGGGCCGGGCGGTATTAATTGCCAATTTGAGCGCTTCCAGTTCCATCACAGGTTGTTTGATTCTCTTGGATAGCGCTGTAAAGCGAATCTGCTTGAGCTTGAGTCATAGCTCCCTCAGTTACGCGCTGGTCCAAAACCGCCTTTTAACTAACTCTGGACTGTCCGTATTATTGAGCAAACTTCAGATTTTTTAGAAACTTATCATCGAATAGAGCTATGCTTTGAACCTTATCTTCACCATTTTCCTTACCTACAGTAAAAGTGCTTTTACCTAGCAGTTTATCGAGGTCATACTGAACTCTATCCTTTTTAAAAGTGATACTGATAACATTTTCATCAGCTTCGTCAATCTGGAAATCGTTAACATCATGCTTATTATACATAGCCATAAAAAGACCGATCTGCCAAAGACTTAATGCTACAAATTTTGTACCATCTTGAGATATGCCAGGGGTAACGTCGCTCCCAAGATATTTAGTTATCCCTTTACTTTTCAAAAACTCATACATTGATTCAGGATCATCTAGTGTAGAAGGATCCGACACTCTTTTATTTAGATCTATTATTTCCTGTTGTGTCAAAGAATTACCAACGAGAGATTTAACAAATTCTTGGCCAAACAAATTCGTTTCTGATTGTACTACCTTAGTTTGACTGGCCAAAAAATGTTCACTGATCGGTTGATACAAAATTGCTATAAAGGATAAAACCATAAGAGATGCAAAGATTATTGCTAACTTTCTAAAGCTAACAATTGAAATAACACCTAATTTTCGTAGTATTAGGGACGCTACAATAAGGATAAGTGCTACTGAAAAAACAGAAAATCCGATGATTTCCAAGAAGCCCATTACTATCTCTCCTAAATTTTTAATCGTTAAAACAGAACCTCTGTTCAAACACGTTCTTTCGATCTACTTCGGCAATTTCTATAGCCCTTACACAATGTCTCAAGTTTAACTACATTGAACTTAACTAAAATTCTATCCATAATGCCAAAATCCTTCAAAATATAATAAAATGTCCTGGACCGCTTATCTCATCCTTGCCTTTAACCATCGGATTCGGCGAATGCGAGAGTCTATTTCTCCCACTTATAACAGCGAATCCAGCTGAAATAGGATTCATTATCTTCATGGAGTTAATTCAACATTTTGTGGTCCATGAAGTTGGCCCGTTTTAAAATTATTGAGTACCTCATCAAAATAAAGCCATCCCTTCTCACTGGGGTGTGAAGGGTCGTCCATAAAATAGAGATCATACTCATGATTGGACATATCTGCAAGAGCGAAGCCATTCTCATTACAACGTTGGCGTATTTCATCATAGTATTTTTGACGTTGTTCTTTCGGAAAACCCATTAAATCATACCAACGACCATTTACCGGCTGGATCATGAAAATCGGCTCAGCTCCCTCATCCTTAAGAACCTGCATCAGAAGATCAAGATCCTTATATTCTGGGGAGGGATAGAAGTAACTCTTAACCGATGAATTCTTGATTGTTGGTAGTTTCTTTTCGTTTTGATTATAATACTGGTTTGATACCCCATATGGATTGTTGTTTTCGTTCTTTTTGACGTCTGCATTAGCCTTCTGGATTTGAAGTGACCAGGATGGCAGCGCCTTCGGCCCGATAGAATTTGCATTTTGGGCCACTTCTTTAGGTGGTAGGGCGTTAAGAACGTTAACCGTCTTAGTCGCATCTTGAATTTCAAGAGCAGCCAATTCGATTTTTCCCATGGGCCAATAAACAGCTTCTAATAGTCTTGACTTGAGATCGGTTTGTCCGTAATATCTTAGCATTCCGGCAAGAATTGGATAACCTTGCTTAACTTCATTAAATTGGATGAGTCTCTGGGCAAACACCTTTTTGGTCTGATCGGTTAGACTCGGATTAGCCAACATATTATAAGCCTGCAGGGCTGAAAAGTTCGCTCCGAACGTATTCTGGGCAATTCCGCTGCCTCCGAACCACTGAGCAGAGAGAGAAAGCGCAATCTTTTTCCCTTTTAAATCCTGAGCTGAGGCGTAGAGCGCTTGAATGATGTCTTCAGATCCTGCATGTCCTACGAGATAAGGCATCCAACCAGTCGGTTCCCCAGTAAATAGCTTTGTTGGGTTATAACGTCCACCGTGACCAAACTCTGAAGACCCGTACATCGGTAATATGCTAGAATTTTGAAGGGCCAGACCCTGGAGAAGGGTTCCTTGAAAAAGAGAAGGAATAGCATTCTCACTTGCAGTTTCGATGACTCCGGGTTTGAGCCATTGATGTACATACCACTCTGTTGCCGGACCTGTGGCTAAGATAGAAGCGGAAAAGAGAAATAGGGCAATCCCGAACGGCGCAAGTCGTTTAATCAACATGTTTTGCACTCCTAATATTGATTTAAAAGAACAACTTTTAACGTTCATATTATAACTTAATTTGCTTAAAAAAGGCTGAGAATAACTTAACCTATCCATATATTTCGCTGACCCTTATTCATCCTGGTAAAGAGGGACATTCGTCATTTCTCTCAGCTTTTTCTCAGGAACGCTTATTATACTTTAAGTTGTCAGGAGGAACATAACGAATTAATCGTGAGGAGGGATTATACTGAAACATCAAATGACTCGAATTCTACTTCCTATGATCCTAGCGGCTCTATTCATCATTCCTTTAAGCGGGTGTGGAACTCAAAACGCAAGTGTTCCGACACAGCCAACAGCCCAAACAGCCAAGGCGACTTCACAAGACAATACACCCGTCACCGCCCAAGAGGTAAAAAGTATCGATATTAAAACCAATCAAGGTAAAACTCAAGTTAATCAAAATATCGACAAAAGTTTAAAATCTCTTGATGACTCTCTAAAAGCGTTGGATAACAGTATAGGAAAAATTCAATAATGAAAGGGGCAATTTTAAATTATGGAAAAAATATCTAAACTTCTTGCTACAGCCCTAGTCGCTACTTCCTTTTTCAGTTATTCCTTACCGGCTCTGGCCGATCAGACCACGCCTCCATCAGTGCCAACAAACGGACAAACCCAAACGACCCCTGCACCAGTAAATACTGAAAATAAAATCACCCAAGCTAAAGAACGGATTCAGAATGAAATTATCCATCTGCAACAAGTCAAGGAAGTTCAGCCTTACATGCAGCAAATTAAACAGCTTCAGGATCAGGAAAAAGAATTAAGATCTCAAATTCAATCGCAACGACAATCTGTCCATAATAAAATTAAAGCCGATCGCGAAGCGAAAAACTATGATGCCCTTCTTGCTGCACTGAATGACATGGTCTATAAGTTATACTTTAATAAGTATGTTGCCCGATTAACTTAGAATTTGTGTAAGAATTTTGAGGAGGATACAAATGTAGGATACTCTGTGGGCTTGAGCATCTTCATATGCTTTTTTGCCATACTTTAAAAGTGGCTCTACACAATTGCGGCTGATATCAACACCTAAAAGATTGGTATGGTCAAGTTGATCCCCTCTTGAAGAAAATGTACATTCATATTCTTTTGATAATGCGTCTCCAATACCTGCCCAGATAAAATTACTAGGTGCTTCTGCTATTATTTTCGTATTGATGAAGCAATGTGCTGCAGGCTTTTTAGGAAAATATAATTCTTTAAATATATGATTAGCGTCATATATGACTGTTGTTGCAGTTATTGCCGCACAATTTGAAGCGATTGTTGGGAATACAAATATGGGCTGGCCTGTTTGATCGCACATTGTTTTACTTGTATCAACACTTCTTCCACCACCCACTGCAAATATCATATCAGCCTTTGCAACGATTGGATTTTTCTTAAGCATCTCGACATTTTCATAGGAAGAGTCTCCAACAAACCATATAAAATCTAAGATCTCAATATTTGAACCTTTAACCCCTTCTAAAAGTGCTTCTTTAGCTTTGGCCATGGCTGTTTTGCCGCCAACGACTACGGCCTTCTGTCCATAGGATTCACAAACCTTCGGAATTTCTTTATAAGCATCATCTCCAATGCTGTAGTTTGGTAAAAATACATTGTAATTACTCATATTTTGCCCCCCGTTTTTTTGTGTTTTTAAAAAATAAAAGACTTTGTCTCAATTAATTCGAGACAAAGTCTAAAACTCTGCGGTACCACCCTATTTGTTACTTAAAAAGTAACCTCTCAAAATATCTCTAGGAAACCCTATTCAATATTTGGCAATATAACGGTTGCAACCGGTGATGCTTACCCAATGACTATCTGTTCAGCTGACTACTCATGAGTGATTTTCAATTCTCTCGCAAATCTTATCTCCCAGCAAATGATAAGTTCTCTTCAAAATGCTGCAGAATTTACTCCTCTCAATCATCGTATTTATTATTTTAACTTGTCCATAATTATAGGGCTGATTTTTCATATTTTCAAGAGCTTATTAATTTCCATGGTCACTCAGTGTCCTCGTCTTTGGTCGGTTTCTAAGACATCGTTGTTAGCTTTTCCCCTACCATCCTAAGGCTATCCAACTTCTGGGACAAGACTTGGGTGGCCTTTGCCTGCTCCTGGGTTATCACATTACTCTGCTCGACATTTTTCTGCACGAGGATCACTGACTCTCGGAACCTTTTAAGCATCTCATCAATATTCCTGGCTGAGTTGTTGCTCTCCTCAGCCAGCTTGCGCACTTCCTCGGCCACCACCGAGAATCCCCGCCCTTGTTCGCCTGCACGAGCAGCTTCAATGGCGGCGTTAAGTCCCAGCAAGTTGGTCTGCTTAGCCACCCGCCGGATAACATCCAGTATCTCAGAGATACCATTCACCTCCTGGGTAGCTGTTTGGGCGATATTGGACGATTCCTGGCTTGAAGCGGCAAGTTCTTCTGAGGATGCCGCTAGTTCCTCTACGAAGGAAGCCGACTGTTCTAGCTCCGAATAGAGTTCAGATAACACCAGCTCGAAACGGCGTGCTTTCTCCCGTTCCCCTTCCCGCTCTCGTTCCTGAGCCCGAGCTATTTTCAGCGCCTCGTTGATAGCCCGCCTCACTGCCAGCATTCCCGATTCTAGGAGGTCCACTGTGTAACCCCGCTCCTTGGCCGCCGTGTACCCCCCTTTGTCTCCCGTAATGGCGTTAACACCGATCTGACTTAACTGCTCCAGTATCTTGGGTATGTCTTCAGGCGTGTTCCATGGTCTCACATGTATCGTTATTTCGCCTACACTAAAGTCCGAACTCCCCATTTCCAAAAAGCCCCTATGAGCCACCACACCCACTTTAGATGCGCCACCTGCTATCAGCCGCTGCACCGCTTCCAGTATTTCCTCGATGGTCATGGTAAGACTCACCACTGGCTTTTCAGTATGTTCCCGTAATAAATCAACCATAAGACCCCTGCTAATCATGACATCCACCTGGGGATTGGCTCTAACCACCTCTGGGCCTTTATCAAAACTTACGACTTCAATGGGAAAAGATAAATTGAGCTCGCGCATCGCCTGCTCCGCGACCTGAGCCATACCGGGCGTCAATGCAACAAAAAAAATGGATTCCATTACTTAATCCCTCCCATAATTAAAATACTATGGCAAAAGAGCAATTGTTTTATATCCAGGAAATTCTCTAAATTTCATCATTTTCCTTCTATAAGACACCAACTTTATCTCGGCTTCGACAGTATGTAGGCATAAAAACTGCCTCAAGCCTGATGTAGGGATTCATACTTAGTTTTATTTTGCGATGCCTCACGATAGGTGTACTACTGACACATATCAGTTCACACTCTTCATCAGCAAAAAACCAGTTCCGCAGACCTATGGAAGACCAATACCTTTCCCGAATCCAATGGAGGCCTTTCTTTGGGTGTCGTCTTTTCGCCCAGTGCCAAAGCATATTCCATAAGATATGATCCAGTTTTTTAAAAATACGTGATGAGCAAACTGCTTGGTGATAATTTGCCCAGCCTGAAAGCATAGGATTTAGTTTCAGTATTAGGGCTTTTTGCGTATATGCCCGATACTGACGGATGACCTTACTGACATTTTACTCCCGATGTCCTTACTTATGGCAGAAAATCTTGGCTATGGCCATAATGAAATGATCGAAGCCGTTTGTAAAGTAAACGATAAATTCCACCAGTATCCACCCACTAAAAACAGAACGGCTTGGTTCAGAATGGTTTTTGAAGAGAAATTAAAAGAGGCCAGAGGAGATATTCTGGCCTACAAAGCAAAACCAAGATCTTGATGGGGTAAAAAGTGAATTAATGAGAGCCAGTTCGTTAAAAACAACTGGCTTAGACTTCTTTCAATTTTCGGTGACGGACTGATCGATTTCAATGTTGCTTCAAGCGGAAAGAAACATTTTCTTGGTTTGTCGTCATTATTGTGGGGATGCTTGTGAGAACGAATTTAAGAGGGGTATCTTCTATTGTGGGGTGCCTGCATCTTGATTCTTGTCACTATGAATCCATGATCTACTTTTTCCGTTCGTCAGCGTTTAAGTTAGGTGATATCAAACATCAATGGTTGAGCGTTATCCAACAACACATAAAACCTGTGAAGATTGATGGACGATCTATTGTGATCGGGGACCACATCAAGGTAGGTAAGGAAGCTCGGTACATGCCAGGCGTAAAAAAACTGCATCAGGACTCTGAAAATGTTGGGAAAGCAGAATATATCTTTGGTCACCAATTTGCATGAGTGGCATTTTGGCTGAAGGGCAAACGACTCAGTGCGTTCCTTTAAATATAGAACTTCACGATGGCATTGATGAAATCAACGCTTTTGTAATGTGTGTACAAAATAGATGCAGGGTATTTGGTTATAAACACAAGTATGCTTGGTCAGAATGCACCTATAACAGCCAGTCGTAGTCCTGCCGACAGTCTACCACGGCATCTACATATACGGTATGGCCCTTCACCTGATAAATCAGCAAATACCGTTTCGCCATCAGGAGCTTGCGATATTTGCTCGCCGGTACCAGTGGGTCGGAAAGCCATGGGTTACGCTTTGGAAATTCCTCCAGAGACTTCGTTTTCTCGTTAAACTCAGCAATGAGTTGGACCGCCGCCGTTTCACTGACCTGAGCCAGAAAGCGGGAATGGAATACCAACATCTGCGCCGCATCATCGGAGATAATCACTTTGTATAATTCACCCTCGCTGTCCATCCAGTACCTCCTTGACGGCGGCCTTCATCATATTCGATACCTCGTCAATGGAATAGCCACTCTTACCGCTCAACCGGCCTTCTTCTGCCACAACCAGACTTTCCCGAAGGAGTAACATGCTTTCGCGTCTTGCAAAGGCTTCAATGTCCATCACCACCAGATCACCCTCGCCATTTTTGGTTAGGAACACTGGTCCTCCCGACCGCTTGCATAGCTGGGAAATCTCATTATAATTTTTACGAATCGCCGCAGACGGCTTAATATTCATCATACTGATCGCCTCATTTTGTAGTATTATTACATCCTTATTATATGCTTATTATACTACGTCAAAGGTGATTTGCAAATCCCCATATATCCTAATTTCCGGAAAAGTTTGACCTACATTTTTAAGCAAATTATTAACTTAGGGTTGAAAAAGACCGCTATTCATGCGGGTTAAGGACTCTAAATATTTAACTTGAAGACGTTTTGCTGTCAAGGATGAGTTAAAATGCAAAAAAGCCTTGAGGTGTACAACTTTATGTACCTCAAGGCTTTCGTCATTTATTTCCGCTTATTTCGAGGGTTTGATTGGTGGAGGCGAGGGGATTTGCACCCCTGTATCGAAGAGCCGCCACAAAAGCGTCTACGCGTGTAGCCTTCTCTTTAAAATTCACCTCTTGGTCTCCAGAAGACAGGATACGTCCGAGGCTATCTCGATAATCTTAGCTAATGACTCCGAGAATTGTCATTAGAGCAGTCCTACTGTTTTGACACCCTGACCCTTCATCGTAGGCGCAGAAGGCAGGATGCTGGCAGCAATTAAGCTGCTAGAGCGTAATTATCGTTGTTAACTATTAA
>Ga0255336_102166_pt1 | contig 10721 bp, 10 predicted proteins | sample MeOH1_35cm_T3_17_FD_189102 | JGI IMG/M metagenome (GOLD analysis project Ga0255336, IMG submission 189102) | Sandy soil microbial communities from University of British Columbia, Vancouver, Canada - MeOH1_35cm_T3_179 | ecosystem: Engineered > Artificial ecosystem > Sand microcosm > Unclassified ...
TAACTTATCCATTATAAAGTCCAATAATAAACCCGCTGCCAGATCTCCAAGCTCTTCTTCTCTTTCTTTAAGAAAATAGGTTTGAATTGTCCGAACCATATCCTGTCTTTTTTCCTTATTTAATTTAATCTTCTGATCCAAATTACTTCCCTCCGAATTTTCTACTTCACTATAATTATATCGTGAAAGCTGACATACTCCAAAGTATTTGTGAAACACTCCAAAATAAATCAACGAAAATGGGATTTATGAATGTTGAAGGAGTCCTAGTCATCATGTCGAATTTATGGAGAGCAATACCTAAACTTTTTAACCTTAGAGGAGAACCTAATGACCTTGAATAGATCGAACGACAAACTTATCCAAAAATCAGCTCACGTTTTGCAAATCAAAGAGGTTGCGGCGCTCTTGTCCGTCTCCACCGCAACCGTAAGAAATTGGATAAAATCAGGTAGGATCCGGGTTCTCAAGCAAGGCCGCTCCCCACTATTTAATAAACGAGAGATTCTAGATCTTAAAAATGAAATTGAAACCGGTGTTTTTCATCGGTTGAAAAGCAGACGCAATAAACGAGCTATCAAAGGGACATTCATTCCTGCCGAATATGTCAATTCCGAGGAATACGTAGAATTAGCTGAACGGATCCTGCAAGTGGTCAACGAATCTTCATCGGAAATGACTCCCCATCTAATTTTATTCGAAGTCGCCTTAGGTCTATTCGTGAAGCGAGGACGATTCAAAGGTTTACCCCCATTCCCGGATCAAAGTTTGACCGAACTTGCGATTCAAGGTAAGCTTCACCTCGGCAGCTACACTGGCCTTCTCAATCCTCTTTGTGATTTTCGCCAAGAGATTTCTGAAGCTCAATATGAGACTCTCCGGAAGATTCGCCAACTCAAAATTCCGTTTATTCCAGGAGAGGATTTACTCGGCTTGTTGTATATGTCGCTATCTAATCTTGGTCTGCGGAAGAATAACGGGAGTTATTACACCCCCTCAAGTATCGTGGATTCCCTTATGAACAAAAGTCTGGAAGCGTTGTCAGATGTCTCTTTCCCCAAAATAATTGATCCCTGTTGTGGATCAGGGAACTTCCTCATTAAACTCTTTTTAGCAGTCAGGTCTCGTCTTTTAGACAGGGGACTGAGTTTAGAAGAAGCGGAGACGCACCTACTTCAGGATTGTTTAACGGCCTACGATATCGACGAAATGGCCATTACTTTAGCTAAGATTAACCTTAACTTATTGCGAGAAAGCCCTGACAATATGTCAATAACCTACAAAATCGAGTGTCGTAACCCTTTAGCAAACTGTGATCTTAGCTTTGGGCAAACGGATAGTGGCGCTTTTGATTTAGTCATTGGGAATCCACCCTGGGGCTATAGTTTTACGCGCGAAGAAATTGACCTCTTTAAAGATCGGTTTATTACCGCTCAAGCTTCGCTGGAGTCTTTTTGCTTATTTCTTGAGTATGGGCTTAGCCTCTTGAAGCCGAAGGGGATTCTCTCTTATGTTCTTCCCGAATCCTTACTTAACGTCCAACTTCATACTCCGATACGCAAACTCTTGTTAGAGAAAACTCAAATTCTCAATATTCATTTGCTGGGGCAGCAATTTTCCAAGGTATTTACACCGACCCTTACGCTCACCGTGAGAAATTCTGAAACTACCCCAAACCACGAAATCTTGATTGATTGGGAGGATAAAGTTAAATCGATTCCCCAACAGCGCTTCTCTAAAAATGACAGGTATATTTTCAATGTCAAAACATCAAACCACGAAGATCATATTATCGACCACATGGAATCTCTCCCCGGGGTTAAGTTTCTAAAAGGGAATGCCGATTTTGCGCTCGGTATCGTCACTGGCAATAATAAAGAATGGATACTTCCCCAACCGTTACCCGGAGCAGAACCCATCCTCAAAGGAAATGATATATTTAAATATAACTTCTATCCCAGCAAAAATTACATCGTCTTTGAACCCCAGAAATTTCAGCAGGTCGCTCCCGAACAACTTTACCGAGCCCCTGAAAAATTGCTATATCGGTTTATCAATGATAATTTAATCTTTGCTTATGACAACAATCAAACGTTATCACTCAATAGCGCGAATTTAGTAATCCCGAATTTGCCGGGATACTCCATAAAATACATTCTGGCCATGTTTAACTCACGTGCCGCTCAATTCTTCCATACCCTCACCTATTCATCGATCAAAGTCTTGCGTAAGCACATTGAATCCATCCCTATCCCCCCTTGCGACCTGAAGAGACAACAAGAGATCATGGATCGTGTTGACACGCTTCTTAGGACCACGGAAACATCCCTGCGGGCGGACCTCTATGAACAGATTGATGCGCAGGTCATGGAACTCTATGGCTTTAACTCTGAACAGCAAAACGTGATTCAACAAAAATTCGTCAAGGTGAACTTTCTATCGCGCTAATTTCACCCTATTTCCATATCTTCTTCGATATTTAAATGGGGATATAACTTTTTAACACAACTCGGGCAGATATCATGCGTAAATACCGCTTCAGAGTGATCTTCAATATACTTCTCAACCCGGTTCCAGTAGCCCTTATCATCCCGAATTTGTTTACAGGACGCACAAATGGGTATTAAGCCTTGTAACTCGACTACTAAGGAAACATCTTCAATGATTGTGACCGCTAATTTTTGACCCTTATATTCGAAGGGTGAGGAACTGACGAGAACACTCAAAACTTGACCTGACTCAAATTCAGTTTTTTCCTTTGTCCTACGTGTTTCCGTACCTTGGATTGCCTCAAGGGACGTGTTTCTTACAATACATTGATGGCAGTACGGACCAAAGCCACAACCTCTGGGATCATCCTTGTGATGAATACAACCCAACACACTCCCACATCGATGCGAATAGGATTCTTCCTGAGTACAGCCTATAAAATTCCGTGCTGCTTTATTGACTGCATTGACCCTGCACTCGAGATCAAGGACAAAGGTCCAGACTGGGATGGTATCAAATAAGACGCTAATGAAAGACTCTTGTTGTAATAATTGTTGCATGGAATCTTCCCCCTATTCAGTCATGATCGTATATCTCATCATGGGTTTTGCTTTTGACCTTCTTTCAGCGACAACAAATCCAGCTTTTTCAAAAACAGAAGGAATACCTGTCCAGGCAAATGCAGCTGGAATATTATCTCCGTAGGGTACAACTGGGTAACCCTCAATTACCCTAACACCATTCGTTTTACAGTAATTGATGGCACCTTTTAGTAATTCTAGAGATATTCCTTTTCTCCTATACGATTTAGCTAGAAAAAAACAAGTGATCGCCCAAACGGGTTCGTTATCGATTCTTTTCCAGACCCTTGAATTCTCAAGTCTCAGATATACGTCCCGAGGTGCAACTGCACACCATCCAATAGGCTTGTTATCGATATAAGCCAATAGGCCGACTTTTTCTTTCTGCTCAACCAATGTTCGCATGGCCAGTTTATTTTCATTTCCCTTTTGACGCTCAAAATCCGATTTCTTCAACCGCCAGGACATACACCAACACCCACCGCATGCCCCTTTTTCCCCGAATAAAGTCTCGAAATCGTCCCACCGTGTTATATCGAGTGGATAAATTTCTAAGTTCAGTTCTCGATTAGCATAGATCATCATAATCTGCCTCTCTTAATCTTCTAACAGCACTCACACTCTTTTGCTATTTTCATTAAGATCGTGTAATCCTCACCAAATCTACAAATACCCTTGCAGTTTTCCTTCAAGTCCGAAAACAACATATATCTAAGCTTTACACAAGAAAGGTCTTTAAACGAAGGCCTTTTTAGCTGTGCAATGATCTCCTTTTCTCTCGAATCGGGTGCAACTAAGAAGAAGTTATTTTCTCTGTTTTCTAAGGAGGATGCTAGATCAACGAGCCGCAAGATCCCTGAATAAATAGAAGTGGTTTTCTCAATTTCAAAAGCACATTCAATCTGCGCATTTTCACGTCCAACCCAGATCACGTCAATGAGAGAAATGGTTTTGACCACCTCTTGCGGTAAATCCATCTTGGGCAAATCCGGAATAGTAAGGTATTCCAAACTCTTTCCATCGAAAGACTTCGTCCTGTCATTATTCGCCACGAAAACGTCATAACCCAGTTCGCGTCCGATTTCTGTCAATAACAGTTGCATTCGAAGATGTTCGTTTTCCTCATTGATCTCATTTTGAACCTCTTGATGGCGCTTCCTTAAAGCCTTTTGAAGTTTTTCTTTGTCAAATCTCAGTGCCGTTTCCCAGTTTGTGTCTAAAACAATCTTGCCAATACCGACATCGAAAAGGAGTCCAGAAATAGCACCTAAATCTTTAGAAAGCGTGGATTGTAATTCCTGATTTGCTTTAAGTATGGTCTCACGCATCTCTAGGTAATCGGGCCACGAGCCTAACTTCTTCTTTTCGGAAAAAATAGCATTAAACCCTTGGACCATCGCCGTATTAAAGGGTGATATAAGGGTAGGATGAAGGAAATAGAGAATATTAGCCACGGCTGGCCCGAGGCCTTTGATTTTGTAGCCATCGAGTTTAATAATTTCTTTTACTATTTTGTCAGCACTATTTGCCGACAAACATGATTCTAGAAACTGAGCAAAGTACTGTTTGTTCTCTTCATTCTCATAAATATCAGGTATTCGCAGCTTGGGCTTCCAGTAAAACGGATGAGCAGCCCCTCAAATACCTGTTTTTGTTCTGTTATGCAGTTTAACACAAATTCTAAGGGTGAGCCCTTAAAGTCGTTGCCAAAGGACCCGTCTTTAATAGCGGCTATTACGTTAATAACCCCTCGACGAATGGAGCGAAACGCTTTCATCCGCGTCTCATTATCGATAAACCATGTATTATAAACGGATTCAGAATCCTTACGATACTGTTGGACTAGATTAGCCAAATTCTCTGATGACATTAGATTCTCCTCCAATGTTTGTCAGCAAAATCGGATATTGTCCCTCTCCTATTGAGAATTTATATAATGAAATATCTTTTTTTCATTTTCCATTCTATACCTACTTATTCTTTAATATTCATGCAAATTCCTTTTATTTGACTATCCTAAAATGAAAGAGACTAAGTCTACAACCTTCATAAAGGTTATAAACTTAGTCCCCGATTCATTGGTCAACTAAAAAGTTAGTTATACAATTTGTTAATGTACTGCGAGTTAATGTTATTTCTCTAGGCAGTCTTGATACAAGATTGTCTCGCAATCCTATTGACTATGGATGATAATCCAAGCCCTCTGGAGAAATACACCTCTTTATTGCACTTTTTAGCCACTTCTTTAGCATCCCACATGCTGGTATGAGAACAAGCACTCTGAACAATGATTACATAATCAACGTCTTTGATTAATGTCTCCAAATTTCTTTTATTATTCTTCTTTGGTATGCCATCATGAAAATGAATCTCGACCTGGCCAACTCTTTTAAAGATTTTCCCGTATGTATCTTGATTGTGCCCACCTACGATAGCAACCCTCATTTCAACTTACCTCCTTTTATCCTCAAATTTAATGTTATATATAATTACCATACTTCGACGACTACGGTCTTTTCAGCCGGATTTTTTCGTTTTTATCGATCTGGATGACAATTCCGTCCTGTATTATTAACGTAATGGATCCATGTTTCACTGTCTTAATGATGATCAGCAATTCCTCTAACCAGGAAGGTTTGTGTGGCTCTTTATCTGGTTCGTGCATTAAACCTTTTTCTTTAATACTCTACACCTCCAGTCATGTCCATCACATTTGTTATCTAATAGTCTTCCAGTTGATTTAGTTGGTTTTAGGAGTAAAAAAATCCTCTTCATTGAAGAGGATTAATTATTTCAATCTTCCTCTCATCTATCCATGTTTCCATCGCAGGAATTGGCACCGCTGTATTTGAAAAAATACCGGTTGCCGGGCTTCATCGGGCCAGTCCCTCTACCACTCTTGATAAGAAGTAACTCATATTTGGTTGTGAATTTAATTCCAAGTATTCCTATATAATTTAATCAGTATCGATTGAGACTATAGTATTATACAATCGGAGTTTTGTCAATAGCTTTTTCCAATATAACATTAGAAAGCCCATCTCCCCTCTCCCTGCAGAGAAAGATACTTTACTCACGACCTTGGCCGATGTCATTGTGCAAAGCCATTTAGATATTATATATTCAATCGGTATTTCCGAACTTCCAAAAAACTCAGCATATATTTTTTTACGTATACTAAAAAAGTCCGGGTTCGTTCTATCTCGGGGTCGTGAAAGTTCAATGAGAACTATTATTTAATCGTACCGGGTCTACTGGACATGACCACAACTCGATCCCCTAAATAAATCGCTTCATCGATGTCATGCGTGACTAAAATCTTCACTATGCCCTCTGCTGACTTCTGCCACCCCAGCCGCACTCCCGGCGCGGGTTACGAAGTGACTTCGTTAGTGGCAGACCTATCCCGAGTAAGAATATTGTCTTTCTCTCAATGTGCCTACCTCAAATACTCTCTGTAACCTTCGGCAGCAAGGACTTTGTCTTGTCTCGCAAACTCATCCGATTGCTGTTAGCCTCATATGAGATTCTTGTTCCTCAGGTCGAAGATTTGCCGTCGGCCTCCTTCAGATTCCATCTCACGATAGACACCCTTGCCTTGAGCTATGGCTACTACTACCATTCGGGACTTACACCCTAGAGACAACGCCCATGCCGGGCGCACCCCAAAAAAGGGGTTGCCCCATGGGCAGCCCCTTATTGTAATCATCTAATCATCTCAATAAATGCATCTATTCTATTTTGCTGCTGTTCTGGCTGCAGACCCACCAATTCATTCTCTGAAACCAATGTAGGCAATCCCGTCTCACGCTTTACGATATCGCATATAGCTCTTGCTACGGCAGATTGCGTATTGCATCCCCAGTTATACAGGAACAACAGCCCTTGAGCCTTGGATTTTTTAACTTGTTCGATTGTCCATGCTGCTCTCTTTTCTATGCTCTGTTCATATGGATATTCGAGCGTTGCTTTTGCCAGGTTGTAGTATGGATCCCCTTCTTCAGCAACAAGCGTGCTCCCGTGGCTCCAAGAGTTATCTGTTCCTACTACAACAGCGCCGTTTTCCTCAACCCTATAATCATCCAGGTGGATGCAGGAGCCGCAAACAAAAAGCCGTTTAGGGTTATCCACCAAGCCATAGCCTTTTATACCGTTCTTAACTCGTTCCGCTATAGAATCCCGAGCTTCTGTTAGTACATCAAGAGAAGCTTGCGTGTCCGCATGCATTTCAAGCAATCCCATCGTAAACAAGGCACTTCTATCCATCCCGTTTGTCGGCGGCGTCTCTGCCGACCACCAGAGGTCAGCAAGTTCCATCCCAATCCTGCGTCCTTGATTATGCAGTTTGATGGCCGCCTTTAAGTCCTCTTCCGATGTTTCCTTACCTGTAATCTCGTCGAGAGTTTTGACTAATCTTTGTAAATTCTTAACAAAATACTCAATCGCCCACTTCTTCTCAGACTGATGATACATCGGGTAATCCGCAAGAAAAAGCTTGACTTCATCCTTCCGCTTACCGTGCCTGTGGGCCTCAAGGCTGTATGAAATATCAGAACACCTCAGTGCTGAATACGGCGCGACGATATGAATATTCAGATTATCCTCCTGAATATGCTCATAACCAGCAGTATTGCAGGCTTCAAAACTGATGCCTTTATAGGCCCTTTCCTTATCTGTCTTGCGGCCCAATTCCTCTTCTGATACACTTTTCCCGCTTTTTTTACCGCGCGTCCACATATTAACAAGTGCAGGTCTCAATGCAGTCACGCCAGCCGCTGTATACGGATCCACGGACTGCCCACCTTGTATAAAGGCCACCTTCAATCCATTTGCTGTCGCCTTTTCCAGCCTTTCGCTTGAAGTCAGATTTAGATAAGTATTCTTGAGCGCTGCCGGCAACGTTGCATCATCAGAAGCCGTGCTCCCGTAAAACATATTGTCTTCAAAGGCAAACGGGTATTTCTTAGGCGCGATATTTACGAGAAAGTCCCATATTTCTTCAGGTTTAACCACGCTTCCATCGTTAAATGTAATATTATTGCTTTGCAGAAATTGCTCTCTGTATTCTTCAGAATAGCTGATTTTTTTCTTCTTCATAGACTCACCTTCTCATATTGTAAAGTCGTTGTATTTTGTATCATCTCTAAAAATGCCTCTATACGCGTTCTAATGGCTTCAATATCTGAGCCTGCATATTCCGTATGAATTTCAAGAAAAGGTATTTTTCTTTTGGCGAGCACATCTTTTGTTTCCTTGGCTTTAAAGGTATAAGGGTCGCAATAACGAAGCGTGTGATAAATAACCCCTTGTGCATTGAATTCGTCGATTAATTCGAACATTTTTTTAAGTCTTCGATCGGATTGGAGGTCAAGGTAAGGCAATGCACCGTGGGGAGTTCTGTTAAGATAGCCAAGCGCTACTCCTGCTATTGTAGGTTCCTCTATGTTTAGATCAAGATAAGGGATAATGCCCGACCACAAGTCATCTCCGACAATCCTGCCTCCTAATTTTTTGATGATATTGATTAGTTTTCTGTCGCCAGGAGGAATAATACTGCCTGAAATAAATAGTCTTACTTCATTTTCGTCCTCCGTAACAGCCGAATTTTCTTGCAGCGTAATCAATTCGTCAAGGGTTTGCTCTAAAAGAGACAAATATTCCTTCCTGTCAAGAAAATATCCGGCTTGGATAATTTCATATACCTCATCCCAGGTAATAACATTGTTTCTTGATGCCTGATATGCATATATTCTTATAAGCGTTTCTCTTGTTTTATTGTATAAACGGATAGCATCTTCTAATTTACCAGCATCAAGCGTCAATCCCGTTTTTTCTTCAAGCTTGGCTGTAAAATCCTTTGCCTCATTGATAAAGTATTCCTTCGCCTCATCCCAGTAGAAATTGCGGGGAACCCCTAAAACAAAGACGTCTTTTTTGAAATAAAATTCAACGAGTTCGGCCGTCCTGAACGTCTGCAAACATGTTGCATCAAATGCATAGACATCAATGTTCTTAATATAAGGATCTTTGCCTTCATCAATAAGTCCCAAGAGTTCTCGCACATAAACACAATTCCGTGTTGAGATATATCTGGCACCCACTTCTACAAGCTTTTCATCGCCGCCAATTGCTATGCGTATCGGTATGATACCAAGGGCATAAATGATTTCTTCCGGAATATTGTAACCCGACCAGCCTAAAACCTTGACGCCAGACTCTCTGGCTTTTTTTAGTTCATCGGGCCGTTGACTAAGCCGATTTCTGATGATTTGAAGAGTCTCGATCATTATTTTTTTCACTCCTTTGATACAGATCGTAGGCAATCACAGCTGCCCCTATGGCGCCAACCAGTTGCGGATCCTGCTCTGGTTCAACGATTTTGACATTGAGTACATCTTCAAGCGCTTTTCTCATACCTAAATTTTTAGCGACCCCGCCCGAAAAGAAAAGATCACTTTCGATACCAACACGCGCAAACATACCGTTAATTCTATTTGCGATTGCATAATGGATACCGATTATAATATTTTCCGGTTTTTCCCCACGCGCCAAAAGCGAAACTGTCTCTGATTCTGCAAAGACTGTGCAAGTGCTACTTACCGACAGTACTTTTGTCGCTTGCAACGCCAGAGGTCCCAACTCTTCAAGTTTAACTTTAAAGACATTGTCCATGACTTCAAGGAATCGCCCTGTTCCAGCTGCGCATTTATCATTCATAGCGAAATCGGTTACGTTTCCATCCTCATCTAGTCTGATTGCTTTGCAATCCTGACCGCCCATATCGATGATAGTTCTTGTTTGCGGGTGAATAAAGTACGCTCCCCTTGCATGGCAGGTTATCTCCGTAATCGTTTTATTGGCATATGGCGCCAAAATCCTGCCATAACCGGTAGCAACAATGAATTTCAGGTCCTGGCGTTCTAATCCGACACTTTGAAGTGCTATTTCAAGGCCCTTTAAGCCATTTTCCGTACTGTCGAGACCGGTGGGTATGATACTTGATCCTATTATTTTCCCATCAGCGAATATGACTGTTTTGGTCCCGAGGGAGCCAACGTCAACTCCTGCAGTTACAATGATGTTTGACATAGAAAAATCTCCTTCATTATAAATTTTTAATACAGTCCCCTCTTAAAATCTATTTAACAGCATTTTCATAATAACTGTTGTCAACCCAAGTCTTAACATCCACACTGGTTTTGGTTAAACCGTTATTCACAAGAAACGTATTGACATTGGAATAGGTCTGAATCGCCTGATCCGATACGCCCGTTCCAAAGTTCAGGCTCGTTGGATAGAGATAGTCAAACACCTCTCTTGAAAATCCTGATTTCGTCAAAATCGTTTTAGCATCATCCGGATTTTGTTTAGCATAATCGGTTGCCTCTTTAAGCGCTTTGAGAACCCCTACCAGAATATCAGAGTTTGCTTTAGCATAATCACTTTTTACAACAAGTCCATTTGATCCTTTCCATTCCGGATGATCTTTGCAGTCTAAAATAACGGTTCCCTTTTTTTCGAGTACCAATTGGCTGAGGACTCTTTGTTTTCCGCAAGGGCAAAGGACGATGCAAATTGAAAGTATTCGGACACGGCTTATTAAAGTAGCCAGTAAGCTGGTAAAGTCAGGTAGATCCCTATATTTTAAGC
>Ga0255336_102167_pt1 | contig 10721 bp, 10 predicted proteins | sample MeOH1_35cm_T3_17_FD_189102 | JGI IMG/M metagenome (GOLD analysis project Ga0255336, IMG submission 189102) | Sandy soil microbial communities from University of British Columbia, Vancouver, Canada - MeOH1_35cm_T3_179 | ecosystem: Engineered > Artificial ecosystem > Sand microcosm > Unclassified ...
AGGCGGCGATGGAAGAGAAGCGCACGGGCGGCAAGCTGCGCCGTGTCTCCATGGTGGTCGATGCCGCGGATTGCGATGTGCTGGGCGACGAGCCGATCTGGCACAAGGGCAAGGTCGTGGGTTGGGTCACTTCCGGCGGCTATGCCCATTACGTCGACAAGTCGCTGGCCCAGGGCTATGTGCCGAAGGAACTCGCGAACGACACGGCGGCGGGTGCTTTCGAGATCGAGATCATCGGCGAGAACCGCAAGGCGACGATCATCCTCGAGCCGCTCTTCGACCCCGAAGGCAAGAAGATGCGCAGTTAAGCATCTCGATCTCGATTTGAATGCAAAGGGCGGCCCCGGAGGGCCGCTCTTTTTGTCGCCTTGGCTTCATCGCGAGAACCGGTACTGCTATCCGGAATCGATTTCAGGAAAGTTGTTTCCCGCGACGGAGATTAAGTCCTGCGAGGCCCAGCAGGATGGCTCCGAAGGAGGCCGCCTGACCGGGAATCGGCACGGTCGACACATCCCGTACAAGAAAGGAACTGATATTGCGAACATAGTCATCCCTGCGGGCGGCATCCAGATATTCATTGACCTGGACTTGGTCACCCAATGCGCCGTCACCGAGATAGCCGAGAACCGCAAGCGTGACCACACCGGGTGCTGCGCTATTACTTGGATGGGCGACAACGTCAAAGAGTCCGGTGGTGTAATAATCGGCCCCGCTTGGCAGGGTCCAGCCCAACTCGCTGCCGAGCGTATAGGCATCATGTTGTATTGCAGTATAGCCAGGGTCGCTGGGATTACTGGTGAGGGAGAAAGTCCCGTTCGGATACGAGGTCAGCGGCAGACCGGCATCGCGAAAAAACTTGTCGAGATCGACTTCGGTTGCGAAATGCCATCCATTCTTCACATAGTCGACACTGACATTGTTCAGGACATCATTGTAACTGAGGCCCTGCGTCTTCGTGAGGTCCAGCCATTGCAGCTTGGTGGCCGGGTCATAAGTCAGGCTTCCTTCATCGATCAGGATCGACGAGGCTTTGGCGGACGTGCCGCAAAAGGCCGATATGGCGACCAGAGTCGCCAAGCTTACGCACTTGAACCTGACCATCGCGGTCTCCATTCGGGTTAAGGCAAGGCAACGATATTCGACTTCGCCGGCGCTGGTCGGGACACCGGAAGATACCGTCTTTGATTTTCACGCTCGCGCGGCGTCTTGTTCTCTTTTGCGCCAGAGATTGATACTCGTGAGCCCGAGCAGGATGGCCGCGAAGGGAATCACACCGCCCGGTATCGGCACGACGGAGACATCCCGTACCAGCATGGCACCCGCGGTGGCGATGCGGTCGTTCTTCGTGATGCTGTCCAGGGCCTCGTCGACGATGAAGCTGCTATCCGGCCCGTTCTCGAGATAGTCGATGATGGAGAGCGTGGTGAAGCCCAAGATCGCCGGGTTGCGCGGCGTCTGGTGAATATCGAAGAAGGCATTGGTCGAGAAATCATTGCCGGCTTGCGAAGTCCAGCCGAGCTGGCTGCCCAGCGTGAAGGCATCATGCTCCAGCGCCGCATAACCCGGTTCCATCGGATCGCTCGCGTAGAAGAATTGGCCGTTCGGATAGGAGGCCAGCGGCAGGCCCGCATGCCGGTAAAGCTGATCTACCTCGAAATCGGTCGCGAAGCGCCAGCCATTCTGGACGAAGTTAACACCGTTATTGGTGAGGACGTCGTTATAGCTGAGGCCGGCGGTCGCGGTGATATCGAGCCACTGCAACTTGGTGTCGGGGTCGTAGGTGATGCTTCCCTGGTCGGTCAGGATCGATGCCGCTCTTGCAGGCGTGCCGTAGAGCATTGATATCGCAGCGATTGCCGCCACGCTGACACTCTTGAATCCGAACAAGGCGATCCCCCTTCCGGTCTGAGGTCTGGGAATAATATCTGGTCTCAACGGTGCGAGCGGTTTGAAAGTTCCTCTTTACCATTGTGGGGATATCGGCAATCGCTTGCCTCCGGTGACTTTGTTAAGCGATGATGAATGCGGAAAAGGCAGCCTGTCGGACGCTACGCGATGCTGATCGAGCATGCCTATGGCTTTGAGCCACTGACCGATCGACCACAACGTCTTTACGATATCTGGAATCGTTGGCGTGGCGAGCGCGCTATGCCCGCGCGCGAGGCGGTGTTGCCCGAAGATCTGCGCGACCTACTCCCGTATGTAGCGCTGATGGAGGCGGCATCTGACCCGGCGGAATGCCGCTACATCATTACCGGTACGGCGGTTGACGCCATCACGGTCCAGTCATTCAAGGGCCGCACCATCCGCGAGACGATGGCAAAGGGCAACCCAACGCGATCGGCGGAAATTCTAGCTCTTTATAGCGATGTTATCGCTAGCCGGAGGCCGTCCTTCAGTCGCGGCAGCATGGCGTATCAAGATCGCGGCTACGTCATCTATGATCGTGTCTTACTGCCGCTTTCGGCTGACGGATTGAAAGTCGATCACATACTTTGTGGTTTCTTCTATGATTCGCTTTAAAGGATTGGGGGCGTCTTGGTCAGGTTAGCGGTTAATTCCTCATCGCGGATCAGGCGATGTTGATCGAGGATATCTGCGGTTTCCAGCCATTAACCGCCCGCCCGCAGCGTCTCTACGATCTTTGGAACCGCTGGCGTGGGGACAGATCTATGCCCTCGCGGCGCGATGTCTTGCCGGAGGAATTACGTGACCTTCTGCCCTATATCGGCCTCATGCGGACGGGCTCTGATCCGCTTGACTGTCGATATGTCATTTCCGGCGACGCCCTGGATCAAGCGTCGGATCGCGGCGTGAAAGGCATGAGCATCCGTGAGGTGCTGACGACGAGCAGTGCCAGTTTCGTTGCGGAAATCTCAGCTATGTATAGCGCAGTGATTCACGGTCATAAGCCGTCTTTCAGCCGCGGCAGCATGGATTATCGCGATCGGGGGTTTATTACCTTCGACCGTGTCTTGCTGCCGCTCTCTTCGGACGAACAGACGGTCGACTACCTGCTTTGCGGCTTTTTCTATAATTTCGGCTAGCTGCCGGTCCGGCAGGCGGCAGGTCAGGCGGTGAATTCCAGTGCCGCGTCTTCCAGCCATTCCCAGATATTGGCGGCGAAGGTCCGCATGGCATAGAGCTCGAAGCGATTCGGCGCCGCGCAATGAACCAGGACCGGCGTGTGATGCAGCCCGGTCATGGCGAACATGCCAGGGGCAAAGACCGCCTCGTGGAAGTCGAGAGGCATGCCCTTGCGCATGATCTCCCGCGCCGCCGTGCCCTCGACGAAGATGCGGCTGCGGCTATGAGACAGTGGTGTCACGATGCAGGTGCCGGCAAGACGCTGCGCGATGTCGTCGCCTTCCGGCCCGACCAGCCAGAACTGCAGCGGCGCAGTACGGAAGATGATGCGGCCATTGCTTTCCTGCGCCGTGGTCGCCGTCGTCGGCAGCGGGCCGGTTACCGCGGCGATTGCCGCCTCGGCATCGCGCGAGAAGACAGCGGCCTGGGTCAAAGTAAAGCCGCGTACTTCGCCCATAGAAACTGCCGCGCTGCGGATCGGCTTGAAGCTGGCGAGGGCGGAGCGGCGCGCGAGCATGGGGGCCTCAGGCATTGAGCCGCTCTCCTTTGGGATCGATGAAATGCGGCGAGACGATGCGGGCGCGGGTCAACTCGTTCTTCAGCGGGAAGGCGCAGACGATCTCTTCGCCGATATGTTTCAGGCCGCCATTATAAAGGGCGAGGGCGATCGTCTTCTTCAGTTCGGTCGACCAGGTGACCGAGGTGATATAGCCACGGCCATGGCCCTTGATCTCGTCGGTGGCAGCGAACAGGATCGCGCCGCCCCGCAAGCTTTTGGCGGGCTCCAGCAATTCGAGGCCGACCAGGCTCCAGCGCTCGGGCGATTGCACGTCCTCGCGCATCAGCAGCTGCTTGCCGACGAAATCCTTGTTGGCGGCCGCCATCTTGCCGAGGCCGAGATCGTTCAGCGTGTTGCGGTGATCAAGCTCGAGGCCGGCGACATGGCCTTTCTCGATACGCAGACTTGCGAGCGCTTCGAGGCCATAGGGCTTGATGCCGAGCGCGGCGCCCGTTTTCATGAAGTGTTCCCAAAGCGCGATGCTGTAATCCGCCGGCAGATGCACCTCATAGGCAAGCTCGCCGGAGAAGCTGAGGCGCAGCAGGCGGACGGGCGCCCCTTGGAATTCGATCTCCTTGCAACCCATATAGGGCAGGCCGGTATTGGAGACATCGACGCCCGGGAAGGCGAGCTGCAAAGCCTCGCGCGATTTCGGCCCGGATACCGCCATGCCAGCCCATTCATCGGTCAGCGAGGTGACATGTACCTTCAGCTCCGGCCAATGCATCTGCAGCAGGTATTCCAGCCAGGACATGACCTCGCCGGCCTGGGCCGTGGTAGTGGTCATGTAGAATTGCGTCTCGGAGATGCGGGTCGTCGTACCGTCATCGAGCACGATACCGTCATCATTCAGCATCACGCCGTAGCGCGCCTTGCCGACCGGCAGCTTGGCGAAACCGTTAACATAGACGCGGTTGAGGAACTCCGCCGCATCCGGGCCCTGGACATCGATCTTGCCGAGAGTCGAGACATCGGAAATGCCGACACCGCGCCGCACGACTTCCATTTCCCTGACATAGGCCTCGGCCGGCGACTTGCCCGCCCAGTCGTAATACCAGGCGCGCAGCCAGGGACCGGCCTCGATGAAGGTGGCGCCATTCGCTTTGTGCCAGTCATGCAGCGGTGATAGCCGGGTGGGACGGAAATGCTTCTTGATGGTGCGCCCGGCGATGGCGCCGAGGGCGAGGCCGGTATAAGGCGGCCGGAAGGTCGTCGTGCCAGCCTGGGTGAGGGGAACGTCACGCAGCCCGGCCATGGCGGCCAGCGCATTGATGTTCGAGGTCTTGCCCTGGTCGGTTCCCATGCCGAGCGTGGTGTAGCGCTTCAGATGCTCGACCGACTGATACCCTTCCTGATGGGCGATCTTGATGTCCTTGGCCGTGACATCGTTCTGAAAATCGACGAACGACTTGCCCTTGCCGGGAACCGGTGGCGTCCAGACCGGGAGGATCGTATAGGCACGGTCCGCGACCGAAGGTATCGGCAAGGACGCAGTTTCGCCCGTAAAACCGGCAACCGCCGCGGCCTTGCCGCCGGTAGCGCTGCCCTCGGCGATCGCGGCCTTGAGGCCGAAGGTGCCCATGACGGCGCCGGCGCCAAAATGTGTCTTGGCGAAACCACCCGGCACGAAAGCGGCGATGCGCTCGTCATAGACCGGCTTGATGCCGTTATGGCTGGTGATATGCACGGCTGGCGACCAGCCGCCGGAAACGCCCAGCGCGTCGCAGCTGATTGTCGCTGCATGGGCGCCGGCCAGCGTCACCTGATGCAACCGGCCGCGGCCGGCGACATCCGCCACGCCGGTATCGGCATAGACGACCACCTTGAGGCGCGCCGCCTCGGCCAGCAGATCGGCGGCGACCGTCTTGCGATGATCGGCGACGAAGACCATGACGCCGGCGGCGGCGAGATCGAAGGCCGTCGCATAGGCCGTGTCATTATTGGTGGCGATGACGGCGCGCTGGTCCGGCACCACGCCGAAACGGTTGAGGTAGCTGCGCAAAGCCGAGGCCAGCATGACGCCGGGCCGGTCGTTATTGGAGAAGACCAGCGGCCGTTCGATCGCCCCGGTGGCGAAGACAATGGCCTTGGTCCGCAGCATGGTCAGCACCTGGCGGGACTGGCCCTTCTCCGGTGCCGGCTTCAGATGGTCGCGCCGCTCGACGAGCACCACTTGGTTGTCGTCATAGAGGCCCTGTGCCGTGGTATGGGTGAGCGTCTTGACATTGGCGAGGCGCTTCAGCTCGGCAAGCCGATCAGCGCGCCAACCGGTGAGGCTAGGCTCCGACAACAGGCCGCCCCCCAGCTGCGAATCCTGTTCGACCAGCATGACGCGGGCGCCGCTCCTGCCGGCGGCGATGGCCGCTGCAAGACCCGACGCACCCGAGCCGATCACCAGCACGTCGCAGAAGTCGTAGCGCGTCTCGTAGCGGTCGGGATCGAAGTCCCGAGTGGCCTGGCCGAGGCCGGCCGCCTTGCGGATGAAGGGCTCGAAAAACATCCAGGAGCCCTTGGTCGGGCCCATGAAGGTCTTGTAATAGAAACCGGACTGGAACAGCGGCGCCGCCAGCTGGTTGACCGCCATCACGTCGAAAGCGACCGAGGGCCAGGCATTCTGGCTCTTTGCCGTCAGTCCGTCGACTAGGTCGACCATGGTGCCGGGGATGTTCGGCTCGGTGCGCGCATCGGTGCCCAGGGTGAAGAGACCGTTCGTCTCTTCCACGCCGGCCGAGATGAAGCCGCGGGGCCGATGGTATTTGAAGCTGCGGCCGACCAGCGTCACGTCATTGGCGAGCAGCGCCGACGCGAGCGTATCGCCGGCAAAGCCGCGATAGCTCTTGCCGTCGAAGCTGAAGGTGACCGGCTTGCTGAGATCGACATGGCCGGCGGTCGGAAGACGCCGAAAGCTGGTCACTTGATCTCTCCGATATCATTCGTGCCGATTTCATTCGTCGCGGTATTGCGGCTCAGCTTGAACCAGCGACGGCAGCCGAGCACATGTTGCCAGTATTCGACGTGTGGCCCTTTCGGGTTGTCGAACAGGAAATAGTAGTCGTGCCATTCCTTGAGTCCGGCGCCGCCGTTATGGGCGGGGCGCTGCTTGCTGGCGTCGCCGCCATAGCGGAATTCGGAAAAATCGCGCGCGCCGCAATGGGGGCAAGGCAGTCTCATTGCTTGTAGGTCCAGTTGCCGAGGCCGAATTCATCCATCTCGCCGCCCTTCTCGAAACGGTCGAGCGAGAAGCAGCGGTTGAGCTCGTGCTCCGCGTCATGGGCGATGGTATGGGCATAGGTCCAGCCCGACGCCGGCGTCGCCTTGAAGCCCTGATAGCACCAGCCGCCGTTAAGATAAAGATTGCGGATCGGCGTGCGGCAGATGAAGGGGCTGCCATCCGGGGTCATGTCCTGGATGCCGCCCCAGTGGCGCAGCAGGCGCAGGCGCGAGATGAAGGGCATCAGCGAAACGGCACATTCAGCGACCGTCTGGATCTTCGCAAACTGGCCGCGCTGGGTATAGGTGTTGAAGCCGTCGATGTGGCCGCCGAAAACCAGCCCGCCCTTGTCCGACTGCGATAGATAGAAGAGCTCGGCGCCCCAGGAGACGACGTGATCGACGATCGGCTTCACCGGCTCGGTGACGAAAGCCTGCAGGATATGGCTTTCGACCGGCAGGCGCAGGCCGGCCAATCGCGCCACATGCGAGGTGTGGCCGGCGACGGCGATGGCGACCTTGCCGCCATTGATGCGACCGCGGCTGGTCTCGACACCGGTGACCTGGCCGCCTTCCATGACGAAGCCGGTCACCTCGCAATTCTCGATGATATCGATACCATAGGCATCTGCGGCCCGGGCATAGCCCCAGGCGACGGCGTCATGGCGCACGGTGCCGGCGCGCGGCTGCATGATGGCGCCGTAGATCGGCCAGCGCGCCTCGTCGCTGTAATCGAGATAAGGCAGCAGCTTCATGACCTCGCCGCGATCGAGCAGCTCGGCATCGATGCCGTTGAGGCGCATGGTGTTGCCGCGGCGCGCAAAGACGTCCATCTGCACGGGATTGATCGCCAGCACGATCTGACCGCGCTGCGACACCATGCAGTTGAAATTGAGGTCGTGGGACAGTCCCTCCCACAGCTTCAGCGAATGCTCGAAGAAGGCGGTATTGCCGCCGATCATGTAATTGGAGCGGATCAGCGTCGTGTTGCGACCGACATTGCCGGAACCGATATAGGACCGCTCGATCACCGCGACATTGCGTATGCCGTGGTTCTTGGCCAGATAGTAAGCGGTGGCAAGGCCATGACCGCCGCCGCCGACGATGACCACATCGTAGCTGCGCTTCGGTTCAGGCGAACGCCAAGCGCGTGGCCAGGGCAGATCCGGCGATAGCGCGTGACGGGCGAGGGCGAGGGCTGAATAATGCTTTGACACGGGCGCCACGCTAGCAAACTGATCGATACCCGGCAAGGATTTGCGCAGCGGATTCGCGAAGAAGTTGCGCCTATTCTTCAAGGTTTTCCGGGTCATTCGGAAAACGAATTTGGCTTTCGAGGCGTTTCATGCCGGACGCATTTTTTACGCCGGTCATGGCCCGGGATGGCGAATTGCGGCATCATCCGGTTAGCCTTAAAGCAAGGAGCGGCAAGATGACGGTGCCCGGTGACAGACTCGACCAGTTGAAGCGGCAGGCCGCCATCCGTGCGATCGAGGAAGTACGGGACGGCATGGTCGTGGGGTTGGGCAGCGGCTCGACCGCCGCCTTTGCCGTCGAGGTCCTGGCGGCGCGGATCGCCCTGGGGTTGCAGGTGATCTGCATCCCCACCTCGGAACAGACCGCCGCCCTTGCCCGCCAGCACAGCGTCCCGCTGACGGATTTCGGGGCGCATCCGGCGATCGACCTGACGATCGACGGCGCCGACCAGGTCGACCGGCACGGGCTCACCCTGGTCAAGGGCCGTGGCGGCGCTTTGCTGCGGGAAAAGATCGTCGCCGCTGCCAGCAAGCGCCTCATCATCATTGTCGACGAAACCAAGCTCTTCGACCGGCTGGGCGATCCCGTGCCATTGCCGGTCGAGGTGGTGCCTTTCGGCTATGAAACGCTCATCCCCCGCTTGCAGGTGGGTGGGCTCACGCCGAAACTGCGGATGGACGGCGGCCGGCCCTTCATCACCGATGGTGGCCATTACATTCTCGACTGCCTCTGTGGTGAAATCCGGGATGCGGCCGCGCTGGAGCTCTGGCTTGCCCGGCAGGTCGGCGTGGTCGAGAGCGGCCTCTTCGTCGGCCTCGCGAATCGTATCATCGTCGCCCGGCCGCAAGGTATCGAGATCATCGATCGCTTCGCCTGAGGGAGGCGGATTGACGCGACGACCATCGCTTGCTCAAGTAGGGCCCCGAGCCCAGCGGCATGTTGGCGCCGGTAACCAGGCGGAGGAAAGCAGGATGACCGAGACTTCAATCGCGCTGCCGGAGGACGGCGTCTTCCTCGGCCGGGTGCAGGCGCCGGGCATTCGCCACCCGCTGGTGGTCACGGTACGGGACGGAATGGTGCTGGACATCACCGCCCAGGCAGCGCCGACCGTGCGCGATATTGCCGAGATGGACGATCCGGCAGGCTATGTGCGGCGGGCAGCGGGCCGGCCGGTTGGCCCGCTTGCCGATATCGCCGCCGACAGTTCCGCCGCGCAGCGTCACGGCGACAGGCCATTCCTGTTGGCGCCTGTTGACCTGCAGGCGGTCAAGGCGGCCGGCGTCACCTTCGTCGTCAGCCTGCTGGAGCGGGTGATCGAGGAACGGGCGCGTGGTTCGGCGACGGAGGCGCAATCGATCCGCCAGGAAATCAATATGCTGATCGGCCAGGATCTCTCCAAGCTGAAACCGGGCTCGCCGGAAGCGGCCGAACTCAAGCGCAATCTGACAGCAAGGGGCGCCTGGTCGCAATATCTCGAAGTCGGCATCGGCCCGGATGCGGAGATCTTCACCAAGTGCCAGCCGATGGCGGCGGTCGGTTTCGGTGCCGATATCGGCCTGCATCCCATGTCGAACTGGAACAACCCGGAGCCGGAAATCGCCGTCATTGCGTCCAGCCAGGGCCGCATCATCGGTGCCTGCCTCGGCAATGACGTCAATCTGCGCGACGTGGAGGGACGCTCGGCCTTGCTGCTCGGCCGCGCCAAGGACAACAACGCTTCGGCCGTGCTGGGGCCCTTCATCCGGCTGTTCGATGCCAGCTTCTCGCTCGACGATGTGAAGGTCGCGGATGTGCATCTGAGGATCGAGGGCGAGGACGGCTTCGTCATCGAGGGCACGAATTCGATGGCGCTGATCAGCCGTTCGCCGGAGGAACTGGTGGCCACGGCACTCGGCCGCCATCATCAGTATCCCGACGGGATCGCGCTTTATCTCGGCACGATGTTCGTTCCCGCCAAGGATCGCCTCACGGCGGGCGGCGGTTTTACCCATAAGATCGGTGACACCGTCACCATTTCCACCGCCAAGCTCGGTCGTCTCGTGAACCGGGTCAACCTGTCGACCGAATGCCCGCCCTGGACCTATGGCGCGGGAGCGCTCATGCGGGACCTCGCTGTTGCCGGCTTGATTTGACAGAACGATAACAGCTTCGCATCCGGGCCGCCGCGTGAGCATGGCTTGACCTGGATCAAAGCGGCACCGCGCCAACCCTCCAGAATGCCAATATGGCCAAGGCAACCGACTTGGCATCATTGCGGCGCGGAGGCGGTATGCTCGGTACATCCCTGATATTGATTGGCGCCTTGCTGGGGGCAGGACTTCTGGCCGGTCACAGACCGATGAATCCCGTGCGTGTCCCGAGCCGGCGCCGGAATCCGGCCAGGTCTGCGGCGAGCCGGGGGCATGATCGTGCCTGACATCCATCAGCCCGCATCCGCTAATGATCTAGCCCCCGCCATTATGGCGCCGCCCGACGGCGAGCAGCCGGACATCATGCGCGCCGAAATCGCCGACCGCCTTATCCATGCCTGGCAGGGGCGCTTCACCTTTTCCATTTCCCCGGCGGCACTGATGCTGGCCTTCTTCGACTGGGGCATCCATCTCGCGAA
>Ga0255336_102168_pt1 | contig 10705 bp, 9 predicted proteins | sample MeOH1_35cm_T3_17_FD_189102 | JGI IMG/M metagenome (GOLD analysis project Ga0255336, IMG submission 189102) | Sandy soil microbial communities from University of British Columbia, Vancouver, Canada - MeOH1_35cm_T3_179 | ecosystem: Engineered > Artificial ecosystem > Sand microcosm > Unclassified ...
GCCCCTGTGTAACGATGACGCGCGTTGCCGCATTCAGAATTCGATTCCGTTTGTCGCCGCTGCGGGGCCTTGCCATAGATGAATTGTATGATATAAGCGTCTACACAGTCATTTATTGGACGGATTCGGATTGCGCATATGAGCTTCATCCTGCCGCACAGCTGGCTGTGAGGCGGATAAGGCTAACAATGCGGCGAATGAATTGCGAGGCAGGTGCCGGGGGGCATGATCACCTCAACCGTCCAATCGGCGCGGCGATCGGCTTCATCACATCGGAGCCGATGCCGGATTCCCAGAGGATCGGGACGAGACTGGCAAGGGACTGCACAGACCGTCATGAGTTTTGGCCGAGCGCGGTGTACCGCTCCTTCGATAGCCGACGCAAGGGCCAATGCCTTCAGGTATGCTCATCTCCTGCGTCCGCATGTCGGCCGTCCCGACCGCAAGGAGAAGGTCGCTGTCGCAGAAATTTTCCGATGAATTGAAACGTAACGGATAGCGACGAACACGGAATACCGCCCGATAGATTCTGATGGTTTTGGGAGGAGTATCGCCTCCGCAGTCGCGACGAAATTTAAGCAAGATTCGTTGGCTGCCGACTGATTTCTTCTAACACGGAGAAACTCTTTCTACGGGTACCTGAAGTTTATCCAGAGCTCAGGGTTAGCCGCGCAAGAAGTTGCTTCCTCGTAACGGCTTGATGAAAGGACTTTTTTAATGAACTCGAATTCAGTTTCCCCATCTATACCCCATCCCAATCGCAAGCAAGCGTTAAAAAAGGCTCGTTTGACCGCGGGGTTTCCGAATATCGTGAACGGTCAAAGAGTCGACTCTTCCAGGCGGATAAAAATCTCCGATCCTGTAACCGGAGAAGAACTTGCGAGCGTGGTCGACACTCAGAAGGATGGTCTCGACCAGGCGGTTCAGACTGCAAAGGCGTCGTTTCCCCTTTGGAGCAACAAGACCTGGAAGGAGCGAAGGGATCTTCTCGCAAATGCCATGGAAGAGCTCAAAGCTCATACCGATGAGCTTTGCACGATCCTGACAGCGGAAAACGGACGGCCTTATAGCATGGCGCAATTCGAGATCAAATGGATTCTCGAGACGTATGTCCCGACGCTACTTCAAATGGAGCTGGCAGATTCGACATGGAATGAAACTAGCGTCGGGCAGGTCACGAAACGTTATGTTCCACTGGGTGTTGTCGCCGCGATCAGCCCGTGGAATCTTCCGTTCTGGCTGTCATTCACAAAAGTGCTTCCAGCTCTGTTGACCGGCAACACCGTTGTCCTGAAGCCTGCAGTCTTTACCCCTCTTACGGTACTGCGAGCTGCCGATTACATTCGTGAGATGCTTCCGCCCGGCGTTTTGAATGTAATCACCGGAGGGGATGACCTTGGTCCTTGGATGACGTCGCACCCGGAATTCAAGAAAGTCTCCTTCACAGGATCTTCGGAAACCGGACGCAAGGTCTTCGCATCCGGCGCTCCAACCCTGAAACACCTGACCCTTGAGCTAGGCGGGAACGATGCCGGTATTGTTCTTCCCGATGCCGATCCCCAGGCAATCGCCGAGTACCTGTTTCTAAGCATGTTCGCACTAAGTGGCCAGGGGTGTGTCACGCTCAAACGCCTTTTCGTGCACGAGAGCATGTATCAAGCTCTTACGGAAGCACTCATATCGTGTGCTAAACGCCAGAAACTAGGCGATGGGTTCGATCCTGAGAGCACCATGGGCCCTATACAGAACCGACCCCAATTCGCTCGCATACAAACAACTTGGAAGGAGATTCAAGAGGCAAAAGCTCCGATTCTCTATCAAGGAGAAGTTCCATCGGAGGGTGCCGGCCTGTTTTTCCCCATCACCCTTCTGGACAATCCGCCAGCGGAAGCGGCTTACGTAACCCGAGAAAACTTTGGACCATTGCGGGCCGTTTTGAAGTACCAGGACCTCGACGAAGCGGTTCGGCTGGCCAACGGGACCCCATATGGCCTTGGTGCTTCTGTGTGGGGTACAGATCCTGAGTCACTGGAGGCTGTTGCACGTCGGCTTGATGCTGGAACGGTTTGGGTCAATCAACACCTCAATGTCCATCCCAATATTCCATTCAGCGGTCATAAGAATTCAGGGATCGGCATTGAATTCAGCGAAGATGGGCTCAAAGAATTCTGCAATGTGCAGGTCATTGCGAACAGAGGATAAGCCATAAAGCTGGTTCTGCAGTCGCTGAACCAGCTTGTCCACGGAAATCAATCACACATGCCGCCTGTTCGATTCCAATGAAGTTGGGGACACCGTCGATAGACGGAATCGTATGTGCGTATGCAAAGGACCAATGTAATGTTCTCAATAGTTTGGCTAGGCCTCGCGCTGTCCTGGTCGGCTGTGTGACAATCCAACGCGAATCATTAGCGAGGGGGTGACCATCAAATAGCTGCGAAGTAAAAGATGAATACCGAGAAACAAAGTGCATTCCGGATCCTCTCTCATCGAGAGAGTAGCGTGCAGCCGATATTCGATGCGACTCCAATCGGGGCCTTATCTCCCTCGTCCTCTCTGCTTGTGGAGCGCCGCGACCTCGAACCGATAGGCTGGCAATCGCGTCTTCATGAAGACCAGCTACTTCAATTTTTCATGAAGCCCGCCGTGATTGGGTTTTCGCTGAAAGACGGAGCCGCTACCAGGATTCCCGTAGCCACCGGCCAGGCCGTGTTTTGTCCTCGAAAGGAATGGCACAACATCAAATGGGGAGAAAGGATCAGTGTACTTTCACTCAGAATACCGGACTCTGCATTAATGGAAGCGGCACGTGACCGTCTCACGGAGAGATCACTCGAAATCGTGCCGAGCCACGTGGTTACGGACAATCGGCTGACCCATTTGTTGTTTGCCCTGGATGCGGAACGAGCCAGAGGTTATTCGACGGGAAAACTCTTCGTTGATTGCATTGAAAGTGCCCTGGCCAACATACTCTTAACCTCTTTCAACACCTTCGCTCCGAGATCGATTCCCGCCAAAGTGGGCATGGCTCCTCATGTCCTTCGACGCGTTATTGAGTTCATGCACGCAAACATAGACAAACAAATCGGCTTGAAAGACCTCGCCGACTGTGCGGGCCTGAGTTTATCCCATTTCTCATTTCAGTTTCGCGCAAGCACAAACCAGAGCCCCTACAAATACATGCTGCGGCTCCGCATCGAGCGAAGTAAGGAACTGCTTACAGACTCCCGCCTCTCCGTTCTCGACGTTGGATTGGAAGTGGGTTTCCGCAATCAACAGCATTTCGCAACGGTCTTCAGAAACTCTGTAGGCGTCACGCCCTCCGTGTATCGCACTCAACGATAGTTCCGATCAAGGAACATATTTGGGATCTGTCGCAACACGGCACGATTGAAAGACTACCTCGGCCTCCGACCCTCTACTGCGAAACACTTTACTCCTTAGCGGCATAAGCAACTCTCACACATCAGACCTCTCTTCGCTCTGACCTCCCCTATCGCGAAAGAACCAGATGAGACAGTTTCGTCCAACAAGAACACCTTTCGTTTGGCCACGAAGAACAGGTCGAGACATCACCGCATCTGTGGCTGCGGATAGGAGTTTCTCTGGAGCAGATTGCAGCGCAGTCGCAGAAATATCAAGATGAATTGAAACGTAACGGATAAAAGCGAACACGGAGTACAGCCAGATGGATTGTGATGTTTTCAGGACAATGGGCCAGCCCAGCAATCGCGACGAAATGTAAGCAAGATCGGTTGGATGCCGACGAAGTTCAAGTTGGACTTAGGAGGGAGACTATGTTGCAGGTAGCATCATTAGTGCCAGCTACCAAATCAAAAACGGAGATCCGAGCGCTGGGCGCCAGAGAGCGCATGTTCTGGTTTGTAGATCAGAAACAACCGGTGCACCTCGCAGTGACCGCCGAAGTCAAACACAGGTGTCATAAAGGTCTTTACGGGAGTTGCAGAAGATGAAGATTGGCTTTCTGAGCATGCCGCTAACCGGGCACTTGCATCCAATGACGGCTTTGGGCCGCAAGATACAGGAGCGCGGGCACGGAGTAACATTCTTCGGTCTTCCGGATGCTGCGCGCATCGTCCATAGCGCAGGTCTGGACTTTGTCCCCTTCGGAGAAGAGGAGTATCCCGTCGGAACCACGGCTGCAATGTATGCACATCTGGCAACGCTCAAAGGAGAGGATGTCGTCCGCTACTCCTTCCAAGAGATGCATCCGCAGCGGGCGAGGATAACGCTGGAGCAACTGCCGGAAAAGCTTGCTCACACGGGCGTAGAGGCTCTCGTCATTGATACGGCTCATTTCTTTGCCGAGCTTGTGCCGATGAACATGGGTATCCCCTATGCGCATATCTGGAACGTTCTGCATGTCGACAGATCCGGAGCGACGCCGCCCTGTCTGTTTGGCTGGGACTACGAAGATACGCCCGTGGCACGGGCCAGGAATATGGACGCCGTTAAGAAGATGAGTTCTATAGTTCAACCGATTCAGCAGGTCGCACGGTCATGGGCAGAAATCCATGGGTTGCAAATTGATTGGGAGACTCCAGATTCAACCATTTCGACACTGGCGGTTATTACCCAGACGCCGAAAGAATTCGACTTCCCCGGAGTTCCCCAAGCCCCAGCATTTCACTATGCTGGTCCCTTTCATGACGATCATGGGAGAGAGAGAGTTACCTTTCCTTGGGAAAGGCTTACCGGCGAACCGCTGATCTATGCCTCTATGGGCACCTTGGTGAATGGCTTAACAGATGTTTTCCGCATCATTCTGAAAGCGGCGGCCGCTATTACCGGACGACAGCTGATCCTCTCTATAGGCAGTAATCTTCAGATGGATGACATTGGTCCGATCCCCGCAAGCGCCATCGTGGTTTCCACGGCTCCGCAGATAGAGCTCCTCAAACGAGCCGAGCTGTGCATTACCCATGCCGGCATCAACACAACGCTCGAATCGCTCGCGCTCGGTGTGCCGATGGTGGCGATTCCGGTCGGCTTCGACCAGCCGGGCATTGCTGCCAGAATTGTCTACCATGGTGTGGGTAAATCGGTTCCGGTCGCCTCGATGAACAAGGACGATCTGTCCGGAGCGATCCAGGAAGTTTTAGGAAATCCGCGCTACCGGGACGCCGCGCGCCGGTTCCAGAGGACGATTGCTCAGACCCACGGGCTGGATCGGGCGGCCGATGTGCTCGAACGAGCTTTTCAAATAGTCGGCGAGTCGGAGGTAGCGGTCTGCGAGACAAACTCGTAGGCCAGAATGAGGAACAACTGAACAGACTTCAAGGGAAGGTTGCCGTCCCCACAGGCGGCAGCAACGGAATGGGATTCGCCACAGCAGAACAGTTCGTAAGCGAGGGAGCGGAGTCGCCTTACGGCGCGAAGCAGCCACAAACGCTGCGGCGCGCTTGCGGGGAGCTGGCTGCACGCGGTGCAGCGGAGGCGTTCGGGGTAGAAAGAGTAGTTGACTGAGCCGATAGCACTGCGGGTCAGCAGTATGGCAGGCGGCATAACGACTCGGAATGCTGGACATCGGACTCTGTAAAGCGTTAAGAGGCACAATCGCCACGCACAATTCCCGATAACTTCTCCTTATCAACCAGAAGAACTTGCTCTTGGACTACGACATCTCAACGAAGCCACACTGGATTTGGAGATAACACGTGGATTCCAAGAAGACTTTCTTTGCGGGTGCCATCGTTGCAGCCAGTGGCATGATTTCGCCGCCACTGGCACTGTTGGCGGGCATCGTGTATGGCTTTTCAGTGCCGCGCCCCTACCGAGCGGAAGGCCATTCGCTCGCAAAGTTCCTTCTGCAGGCCTCAGTGATTGGGCTCGGGTTTGGCATGAACCTGCATGAGGTGATACACGCGGGACGTTCAGGCTTTGTTTATACGTCGATCAGCATTACGTTCGCAATTGCTTTGGGACTGCTGTTGGGCAAGATCACGAACATTGCTCCGCGTGCGGCCTTCCTAATCACCTGCGGAACTGCTATCTGCGGTGGGAGTGCCATAGCGGCACTCGCGCCGATCACGGACGCAAATGAGGAAGAAATTGCCATGTCCCTCGGAACGGTCTTCACCCTCAATGCTGTCGCACTGCTGGCCTTTCCTCTTATCGGATGGACTCTTCACCTCACGCAGAATCAGTTTGGGCTGCGGGCCGCACTGGCGATCCACGATACTAGTTCGGTCGTAGGAGCTGCAGCGAGGTATGAGGTCGTTACGAAACTCAATTGAGGAGAAGCGAGGGAGAAGGAACGAAATGTTCACACTGATGATGCCAAGGCTGGGAATCGTGCGCTCTGGAGCCGTGCCCTGTCAGGCTTGGTGAAGCACTCTTGTCAATTTGGCTGCGCCGAGAACATTGGTGATGCGCTTGAGGTTGTATGCCATCGTTGCGAGGCCGATTTCGGCCTTCGCGCCGGATAATCCACGCAGCAAGAGACGCGGGTGCCCGAAGATTCGGTACTTGATCGTCGCAGATGGGTGCTCTACGGTTGATCGACGCAACCGCATTGCTTCTGGAGTCATTCTCTCCTGCATCCGATTCAATGCTTCTTCATACAGGTGGCGAGCCAGGCCACGTCCCGGAGCCTGCGTGCAGCGAGACTTCAACGAACAGGAACCGCAGTCGGTTGCCGAAGCTTTATACATGGTGTAACGGCTTTTTTGATTGGTATGCACAATGGGAAATAGAGTACCTTGGCGGCGGCCTTCACCTTGGATATAAGCCATAGTCGAAGATGTCCTAGCGTTTACGAGGTCATCTTCTCACGTCTTCCTTGTTAAGTTAGGCAAGGCTTCACTTATGGTATGCCGTATTTGCACACAACTCCCAAAGAACGAGAAACACTTAGAGAACTGATCTGTCGCAAAGTGGAAGCTGAATAGCGGGGTGGTAACCGATTGCCTCCTATTGCAACTTTGACCGCTCAACCATCTCCTAGTTCGGAGTAGGCCTCTCGATATGGTCGATCACAAGTACGTCGACTGGCCCCTTGGTTGGCACTAACCTAAGCCCCAACTGCTCACGGACTGCCGTAAAAATATCTGGATACTCGTCCAAGCCATCACCCGCGTCCTGTCCCATCCGTGAACTCCATTTCAGGACAAAGTTGTACCTTCCATGAAGACCCGTCTGATCAACCACAATGCGATGGATACCGCTTAAGAAAGGTGCTTGGCTGAATTCCTGAAGATCAGCGGCTTTGGCAGTTAACATAGCTCCGTGCGCGTCAGGCACGTAAGACAGTTGGGGCTTGTCATCCGCTGTTGCCTCGATCAGGTGGGCACCGGTTTTATCAGGCACAAGAGCATAGATCGGAAGTTCCCTTGTTTCAACATGTGCTTTCAATCCAAATCGGCTCTGTAAAAGGGACTGCTGCATTAATGAAACCTGACGCTGCTGATCAACAGGAGACATCTTTTGCATTGCGGCAAAAGCCGACTCGTCTATTTTTGCGTTGACTTCGTACCTATTGGACTGACTCCTCATCCACTCAGGCCCACCGATGACACGGTTCTCTGCCGACATGGGAATACCATAAGCAGACATGATCAACAAACTCACTTGACCGATGAAATGTGGCCGACTTGCAGCCCTCTTCGGTGGTCCTGTAGGTGCGACCAATACAACTTTTGGTACTTCTCCGGGAGCACCGCCAACAACCGAGGGGGGCGGCCCGGAAGGTGACCATGGTTTGATAGTCGCAACTTCGAATGACGGCAGTGGTCCCTGGGCCTGCAGTATCTGCCCGTAAAACGGAGTTACCCGCACTATGCCATACATCACCGGCAATGCAACTGCAAGCAGAGCTGAAACTTGCAAAAGTACCTTTGCCGCAAAGTTCAGATTCGTGACTCGGAAATTCATGATCGAACGGATGCGCCCATTGAGTTCTGCCCCCGAAATCCCGGCAAAGTATGGCAGCGGAGATTCTAAGCAGAAACGGCAGGCTTGCAGTATGCTGTCGGCGTAGACTTCCGCCTCAGTGCCGGCTTCCATCACCGCTTCATCACAGGCCCGTTCTCTCTCCTCGATCAACCGCCATTCCATCAACCACACCATCGGATGGAACCAGAACACCGTTTCCACCAGCATGTGCATCGCCATTGCTAGATTGTCGCGACGGTACACGTGCAGCATTTCATGCCTCAGAATTGCTTCCATTTGACTGTCGTTCAACCTGTCGGACAACTCAAGGGGCCAGATCAACGCTGGTCTTAATATCCCGACAATCCCAGGTTCGACACATTCGTCGGTCAGCAGCACCGGCACGGCCTTGCTCGAACTCACACGACGCAGCATCATCGCCTCTCGCCCCCAAGGCGCTTCAACCGCCCGCCCCCTCATCCGAATAACCCGTCTTCCTCGGAGGAACCACACAATGGCAACAACTGCCGCACCGGAAAGCCACACTAGCAGAAGTATGGCTGGATAGCTCGATGTACCCTCGTGCATTTCTCGCTCGCGTCCAGGCACGAGCCGAAGATTTACAAGGGGTTGGCTCATCGCATCTCCCGATGCGTAGAAACCAGCGTACAGTTGGGTTTGCGCTGGGGAAGGCGCTTTCGTTCTTCGCGGCAGCAGGCCACCGATTGATACCAACAGAGAGAATGGCAGGAGCAACTTGACGGATGCCGTAAGCCAAAGTCCATAACGGATGCGTGCGCGGCTCTTCCTCAGCAGAAACGTCATCAGCCACACTGCTGCGGCAAAAATGCTGGATTGCCACATATGATCTGCCAGCGGCACCCATAGAGCGGATACGATGCTGTTCATCACTTTTTTCCTTTCTTCTGCTGGTTCTTTAGCGTCTTTTCCGCAAACTCGACATCGTCAAGCGTCAGTTTCCCCGCTTCGATCAGGTGTGCCATCACAGGCCGAGATTGCCCTCCGAACAGAGCCAGCAGGTCTTCCAGCATTCGGTGCTCCGTGGCTTCGCGCGAAACTATCGCAGAAAAGATATGAAAGTTCCCCACCTTCCTGGTCCTTCGTACCGCTTTCTTCGCCTCCAGACGGTACACCGTCGTTTGGACCGTGGCGTACGCTGGTCTTTTTGCCTCAGGGAAGCTTTCCTGTATCTCTCGTATCGACGCCTCTTCTCGGGCCCAGAGTACGTCCATAATCTGAAGTTCCAACCGCGACAGTCTGATCTCTTTCATCTGATCGGCCTCACTGGTTAAATAATACAGTTGTATGTTTTAAGCAAGCTATTGTTTGTTTTCCGCTCGATATCGGATGCTTGGCCGCCCATAGAATTGCCTTCATCTCACTAAAGGGAGAAGTGGACTGCCTGGAAATCCTTGACCGTTCGCCTAAATCAGATCGGTAACGGGAAGTTGGCTTGGCCTGAAGCTACGCCCCGTCACGTGATCCTGATCGATGAGAAGGCGATCGAGGTAATCATGGAAAACAACTCAACCGCTGTCTGCTTTTGTAGAATGCCCTCTTTCCGGACTTTGCATAGCCTTGGCTCGTAACCGCTATCTCAACGAGTGACAAATCGCCATCCATGTAAGTCATCTGTCAAGAAAAAAGCACGAGAGTCCTAGTCGCGCTCAGGAGAGCGCGCATTTCTTCTAATCCGATCATTCACCCACGCGCGTGTGCCTCTCGACTGGTGGTCCCTGCTCCCGCAGGACCGGACATCCATTTGCTGCCTCAAGCTCCGAAGAGCCATCACAGAAGATTGAGTCTGTGTTCTCTGCCAGTCCTGAAACAATGTGAAGAGAGCCTTGGGAGGCTCCTCCGTCGCCCGGGCGATTTGGTGCAGGACCTGGCAGCCTACGCATCGAATGATCTCGTTTTTGTTCTTCCTTACTAGGAAGGTTTTCAAGCTATTGCTTTGGCTGCCAACTCTTCGGTCGATACGAAATCCTGTTTTCTGCGGTCCACCGCGAGCATGTAGGCCACCAGCTTCCTGGCTACCGCCAGGGTGGCCCGATTCTTATTCCCTCGCTGGATTTCCTTGTCCCGAAGCAGGGCCAGCTCGTGAGAGTATCGGGGCGCTAACTTGGCGGCTTCCACCAGCACGTGCTGGATGTGTTTGTTCCTCTGCTTGGAAATCGGCGTGCGCATCACCTTGTCGCCAGAGCTCTTCTCCGAGCCGCATAGGCCACAGTAGCTGATGGCTTGCTTGACCGATGGGAAGCGAGTGTAATCTCCGATCTCCAGGGCCCAGGTCAGCGCGGTGATGGCGCCCACTCCGGGAATCGTCCTCAGTCGTCTGAGCCGCTCCGATAGCAGGGGGTCCCGTTCCAGTGAACTGATCAGCGCGCGATCCAGCCGCTGTCCTCGCTGGATGTGTTCGCCGCCAAGCTGAAGCAGGGGCCGGATGCTGTCGCTGATCTCCTCGTTGGTCGAGAACAGTTCGGTGAAGTAACCCATCTTGTGCAGTCGCTGCTTGTCATAGCTGACCCCGCTTTCCATGAGCAGCCCCGATATACGGTTCTTCATCTGCACCACCTGCCGTACCACCAGGTGCCGATAGCGTAACGTACGGCGCCGGTCCCGGATCTCGGTCGAGGCCATGTGGCACTCGGGCAGAAAGTCGCATCGCAGACAGTCGGCGATCTTGCCGGCATCGATCCGATCGTTCTTCCTCTTGGACGCGGCGATGGCCCGCAGCATCAACGGATGAGCGACCTTCACCTTCTCGGCATGCGGCAGCAGGTAGTCGTAG
>Ga0255336_102169_pt1 | contig 10693 bp, 11 predicted proteins | sample MeOH1_35cm_T3_17_FD_189102 | JGI IMG/M metagenome (GOLD analysis project Ga0255336, IMG submission 189102) | Sandy soil microbial communities from University of British Columbia, Vancouver, Canada - MeOH1_35cm_T3_179 | ecosystem: Engineered > Artificial ecosystem > Sand microcosm > Unclassified ...
GGCCGTCTAACAATCGAGGATATTGAGGAAATGAATCTGCCCGTTCCCACGCGCCTGATGGGCGCGCTTCTTGACAAGCGATTGACAGTGGAATTCGCAGCTTTCTGGAACGGTACTTTGATCGGCAATCAACAGGTTCACGGCAGGTCTTGCGCGGCGGGCGGTATGTCTTTTACTGCGGACGGCGCGTTCTGGGCTGCACAAGACCGATCCGAATGTGCCGCCGCTGCCTCCGCATATCACGTGGAGGAGGAAATTCTTTATCCGGCGGCGAGGGAAGCGCTTCACAAACCCGATGAAATCGACGTGAATGAAGCCTACGTGGAGCACTTCCTGGTCAAGTCACTGATTGAAAAATTCACGACCATGAAACCCGGCGATGAGGGCTTCGACGCCACCTTCAAGGTCCTGACCGAGAGCGTCAATCATCATGTCGAAGAGGAAGAGTCGGAGCTGTTCCCCGAGCTTCGCAAAAGCAGGCTCGATCTGGTGAAGCTCGGCGAGCGCATCGCCACACGCCGCGAGGCGTTGCAAAGCCGGCTCACCAAAGCGGCCACGCCGCACTCACAGCACCTGCACGGATTAATCGTCACGCGCAATGGCCAACAGTTTGCTAAGCGTCGCCCATGACGAAAGGCGTGGACCAGCAGTGAGCCGCCCTTCGCGCGTCGTGTCGCTTTGACTGTACGTCATCCTTGTCTCTGCCGTCGTCGACAAATCGATCGGCGACGGAGCGAGCAGGCAAAGTATTTGCTGGACCGTGCACATCGATTCATCGCGTTGTGAAAGACGGAGGAGCGTTATGGCGGATCAGTCAGGCACACCACTCGACGAAAGACGGCGGCTGGGCGGCTGGCTGCCCAGCAAGGAGGCCGCTCTCGCGGAATTCAGAAAGGACCTCGCGATCCGGGCAGGCAAGGCGCCGCTTGCGAGCGCCGTGCAAAAACTTGCGGCACTCGTTAACGACGATCCCGTGCTTCGAATGGATTTCACGCGGGCGATCGACGATGCTCGTGCCGCCGGTTTTGAGCTCGGCTATTCGACGATTCGAGTTAATGGAGTTGATCGACTATGTAGTGACGTGTGCGCCACCGTTCAGCGAGTCGAGCCTTATCATCTGTCCATTGAACGCCCTGTTTGATTGGCCGATGTCCATGCCCTCCGGATATGCGCTATTCCGGGACTCTGCGCTCAACGCGCAATTGAAACGCGTATTGAACATCTGGTGCGGATTCTTATGCGGCCCTTACTCGCGCACCTATCTGAACACGGCGTCGCCCGACGGGTGGTTCTGTGCCGAAGCGGACAGGAAGATTGGTTTGACGCAATTCCTATGCAATCCGCAAGAACCGTATTGGGGCTTCGCTTCATGGAATGGCTTTTTTACGCGTCAATTTCGGCCAAACGCGCGGCCAGTCGCCAATCCGGCAAACAACAAGATCATCGTCGGCGCATGCGAAGCGTCGCCCTATAACGTCCATCACGACGTCAAGCTCCACAACGAGTTCTGGATCAAATCGCAGCCGTGCTCGCTGCAAGAAATTTTCACGGCAAGCCAGCATGATCTGGCGCAAAGATTCGTTGGCGGGTCGGTGTATCAGGCGTATCTCAGCGCGTACAACTACCACCGCTGGCATGCGCCCGTCAGCGGCACGATCTCGAAAGCAAATATCGGTGATGTTTGAAAACGAGAACGCTCGGGTCGCGCTTTCGCCAAAGCTCGAGCGCTGGAAGTCGGCGACGACGGATTTCGCGTCCCCGTTCTGCGACCGCGCGAACTCCCTCCAACCTGCTACGAAACGGACCAAGCAGTGCAGCACAACGGAACAAGCAGGCGAAAGCGTTTCGTCAGGGTACGTCGATTGCTCAGGGGTTGGTCGATTCAATGTCGACTATTGATTTGCCGGGAGCACCCGATGTCAGAGTTCATTCGCCGCGATCCACCCCGTATTAATGGCCGCGCGATCGCGGCCCTGGACAAGCCGAGCTGACATGCCGCGCGAGGCGGCGGCATCGCCGGTGCACGTCAGCGACGGCGCACCACTCAACTACTTCCTCCACGCTGCGGGCCCGGCCGCTGGACCTACGCTGCGGCTCGACTGGGTTTTCACGGCAATCTGCGTCGCTGTCTGCGTGATCGTCGGCGGCCTGCTGATCGTGGCGATCCTGCGGCGCCGCCCCGATGCGCCGCTTTATCAACTGGCTCGCGACACCAGCGGCTTGCGATGGATCGTGATCGGCGTGAGTCTCTCGGTACCCGTGCTCGTCGCCATGCTGGTCTATGCGCTGTTCACGCTCGATCGCGTGGCTACGCCCGCTCAAACGCCCGCGCTCACCATCACAGTGACCGCATACGACTGGTGGTGGAAAGTCGCCTACGACGACGTCCCCGTCGAGTCACTGCGTTTTGTCACCGCTAACGAGATCCACATTCCCACTGGTGAACCGGTGCGTATCAAATTAAAAAGCGCCGACGTAATTCATACGTTCTGGGTGCCGAAGCTCGCGGGCAAGACCCAGGCCATTCCCGGCCAGACCAATGAGCAATGGCTCCAGGCCGACATCCCCGGCGTGTATCGCGGCCAGTGTTCGCAGTTTTGCGGTGCCCAGCATGCTCATATGGCGTTCGAAGTCGTCGCCGAGAGCCGTGGTGATTTCTCCGCATGGAGCGCGCAACAGGCGCGTGTGGCCGCCATCACCAACGATGCCGCAACGACCGCGGGCAAAGCATTATTCCTCGATAAGTGCGCGGGCTGCCACGCCATCCGGGGCTCGGATGCGCAAGGTGCGCAAGCGCCCGATCTCACGCACCTGAACTCGCGGCGGTTGATCGCGGCCGGCACGCTGGCTAACAACGCACAGAATCAGCTCGCGTGGATCACGGGTGCCCAACGCATCAAGCCAGACTCGCTGATGCCCAGCATTGCCTTGAAACGCGACGAAGCGACGAGTTTGTCCGCGTATCTCGCGACACTCAAATAGTCATCGAGGAGCGATGCTTCATGAGCGACCTGCCATCGGACACACGCATTCCAGAACGCGGCCGCGTGCCGTTCGGAAGCGCCCGGCAAAAGCGCCTGGCCGACATCTGGGAAGCCCCGCCGGGCTGGCGAGGATGGTTATCGACAGTCGATCACAAGAGTATCGGCCTGCGTTATCTCGTAACCGCATTCGTGTTCCTGCTGATGGGCGGCATGGAGGCGCTAATCATGCGCGTGCAACTGGCGCGCCCCGACGCAACTGTGCTCACGCCCGAGCAATACAGCCAGCTGTTCACCATGCACGGCGTGACGATGATCTTCCTTTACGCGTTGCCCGTGCTGTCCGGCTTTTCGAATTATTTGTGGCCGCTGATTCTTGGCGCGCGCGACATGGCGTTCCCGCGTCTTAACGCGCTTTCGTACTGGTTGTTCCTGTTCGCCGGCATCTTCCTTTATTCGAGCTTCCCCTTTGGACAGGCACCCAACGCGGGCTGGTTCAGCTATGTGCCGCTCTCGGGCCTCGAATACAACACCGGGCCGAACATCGATGTCTATGCACTCGGCATGGTCCTGCTCGGCGCCTCGACCACCGTTGGCTCGGCAAACTTCGTGGTCACGCTGATACGCATGCGCGCGCCGGGCATGTCGATCGATCGCGTGCCGGTGCTGGTATGGGGCACGCTCACGGCATCCGGCGGCAACCTGCTCGCGGTACCGGCTGTCAGCCTCGCCTTTTTCCTGCTCTGGCTCGATCGCCAGTTCGGCGCGCATTTCTTCGATGTACTCAACGGCGGCCGGCCACTACTCTGGCAACACTTGTTCTGGATGTTCGCGCATCCGTGGGTCTACGCCGTCGTCCTCCCCGCGATGGGCATCGTTTCCGATGCCCTGCCGGTCTTCTGCCGCCGGCCTTTGGTCGGCTACACGCCAGTCGCTTTGTCGACGGTCGCGACCATGGTGATTGGTTTCATCGTATGGATTCATCACATGTTCGCCACCGGCATTCCCGCACTCGCGCTCGCGTTCTTCGGCTCGGCAAGCATGGTGATCGCGATCCCGAGTGCCGTCGCGACCTTCGCGTGGATCGCGACGATCTGGACCGGGCGTCCCGTTTACAAAGTGCCGTTCCTCTACTTCGCGGGCTTCGTGCTGTTGTTCGTGATTGGCGGGGTATCGGGCGTGATGACGGCGGCCGTGCCGCTCGACTGGCAACTCAACGATACCTACTTCGTCGTTGCCCATCTGCATTACGTGTTGCTCGGCATCAATGTGTTTCCGGTGATCGGCGGCGTGGTCTTCTGGTTTCCGAAATTCACCGGCCGCTTGATGAGCGAACGCTTCGGCAAGCTGACGTTCTGGGTCATGTTCATCGGCTTCAATCTTGGTTTTTTTCCGATGCATATAGCCGGACTTCTCGGCATGCCGCGGCGCATCTACACCTACTCCGACGACATGGGCTGGAATACCGTCAACATGATCACGTCGATAGGTTCATTCGTGTTCGCGGCCGGCGTGCTGATGTTTCTCGCCGACCTCGTGTGGAGCTATAAACACGGCCCTGTAGCCGGCAACAATCCTTGGGATGCCCCCACGCTCGAATGGTCCGTTTCGTCCCCGCCGCCGCCCTACAACTTCGCGACGGTGCCGGTTGTGGAAAGCGGCCATCCGCTGTGGGAAGAGCGCATGTTTCAGCACGATCCATCGCGTCCGCGGCCGCGGACGCAACTCGACGAAGGCCTGATCCTGGATCACGGCCGCGAGGCGCTTGCCACCCGTGCGCTCGATGGGCGCCCCGACGCCATCCTCAAGATGCCCGACGATTCGTACGCACCCTTCCTGCTCGGCTTGTTCACCACGCTGATCTTCGCCGCGATGCTGCTGCAAATATGGTGGCTGGCGCTTGCGATGCTGGCGAGTTTCGCTGTGTCGCTGGCAGCCTGGCTGTGGCCCGAGCCGGCCCTTGGACAACGCGAACCTCAGGGAGAAACGCTTGGCTGACGTCATCGATGCGGAGCGTCCACTGTCGGTCGGCAGCGTTGGACGCAGCGCGGGGGGCTGGTGGGGTATGTGGACGCTGATCGGGACCGAAGCCGCGCTGTTCGGGTACCTGATCTTCAGCTACCTGTACCTGTTCTCGCAAGGCGGCGGTCAGTGGCCCCCGGACGGTTTGCCCAAGATGGGCCCGGCGCTTTTCAACACGGGCGTGCTGTTGACCAGCAGCGTGTTTGTCGTGTTGTCCGAGCATGCCGTGAAACGAGAGCGCCGCCGCATGGCGGTCGCGTGGATGGGCGTGGCGATCGTGCTTGGGGTGCTGTTCGTCGGCGTGCAGCTGAAGGAATGGCACAACCATCCCTACGGGCCCGCGGCGCACCTCTATGGCTCCCTGTATTTCACCATCACGGGTTTTCATATGCTGCACGTGGTGGCCGGAATCGTGGTGCTCGGGCTGCTGCTCGCCTGGACCGCGCTCGGTTATTTTGATAACCGCCGCCACACGGTGCTCACCATCGGCGGCATGTACTGGCATTTCGTGGACATCGTCTGGCTGTTTATTTTCACGACGCTTTATATCAGCCCCTACGTGCTCTAGGAGACACCCGTGCCGGCACACCACCAACGCATTCTCTACGCCCTGCAGCGGATCTACGCGCTGCTCGGCGCGCCGCTCGCGTGGATCGTGCAAATCTGCGTGTGCGAGGCGCTGACGGCGCAGGCGTGCTATCCGGCTGAGAATCCGCTCACGCGCCCGAACCTGCATGCGTTGAGCGCTTTTATCGGCGCGGTGAGCCTCGTGTGCCTCTCGGTAGCGCTGGGCGGTCTTGCAGCCGCGTGGCGGGGCTGGCGGACTATGCGCAGGGGTGATGGCGCTAACCCCGACCGCCGGGCCGGGCGGTTCCTGTTCCGCGTCGCCATCCTGTCCAGTCCGATGTTCGTGCTCGGCCTGATCGTCACCGCGATGGCGGCGCTGATTGTTTCGCCTTGCAAAGCCTGGTGATGCCGATGAAACGCGCCGCCGTCATTCTCCTTTGCCTACTTGCGCAAACGGGGCAATCGCGCGCTCAGACGGCCGCTCAAACGCTGATCGCACGCGGCGAGTATCTGGCCAAAGCCGGCGATTGCGCCGGTTGCCATACCGCACCGCAAGGCGGCGCACCGTTCGCGGGTGGCCTCGGCATGGCATCACCGTTCGGCACGATCGTCACCAGCAACATCACGCCGGATAAGCAATACGGGATTGGCGACTACACCTACGACGACTTTGCGCGGACGCTGCGCGAAGGTGTTGCGCGCGGCGGCAAGCGTCTCTATCCGGCGATGCCGTACCCCTCGTTCTCAAAGGTCAACGATGACGACATGCGCGCCCTGTACGCGTATTTCATGCACGGCGTTCAGCCGGTTCCCAAGGCAGCGCCGCCCACGCGCCTACCTTTTCCCTTTAATCAACGCTGGGCGCTGGTGTTCTGGAACCTGGCCTTCGCGCCGGCCGAACGTTATGCGCCGCACCCGGATCGCGATGCCCAATGGAACCGCGGCGCGTATCTCGTGCAGTCGCTGGGACACTGCGGCGCATGTCACACGCCGCGCGGTCCCGCGTACGAGGAACTCGGCTACACGGAGTCGTCGGAACACTATCTGAGCGGCGGCACGAACGATCACTGGTTCGCACCGAACCTGACCGGCGACACCGGTTCCGGCCTGGGCCGCGTGCCTGAACAGGAGATCGCGGCGTTCCTTAAGTCGGGACATGGCGGCGGACTGGTCACGTTCGGCAGCATGGTCCAGGTCGTGGAAGATAGCATGCAGTACATGAGCGACGACGATCTGAATGCGATCGCGTTTTATTTGAAGAGCTTGCCACCGCGAAAGGCATCCGGGGCTTACGTGCCGCAATCTCTGGCTGCGCGGCAGACTTCGACCGCGACGCGCACAGGCAACGTCGAACGTCCGGGCGCCGGAATCTATCTGTCCTATTGTGCGAAGTGCCACGGTGCAGAGGGTCAGGGCGAGCCGCAAAAGTATCCCAAGCTCGCGGGCAATCCTTCCGTGCTGACTGCCGATACCACGTCGCTGATTCGCCTGATGGTCGAGGGCGGAAATTCTCCCGGCACGAAACGCGGACCGCCGCGTCAGAATATGCCCGCTTACGCCGACACACTGACCAATATGGAAATGGCGCACGTGCTGACGTTCATCAGAACGACGTGGGGCAATAACGCGTCACCGGTCACGACACGAGACGTGATCCAGTTGCGCGCCGGCATCCACAAATAACGCGCGTCAACCTTCAGCCACGCTCATGTGTGCCGCTGGTGCTGTCATATGCCAAGGTGCTCGTTGCGAAAGAGGGCAGTCGGCCAAAAAAGCGAAATTCACCGGCGCTGGCTGCAACGACCGAGGTTGGGTGCATCGCGAGCGTTCGCGTTGTAATGCAGCACGTTATTCAGACCTTCCATATAGTATCTATGGTACGCGAACGCTCGACATTATGCCCAACGCCTGTGTGTGCGCTGAGGAATGCGAGCACTGCACGTGGCTTCCGCGATCCCAAACGTACGCAGGCATTCCTGTCGAGCTTCGGCCCGATCCGACAGCGCTTCGCGCTCACGGCACCTTTGCTGGGCGCCTCGCTCTATCGAAAACAGCTCGCCGCGTGCTTGGGCCCGGTATCGCTTCACTGAGCTCACCCGATATCCGTCCACTTTCGGAGCAAGCGTGCGTTCTAACCGATATTGCGTCGCTAACAATTCAACGTAAGTGCCCTCATTCCATCGATGTATTCCGACATTTAACTACGGCTTGCGGCCGAATGCTTCGCGCAGGCGCTTCTTGGCGTTATCAAGGGTGGTACGGCGTGACTTCGGCAAGTTTCGTCCGGCGCGATTGATGTAGAAATTCAGCATCGACATCGCCGATTGAAACGGCGTGCCTTTGCGCCGATTGCTGCGCGTGGACGATTTTTTCAGCGAATCGGCGATCTCTTGCGCGCTGCCCTCTTTGAAAATCTCATGCTCGATGTCCATCGCGTCGCTCGTTTCCATCACGTGATGTGACCAGCGCTTGGGGTTCGAACCTTGCTTCGGTTTTGCTTGCGCGTGTTTTTGACGCGCGGTCTTGCGCTTGCCGTTGCTGCTACCCTTCGATGCGGTCGCCATGTCGTTCCTCCGTGGCTATTTCGAATGTTTCACGATCAATCGATGTGCGTGTTTGAAAGCCTCTACGATCGCGCGATACGCCCTCTCGCGCGTCTCGGCATCGGGGGAGCGAAGCGCGTATGAAGGATGAAAGGTCGCGATAACCAGACGCCCGTCGTGTACGATCGCGTCCCCCATCGAAGCCTGCAACTTAACGGTGGATTTTTGCAGCACGGATTTCAACGCGGTCGCGCCCAATGCAACGACCACGGCGGGATCGTGCTCCGCCATTTCGCGTTCGATCCAGTAGTGACAGGCGTCCACTTCGCGTTGCGCCGGTGTCTTGTGAAGGCGTCGCTTGCCACGCGGTTCCCACTTGAAATGCTTGACCGCGTTAGTGACATACACTTTCTTGCGGTCCACGCCGGCATCGACAAGCGCGCTGTCCAGCAACGCGCCGGCAGGGCCGACAAACGGCTTGCCTTGCAGGTCTTCCTGATCGCCGGGTTGTTCGCCGACCACCATCAACGGCGCGCGGTGCGGACCCGAACCCGGAACGGCCTGCGTCGCTGCTTCCCACAGCGCGCAGCGACGGCATTGATCGAGGCGCTCCGGTTGCTGGTCCGGACAAATGCCGATGGGTAGGGAGGCCATGGCTGCATCAACCGGCAGCGCCGCGCGCTTGCGCCAACGTTAGTACGGATCGCATGGCTTCCGCCAGCCGCGCGGTGGGCGCTTCACGGTCGCACGCCACGGCCGCCGCAACGTGCCCGTCCTTCATCAGATAAGCGATGAACGCTTGGGTATCGAGATCGCCGTCGATCACCACGTCGTCATGCTCGCTCGCGTGGCCGAGATATTCAAAGCGCTTGCCGAAGTGATAAGTCCAGAAATACGGCACGCCCGTGTAACGCTCGTCGCCACCGGCCATGTTCAGCGCCGCGACACGCGCGTGCTGTTGGGCGACGCGCCAGTGTTCTATGCGCAGTGTCTCGTCCGAGCGCGGCAGCGGGAACTGCGCGATGTCGCCCGCTGCGTAGAGGCCGGGCGCGGCTTGCATCGATGAATCCACGGGAACACCGCCGTCGTCGGCAAGATCGAGGCCCTTTAGAAAGTCCGTAGCAGGTCGCACACCCGTGCCGATGATCACTATCTCCGCCGGCAGTTTCTCGCCGCTTTCCAGTTCTGCTTCGCTCACGATGTTATCGCCCAGCAACGCCGCGATCTTGGATTCCATGCGAAAGACCACACCATTTTTCTCGTGCAGCCGCTGGAACATCCGGCCGAGTTTTTCGCCGAATTGCGAACCGAGCGGCACCTTGCCCGGCGCAACCACAGTTACACCCATCCCTCGCTTTCTCAACGACGAAGCCACTTCCAGTCCGATGAAACTTGCCCCCACGATCAACGCTTTTCGGAGGCCCTCGAGCGATGCGAGAATCATCGTGGCGTCATCGCGAGAGCGCAGCGGAAACACGCGGCACAGGTTTGAACCGGGCACGTCCATCGAGTTCGGAATGCCGCCCGTGCAGATCAGCGCAGCGTCATAATGCAACGTGAGTTCGTTCGGCAAATCGATTCGCTTCGCGGCAGCGTCAAGTTTCACGACCTCCGCTTCAACACGTTCAATGCGCTGTGTCGAAAGGAAATCGTCGGGCAGAAGAGGCGGAATTTTCTCGGGCGGCATGTCGCCGGCAAGCACGAACTTGCTGAGCGCCGTGCGATCGTAGGGCATGCCGTGTTCGGGCCCGATCAGCACGAGGCGTCCATCGAAACCGGCTTCGCGCAAGGTGGCGCCCGCGGCGGCGCCCGCGGCGCCCGCGCCGATCACGGCCATCGTGCGGGTATCCGCGGTGGGTTTGCGCTGGGGCGATGCTTGCGCTTCCGGCGAGACGAGTACGTTGCCGTTTTCGATCGCGACCGGATAGCATTTCAAACCGGCCAGCGGTGGCGGCTCAATCAGGCTACCGTCGGCGATCGCAAAGGTCCCCTTGTGCCACGGACAAACAATGCGGCCATTACATACCGCGCCTTCTTCCAGCGGCGCCCCGGCATGCGGGCAATCGGCGGAAAACGCGTGTACTTCGCCGCCTTGCCGGACCAGCAGAATGGGGGTGTCCGCGACGGTCACGCGCGTGCCGTGGCCCTCGATCAGATCGAAGAATTTCGCTGCTTGCTGCAAGGAACCGGCCATGTCGTACTCCCGTCAATTGTTCCCCAAGTTTTAGCAAAAATCGGGCCGTCGAGTTTTACGATGGGCGATGCGTGGACTCCGTTCCATGCGATGCAGGCCCCCTCATACTCTTGTGAAGTCACCCCCCCCGACATACCGGGCCGCTTCTTGCACGTGCATCCGAAGGCGCGGGTTGCGCGCAATACGGAACTGCCCGACCGGATTGATACGAACGAGTTCGATCTTGCGTTGGTCTCGGATGACTCGGTTTCGCCGGTGCCCGAGCTTCGAAGCGGCGTCCGGTAAGAGCAGATCGCCAGCCCCCCTGCGCTCGATCGGGTTGTCGACGTTGCCGTAGGAATCCCGATGCAGAAGAGCCATTGCCGCTGGCCGCATTCGACCGGGCT
>Ga0255336_102170_pt1 | contig 10680 bp, 5 predicted proteins | sample MeOH1_35cm_T3_17_FD_189102 | JGI IMG/M metagenome (GOLD analysis project Ga0255336, IMG submission 189102) | Sandy soil microbial communities from University of British Columbia, Vancouver, Canada - MeOH1_35cm_T3_179 | ecosystem: Engineered > Artificial ecosystem > Sand microcosm > Unclassified ...
CCGGTCAGCCTCTTCACTGCGACCGGTGAGCATGATGATCGGAATCGCCGATTCGTCGCGCAGCCTGCGCGCGAGCGCCATTCCGTCTTCGGACCAGCTTGAGGTCCAGCACGACGAGATCGATCACTTCATAAGCGAGCGCCCCCTGCATTGCGCCCCCGTCAGCGACGGCTGTGACGCGGAACTCGTGCTGGCCGAGATAGTCAGCAATTGCCTCGCGGATTATGGGATCGTCGTCGACGGCGAGGACATGCGCCGACGCAGTCTGTAGCGCATGAACTTGCATATTCACGACCGCTCGAGTGCTCATCATGGGCACAAATGTAGCGACTTTAGCCCGCGTAGGTCACAGGTGTGATTTCTCGGACCAGCCCCTCGTAAAATACCCGCGATCAGCGTCAGATGAGTGGAGGCGTTGATGGATCGTACGAACTGTACAGTCCGGGCCCTGCAGCGCCACAAAGCCAGTGTCGACCAACAAAATGAACACTATCACAACCGCGGACATCCTCATCATTGAAGACGACGCGATCATGCGCGAAGCCCTGGCGGATTGGCTGCGGGCAGGGGGCTACCGCGTGCGCAAGGTTTCGGACGGGCATGCTGGACTCGCGGCGGTGAAATTCGCGGCACCCGCGCTGGTGGTTACTGACACCTATATGCCCGGAACGAGTGGCGCCGTGGTCATCACCGAACTGAAGCAAGGGTATCCCGAGATTCCGGTCATCGCGATATCGGGCCTTTTTGACTCCGGATACGGGATGGACGCGGATACCGCAATCGCCCTTGGTGCGGCACGGGCCCTGGCGAAGCCGTTCAAGCGCGGCGCTCTGCTTCGGGCGGTGGCCGAGCTGATCGGATCGCCTACCCGATAGCTGGCGGAACCGCTTGTCAACAGCAAATCTGTTCGCTACCAGAAGGCGTTTCGCGGTGGGTCGCGTGGATGCCTGCGAGGGTCACCGAAGGTGCCGGCAAAACAGGATGGTTGGAGAGTAAACTGTGCTTCAGCATCAAGGCGCCGTGCCGGTCGCTGAGCCTTCGTGTGGAGCGGCTGGCGCGTATCCGGTGTGGTCCGTAACGCGACCCGCGGCGCGGAGTGCCGGCAATGACAGGTACCGAGACCTCGAAATTCTCGCGTTCAGCCGCGCGATACGTCGTCGGTGTCAAAGGTCTGGCATTGCCGGACTTCGCCCGCTCACGGCTCGGCCTTGACCTCGCGAGAATGGGCTTTGTCCATTTAATCCTCATCGCACCGCCGTCCATGACGGGCAGCATCATTGGATCGGCCGTCCTGTCCATCGTCGCCGTCGCCTGCCTGAACTATATTCGTATGAGAAGTGGACCCATGTGCAGTAACAGGAGGCCCTCATGACTGAGCCTTCGGGCTACGTGTTCTCGCCGCTACGGAAGGGAGACTTCACCCTCTACCGCGGCACTGGCAACGGTCTGGCGCCGGTCCTGCTCGTCACCGCGGCCGATGCCTCGCTCGCGTGCCTCAAGCGGCTCGAACACGAATATGCACTTAGAGCCGAACTTGACACCGCATGGGCGGCGCGTCCAGTCGCGCTGTCTCTATACAACGACCACTTGACGTTGATGCTCGAGGACCCAGGCGGTGAACCTCTCGATCAACTGCTCGGCGGACCGTTGGACATGACGGAATTTCTGCGCATCGCGATCGCGCTCGCGGGCGCGCTTCGGCAAGTGCATGAGCGAGGACTGATTCATAAGGACATCAAACCGGGAAATATGCTGTTGGACAGGGCAAGCGGCGGCGTCTGGCTCACCGGCTTCGGCATTGCTTCCCGTCTGCCTCGCGAGCGTCAATACCCGGAGCCGCCCGAGGTGATCGCCGAAACGCTGGCCTACATGGCGCCGGAACAGACCGGCCGGATGAACCGCTCGGTCGACTCCCGCAGCGATCTGTACGCTCTCGGCGTTACCTTCTACGAGATGCTCACGGGGACGCTGCCCTTCACCGCCACCGATCCGATGGGGTGGGTCCATTGCCACATCGCCCGGCAGCCGACGCCGCTCAGCGAGCGCGCCACGGTCCCCGGGCCGCTATCGGCGATCGTGATGAAGTTGCTGGCGAAAACCGCCGAGGATCGATACCAGAGCGCCGCGGGCGTCGAAGCCGATCTCCGGCGGTGCCTGACGGAATGGGCGTCGCATGGCCGCATCGACCCGTTCGCGGTGGGTGCGCACGACGCGTCGGACCGGCTCATGATCCCGGAGCGGCTGTACGGGCGTGAGCACGAGATCGACACCCTGCTCGCGGCCTTCGATCGAGTCGTGGTCCACGGCGCGCCGGAACTCGTGCTCGTGTCCGGCTACTCCGGGATCGGCAAGTCCTCTGTGGTGAACGAACTGCACAAGGTGCTCGTCCCGCCGCGTGGCCTGTTCGCGTCCGGCAAGTTCGACCAGTACCAGCGCGACATCCCGTATGCCACCCTGGCTCAGGCCTTCCAGAGTCTCCTGCGCCCGCTTCTGGGCCAGAGCGAGGAGCAGTTGGGCCGGTGGCGGGAGGCCCTGAGCGACGCACTGGGCCGCAACGGCCAGCTCATCGTGAACCTCGTTCCTGAGCTGGAGCTCGTGATCGGAACACAGCCGCCCGTCCCGGAACTGCCGCCGCAGGAGGCGAAGCACCGCTTCCAGGTGGTGTTCCGGCGCTTCCTCGGCGTATTCGCGCGGAAGGAGCACCCGCTCGCGTTGTTTCTCGACGACTTGCAGTGGCTTGACACGGCGACGCTCGACCTGATTGAGCACCTGGTGACGCACCCGGAGGTGCGGCATCTGCTGGTGGTCGGGGCCTACCGGGACAACGAGGTCGGCCCCGAGCACCCTCTGCGGCGCACGCTTGAGGCGATCCGCGCCGCCGACGCGAGGGTGCATGAGATTGCGCTGGCGCCGCTCGGACTCGACGATGTCGGCCGGCTCGTTGCCGCTGCCCTGCATTGCGAGCCGGAGCATGCGCTGCCTTTGGCGCAACTGGTGCAGGAGAAGACCGGCGGCAATCCGTTCTTCGCGATCCAGTTCTTCACCGCGCTGGCCGAAGAGAGCCTGCTCACATACGGCCCGGTAGCGTCAGCCTGGGCATGGGACATCGATCGCATCCGCGCCAAGAGCTACACCGACAACGTGGTGGATCTCATGGCCGGGAAGCTGAAGCGGCTCTCTGCCACCACGCAGGAAGCCGTGAAACAACTCGCCTGCGTGGGCAACGTCGCCGAGATCGCCACGCTGACGCCGGTTCACGGAGACACAGAGGAGGCGATGCACGCGGCACTTTGGGAAGCCGTCCTCGCTGGGCTCGTCGTTCGTGAGGATGACGCTTACAAATTCGTGCACGACCGGATTCAGCAGGCGGCCTATTCGCTGATTCCCGAGGCGAGCCGTGCCGAAGTCCACCTGCGTATCGGCCGTGCACTGCTGGCGAGCATGACGGCGGACGAACTCGACGAGCATGTGTTCGATGTCGCGAATCAGTTCAATCGGGGCGCCACGCGGCTGATCGAGCGCGACGAGAAAGCGCAGGTGGCCAGGATCAATCTGCGTGCGGGGCGAAAGGCCAAGGCGTCGGCGGCCTATGCGTCGGCGTGCGTATATCTTGCAGCCGGCGAGGCGCTGTTGGACGAACGGGACTGGAGCAACTGGAGCAGCCAGTACGAATTGACGTTCAACCTGTGGCTCGAACGCGCGGAGTGCGAGTTTCTGACCGGTCGCTTTGACCAGGTCGAGCAACTGATTGACGAGCTATTGCAGCGCTGCGGCTCGAAAGTCGACCAGGCGGCAGCCTACCACCTGAAGGTCCTGCTCCATACCGTGAAGTCGGAAAGCGCACAAGCCGTGGCCACTGCGCTCACGTGCCTGCGCCTGTTCGGCATTGACATCCCGGCACACCCGACCTGGGAACAGGTCCAGGCCGAATACGAGACGGTCTGGCAAACCCTCAAGGGGCGCCCGATCGAGGGTCTGATCGATATGCCGCTGATGACCGATCCGGAACTGCAGGCCGCCATGCAGGTGCTCTCGACTCTACTAGCCCCCGCCTACTATACGGACTTCAATTTATCTTGCTTGCACCTGGGCCGCATGGTGAACATCAGCTTGCAGCATGGGACGTGGGGTGCGTCCGCGCACGCCTATGGCTGGTTCGGGTTTATCCTCGGCTCGGCCTTTCACCGTTACAGAGAGGGTTTTTGTTTCACCAAGCTCGCATGTGACCTGGTCGAGAAGCACGGATTCATCGCCTATCGGGCAAAGGTCTACTATGCGATGGGAATAGTTGCCCCCTGGACACAACCAATCACGACGGCGATCGATTTCATGCGGGCGGCCTTTCGCACCGCGACCGAGACAGGCGATCTGACCTACGCCTGTTACAGCATGGACCAGTCCGTTCATGGGCTTCTCCTACGGAACGATCGACTCGACGCGGTGTGGCGCGAGTCGGAGAGGGGCCTGGACTTCGTCCGGAAGGCCGGGTTCCGCGACATCGCGGACAACATCGTGAGCAAGCAACGCTTCATCGCGACCATGCAGGGCCGTACCGCAACCTTCTCCACCTTCAGCGAGTCGAAGTTCGACGAAGCGGCATTCGAGACGCAACCGACGGAGGACCGGATACCACCGATAGTCTGCAATTACTGGGTCCTCAAACTGAAGGCGCGGTTCCTGTCAGGCGACTACGCCGATGCGCGCACGGCGGCCGGCAAGGCGAAGGCGCTGCTTTGGGCCTCAACCGGCCATGTCCACTTACTCGACTACGTTTACTACGCCGCGCTGACGGTGGCGGCGCTCTACGAGAACGCCACTGCTGACGAGCAAACCGAGTGGCGCGAACTCCTGACGGCACACCGTGAACAACTGCGCGATTGGGCCGAAAACTATCCACCGACGTTCGGCGACAAGCACGCCCTGGTGTCGGCCGAGATCGCGCGCATCGAAGGGCGGCACCTGGATGCCATGAGTCTGTACGAACAGGCCATTCAATCGGCTCGCGAGCACGGTTTCGTGCAAAACGAGGGCGTGGCCCATGAGGTGGCCGCGCAGTTCTACGCGGCGCGCGGCTTCGAGACCATCGCTCACGCCTATCTGCGTAACGCGCGGTACTGCTATCTCCGCTGGGGAGCGCTCGGCAAGGTGAGGCAACTCGATGAGCTTTATCCACGGCTGCGCGAGGAATCGACTGCGTTTGCGCCGACGGCGACAATCGGCGCGCCCTTCGAGCACCTGGATGTCGGGACGGTGGTCAAGGCCTCGCAGGCCGTGTCGGGCGAGATCGAGCTTGGCAAGCTCATCGAGACGCTCCTGAGGATCGCGATTGAGCATGCGGGGGCCGAACGCGGCCTGCTCATCCTTTGCCAAGGCGACGAGCCTCGGATCGAGGCGGAGGTGACCACTAGCCGGGGTAGCGTTGAGGTCACGTTGCGGCAGGCGGCCGTGACAGCCTCTGAGCTTCCTGAATCCGTGCTCCACTACGTGATCCGGACGCGCGAGAACGTGCTCCTGGACGACGCCGCAGCGCCGACGTTGTTCTCGGCGGATGCATACATGCAGCAAAGGTCGCCCCGGTCCGTGCTTTGCCTGCCGCTTGTCAAGCAAGCCAAACTCGTTGGCGCACTCTATCTTGAGAACAATTTGACTCCGCGTGCCTTCACGTCAGGCCGCATCGCGGTACTGGAATTATTGGCTTCGCAGGCCGCCATTTCGCTGGAGAATGCGCGCCTCTATACCGATCTGCAACACAGCGAAGCATTCCTGGCTGAAGGACAGCGCATCAGTTCGACCGGAAGCTTCGGCTGGAACATTGCAAGCGGAGAGCTCTATTGGTCAGATGAAACTTACGAGATCTTTCAATACGACCGAGCGGTAAAGCCTACGGTGGCGCTGGGCCTGCAGCGAGTTCATCCCGACGACCGGGCGCTCGTGCAGGAAGTTATCGCTCGCGCGTCCCGCGAAATGACAAACTTTGACGTTGAGAATCGCTTGCTGATGGAAGACGGTACGGTCAAGACTGTTCACGTGATAGGTCGTGCCATGCAGACTTCATCAGGCGAGCCCGAGTTTATAGGGGCCGTGATGGATGTCACCGAGCAGAAATGGGTGCAGGCCGAGCGCGCGCGGCTCGAGCAGCGGCTGCACCAGGCCGAAAAGATGGAAGCGGCCGGGCGGCTCGCCGGCGGCATCGCGCACGATTTCAACAATGTTCTGGCGGGTGTGTTCGCCTACGGTGAAATGGTCCTTGACGAAGCGCCCGAGGGCTCACCGCTCAGGCGCTATGCGCAGAACGTGCTCACCGCCGCGTCCCGTGGCCGCGAGCTGGTCGAGCAGATCCTCGCTTACAGCCGCAGTCAGCGCGGCAAGCGCGCGCCCGTCGACGGTGCTCTTGTCGTGGCCGAGACGCTCGAGCTGATCCGAGGATCCCTGCCCGCCAACATTCGCCTCGAGTCGAACACTCCCGATGTACCTCTCGTTGTAATCGGCGACGCCACCCAGCTGCACCAGATCGTGATGAACCTGTGCAGCAATGCGATTCAAGCCATGCGCACAGGCGGCATTCTGCGGGTGGCACTGGAGGCCGCAGGGTTTTCCGGCGAGCAAGCGCTCTCGCACGGAACGCTTGAGCCGGGCTGTTACGTGCGCCTGATCGTCGAAGACAGTGGATCCGGCATGGACGAGGCAACCCTGACTCGCATTTTTGAACCCTTCTTCACTACCAAGGAGATCGGGCAGGGCACCGGTCTAGGCCTGGCGCTGGTTTACGCAATCATCACCGACGCCGGTGGCGCAATCGACGTAAAGAGTGCGGCTCGAGAGGGGAGCACCTTTACGATCTACCTGAGGCACTCGGACGTCGCGCTGGCCGCGGCAGAGGCTGCGGCGGTCGCGCCGGCTCGAGGTCATGGCGAGCATGTACTGCTTGTCGACGAAGAGGCATCCGTGCTCGCAGTGACCGCCGCGGTGCTATCGCGGCTCGGCTACGAACCGGTCTCATTCCACGATAGCCGCACCGCGCTCGCCGCATTCGAGGCCGCGCCCGAGCGGTTCGACGTCGTCGTCACCGACCAGGTCATGTCCGTGCTCACCGGAACGGCACTCGCACGTGTGGTGCGCCGTCATCGGCGCGACGTGCCGATTGTACTGTTGAGCGGCTATAGCGGCGCAATCCTGACACAGGACGCGCTCGACGCCGGTGTCAGTGAACTGCTTACCAAGCCGCTCCAGTCGCATGAGATCGCGACTACGCTCGCCCGCGTTCTGCATCGCACGGCGTAATGCCGCCCGCCACCGCGAACTCTTCGGGGTGTGCGATCGGGCGAGCCGTCGCAATGGCATCTGCGGCTCGACAATTCCAGGGCTTGCTTACATAAGCATGCTGAATAAATTGGCCTTCTCTACTCACGCCTTCACGCTTGCACAGAGCCGGAAAACCGCTATGGCGGCCCAACGCGGCGCTTGCCCTGCACCGCGTATCACAAATGTGACGCAACCAAGTTGGCTTGCAACCCGCCGGTGATCGCAGGCCGCGACACTCGATCAAAGGCCAACTTGGCAAGAGGGCGCATGCGAGCGCTCGCCGTGAGCTTACCGCGCAGCCACTTCATAGCGCCAATTTCGTTTCGCCATAAGTTCGATGCGGCATCAATCCGAGGAGACGACCATACAGACGTTCAGCAGAGTGGCAGGTCAATGGAGCCGTAATGGCGTAGTTCTTTGTCAGCAGTGAACACGTGTTAGATCGAACGGAGGATCAATGAGCTTGCAGAGCACACCGGTGGATGCAAAAAACGGAGATGTCACAGTAGATGTCACCTGTGACCGAATCGACGTACATGCTCACTATTTGCCGTCTTTCTATCGTCAAGCCCTGATCGATGCGGGGTATTCACACCCCGATGGGATTCGCTCTATTCCAGAATGGGATGCGGACTCCTCCATCCGGGTAATGGATAGCCTGGGAGTAGCTTTCGCGATTCTCTCGATCTCGTCCCCCGGCGTGCATTTTGGGGATGACATGAACGCGCGCGCGCTTGCGCGTCGGGTCAATGAGGAAGGCAGACGGTTAAGCGAGGCATATCCCGAGCGGTTTGGCTATTTTGCTGCTTTGCCTCTACCTGACGTGACCGCTGCAATAGCAGAGGCAGTCTATGCACTTGACATTTTGCAGGCGGACGGTGTGGTCCTCGAGACAAATCATCATGGTCTTTATCTTGGTGACCCGAAACTCGACCCGATCTATGCAGAACTCAACCGCCGCAAGGCCGTGATCTTCCTGCATCCTACGTCGCCCGCCTGTACCTGCTGCGAACGGCTCAATCAACGCTATCCGCGTCCGATGCTGGAATTCATGTTCGAGACAACCCGCTCCGTTTCCGACATGGTGCTGGCTGGCGTGCTTGAACGTTTCCCGGACCTGCGCGTCATCGTCCCTCATGCCGGGGCCGCCCTTCCTGTTCTCGTGGAGCGCATCGAACTGTTGCTGCCCATGTTGTCGGAGCAGGGAACTGCCCCATCGATACGTGATGCGATGCGCAAGCTTCATTTCGATCTGGCAGGCGCGCCCGTGCCACAGCTCCTGGAGGCGCTGCTGCAAATGGCGGATCCCGAACGTATCCACTACGGGAGTGACTACCCGTTCACGCCCGCTGGCGCCTGTGAGCGACTGCTCCGGCAAATCGAGGCGACACCGCTCCTGGACGACGCCATGCGCAACCGTATTCTGCGGGAGAACGCACGAGCCCTTTTCCCAAGGATAGATGGCACCGTAATGTGATAACACCTCTGGAATACTGATTGTTCCGCACCCGCCCTTGGATCTCGCCAAGGAAACGGGAAAGCGGTCGTGTTGATTTCCAGAGCGTGCGTCGTTTGCGTTCCACATGCCTGGACCGCTCAGCGTTGGATGTACCGGTGAATAGGCGCATCGGCGAAGCACCGGACCTGTATCGCAGGCGGATCCCCGCTGTCCTGGAGGGATTCCGATGGACGCTCAGGACGGAGTGACGTTTCTCGTGGCGGATTGAGAATTGACCGATGCGTGAACATGTGCCCGAGTAGGGCGCGGTGAGATATCAGGACTGAGGTTTAACAACTTGTTGTTCCAACGCGGACTCGAATATCGTTGCGCTTCCGCTAGAGTCGACGGCTTGCAGTAGTAGATTCTTGTACACGTCGGCGAGCGAGACGACGCTGACGCTTAGGCCTTCCTTCTTGAGGACCGCAGATCCCCGCGCGTTTTGCTGATGGACCATCAAAATGGACGGTGGTCCAGGATGCAAAAACGGCGGACACCATTCACTACGGGCAAGTTCAGTGGCGTCAAATCGCCATCCGCACCATTCTATGGAGGTTTCATGTCCAATAAGCTCATCGATGTTCACAGCCACCCGTTGCTGCCTACCTGGCTAGAAGCTCTTGGGAGGGCAACGGGCAAAACCAGCGATGCACTCACGATATCGGGAGCACCCGTTCCGCCATGGTCAACGGAACGTCATCTCGACGCTATGGATGGACACGGCATTAGCGCGAGCATACTGTCTCTTCCCGATGCGACGGACTTTCTTAAGGGTCGCGAAGCACGCGCGTTAGCGCGGACTATCAATGAGCAACTGGCCGAGATTGTCGCGAGGCATCCGTCGCGCTTCGGCGCATTTGCGGTCGTACCACTCGACGACATGGACGCGGCAATAGAAGAAATGACATATGCTCTCGATGTTCTCAGGCTCGACGGCGTGGCCAGCAGCACGCATGCTGACGGCGTATATCTTGGTGATTCATATTTTGATCGGTGGTTTGAAGAAATGAACCGTCGTTCGGTCACGCTATTCGTCCATCCAGTACCGCCGCCCCACTTTGAACTCGGCCGCATCGGCCTAAACGTCGCAATCCTTGAATTCATGTTCGATTCCACTCGCATGGTCGCGAACATGGTGATGTCGGGTGCAAAGGCCCGTTTCCGTGACGTCGCGATCATTTCGACCCACGGTGGCGGCGCGATACCTTATCTGGCATCGCGCATAAGCGTACTCGAACCCCTGTTCGGCGCGGGAGAGAACAGGCAAACATTGAGCGGCGAAGAGGTGCTGACGGGACTGAGTTCCTTTTATTACGACCTGACTGCATCTACAGCACCGGCCTCGATCGACGCGATTCGACGTCTTGTGCCAGCGAGCCAAATCCTCATGGGATTTGACTTCCCGATGATGCCGGCAAGCACCATCGCCTCCGCACAGGAGCAATTTGCCACTTACGAAGGCATGCAACGCGATGAAAAACGCATGATCCTGGCAGGAAACGCGCTGCGTCTGTTTCCGCGGCTTGCTTGTCAATAGACGGGTTCCAGATGCTGTCCGGGGCTGCGGCATCGCCAAGGCGCTGTCACGTTGAGGTGTTAGCGACGCAATAGCGTAGAGGGCGTGAATTTTCTCCTGGTTGTGGGTTTGTGCCTCGATCTGACCGGAAGCGTTGAGTGGACTGTTCACGCGCAATCAAAATCGGGAAGATCGCCGGTGCGGAAGGCCGTTTTGAGAGATGTTGGGTGATGGTTGTGCAGGACTACTATGCAACGGACGTGAGGGATCCTGACGCCGTTTATCAAGGATCGGAAGGATGGGTTTGAAGATCAGCTGCGGCAGAAGTGCCGCAGGTTGATCATCGTATAAGCCAGAGTTTTAA
>Ga0255336_102171_pt1 | contig 10678 bp, 10 predicted proteins | sample MeOH1_35cm_T3_17_FD_189102 | JGI IMG/M metagenome (GOLD analysis project Ga0255336, IMG submission 189102) | Sandy soil microbial communities from University of British Columbia, Vancouver, Canada - MeOH1_35cm_T3_179 | ecosystem: Engineered > Artificial ecosystem > Sand microcosm > Unclassified ...
GGTTACGGCGATCACTCTCCCGGTCATTACACGATGATCGCGGCGCTGGTGTGTGAAGTCGTCATGACGTTCTTCTTTCTGTTCGTCATCCTGGGCGCCACCGACAGCCGCGCACCCGCCGGGTTCGCGCCGATCGCCATTGGCTTGTGCCTGACGCTGATTCACCTGATCTCGATTCCCGTCACGAATACGTCGGTGAACCCGGCGCGCTCCACGGGTCCGGCCTTGTTTGTGGGCGGCGCGGCAGTGGAACAGTTGTGGCTCTTCGGGGTCGCCCCGATCATTGGCGCGATCATCGCGGGCGTGGTCTATCCGTTACTGACCGGCGCGAAAAAGCGGGCGCTCTCTGCTGCCTGACATTAAAAAAGCGGTGAAAATCGATAAGAAAACGGGCGCTCGGTGCCCGTTTTTTATTGCCCGATTCGCATATGCCGGGTCGATGCGGCGGACCAATATGAATAATTCGCGACAAATGTAATGCGCGTTTACCGGTCGCAGACGTTTTAAAAGTTCATTTACTTATCCCGAACCTAGGGACAACCCGAGAAGCGATAGCTGGCTGGGCTTTGCGGGTATTTACTTCACGGACAAATCCCGCCTTCGACTTTCGCGCTACTTTCATCTGCTAACAACTCGTCGATACTCGTAAAACAGCCATTGCGTAGATTGGACTCATGCGACACGCGTCGCCCTAAAGGAGAACACCATGAAGCGCATCGTCACTCATTTGCTGGTTGCCGCAGGTCTCGCGATGGGAGCGGTCGGCGTCGCACAGGCTCACACGGATCTGTCTATCGGACTGTCGCTCGGCGTGCCGGAGTACGTGCAACCCGCACCGGTATATGTCCGGCCCGCGCCCTTTTACCGGGCGCCGCCGGCTTGGGATCATCGCGACGAGCGCTGGGATGGACCGGACCGAGGACACTGGAACCGCGCCGGCTGGAACCATGGCGACGATCGTCGTGATGGCTGGGATCGTCGCGGATAAGCGGCGACGGACCGCTACGGCTAAACGACCGCGGCTCATCGCTACGGCCCGCTAGCATCCCCGGCGTTATTCGTCGGCGCGAGCCGGCGCGGCGAGTTCATCGGTCATGCCGAATAAGGCGCGCAATTGATGAGCAACGCCGGCCTCGAAATTGTTGCCGGTTCGCGGAACATTCGGCAGGCGTTTTATCAGCGCCGGATTTGCGTTGTTCATCATGAATGGCCGGCCTGCGGTTTCGAGCAGATCGATGTCGTTCATGTTGTCGCCGAAGGCCACGCAATGCGCTGTGTCGATATCGAGCCGGTCCAGCACGAATTGCAGCGCTCGCCCCTTCGATACATCCGAGGTCATGACTTCCAGACAATCGTGCATCGCATAAGTGACGTAGATCGAATCGCCGAATTCACGTTCGAGATTCGCGGCTGTCACCTTGAGATCGTCGGGCTCACCGATATACAGCACCTTCGCAATGTTCTCGCCGTCATGCTCACGCAGATCCATCACGTCATAGTCGAAACCCGAATCCTGGTGAAACGCCAGCAATTCGGGCGCGTGACGGTCGATCAGCCAGGCGTCGTCGGCGAAGAGGTTCACAATCACACGCTCGCTTCCCGCCAGGTCCGGCTGGACGAGACGACGCACGGCAGCCGGAGCAATGTCGCGGGCATAGATGCGCTCGTCGTCCGGCGCATGGATACGGGCGCCGTTCGATGTGATCAGATACGCGTCGATGTCGAGCACTTTGCGAATCCCGACCACATCGCGATAATGCCGCCCCGTCGCGATGATGAAACGCACGCCGCGCGCTTCCAGTTCGCGGACCGTTTCGACGGTGAACGGGTCGACCTGATGGTCGGTGTTAAGCAAGGTGCCGTCGAGATCGGTAGCGATGATCGAATACATGGGAAGCGGTTTCCTTTAAGCCGTTAGGACCCTGGCATTTTAGCCCTCATGGGCCGATTTTCCGCTCGCGGCGCGGCGAGCCAGTTGCAACGCGCCTGTAGCGGAGTCCGCTAGCGGCAGGCGCAACCTGTTGCGGAGTTCTTGCGGCACGAATGGCGCGAGCGGTACGGCCAGTCCGCCACACAACGCGACCGGGAGCGCATGGTCAGGGTCCAGTGCCGACACCATTTTTGCGATCTCGCAACCCGCCTGCTCGAGTAGGTGCGCCGCAAACGGATGGTTTCTGTGCTCGAAAACCGTCGGCGCGAGGGTTGCATAACCCGTTTGATTCGCCGCGCACAACCATACGACGAGACTGTCGCGATCAGTCGCATCCGTGTGCGCGAGCAGCGCGGCGGACCAGTCGTCGGCGGGTGCGCGGCCATCCAGCACTTGCTGCAAGTGCACGACTGCCCGTAAGCCCAGCCACGCTCCGCTCGCCTCGTCGCCACTCGGAAACCCATAACCGCCTGCCATCGTGAACTGGCCGTCTGCATCCAGCGACGCGGCGATGCTGCCCGTTCCCAACGCCACGATCACGCCCGGCTCGCCGCCATGCGCGCCACGCAACGTGGTGAAGGCGTCGCTTTCGACAGCAAGCGCGCATCCATCGGGCGCGCTTGCGTGAAACTGCGCCAGCCACCCCGCGTGATTCACGCCAGCCAGGCCGCAGCCGAGCGCACATGCACTCCACTCGAACGGCAGGCCTGCTGTTTCGAACGCGCGTGAACACGCCACTTCGATTGCGTCCCACGCACGCTCGACGCCGAGCGCAAGGGCCGATGGTCCAGCCGTGGCGCGCGCCAGTTCGATGCCGTTTGCATCGGCCAGGACAACGCGTGTGCCGCTGCCGCCGCCGTCGACGCCGATCAGGTACCTGTATGTGTCAGTTGAAGTAGTCATGTCCGCAAGCTTAACGGCACGACCGGCGCGCCGCCACTCGGCCAAATGGGCTAGGTCCCCCGGCGCGTCGGGCAACGATCTGCAGTGGGTCAACTGACATCGGAACGAAACGTGATCGAGGTGCACCGGATAGCAGACGGACACCGGGGCTGCAACCTTCGAAAGCGTACATACAGGCGGTGAGTGGCCAGAGAACCTGGCCGATCGGTCGACTGTTCTCCTCGAACCCTTGCGCCTATGCTGATCGAACGCCAACCACGCACGCTGCGAATCCGACATGACCAACACGAAGAAAGGCCGCCCAGACGACAACACCGAGCCGCACCGCTGCGGCTGGGCCACCACGGAAGCACTCGTTCGCTACCACGACGAGGAATGGGGTGTCGCTTCCCATGACGATCGCCATCTGTTCGAAATGCTTGTACTGGAAGGCGCGCAGGCTGGGCTGTCCTGGTTGACGATCTTGAACAGGCGCGAGGGTTACCGGGCCCTGTTCCACAACTTCGACATCGACCGGGTGGCCGCCTTCAGCGAAGACGACGCTGCACGGCTGCTGCTCGACACCCGCATCATCCGCAATCGCGCGAAGATCTCGGCGGCCGTCGCCAACGCGCGCGCGGTGCAGCGCATCCAGGCGGAACATGGCTCGCTCGCAAACTTCGTCTGGTCGTTCGTAGGCAATACGCCTATCGACACCCCGCGCGCGACTTATGCGCAAGCGCCCGCCTCCAACGAGATTTCCGACGCCCTGAGCCGCGCTCTCAAGCAATACGGCTGCAAGTTCGTCGGAACAACCATTTGCTATGCCTTCATGCAGGCGACAGGCATGGTCAACGACCACGAGGCCGCCTGTCTGTGCCGATTCCGCGACAGCGTGGCGGTGCCCAAGCGCGAATCCGCCAAACGTCGAACAAAATAGGCAATTTGCTCCACGGCTTTCCGACCTTGACAGTGCGTTTTCGCAACATTTTCCGCGGTTTATGCCCCCATCAGGGAAAATCCTGACGATTGTCGTTTCTCCGTGGTGAATCACGCTCTGAAGCCTTTACTACAAAGCTTTTACCCGGGTTGTGCACCTGTGCAAAAAGTCGGGCAGCATGTCAAAATTGCGGCCAACCGCACATACCACCACCTTTTTACCGGAAAGAACCCGCTATAACTATGGTGTAAGCGGGTTTTCCGGCGAGCGGCCTGACGCTAAACACGGTTGTCGCCGGGTGCGACTTGCCAAGCGTGTTCAGGTCGTGCGAACGGTCGCGGCAGAAGCAGACAGACGGGTGAAATGACGTGGTTTTATGTGGTCGACCGCGCTATGACGACCGAGTCCGCGTCCGATACTGATAACGCTGTTTGATGAACACCCACGAAGCACCGCTGTTGTCGGTGCAGGGGAGAACCAAAATGAAAAACCTCAACTTTTTAACGCACCAGGAAATCTTCGACCGTGCCGTTCTTCACCTGTTTGGCCAAGGCCAGGCAGCGTTGTTGCCGCACGGCGGCGGAGCGTACCGCGGCTATTGCGGCGGTTGTCCAGTCGGCAGCTTCATCAAGCCGCGCGACTACTTGACCGCCATGGAAGGCGTACCCATTCGGTATGTCGGTAAAGGGCCGGAAACCGTGCCGTCTTACATGGACGTCGGCGTCGCAGCGTTGAAGCGCGCCCTGTTGCGCTCAAACATCAACGTCTACGATCCGACCACCGTCGAGCTGCTCAGTTGCCTGCAAAACGTGCACGACGTTTTCGGCAAATGGGAATGGCGCGAACGCTTTGCGTCCATCGCCCGGCAGTTCAACTTGTCGGCGGATCGCCTTAAATCGGCGGCCTGAAGGCGGTTCCGCAGGATTGCGCGGGTCGCCGCTGACGCAGCCAAGTCACCCGCGACCCGCGAACAAACCGCGCCCGCGTGTACGCTTGAGTCGAACGAGCCACGGGCGAGCAACGCAATAGTTAGAGCATCGAGCAATGCAATGTTAACAGCGAGAGACATCTACGAACGCGTGAGCAACCATCTGCTCACGCAACGGGCAGTATCCGAGGATGAAAACGGCTCGTGCCGGCTACGCAGCGGCAACGGCCGCAAATGCGCTATTGGATCCCTGATCGCCGACGAGCTGTATCGGCCGGAGATCGAAGGCATCGGCATTTCGTACTACCGGCACGCGAAGGACGGCTCGCTGTTGCGTGCGCTGTATGCGTCAGAGGTTAATGCCTACGATCCTGATATCGTCGAATTGCTGATCGAACTGGAGGAGGTTCACGACGATTTCAGCGTGGAGGAATGGCCCCAGCTTCTGGCACGCGTCGGGGAACGGCACGCGTTTGCTTGATAAGTGCGATATGTGCGATATGTGCGATATGCATGCGATACGCGCAGTCCAGACATAGACCAAACGCGCCGAGACCGATGATCGGGGCGCAAACGGCTCACAGCGCGCTTTAGACGCCCCACAGCAGTCGTGCCCCGAGCCGAAGTACAAGCCCAAACATAAAAGCCAGACAAGCAAAACGGCGATGCAACCCTTGCGGGCGGCATCGCCGTTTTGCTTTGGTGCAGCCCATCAAGCAGGCTGCGACCGACCAAGACTTAGTGAAGCTTCTTGGGCAACATCTGGCTGCGCAGACGCTTGCGCAGGCGGCTAACTGCTGCTGCCTTCTTGCGCTTGCGTGCTGTCGTCGGCTTCTCGTACGACTGGCGTTCGCGAAGCTCGGCGATCAGGCCGTTCTTTTCGATGGTCCGGCGAAAGCGACGGATCGCGACATCGAACGGCTCGTTTTCTTTCAAAACAATAGTGGTCATGGAAGTCCTAAATCGCTAATACGTTTTTCTGACTGCGCGGCGAAGCGTCTGCCCCAAGGCAACGCCGCGCGCCGGCACTCCGATCGTCCACTCAACAGCGCGGACACGAGCAAAGCGGCCACGGAGGCCGGAAAAGAGAGAGGTGGGATTTCACCGCCGATCACGGCATGCGCAGTCTGTAAGAAACGGAACAGCGCACTTCGGGCCGCCCGGCGTCGCGTAAAAATAGCGGCGCCATCGGGCAAAAATCTCGATTCGGGCGAGATGTTATCAGATCGCCGCACTGTCGCCAACCCCGCAACACTGGTTTACCGGGCTGCAACCCCATGATGATACGTGCTTTTTGCCGATTTCAGGCCAGATCGCTGGCTTCGTCCAGGATTGCGACCTCCTCGGGCGCCAAGGTAATGCGGGTCGCATGAGCCAGGCTTTCGAGTTGTTTGACCGATGTGGCACTCGCGATCGGCGCCGTTATGCCTGGGCGTGCGATCAGCCACGCGAGCGCGATGGCGGCCGGTTCCGTGTCGTGGCGTTCTGCCACTTTCACAAGCGCATCGACAATCTTCAAGCCCCGGTCGTTCAGATAACCCGCGACCTTTGCGCCCCGTGCGCGGCCCTCAATATCGGCTTTGGAGCGGTATTTTCCGCTCAGAAAACCGCTCGCCAGGCTGTAATACGGCACGACCGATACCTTGTGCGCTTTAACAACCGGCTCCAGATCGCTCTCATAATCGGCGCGATCATAAAGATTGTATTCGGGCTGAAGTATCTGATAACCCGCAATGCCCTCCTTAGCCGATACCTTCAGCGCTTCTTCCAGTCGCTCGCCGGTGTAGTTCGACGCGCCGATCACGCGCACCTTTCCTGCCGCGATCAGCTTCTGATACGCGCCGAGCGTGTCCAGGAGTGGCGTTTTGTCGTCATCGCAATGAGAGAAATAAACGTCGATGTAATCCGTCTTCAGGCGCTTGAGCGAGTCGTTGACGGCCGCTTCGATATTCGCCGCCGACAACCCCGGGCGCGTGCCCAGCAAGCCCACTTTCGTCGCCAGCACGATCTTGTCGCGCTTGCCGCTCTCCTTGAACCACTTGCCGATGATCGTTTCCGACTCACCGCCCTGGTGGCCGTCGACCCAGCGGGAATAGACATCGGCGGTATCGATGAAATTGAGGCCGTGGTCGACGAAAGCGTCGAGCAGGGAGAACGACATGCGTTCGTCGGCGGTCCAGCCGAACACATTGCCGCCGAAAACGAACGGCGCGACCTTGAGGTCCGAATTACCGATAGTACGGTGCTGCATTGTGGCTCCTGGCTGGTATAGGCAAACACGTAATCACTGCCCGAAAAAGAATACCCGCGAATCCACTTACTCGCAGGCTGCTTGCCGAGCGCTATTGCCCCGACCGGCAATCTCCCTACAAATCCTTTCCTAATTCCTCAAGTTTTTTTTTCATGAGCCGCTAACCCAAGTAGGCGGCCGGCTACCACGCTCGGAACCGCCAGGCAACAGGACCGTGCAGTAAGTAGCCAACAGCCCTTTAAGTTCTTTCAGGAGAGATCCAAATGCTCGGAATTAATAGCAATATCAACTCGCTGGTTGCCCAGCAAAACCTGAACACCTCAGGAAGCGCGCTGTCGCAGGCCATCACGCGCCTGTCGTCTGGTAAGCGCATCAACAGCGCAGCAGACGATGCTGCAGGCCTCGCGATCTCGAATCGTATGCAAACGCAGATCAACGGCTTGAACCAAGGCGTTTCGAATTCGAACGACGGCGTGTCGATGATCCAGACGGCATCGAGCGGTCTGGCGCAGATCACGACGAGCCTGCAAACCATTCGTACGCTGGCTGTTCAGGCATCGAGCGGCTCGTTGTCGGCAAGCGATCAGGCAGCACTGCAACAAGAAGTTGCGCAGCAAGTTGCTGAAGTGAACCGCGTAGCGTCGCAAACGACCTACAACGGCAAGAACGTGCTGGATGGTTCGGCCGGTAACGTGAGCTTCCAGATCGGCGCGAACGTGGGTCAAACGATCGGCCTGAACCTGACGCAAAGCCTGTCCGCAGCCTCGCTCGGCGGCGGCATCCCGCAAAAGGGTGCAACGGTCGCCTCGATCGCGGGCGTTAGCCTGACCTCCGCCGGCGCGGCTGCTGCGGCAGGCACCACCCCCGCCATCACGACGGTCAATGTGCTCGCAGACGGCAACGGTGGCTTCACCTTTACCGACCAGAACAACCAGGCGCTGTCGACCGCCGCTTCGACGGCACTGTTCGGCGCGAACACGACGGGCTCGACCACGCTGCCGTCACCGCTGACGCTGGTTGGCGCAGGCGCTTTTGCCGTAACGGTTCAAGGAACGGCTCAAACTACGGCGGCGACCGCGCTCGGCACGCTCAGCACGACCAACGGCGCAACCGGCGCCGGCACGTACGCGGCCAACAACGCGAGCCTGGGTTCGATTACCGGCGTGAACCTGGCGACCAACGGTGCGACCGCGGCGGCCGGCACCACGGCAGCCATCACGTCGATCAATGTTCTGGGCGATGGCAGCGGCGGCTTCAAGTTCACCGATCAGAACGGCAATGCGCTGAGCGCGGCAGCTTCTACAGCCCTGTTCACGATCACGCCGGGTGCCGCAGGTGCAGGTTCGACCATCGCCTTCAATACGACGGGCGCACTCCAGGCAGGGACCCCGACCGGTTTCGGCACGGTGAACTCAGTCGCGGGTAACTTTGGCATCGCTACTGCCAACACGTTGAACACGCCGCCGGCGATCTCGGCGGTGAACGTCAGCACGACCTCAGGCGCGAACGCCGCGATGGAAGCAATCGACAACGCCCTCGCAACGGTGAACAACATCCAGGCAACCCTGGGTGCGGCTCAAAACCGTTTCACGTCGATCTCCTCCGCGCAGCAAGCGCAGTCGACCGACTTGTCGGGCGCTCAGTCGCAAATCACCGACGCGAACTTCGCTCAGGAAACGGCTAACCTGAGCAAGGCTCAAGTTCTGCAACAAGCGGGTATCTCGGTGCTGGCGCAAGCCAACTCCAACCCGCAGCAAGTTCTGAAGCTGCTCCAGTAATAGTCTTGCGCAGTAACGGCAGGCGCATGGCACCATGCGCCTGCCGACTGTGTTTCCCGGGGAGGCTTGCCTCCCCTAGGCGTTTTACAAACGTTTATCATTCAGGCTCGAAAGCAAAACCGACACACGGAGCATCCCCATGTCGACGATTTCCAGCGCCGCCACCTCGGCCGCGGCTACAACAGCCCAAACCACGGCAGCAGCAACAGCCGCCGAAGCGGCCGCCGCGCAGTCCATCATCAGCGGTTCTACGGGCAATTCGTCGCTGGATGTCTCATCGCTGGTCACAAGCCTCGTCAACGCAAAGGTGGCAGGCCAGACAGCCTCCCTGAGCGCGCAGCAAACGAGCGACAACACCAAACTATCGGCAGTCGGCGCATTGCAGGCGGCGCTGTCGGCGCTGCAGGCCGGCATCGCGTCGCTATCCAACGGCACCGCCCTCGACAAGTTCACCGCGACCACCGACGGCACCGGACTGACCGCGACCGCGGGCAGCGCCGCGGCGGCCGGCTCCTATGCCGTCGCGGTCACGCAAATTGCCAGCGCTCAGACGCTGTCGTCGGCGGCGTTCGGCGCGACGACAGCACTCGGCACCGGCACGATGAGCATCTCCGTCGGCGGCAAGTCGATGAGCCTCGACATCACGTCGGCGAACAACACGGTGAGCGGTATCGCCAGCGCGATCAACGCCTCGGCAAGCAACCCCGGCGTCACGGCCACGGTCGTGACGGGCACGGACGGCGCGCACCTGGTGCTGCGCTCGTCGGCCACGGGCGCCTCCAACACGATCAACGTGTCGGTCAGCAACGTCGCGAACGATGCCGGCCTGTCCAGCCTCGGCGTAACATCCACGGCCGGCGCCACCAGCTCGGCCAAATCGACCATCGTGTCGTCGTCGACCACGAACCCGTGGACCCAATCCGCGTCGGCGCAAGACGCCATGTTCACTGTCGACGGGACGGCTGGGACGAGCTCCAGCAACGCGGTGACCACCGCGATCCAGGGCATGACGATCAACCTGAGCGCTGCGGCCATCAGCACGACAGGCGGCACGCAGACGGTGACCGTGGCGCAAGACACCTCGTCGGCCACCACCGCGATCAACAGCTTCGTCAGCCTCTATAACACCCTGGTCACGACATACGGCCAGGTCGCCGGCTTCGACAGCTCGCAAGCCAAGGGTTCGCAAGGTGGCGCGCTGCTCGGCGACTCGACGTTCAACACAGTCAAGAACACGCTCTCGGGTATTGTCAGCGGCGGCGTGAAGAACGGCAATTCGACCGTCTCGCTCGGAACTATCGGTGTTTCGCTCAACGCCGACGGCACCATGACTGCCGACAGCACGAAGCTCACGAACGCGTTGACGACCAACCCGTCGGGGGTCGCGGCCCTGTTCAACTCGACGACTGGCATGGCCGCGCAGATGACGACCAGCCTGAATTCGTTCCTGGGCACGGGCGGCTTGATTTCGAACAAACAGGACGCTCTCAACTCTGACCTCAAGAGCATCACGACGCAGCAAGCCACGCTGGCGACCTACACGAAGCAGCTCACGAGCCAGTACCAGGCGCAGTTCACAGCGCTCAATACGCTGATGGCGACGATGAACAACAACTCGCAGTACCTGACGCAATTGTTCGGCGGCACCAGCAGCGCAGGCGCGCTCGCATCGGCCAACAACAGCTGATGGAGCCAGGATAAATCGACATGGAACAGAACAGCCTGATCGACCGCCTGCTCGAGCTGACGCTCGCCATCCAGCACGCGGCAGCCTTGGCTGACTGGCAGCAAGCCGCCCGCCTGACTGAAGAGCGCACGCCGCTTTTCATGCAGTTGACGCCCGAACAGGACGACACCGCCATGGAGGTGATCAACAGGATCCAGGCAATCGACGCAGCCATTGCCGCCGACGCAAAGACCACGCAAACGGAATTGCAGAGCGAATACAGTTCGGCGATGAACAAGATCC
>Ga0255336_102175_pt1 | contig 10667 bp, 10 predicted proteins | sample MeOH1_35cm_T3_17_FD_189102 | JGI IMG/M metagenome (GOLD analysis project Ga0255336, IMG submission 189102) | Sandy soil microbial communities from University of British Columbia, Vancouver, Canada - MeOH1_35cm_T3_179 | ecosystem: Engineered > Artificial ecosystem > Sand microcosm > Unclassified ...
CCGCTCCCCGCGATCACCTCGGCTTCGCCGAGCGTCGAGCAGCAGATTCCCACGGCACCGGCCGCCATTTGCCGTCGTGCGATCTCGATCGACTTTGCCCCTTTGCTGTGTGGCCGCAGCCTGATGCCCAGGGCCTTCGTATGCGCCGCCATCGCCACGATGTTGCGCTCCAGTGCATCGAGATCGAGCAGCAGGTTGGGTGTACTCAATTGCTGGCGTGAACCTTTGACGCCGATAAATTTCGCGTTGGGGCCCAGCGCTTTCGATGCAACATCCTTCATCATTCCCTCCTACATTTTCACAACCTCGCCCGCAAGCGTCTTGCCGACGGTTGCCCATGTCGACCGGCGGCGCCGTCAGGCGATGTCGAGCGCCTGGCCGCCGTCAAGCGGGATCACGGCGCCTGTCATCCAGCCGGACTCTGGCGAGACGAGAATCTCGATCCAGCGCGCGATCTCGTCGGCGGTCGCGATCCGTCCGAGCGGTACCTGGCCCGCCAGCCATTCATAGGCGGCCTTGAGATCGGTCGCCCAGGTCTGATGGATCGGCGTGTCGACCGGACCGAGCGCCAAAGCGTTGACCCGGATCCGGTACGGCGCCAGCTCACCGGCCAGGGAGCGCGAGAGGTATTCGAGCGCGTGCTTGCTCATGCCGTAGACCGACTGGCCCGGGCGCAAGATGGTGCCCGACGATGATGAGATATTGACCACGGCGCCGCCCTGCTTCTTCAGATGCGGCAGCGCCGCCTGCATCAGCAGGAAGGGTGCGCGAATATTGACCGTCCAGTGCTGGTCCAGGATGTCGACAGTGTAATCCGCAAGCGGCAGGACCTTGATGACCGCCGCATTGTTGACCAGCGCATCGACCCCGCCAAACGCATCGGCCGTCCGACCGACGACGATCTTCGCCGCGTCGGGCTCTCCCAGGTCCGCTTGAATCGTCAGGGCGTTGCCTCCCTTTTTCGCTATTTCCGTCGCGACCTCCCCCAGCAAGTCGGCGCGCCGACCGACGAGCGCAACATTCCAACCGCTCGCCGCCAGCCGTCGGGCGCAGGCAGCGCCGATTCCGGTGCCAGCGCCCGTGACAATTACCGTCGCCATTTGGCGCTCTCCTCTCATGGTCATAGTTCGGCTGCCGTGACCCTCGATTCCGGGGCACTCTCGTCCCGGGCCACCCAAGGGTCGCCGTCAGTGACTATTTTTACGACCCTTGGTGACGGAGATCAAACTGTCCATAGGTCAATAGCCTATTTATCCTTGACCCAAGATGGGCGATCAAGTTTACTAGGATCGTGTCCAAAGGCTTCACGGCGGCCTGATCGGTGTCGAAACCGGTTAGAAGATCGCCTCAATAAGGAGCCAGCTGGCACGGGAGGTTGGTGACTGATGGGTCAGTCCGGTGTCGGCGCGTGCATGCTTGAGCAAGTGGAGCCACTGCCTTGAAAGCGGTGCGCGATTACTCACCCGACTTGCGCGACCTGTGCAGCGGCGAGCTATATGAATCGCTAGCGGCCGCGAAGGCGCGGATCATCGCCTATTGGGGCGACGAATGCGCTCGGAACCTGGACAAATTGTTGACGCACTTCACCCCGGATGCCGAGGTGGTGACGCCCGATCGCAGCTATCGCGGCCATGACGCCGTCGCTGCACTCTATCAGACCAGTTTCGACGCCTATCCCGGGCTGACCGTCGACGTCAAAGGGAGTTTCCCGGGAAGCGGCGCCCATTGCATCGAATACAGCGCGGTGCTGACCGACACCAATGACCATCGCTTTCTCGTCGAAGGTATCAACCTCGTGCGCATGAAGCGCGGGTTGATCTCCTATCTGCGATCATTCGAAGACGCGCCGCGTCGGATTCCGGCCGACGGCTCCTCGTAGCGGCAGGAGTGGCGCGGGGACTGGTTCCAGGTCGCTCGGGCTCACGATAACGGCGGCTTCCTCGTGCGAGGCGGCTGAAATGATATTCAAAGGGGGGACAGACATGGCTACCACCAATACGAACAAAGGTTCGGTCGGTTTCGTCGAGTCACCGGGCAAGGATTACATCGCGGTCACCGATCTGAAGCCCGGCGCCGTCGGACTTGCGGGCGCGATCATGCAGAACGTGACGCATATCGCGCCCGCGATCGCCGCGTTCTTCTTCACCCAGACGCTCGTGACGAATGCAGGCGCGCAGGCACCGCTGGCCTATCTCGTCGGCCTGCTCATCGTGATTCCGCTCGGCGTCTGCCTGATGGAGCTTGCCAAGAAGTTTCCATCGGCAGGCGGCTACTTCACCTATGTGAGCCGCACACTTGGTCCTTGGCTGGGCTTCCTGACCGGATGGGTATTTGTGCTCTACTCCCCGGTGGTCGCCGGACCGTCGCTGGCGGTCCTCGGGCAGATCCTGCAAGACGAGCTTTCCCAGAACTACGGCGTGACGTGGTTTCACTGGTGGTACGCCGTGGTGATCGGCATTCCTTTGGTGGCCTGGGCCGGCTATACCGGCGTGTCGTTCTCGATCAAGTGGATCGTGGCGGTCGGTGCCGCCGAGTTCCTGATCGTGCTGGCGCTGAGCCTGACCGGCCTCGCCAATCCGGGCCCGGGCGGATTCTCCGTTGCGCCCTTCACCACCTCATTCAATCCCGGCGGACTCGCGACTGCCTCGGGCTTCTTCCTGGCGGTGGTTCTCACCGTGCAGGGGTTGACCGGCTGGGAAGCCGCGGTGCCGCTGGCGGAAGAGACCGAGAACCCGCGACGCAACGTGCCGCGGTCGATCATGGCGTCCATCCTCATCATCGGCATCATGTTGGTGATCGCCCAGTGGGGGCAGGTGATCGGCTGGGGCACGGATGATCTGCCGAATCTCGTCAAATCCGCGGAAGTGCCGGCCCTGGTGATCGCGCATCGCGTCTGGGGTGATATGTGGTGGCTGACTTTGCTCGCCATGATCACTTCCGTGCTCGGCGCCAGCCTTGCCTGCCAGAACGTCGCGACCCGCATGTGGTACAGCATGGGGCGTGCCGGCGTCCTGCCGTCTTCGTTCGGCGAGGTTCATCCGGTTCGGAAGACCCCGACGCGGGCGATCACGGCGCAACTGATCCTGTCGGTCGCGCTCGGCCTCGTGGTGCCGGCATTGATGGGCCCATGGCCCTTCTTCATCTTCCTGATTGCCTACGTGCTCGTGCTCGGCGTGATCTTCGTCTATGTCGCGGCAAACATCGGCGTCGTGGTGTATTATTGGACCAAGGCCCGCAGCGAGTTCAACTGGATCCTTCACTTCATCTTTCCGATCGGTACCAGCCTGATCCTGATCTATTCGATCTATGCTGCCTTCGTGCCTCTGCCGGCTGCGCCGAACAACTGGACGCCGCTAGCCGCCGCCATCTGGCTCATCTTGGGTGTCATCATCCTGATCGCAATGAAAGCGTCGGGGAAAGAAACCTGGCTCGTGAAGGCGGCCGCGATCGTCGCCGAACGCGAGGAAGCGCCCGGTGAAAAGCATCATCCGCTCTGATCATACCCGGTCGGGCCATCAGGCAGGATGAAACAGGAACAGGTGAGACCAGATGGAACTGCCAAAGAAGCCGCCGGTGCGGTCATATAAGACGGAGTTCAGGAAGAACGAATCGCCGATCTCCGAAGGCGGGATGTGGCTCAACGGCCGCAAGGACGGTATCGGCTGGTGCGATATCCTGGTGAAGGACGGCGTCGCCTATGGCGAGGTCTCCCGCAACCAGAAGGTGGAACGCCGCGCCGAGCAGGCCGCACTCGGCGCGGGAGCCGGCGCCAGCGGCCTGCCCGAGGGCGATTATGACGACCCGACCGCCGTGCTGACCGGGCAGTGGGGGCCGAACCAGTATGGCAAGGCGCGCATCTTCAGCCGGAACCAGACCGACAAGTACTTCCAGGAGGCGCAGATCCGGCTGCGCCACAATATGAAGCCGAATTTCTGCAACGGTTATGAAGTGTTCTTCCGCGTGCTGGACAGCGAGGCTGGATATGCGGAGATCGTCCGGTGGAACGGCCCGGTCGGCGGTTGGACGTCCCTGAAGAAGCTGGTTGGCAAGAAATACGGCGTCAAGGACGGCGACATCATCGAGGCGTCGATCGTTGGCAATGTCATCACCGGCTATCTGAACGGTGTCGAAATGATCTCGGTCGTGGATGACCATATCAAGTCGGGCGCGCCTGGGATCGGCTTCAACTTCGGGGTCGGCACCACCAATGCCGATCACGGGATGACGTCTTTCGAAGTCCATACCTACGATTGACGGATCGACAAGCCTGAGCAGCGCAAGGCAGAATGTCCTGCGTCCTATTTTTCCGTGGAGACCCGCCATGGTTCGACAATTGACCCTCGCCGCACCGGTCTCGCTTGACGCCTTCGACCAGATGTTCGAGGCGCTCAAGAACTGGGGCAAATGGGGCGAGGACGACGAGCTCGGTACACTCAACTACATCACGCCGGACAAGATCGCTGCCGCCGCGGCATCGGTCAAAAAGGGGCGCTGCGTGTCCATGGCCATTCCGATCAACAAGCAGGCCGGCCCCGACAATCCAAACCCTGCCGTGCACCTCATGTCGCTGATGCACGACATCCAGATCAGCAAGAGCGGCCTCTCCTTCGGGATGTGCTATCTCGGCATGGCAAGTCATGGCGACGCGCATACCCATGTCGATGCCCTCAATCATGTCGCCTATAAGGGCAAGCTCTATAACGGCAAGCCGGCGGAACTCCTCACCTCGCGCGGCTCCGAATGGGGCAGCATCGCCGCCTATTACCACGGTATTGTCGGTCGCGGCGTCCTGCTTGACGCGGCGCATTATCGTGGCGTCGATTGGCTGGAGCCGGGTGAGGCGGTGACGCGGGCAGAGCTGGAGGCCATCGAGAAGGCCCAGGGTGTTCGCCTCGGTGAAGGAGATATCCTGGTGTTCCGCACCGGCCATCACGCGCGCCGCCTGGCGCTGGGGCCCTGGAGCAACGACTATCCGCCGGCGGGCGAGGGCAAGGCCGGCTTGCATGTCGACACCGTGCCTTGGATGCACGAGCGCAAGATCGCGGCCTTCCTGCCGGATGGCGATGGCGAGACGGTTCCCAGCAATGTCGAAGACATGCCCTATCCCATCCATGCACTACAGCTCACCTCGATGGGCATGCTGGTTTCGGACAGTCTGCAGCATGAAGAGCTGCACCAGGTTTGCCTTGAGGAAAAGCGCTGGGAGTTCATGGTGATCGGCTTGCCGCTGCGCCTGCCGGGCGCGACGGGCAGTCCGTGGAATCCGATCGCCATCTTCTGAATTAGCTCTTCAGCCAGGGAGAATGACATGGAACACCGGTTCGCTGGCAAAGTGGCGCTTGTCACCGGCGCCACCACGGGCATCGGCCAAGCGACGGCCGTGCGTCTCGCTTCCGAAGGCGCGCTGGTCGGTGTCAACCGTAAGCCGGATCTCGATGCCGGGGAAACGCTGGCGATGATCAAGGCGGCGGGCGGCGCGGGTTTCGACATCGCCGCCGACATGCGCGATCCGGACCAGGTGAAGGCCATGGTCGCCGAAGTCGCGAAGCGCGGCGGCCGTCTCGACTATGTCGTTTCCAATGCGGCGATCAATCCCTTCATGCCCTGGAACGAAACCGCGATCGAGGATTTCGACAATCTGTTTGAGACCAATGTGCGGGGCGCCTGGGTGGTGTGCACCGAGGGCGCAAAGCAGATGATTGCCGAGAAACATGGCGGCGCCATTGTCATGATCAGCTCGATCTCGGCCCATGTCGGCGCGCCGACCCAGGTCGCCTATTGCGGTACCAAGGGTGCCATCAGCATGCTGGCGAAGGCGCTCGGCTCCGTCCTCGGCAAGCACGGGATCCGCGTCAATGCCATCGAGCCTGGGGCCGTCGATACGAATATGAGCGCCGGCCTGTTCGACCAGCCCGATGTGCTGAAATACTATCTGGAGCGCATCGCCCTCGGCCGCATCGGCAAGCCGTCGGAACTGGCGGCCACGGTCGCCTTCATGCTGTCGGATGACGCGGCCTATGTCACTTCCGCAGCGCTGCTGGTGGATGCCGGCTTCATCGTCAATGCGGAACTCTGATCAGCGTTCCGCGGCGTAGATCCGGACCGTACCGTCGATGGAGCGGTTCGCGTCGAGGATGCGCACGCCATGGCCCGCCACGCCTGCCGCCATGCGGTTGAAGCCGTCATTGGCGTTGCTCACGGGCTCGATGCAGACATAGGGGTAATCCCAGGCGCTGTAGATCTGCATCTTGTCGAGCGCGCCATCGGCTTCGATGATTGTGCGGTGCCCGTCCGGGGCGATCAGTTCGGCGCGCCCGTCCCAGCCTTCATACAGGCGATCGACCACCATCTGCGACACGTCCGGTCCGTCGTTGAAGCTCAAGCCTTCCGTCAAGGACTGGCAGCCGAGGGTCACGGCTTCCGGCGCATCTGCCGGCCACACACCCAGTGATTGGAACTTCAAACATGTGCCGGGCGACTTCGGGAAATAAGGGTGGATACCCAGTCCGGCCGGAAACGGCCGATGGTCCCGCGACGTGACCCGGAGCAGGATCGAGAGCCCGCCATCCGACAGCGCGTAGCGCAGATGCCCCCGGTACTTGAACGGAAACGTGCCGGGCGACGGTACATGCTCCATCTCCAGCACGACCGCGTTCCCGCTTTGCTCGAGGACATGAAATGGCGCGATCCATGAGTCGCCATGGGTCGCGCTCGGCTCCTCGCAGACCGTGCGGTCGAGTGGGTAGGTGACACCGTCAAAGGTGAAGCCCGGACCGAACAAAGGCCCCGAATAGGGCATCAAGGGGAACCCGGCAAAGCCATAGGCGATCGGCCTGGCGATCACCTCGTCGGGCGTTGGGCGCAGGAGGTCGCGGCCGGCATGCCGGAAGTTGACCATGCGGGCGCCAAAGCCGGGTGCGATGGTCAGCGTATAGGGGCCGTGGGCCAGGGTGATCAGCGGCCCCGTCTCGGCCGGTTGCCGAAAGCGCGTCTTCATGTTTTGGGCAGCCTGATGGTGCCGGCGATCACCCGGACGGTCTCACCACCGATAAGGACGGTTTTGCCCTTGTCCTCGCACCAGAGATCGCCGCCGCGCGGCGAGAGCTGGCGGCTGTGGATCTTCGTCTTGCCGAACTTCCCGGCCCAGTAGGGCACGATAATCCGGTGCGCCGTGCCGCAGACCGGATCCTCCGGCAGGCCGACATTCGGCGCAAAGACGCGGATGACGATGTCGGCCATGTCGCCGCCCGGCGCCGTCACGATCACCGCCGTGCGATCGAAGGCGGCGACGCGTGCGAGATCCGGCTTCATCCCGGCGATGGCGTCGCGTTCGTCGTAGATCGCGACATAGCCGAACGGCGCAACCCAGGTCTCTTGCGGGCGCACACCCAACGCCGCTTCCATCTCCGCGATGCGTTCGACGCGGCTGCCCGGCATGGTGGGAAAGTCCACATAGATTCGATCGCCATCCACATACGCCGCACGATCATCACCGTTCGGCAGGCGAAACATGATCGGGCCTCCAGCGACGAGACCCTCGCGCAGCACGATATGCGCTGCCGCCAGGGTCGCATGGCCCGGCCCGGCATGTGGCCCGTTCGCCGTGAAGAAGCGCAGCGGCGTCACATTGTCCTGCCGATCGCCGACCACCGCCACCACATCGGCGCCCAGCATGGTGCAGGTCAACGCCAAAACGCGATCGGACGCATCGTGGACACCGCTCAAGACGAAAGCTGGATTGCCGCGCAGCGGATCCGTCGAGAACGTCACCACCTGGTGGAGCTTTGCCTGTGCGGACATGACCGGCTGGTGTCAGGTCGCCAACGGTTTATAGGCCACGACTTTCATCTCGACCTTGCACATGAAATTGAAGCGCATCGGGAAGATCGAGCGGACCGGCGGATCCTTGGTGAAATAGGTCTCGTAGATCTTGTTGAAGGTGACGAAGTCCCGGGAATCGGTGAGCCAGCACTCGCAGTTGACCACGTCGTCGAGCACGCAATCGGCCATGGCCAAAGCTTCCTTGACGAAACCGAAGGTGCGATGGACCTGTTCCTCGAACGGCATCGACGCGTTGCCGGTGCCATCGTCCAGCATATTCCCGGCCGCATCGAAGGTGAGGTTGCGTGGATCGAACAACCAGGGGCCGTAGGCCGAGGTGAAGACAAAGTCGCCGGCCCTGATGGCCTTCGAGATTGGCACGGCGTGATCGGCACGAAAGGCCTGTTTGATCGGTTTCATCTTCTCAGTATCTCCTCTGGACGGACGATGGCGCAGATTCCGGCGAAGATCTTCGACTAGATATCTCGACAAAAATGCACCGGCGCGAGCGCGCCCGATGGTCGGCCGGGTCTCCCGCCCGTTTGCGCGCGGGCATCCGGTGTTCTCGACCGCTGCATTGCTGATCAGCCTCCCGCAGCGCCGGCTAACCCCTTATGTCGGCGCCTTTTCCCGACGCATTCAGGCCGGATGCGCGCAATCTTGAGGGACGGCACAAGCGCAGTTAACTAGATCACCGGATATGGGTCAAGGATAAATAGCATGAATAGCTATTGACAGTTTGATCCTTTTGTCACGAACTGCCGTGACGTCACGCTCGCCTCTTGGTAAGTAAATTCTCCTCCAGCAATTGAGGCCGATCAGTTGAGTGACCCAATGAAGACACCGATTTCCCCGATTCCTCTCGGTCGCCGCAAGCGGGCGGACGAGATTGCCGAGCATATCGAACGCGCCATCTCCACCGGTGAGTTCAAGGAGGGCGATCCCATGCCCTCGGAAAAGGAACTGGCGGACCGTTTCGGTGTCGGCCGACCATCGGTGCGGCAGGCATTGTTTACCCTGCAGCAGCAGGGGCTGGTCGAGATCACCAGCGGCACGCGGGCGCGGGTGACCGCGCCCTCCGGCAAGTTCATGACCGGCCAGATGGCGAGCCTGATCCGTCGCCTGACTTCGACCGGCGAGGGCCATGAACACATGGAGCAGGCCCGGCTGTTGTTGGAAGCCGGGGTGGCGTGGCAGGCCGCGCGCGTCGCCACCGATGAGGATATCCGGCGGTTGAAAGCCGCGCTCGACGCCAATGCCGCGGCGATCGGCAATACCAGTGCCTTCATCCGGACCGACGTCGCCTTCCATGCGGAGCTTGCGGTCATCACCCGTAATCCGGTCTTCACCAGCATCTACGACGCCCTGGTCGGCTGGCTGATCGACCAGCGCACGACGACGATCCACATGCCCGACGCCGACCGGTTGTCGATCCGCGACCATACCGCGATCTACGAGGCTGTCGCGGCGCGCGATCCGATGCGCGCTTTTCATGAGATGACGAGTCATCTCCGGCTGATCAGCGAGCTTTACAGCGAATCGAAGCGGCTCTCCGAGGAGATCCTCCGTCAAGTCGCGCGGGACGTTGCGGGCAGGATCGAGCGGGAACGGGAATCCATGTGGGTCGCCGGACCGCAAAGCGGGAGCACCGCCACCAGGCAGGCTGAAACGGGCGCAACTAAGGGTAAGGCAGGCCGGAAGACGGCGAACCCGTAGGTTCATCGCAAACATGGGGCAAGGACGGGGACGGCAATGACCACAGTGGTTCTCGGCGCGGGTGTCGTCGGCACGGCGACCGCCTGGTATCTCAAGAAGTCCGGCCATGACGTCGTGCTGATCGAGCGCCAAGCGGAGGCCGCCATGGAGACGAGCTGGGGCAACGGCGGCATCATCCATGCCAGCGAAGTGGAACCCTGGTCGCAGCCCGGCATGCCAATGAAGATCATCAAATGGCTGGGCAAGGAGGATGCGCCGCTGCTGCTCCGCTACAGCGCCATCCCGCATATGTTCGGCTGGGGCATGGCATTCGCCCGCAACTGCACGCCGGAACGGTTCCGCGAGAACGCAAAATCCAACCTGCACCTGGCCTTGCATTCGCTGAAGTCACTGCAGGAGATCGGCGCCGAAACCGGCATCGCCTATGATCGCGCGACGCGCGGCGTGCTCAAGATTTACCGGTCGATGGACTCCCTCGACAAGGCGCAGCGCTCCACCGACTATCTGGCGCAGCATGGACTGACCTATGAGCGCATCGCACCGGAGCGATGTGTCGAGATCGAGCCGGCGTTGAAGGACACGAAATCGACTCTGGCCGGCGCGCTCTATTTCGCGCGGGATGAAGTCGGCGATTCCAACAAGTTCGGCCAGGGCCTGGCCGCAGCCTGCGCGTCGCTGGGTGTACAATGCCGGTTCGGCGAAAGGATCGACCGGATCGAAACCAGCGGTGGCCGGGTGCAGGCCGTCGTCACCGACAAGGGGCGGGTCGCGGCGGATACCGTGGTCGTCGCCCTCGGCAGTTTCACCGCGCCGATATTGGCGAAGAACGGAATTCGCGTGCCGATCTATCCGGTGAAGGGCGTCTCGATCACCTTCAAGCGTGGTGGCTGGAACAGCGCGCCGAATGTGCCGGTGATCGATGACAGCAAGCTATTCGGCTTCGTTCCGATCGGCGATCGCATGCGTGTCTCGGGCTCGGCCGAGATCACCGGCTATGACGCGACACCGGCCCTGAGCCGTGCCCAGGCAATCATCGACAATGCCAGCTTCACCTTTCCCGAGCTGAGGCAGCATCTTGACCTCAACCAGGCGAAGGTCTGGGCGGGTCTGCGTCCGGTCAGCCCAGCCGG
>Ga0255336_102176_pt1 | contig 10665 bp, 9 predicted proteins | sample MeOH1_35cm_T3_17_FD_189102 | JGI IMG/M metagenome (GOLD analysis project Ga0255336, IMG submission 189102) | Sandy soil microbial communities from University of British Columbia, Vancouver, Canada - MeOH1_35cm_T3_179 | ecosystem: Engineered > Artificial ecosystem > Sand microcosm > Unclassified ...
GGCGCGACTGGCGGCCGGGAATGGATAATGGCAGTCTTCTTTCCAGCCTGGGTCGGCGTGTCGAAAATCAGAGCGATCGCTGTACGGAGATGACGGACGACAATGTCGACGAGGTCGTCGTCGTCGCTGCTCACCACCGCTGCTGAGATACAGTCAAAACAGGGTTGGGGAATCGCAGAGAGAGGTGTCGGCGGAGCAGATGAAGATGAGAAGGGGTAGCAGCAGCAGCACCACCAGCAGTCGCAGCAGGGTCGGGGGCGGCCAGGCGTGGCTGGATGGCGGCGACCGTAGAAGCGAGCATAGAAGCAGGGAAGGCCTTCTAGAAGGAAATGGGGAAGGCCTATGCAATGCAAAGTGCCCCTCCCAGTCTTTAGCCCCGTCGCCGTCCAGCACATCCAACGCTAGCCACCTGCTTCGGCGTGGGTACGGTGCAGGGGAAGCAGGCCGACCATCATGGCCAATTCGTCGACCACCCGTGGCCCCGTGTCCACCGGTCCCACCGATGCCTCCGGATGTCCACTGACCGCGGCCACCCACGATCCCAAGGCCGCCTCCAGAGACATCGAAGACGGTCGGCCTGTTCTTCCTCCCGTGTCCTGCTGCTGATCTTCGGCCCCTTCGCACGCCGCTCAGCGCCTGACATGCATTAATGTTGGCCTTTTAGCTGCTCAGACGGTTGCGCTTGCCGACCTGGGCAAGGGCCGCTCGCGGGATGCAGCACTTAGGGCTGGGCTGAACGCATCGCGCCGGCCTGGCTGCGTCATTTGCACCCATTACTCAAGCTGGCAGATGGCCGTGAGCACCTAGTGTGGCGGTCAGATCCCAAGGAGGAGTCGACAGGACTTTGGGGGCGACGGCAGCGGCGGCGGCGACGACCGCGATGGGATGACGACTCCTCGCCAGTCCTCCTGTGGAGTGAGACCGGCAAATGGCAAGGCGAAAACCTCATTCCACCCGGGATGAATTGTCCGAGACTTTCATGGCCAGGGACCAGCATTGTTAGTACTGACTAACAAAAACGGGCATGACCTGAGAGTGGCTAAAGCTCCCCCTCCAAACCTTGCACACTCCTGGCTGCTCTCCTCCGAGGATTGTGCGTCGGCTCCAATGAGCCGTGGCGGCAAGAGGCCCCCGAGGAGCCAGACCTCTAGTCTGGTCTCTCTGACTCTCTGTGTTGGGTCTCTCTTTGAATCCGGCTCCCGCGCGGTGAGCCACATGATTCAGCTGTTATTGTGCGCCGTCTGTGATCACGGCACGCACACACACAGATCCCATATTGCCTGACGGGGGAATTTGTGGCGCCACTTGTCATCACAGAGCGGTCAGATACAATCGTCGTCCACGGGCATGGAGCGAGGCTTAGTCACGCGCTTCTGCTATTCCGACGTTCCCCAAAATCTGGCGTCGAACTTGAGGATTGCTCGGCTTGCCGTCGATGTTTCACAGACACCAGGGGTTGGCCACCGACGGCCCCAGATACATGTCCTGGTGTCGCTAGATCACGCCACAAAGATGTGCGCTAGCTGCCGGAAGATCCTTCCTCGATGAGGCTGCAGGAGGAGTGTTCTGCCTGGGGATGATGTTGGACGATCGGTTATTGCCTCCTCTCAAGTCCCGCACAGGGTTGTGTTGGCGAGCGGCCGGACCGTCTGAGGTGCTTTGTTTTTTAAAGCCCAACCCGCGAGTCGTAGAATAGGAGGAGGCGGGCCGAAACTGGATGGTGGTAGTGGTAGTAGGAGTGGTGGTGGTGGTGGCTTGCTCGGCCAAGGACATCAGTTGTGTGTCACCTTTCGCCAGAAGCAATTCATAAAGGGGTAATTTCTCTCCAGTACGAGGCAATCTTAAGATGGCGACATCATGGTCCAGTGAACCGGCTCACTGGTGACCTCATCAAAACTGTGCTCGGCGACAAAGCCCAAGGCTCGCAGGCTCTCGATTGTAGCATCCTCGCGGACCTGTTCAAGGTGAATGTCAGCCAGCCGGGCACTGCTGGCACCAGCGCCACCATCGTAGTGACTTACGTAGTCAAAGAGGACCTTTCGCTGACCCTGCTTCTTTAGTTGGCGGACAGCCAGCAGGACAAGTCCCTGGAGGAGCGATATGCGGTCGCCGGCCATGGTCGAGATGACCGGAGACGAGATGCAGGCCTTTCCGGGCTGTTTGAAGACTGCAGGCACAAATCGCGCAATGTTGCTATCGCTCCGGAAAAGCAGAATGCTGCCCAACACAGCGCCATCGGCGGCACGCTTCGCTCTGATAATGCCGCAGCCTTGCTTGCGGTCGAGAGCCATCTGATAAATGTGCTGGACGTCCAGTCGGGCACTGCGGGTCAGATGCTCCAGCATGACGTCGGCGTACTCAACACCATGCACCAGGTCGTACTTGATTTCCGTACTCGTCAGCGCTTGACCCAGGCCTTCGGGTGGTGTCCAAATGGTCAGATCACGGATCAGCAGCGTACAGACCGAGGCTGACCCCGAGACGTTCCAGCCGAGTTTGGCGAACCATTGCCGCAACTTCTTGTGATCGACGGGGTCGACCTTGGGAATGCCCAAGTAGACATGGGGATATCTGACGCCCAACTGAAACCTTTGGATCCCTTTCCGTTGCAGCAGCGCCCGCACCGCGCGATCGTGCAGCGAGTGGCCGATGGACAGCCGTCGTCGCGCTGGGTCGACGATGACGGCGCCGATGTAGCCGACATTGGTCGCCTGGAGGTAGTAGGTCGTGCAGAAGCCAAAAAGCTCCTTGGTGCTGCTGTTGCGAACCACAAAATGGGCCTCCTCGATGCCGGACGCGCGGAGGAGAAAGGTGCTGGTGGTCGTGTGCTGCAAGAGGGTCGAATGGGGAGTGCCTTCGGTCTGGGCCTGCACCAGCAGGGAGTCCAAGGCCGCCGAATCGCGCTCCTCATTGAAGCTTTCCACGAGCCATTGCTGGCGGGCGTGCGTCGTTTGAGGCTTGTGGCTGAACGAGCCCGGCAGCACGCCGGTGGCATGCAGTTCGCCATACAGCACCTTGACCAGCGCCTGGAGGGCCGTCTCGGTGAAGTCGTACGTACACACGTAGGTGCTGATGGAGGCGTCGGCGGCAAAGTCGAACGCCGAACTCACCGCCACCACCACGCACGGTTTCTCCTTGGGGGCGCCGTTGGGTCCGACCGACAGCTTACAGATCATGGAAATGTGTTTGGCAAACCCATGTTGATACATGTTCCGGCCCGCGTCGGCCGTCACCACGATCACCGCTTGGGCGCGATTCAGAAGATGTTCGTGGATGGGACGCACGCCGTTGGCCGTGTAGGACGTGTGCGAGATCTTGCCGTTTCTCTGTCGGGCCAGGGATCGTCCCAGTTCGCGAAACACTTGCTCCCCGCTCATAATCGATGCATTCCGGTCGTAACTGGGACTTTGGGCCATGGCCAGCGAACCGGCCATCTCGTGCAGGTGTCGAAATATCGCCGACGCGGGGAGCGGCTTGACCAACGGCGTCAGCAAGAGAAGCTCTTCCTCAGCCTTGACGACCTTGGACAGGGGGAGATAGCGGTTCTGGTCGCGAACGATCGTGATCGACTTGTTATACGCCGTCGTCGACAGGCGCGTGTGCAACGGTTGCAGGCGAGCGAGGTTGTCGATGCCCAACGGCGCAAAGGCCTTTTCCCACGAGGTGTAATGACCCTTCATGGCCAGGACCCTTTGCACCGACTCCTGCACTCTGAATCGCTCGATCATCCCGTTATCCAGGCCCGCTTTCAGCCCGTTCATGGCCTCTTCTTGCGCTGACAATGACCGACAGGTCAAGATGAGGTCGCACCCCGCGTTGAACGCCATCACCGTGCCTCCACTGATGCCAATGTTGCGGCTCAAGGCCTCCATTTCCAAGCATTCCGACACCACCACGCCGTCAAAGTGCATCTGGTGACGAAGCAAATCTCGGACGATTTGCTCCGACAGACAAGCATGCATCACGTTGACCTGCGAGGACGCCATGGCCACGCCACCGACCATCATCGAGTCGAGGCCTTGGGCGATCGCCGTGCGGAACGGCACCAGGGCGCTCTGGCTGAGGTTCTCGAGTGAGTCCGTGATGGTCGGCACGTCGTCAGGTACACCAAAAAATTCCAGATTGCCGTAGGAGGGGAAGTGCTTGCCACAGGTGGCCAGACCACCTTCTTGGTATCCTCTCATATACTCGACCCCGTACGACGAGACTTCCTGCGGGTCGTCACCAATCGAACGCACCCCGAGAGGCTGATTGCGTGCGTTGGTGAGCACATCGAGCACGGGACCGAGGATCCAATTGATGCCACACGAATGCAATTCTTGCGCCGTCGCGCGGGCGATATCCTTGGCCAGTTTCTTGGAGCAGGTGGCCGCGACCCCCATGGCACTGGGGAACTGGCGGATGTACATCTCATCGAACAGGCTGTTGACTCCGCCATTCTCCTGGTCAATCGCGATCAGAAGCGGCGCCGGGTGACCGGCGTTGCGAGCGATGGTCTGGAGGTCGAGCACAAGCTGCGTCGTCTGTTCCGCAGCTGGGGGGAGTCAGTCACAGCGCGCAAGAACAAGCAGAGGCAGGGCAGGACGGGCAGGACGGGCAGGACGGGCAGGAAGGGCAGGACAGGACAGGCAGGACAGGTCAGGTCAGGCAGGAGAGGCAGGACAGGCAGGATAGGCAGTAGAGGCAGGACAGGCAGGACAGGCAGGAGAGGCAGGACAGGCAGGACAGGACAGGACAAGAGCAGGAAACGAGTAACCAAACACGACCAGTAAAACATGAGTAGGAACAGGGTCAAAACACGAGAACAGGACCAACAGGACCAGGAACAGGAGTGTAGCACATTTCAGGTTCTTAGCCGTCAACAAAATAGAGCCCACAAAATACTTCTCGATCAGGACGCGGACCTGATCCGTCACCGTGGTGCCATCAAAGCCCATCATAAACAACTGGCCGAGTTGTCTGTCATGTATGCGAGCCCCGTCAGCGCACCACAAACAACAGAGGATTAGGTATTCCTGACCTCGATTCGTCACATAGCGACGGGGAATCCCCATTAGTCGCCATGGCCCGCTGGCCTTCCCCACATGCACGGTGATTGGTCGAGAGCAGCGCAACAGAAAATCAGAGGCCTAGACGGGCACGGAGGCAGCCAGCGAGGAGCCCGTGTGCATACGGTTGGCGTTGTGCATCGCGGGACGTTTCGGTGTTGCGTCAGCACAGTGCACTTAGAGGAACGATGGGCCGGCAAAAGGCGCTTGTGGCCGCGACCGTCTAAAGGGGGAGGTGGGAATGGAGTGGAAGACTTGCTCGCAACCGTTTCATTCAGGACGCCAGGGTTACACTTGGTGCACGTGACTTGGCTGTCCTGCGCCGCCACCAATCGGGTGCGCCGGCGGCACCATGTCGCCTCCCCTCCGCTCTGCCTTGTCCTTTGGCATCCCATTGATAAGGCGGATCAGTGCGATGACGATGATGATGACACCCTGCCCTCCCACGCTCAAAGCAGCGTTACGTCGCCGAAGAAGTGCCTGGCTGTGCCCGAGAGAATGGTGCCTTTCTCCGCATTCGCGACAGGCTCTGGCCAGATGTGGCCAGGCCCAAGAGGTAGTAGGCAGGTATGATGAAAGTTATTTTTTCAGTTCCGGCTTGGACGTCGAGTGCGCGCTGTTCTCCTCTTCTACAGTTCGAGCAAGAGTCTGACTGTCTTCCACACTTCCCACGCCTGACGGCTCTCATTGAGCGGTCATCCATTTCCCGTTCAGTATGAGGTTGATTGTTCGTGACGACGCCGATGGCGCTTCCAAGTACCTGGCACGGTACATCATCAGTACGTCTCCACGACGGTCAGTGGCAGGGCATTGCTGACCGCATTCAGAGCGGATCAACGACTTTGCGCCGACGGCGGAAAAGCCTTTTGTCCTCGGTCTTCCCACGGGAAGCAGCCCCGAAATCGTTTACAAGTACCTTGTCCAGGCGCACAAGGCGGGCGAAATCTCCTTTGCGAACGTCGTGACCTTCAACATGGATGAATACGTCGCGCTTCCCGAAGACCACCCGGAGTCATACCACAGCTTCATGTACAAGCATTTCTTTGGGCACATTGACGTCAATCCGGCCAACGTCAACATTCTCAACGGCAATGCGCCTGACCTCGCCGCCGAATGCGCTGCATACGAACAAAAGATCGCTCAAGCCGGGGGCATCGATCTGTTCCTGGGTGGCATTGGTCCGGACGGGCACATCGCCTTCAACGAGCCGGGATCGTCGCTGCGCTCGCGCACCCGGGTCAAGACACTGGCAGAAGACACAATCCGGGCGAATTCAAGATTCTTCGGCGGAGACCTGAACAAAGTGCCCAAGCAGGCTTTGACCGTGGGTGTCCAGACGGTCATGGACGCGAGGGAAGTCGTCTTGATCATCACCGGCGCCCACAAAGCCGTGGCATTGCAGAAGACCGTCGAGGGAGGCGTGAGCCAGATGTGGACGGCCAGTTGCTTGCAACTGCATGAGAACTCGATGATTGTCTGTGACGACGACGCGACCGGAGAGATGTTGGTCAAGACCGTCAAGGTAAGTGCCGGCCGGCCTCACGACGCGAAGCCTATTCCCAAACTGACCGCGAGGCAGTATTTCAAGAGCATCGAGCATATCTCAGAGGAGCAATCCACGGGCCCCGCGACAGCGCCACGGTCCCGAGTGGACAACTGGAGAGGGGCCCTGAAAGATCTTCGAATCGACACGGAGAAGAAACAGCAACAAGCACAGGATGACGGAGAACTGACGCCGGACAGCATGTCGTCTCGTCTCGTCGACTCGGCCATTGGAATGACCGACAAGCAGATGGAAGATTTCATGTTTGACCGAATGGGCTCGAGGGTCGATACTTTCGCCACATGATATGAGATGAGGCAGGAACGAATATATGCCATGCCACGCGCCTGGTCATAAATTCAGATCTGGCAGCCAAGATGTGACGTCTTCTGAGATGTAGAGTAATGATTGTGGTGTGTGTTGAGTACGATTAGCAACATGTTGGGTGAATAGGATTGTAGAATAATATGATGCCCTCACTTCTAGGCCCAGCCTAGACAGCAGTCACTGTGCCTTGATCTGCTCTGCTTGAGTTGTCAGATCGGAGCACGATCGCCCAACCTCCCACTCTTCCATCCATTCTCCCTCCATCTTCTCCCCCAGATCCCATTCCGCCCCGGACTCAGAATGCCATTCGGTTCCAAAGCATCCTTCAGCGTTTCATTAAACCGTCCTAGAGCGCCATCACCCCAACTGTACGTCCCCGCAACCCGGTCCATATACATTAGATGAGTTCTGTACTCTCCATACCCCTTATTCGCGCCCTCCGCAATCAACTCGCGCATCTCGTCCAATGTGGGTGTAGCGCCAAGGCCATGAATACTTGCGCTGGTCATGATCACAACGGAGAAGCAACGGGAGGGAGACGACTAACTGAGAATATAAGGCAAGGGACAGAGACCTGAAGCTTCAAGATTCTGTATGCACATTAAAAAGTATTTTCCCCAGGCTCTGCCCACACGGCAAGTTAAAAGCATCTAGACCCACACGCGCACCCCACATAGAGAGTGGAACAATCGTGGAGTTTGAGAGGCCTCGAAACTGTCAAATAATGGCGAGCATTTTGAGAGTATGATTGCCGTGGACTCCATGGCGGAAGATAGTGCCAGTTCCATTCAATGTTATATTGAGAACGTACCTGTTGTTTAGTGACTTCATCAGAGGAAGTCGACCAAACAGGATATTGCTATAGATTAGTAAAAGTTCTATGCATGGCAGCATGTCAGGAGGAAGGGGTGACCATTCCTACAGCACGGAGCGGTTGAATGTCTTGTCATGATGGGTTCGTCTTCTTGACATTGGTCTTCTTGACGTTCTTCTCCTTCCACAGACTTGGTCTCACTCTTTACGTCCCATATTGTCGCCGTGAGCTTTAGCCGGGCTAGCAGCGGCCGGCAGGGACAGATCCTCTCGTTCTGGGATGGAAGCGACCGTAGCGACGAAGCCAATCTTGAACCCTGGCCCTGGGTTTGACGGTGCACAAGAAAAGCACCGCTCTCAAAGGCTGAGCAAGGAGAGGGGTGGTGAGCATTCGCTCGACGACTCATGCGTCTCTGAGAGGTGGTGGTTCAGCGGTTGCGTGACCGTTGAGGTGAGCATTGACTTCCGGGGTTTAGCCACACTAATTTTTTTCCCCACACACCGCCAGCCCAGCAGCTTGAAGGGCCGCTGCTCTTTTTCATACCACCAGCGTTCACAAAGACGAAAGGCTAGCCATGAAGCGCAAAGCTGATGAACAGGCCGGCCTGCCGGCCAAAAAATCCAATGTCTCTCCCCAGGCGCCGGAATCATTGCGATCGGCCTTTCGTGACGACCTGTTTGACGGAACTACTCGCCAATCGTTCCGGGAGAGTTATAAATCCTCTACACCGTATCCTCACGCTGTTGTACCGTCATTGATCCAAGAGAGTCTCTTGCGCTCTGTCCGTAATGAAATCACGAACCACATTTCCTTCACCTTGAAAGAGACCGACATATACCGAATTCACCAATCTGGCGACCTGGCCAACCTTTCCAACCTCGATGTCGAGTCCCTCCAAAAGCTGCCCAGCCTGGTGCGCCTCCGAGACGCACTCTACAGCGCCGACTTTCGAGAATGGGTATCCGAGGTCACAGGAGCGGGCAAGGTGTCTGGGAAAAAGACGGACATGGCCGTCAATGTCTACACGCCCGGAAGTTACCTCTTATGCCATGACGATGTGATTGGAACCAGAAGGGTGAGTTATATATTGTATCTCACCGACCCAGATCATCCATGGCAGCCGGAATGGGGTGGCGGATTGAGACTGTATCCAACAGAAACGAAACAGAACAAGGCGGGAGAAGTGATCAAAGTTCCGTTGGCTGAGCCCAGCTTAAATATCCCTCCATCATTCGACCAATTGAGCTTCTTTGCCGTCAGGCCGGGCGAAAGTTACCACGACGTGGAAGAAGTATACCACGGCACAGACGACCAAGCGGACGGAGGCAGGATCCGCATGGCAATCAGTGGCTGGTTCCACATCCCTCAAGAGGGTGAAGATGGATTTGAGGAAGGCATTGAACAAAGTCAGGCACAGAAGTCGAGTTTGGCACAACTCAAAGACGCCGCCAACGAGTTTGACGAACCTCAATTGGTCTTTCGGCATTTTGATGAACCTCGGACAGTCATGGATAGTCACGCCGCGAAGCGAGAGCTCGATCCCGGTGATAGCGAGGACATTGACGACCACGTCCTGACCGAGCAGGACCTGACCTTCCTTCTGCATTATATCTCACCGAGCTTTCTCACCCCGGACATGATCGATCAGTTCTCCCAGTCTTTCGAAGAAATGTCCTTCTTGCAGCTGGATCAGTTCTTCCATGAAAAATTCGCCGCCGAGTTGAAGAAATACATCAGCACCGTGGAGGGTGAAAATATCCACCACTCGCACTCCAAGGCGCATCCATCTCACTGGAAAGTAGCCCGACCGCCTCAGAGACATCGCTATGCCTATCTTCAGGGCGCCGAAGCGCTTCACAAAGACAGGACTCCCATATCTCGACTTCTGACCGACCTGCTACACTCCCATGCCTTCAAAAAGTGGCTTGCCCTGGTCACAGGCCTGCACACGCCCAGTCTGATAAGGCAGAATGCCATTGCGAGGCGGTTCCGCCGGGGGAAGGACTACGCCCTTGCCAATCCTTTCCCAGACGAGCAGCCACAGTTGGAGTTTACCATCAGCATCACGCCGTCCACTGGCTGGGAGACGCCCTCTGAGGAGCAGCTCGACGAGGTGAAAGGAAATGGCCACCAAAAAGCTGCCGACGGCGAGGTTCAAGTTGATACCGGCGGTCAAATCGAGTTCGGAGGCGAGGAAGTCTACATGGCCGGGGACGATGACGATGACGAATCGGTGCAGTCCAAGAGCTTGCCAAATGTGGGCAAGAAGGCCGATCCGGCGATATACAAAGCTTCGGCTGACGACGAGGATGATGGAATTCTTTTCACAAACCCCGCCGCCTGGAATCAGTTCTCCGTTGTCCTCAGAGACAAGGGGACATTGAGGTTTGTGAAGTACGTCAGTCAGGCGGCGAACGGGGACCGATGGGATATCAAAGGAGAGGTCCAGTTGAGCGAAGATGCGTTTGAGGGAGAGGATGATCACGACCAAAATGAACAAGACAATGGTGTTGCGGAAGAACAGGGCGAAGACCACGGTGATCAGGGCCCACTACCACCACCAAGCTGAATGAAAACGAATAAATCAAAGGATGGACTCTGCCGTCTCCGCATGGCCGCCACCGATTTCCGGCTCCACACAGCAGGAAGCGCGTCTGCTTATCTCAGCAACTACTCCTCATCAGCTCTTCTTCTGACTCTCGCCCCATGCCGTCAAGTTCACCACCTCTGGCACCCCACCACTCCGACAAATGACCCACACGACTTCTTCATCGCCATCGTTGACTTCCTGATGCTCTACGGACGCGGGTATCAGTGCCCAGTCCCCGGGCCGGAGGTCCTGACGTATGGTGCCGCCTCGGAGACCAGAGAGCCGTATCCAGATACGGCATAGGCGATAGTATCTTGGTGTCCGTGGTGGTCTACTGCCGAGT
>Ga0255336_102178_pt1 | contig 10653 bp, 11 predicted proteins | sample MeOH1_35cm_T3_17_FD_189102 | JGI IMG/M metagenome (GOLD analysis project Ga0255336, IMG submission 189102) | Sandy soil microbial communities from University of British Columbia, Vancouver, Canada - MeOH1_35cm_T3_179 | ecosystem: Engineered > Artificial ecosystem > Sand microcosm > Unclassified ...
TCGATCAATGGGGTCGCGACAACGTGCGGGACGTCGCGAAGCTTCTGTCACCGCTGGTCGGGCTCGACCAGCCGACGCTTGAACACGCATTGAAACGCACAGGCTACGGCGTGCACCCGATCACGGCGGAGACCCTCGCGTACCAGCAACAAATCGCCGATACCTTCACAGACCTGAAGCTGATCCCGAAGAAGCTGGCGGTGACCGATGCGCGCTGGAACATCGCTTAACGCAAGCGCTGCGCTCCTGCGTCGCTAGAGACGCGTAAGCAGAATTGGCGAGAACCTTAGCTCAAATAAATCGTTCATGCGCAAAGTCGGCCTCGCTAAGATGAATCAACTCACGTGGGTCATGGGCATGCGGGGTATTTCTTCGCCTCGGCCCGCCTGATTCCCCAATCGACACTTGAACTTAAATAAGCAAGGCAGGAGCCCTCGATGAATGTTTTCTGGTTCATTCCGACCCACGGCGACAGCCGTTATCTCGGCACGACGCAAGGCGCGCGCGCCGCTGATTACGACTACTTCCGCCAGATCGCCGTCGCGGCCGATACGCTCGGCTACGAAGGCGTCTTGCTGCCCACGGGCCGGTCCTGTGAAGACGCGTGGGTGGTTGCATCGAGCCTGATTCCCGCGACGAAGCGGCTCAAGTTCCTCGTCGCGATTCGCCCCGGCCTGACCTCACCGGCGTTGTCCGCACGCATGGCGTCGACGTTCGACCGCCTCTCCGGCGGCCGTCTGCTGATCAACGTAGTGACGGGCGGCGACCCGGTCGAGCTGGCGGGCGACGGAGTGTTCAACGACCACGACACCCGCTACGAAGTCACCGATGAATTCCTGCGCATCTGGCGCGGTCTGCTCGAGTCGTCGCATGAAGGCGGTTCGATCGATTTCGACGGCAAGCACTTGAGTTCCAAGGGGGGCAAGGTGCTTTATCCGCCGGTACAAAAGGCGCATCCGCCGCTGTGGTTCGGCGGCTCGTCACCCGCGGCGCACGAGATCGCGGCTGATCATATCGATACCTATCTGACCTGGGGCGAACCGCCTGCCGAAGTCGAAAAGAAGCTGGCCGACATCCGTCGCCGCGCAGCCGACAAAGGCCGCAAGATCAAGTTCGGCATTCGCCTGCACGTGATCGTGCGCGAGACGGAGCAGGAAGCGTGGGCCGACGCCGACAGACTCATCAGCAAGCTCGACGACGAAACCATCCAGCGCGCGCAGGCATCGTTTGCAAAGATGGATTCAGAAGGCCAGCGGCGCATGGCGGCGTTGCATGGCGGCCAGCGCGACAAGCTCGAGGTCTATCCGCATCTGTGGGCCGGCGTCGGCCTCGTGCGCGGCGGTGCAGGCACGGCGCTGGTGGGCAATCCGGAACAGGTCGCGGGCTTGATGAAGGAGTATGCGGCGCTAGGGATCGACACCTTCATCCTGTCCGGCTATCCGCATCTTGAAGAGTCGTACCGGTTCGCCGAGCTCGTGTTCCCGCTGCTGCCGCGCGAACAGAAAGAGCGGGCATCCGGCCCGCTGTCAGGACCGTTCGGTGAAATTGTCGGCACGTCGTATTTGCCGCGTGCTTCGCAAAGTTGAACCGGAGGTTCGATGAACGCAGTTCCGTTTTTTCGCCGCGCGGGTGTACAGGCCGTGCCGTGGCTTGTGCCCATCTTGATCCTGATCGCATGGGAACTGGCGGCGCGCACGGGCGGTTTGTCGTCGCGTGTGCTGCCCGAGCCGCTGGCCGTCGTGAAAGCCGCGTGGGAATTGATCCAGTCGGGCGACATGTGGGCGAACGTGAAGGTTAGCGCATGGCGTGCGTTGACGGGTTTTGCAATCGGCGGTGGGATCGGTTTCGTGCTCGGGCTTGGAACAGGACTGTTCAAGCCGGCTGAGATCGCCCTCGACTCTACCGTGCAGATGATCCGCAATATCCCCGCGCTCGCCATGATTCCGCTGGTGATCCTGTGGTTCGGCATCGGCGAGGAAGCGAAGCTTTTCCTGGTCGCGCTTGGCGTATTTTTTCCGGTCTATACGAACACGTATCACGGCATTCGTTCCGTCGATGCAGACCTGATCGAGATGGCTCGCAGCTACGGACTCTCGGGCTTCGCGCTGTATCGCGATGTGATTTTACCGGGGGCATTGCCGTCCATTCTCGTGGGTGTGCGTTTCGCGTTCGGGTTGATGTGGGTGATGTTGATCGTGGCGGAAACCATCTCGGCGCAATCGGGTATCGGCTATATGACGATGAACGCGCGCGAGTTCCTGCAGACCGACGTGGTTGTAGTCGGCATCCTGCTTTATGCGCTGCTCGGCAAGCTCGCGGACATGCTCGCGAAATCGATCGAACGGGCAACGCTGCGTTGGCATCCTGCATATCAGAAGGGAGCAAAACCGTGACCGTGAGTTATAGATCGTATGCATCGGGCAACGTCGTGCTGGACGGCGACGAGCCGGAAATCGTCACGCGCGAACGCGCACCGGCAGCGCCTGCGCCGCGCGCGCGTCCAACGGACATGGCCGTCGCGCTGCAAGGCGTCGACAAACATTTCGGCGAACGCAAGGTGCTGTCGAACTTCGATTTCACCATTGAGCGCGGTAGTTTTGTATCCATAGTCGGACGCAGCGGCTGCGGCAAGTCCACGTTACTGCGCCTGATCGCGGGCCTGGAAAAAGCGACCGGCGGTGTCGTGCAGCGCAACGCGGCGGCGGGAGCCAGCGCCCTGGAGACTCGCATCATGTTCCAGGACGCACGCCTGCTGCCGTGGAAAAGCGTGCTGCAAAACGTCATGCTCGGCTTGCCGCGTTCGTCGCGTGACGACGCCCGCGCGACGCTGGCTGAAGTGGGTTTGAGCGCGCGGGAAGACGACTGGCCTGCGCAATTGTCCGGCGGTCAGCGGCAACGCGTGGCACTTGCACGTGCGCTCGTGCATCGGCCGGATCTGCTGCTGCTGGATGAGCCGCTAGGCGCGCTTGACGCATTGACGCGGATTGAAATGCACGCGCTGATCGAACGGTTGTGGCGCGAGCATCGCTTCACTGCGTTGCTGGTAACGCATGACGTGCAAGAAGCGGTGGCGCTAGGCGAGCGGATCGTGTTGATCGAAGAAGGGAAGATTTCCTTCGATGCCGCCATCGCGCTACAACGCCCGCGTTTGCGTACGGCTGAAGGTTTCGCGGCGCTGGAGGAACAGGTGTTGTCGCGCGTGCTGAGGCATGGAGCGCAGCCGAGCTAGGTGTCGTTGTATCAATTCACTCATTGCCGCTGTCGACTGGCCCCGGCACTATTCAATCAATACGGAGCATCATCATGGGCATCACGGCAATCAATGTGCGTAATCAGTTCAAAGGCCATATCAAGGAGATTATTCGCGGCTCGGTGGTCTCGGAAGTCGACGTGGAAACACCTTATGGCATTGTCACTTCGGTGATCACCACACGTTCGATCGATGAGCTCGAACTGAAGGTCGGTAGCGAAGTCATTGCGTTCGTGAAGTCGACCGAAGTCTCTATTGCGAGGCTTTGATACTGCGCTGAAGGGGCAGAAGCGCGCTTAGGCCGCGACGGCCCCAAGGCCTTCCAGCAATTCACCGCGCATGCTGGCAAGCAAAACATCGCGGCGATCGCGTGGCCGCTCGACGCTCACCTTGATCTCACGCGCGATCCGGCCCGCGCCGCTTTTACCCGACGGTGTCATCAGCAGCACGCGGTCGGAGAGATACAGTGCTTCGTCCAGGTCGTGCGTGACCAGGAGCGCCGCCGTGCCGTGTGCCCGCACGAGCGATAACAGCAGATCCTGCAAGCGCATGCGCGTCATTGCATCGACGGCGCTGAAGGGCTCGTCGAGCAACAGCAGATCAGGCTTCGAGAACAGCCCTCGTGCGATCGCCACCCGTTGCGCCATGCCACCGGACAACTGCTTGGGAAGATACTCGCGTGCCTCGGCGAGACCCACTTCCGCCAGCAGTTCGCGTACACGCGGATCATGTCCACGACGAGGTCCGGCCGGAAAAGCGACGTTGTCCGCAACGCTCAGCCAGGGCAATAAACGAGGTTCCTGAAAGATCACACCGATCCTGCTCGATGGACCTTGTTGCGGCATACCTTCGAGCAGAGTTTCGCCGTTGAAGTCACGGTCGAGACCCGTGAGAATGCGCAAGAGCGTGCTCTTGCCGCAACCGCTCGGGCCCACGAGACTGACTATCTCACCACTCTGGATCGAGAGCGTCAGGCGTTCGAGCACCGTGCGTGTGTCGTAGTGTTTGCCGGAGACACGCAGGTCGAGAAGGGGAGTGTTCATCGGTTGCTTCCGGTGCTGGTGTCGCGCCATGAAAGCACGCGGGTTTCGATTGCCTTAAGCACGCTGTCGCTGAGTTTTCCGAGCAACGCGAGCAACAGGATCGCGCCGAACACAAGGTCCGGACGCCCCGTTTCGCGGCCATCGCTCAATAGATAACCGAGACCGCGTGTGGCCGCAATCAGTTCGGCGGCGACCATGAACATCCAGGCAAGGCTTAAGCCTGTCCGCAGTCCCGTGAAGATTTGCGGCAGGGAGGCGGGAAGAAGAATGCGTACAAAGAGCGCCCGTTGACTCAGGCGATTGACCTCGCCCAGTTCGATCAGCTTACGGTCCACGCCGCGAATGCCGGCGACCACGCTAAGGTGCACCGGAAAGAATGCGCCGATAGCAATCAGCGTGATCTTCGGCGCTTCATCTATACCCATCCACAGCAGCAGAACGGGCACCCATGCCAGCGATGGAATTGCCCTGAGCGCCTGAAAACTCGGGTCGAGAAGCGCGTCCAGCCGGCGGCTCAAGCCCATCGCTGCGCCGAAAAGAATGGCGATGGCCGTGCCAATCGCGAAGCCTGCAAACACGCGCAAGCTACTGGCCCCGATATGCCGCCCCAGACGGTTGCCACCCAGTTGCCAAAGCGTTTCAGCGATGGTGCTCGGCGCGGGAACCAGATGCTCCGGTACCACGTGCGTTCTCACCAGCGCTTCCATGAGACCGAGGAACGCAAAGGGGAGCAGGAGCCCGGCAATACGCCATCGCTGCAGCGGTGACACAGGCGTTTTCTGCCCGGACGATAACGTTCCAGGCAGCGTGAGCGAATCATCGGAGGCCATCATTTAGCCGATGCGATGACCGGCTGCGCGAACTTGACATCGATTAGCGCATCGATCACCTGATTGAGATCGGTGCCTGGTTTAACAAGCTGTTCCTGAGCGAGGATGGGCGCGGCGGCCTTCAATGCTTCGATCTGCTCCGCACCCGGCTGCGGATGGCTGAAGTCATTGCGGCTCAATTGCAGCTTGGCCACCGGCAGCGACAACTTCGACTCCTCCGCGATAATTTTCGCGGTCTCGTCGGGATGCGCGGCGATCCACACACGGGCCTGCTCGTACACCTTCAGCACGTGCTCGAGCGTCTCGGGATGTTCCTTGATGAAGTCCTCGCGCGCATTCAGAAACCCGTAGGTGTTGAAGGCAACGTTACGATAAAGCAGCCGCGCGCCATCATCGATTTGTGCCGCTGCCATGTGCGGATCGAGACCGGCCCATGCATCGACTTGCCCGTTAGCGAGCGCGGTGCGTCCATCGGGATGTTGCAGGTTGACCAGTTCGACGTCGTCGCGCGTCAGGCCGACGGTATGCAGCGCACGCAGCGTAAACAGATAGGGGTCCGTGCCTTTGGTTGCGGCGATCTTCTTGCCTTTGAGATCCGCTAACGTCTTGAGCGATGAATCTTTGCGCACGACCAGTGCGGTCCATTCGGCGCGCGAGTAAATATAAACTGCGCGAATGGGATTGCCGTTTGCGCGGCCGAGGAGGGCGGCAAGGCCTGCTGTCGAGCCAATATCGATCGCGCCGCTATTCAGGTATTCGAGCGCCCGGTTGCTGCCGAGACTCAGCACCCACTTGACCTGCGTGTGATCCGGCGCGAGTTCCTTTTCCAGCCAGCCCTGACGTTTGATGACCAGGCTTTCGGGTGAGTAATACGCGTAATCGAGCTTCACTTCGGCGGGTGGTGCGGCGTGCGCGGCGGCCGGCACCCACGCTGCTACCGTCGTGGTCAGTGAAATAATAAAACGAGAAAGTACGGTGCCCCGGGGAAATTTCATCGATCGGTCCTATTGGTCTTTCAAGCAATTTTTTAGTGACCGGTCAATGTAATGAAAGCCGCCGCCGGGGCGAACCAATAAAAGCTCACAACCTAAGCACGGCAGACGCTATGGCGTGCTTAAGCAAATACGGTTCGCCTCGCGGCGCGGCAACCCCCGGTCAGAACGCCGGAATGATCGAGCCTTTGAACTGGGTATCGATGAAATTCTTCACGTCCGGCGACTCATACGCTGCCACCAGTTTCTTGACCCAGGGTTTGTTGCGATCCTGCGCGCGAACGGCGATCAGGTTGGCGTAAGGACCTTTCAGGTCTTCGATAGCAATCGCGTCTTTCGTAGGCGACAGACCGGCTTTCACCGCGTAGTCCGTATTGATCGATGCGGCGGCAAGGTCGTCCAGCGAACGCGGCAACTGAGCCGAGTCGAGTTCGACCAGCTTGATGCCCTTCGGGTTCTCGATCACGTCGAGCGGTGTTGCGTTCACGCCGTCTTTACCCACGCCTGCCTTCAACTTGATGATGCCGTTTTTCTGCAGCAGCAACAGCGCGCGATTCCCGTTCGACGGGTCGTTCTGAATGCCGACCTTCGCCCCTTGCGGCAGGTCTTTCAGCGACTTGATCTTCGTTGAATAAAAGCCCATGGGCGCGACGTAGGTCAGGCCCACGTTCACGATCTTGTAGCCACGCTGCTTGATCTGGCTATCGAGAAACGGCTGGTGCTGGAAGCCGTTCGCGTCGAGATCGCCGGCATCGAGTGCGGCGTTGGGCTGGATGTAATCGTTGAATTCGATCACCTTGATCTTGAGGCCCTCACGCGCCGCGACCTTGGATACTTCGGTCCAGATCTGCGCGTCGGGACCGCTCATGGTGCCGATTCGCAGCGGGGCGTCTTCCGCGTGTGCGACGCCGACTACAGCGCTGAGTGCGGCGAAGGCGAGACTTGCAATAACGGTTCTACGATGCATGTTGAAACTCTTTCTGGTTGGCAGGCGCGCATCGTCTCATGCCTTGCTCGCTAGCCTAACGAATCTGTTCTCATGTGTTTATGCAAATTCGAAAGCTTAGTTAATGTCCGGTGCATGCAGCGGACATTAACTCGTCGTTCCAGCTTCAGTCCTTCCAGAAAACCAGCGCCCGCAATTCGATGCTTCTGCGCGCTGCGGCGCCTTCGGGCGTAGTCGGATCTTCAAAGGCGGTGTGCGCGGTGAGACGGGCTGTGCCGTCGTCGCGTGAATCGTAGATCTTCAGCAGCAAGGCTTCGTCGGGCCGTAGCTTAGGGAAGTAATACCAGCGATGCGCAGGGTTATACGTGAACGAAAAAGTCTCGCCGACCTTGTCCCTGTACACAAGATCGCTGGGCACCAGATCGCTGGCCGCGATCGAGCGTGCGTCGCAGAGCGCCAGCGGTAGTTGCTCCACCACGTCGAGCGGTCGCCATAGATTGATGATCGCAAAGCGGTGCTTGAGGCGTTGCGCGGCTTCGCCGGCAGGCAGATGGTCACGCACGCGACGTGGCCCCGAGACGAACGTCTGGTCGTTATGCACGCGTCGTACGGGCTCGCGCAAAGATGTGGTTGCACGCGAGCCGTTCAAGCTGTCGCGCAGGGTGTGATCGAAGACGACGACCTTCTCCGCGCCGGTCGCCTTGAGCAGGACCTGCTCGGATTCGCTGTAGTAGATCGAGCGGATGGCGGCGTCGTCCGTGAAGTCCGTCAGCGCGCTTGTGTGCGCGATGCGTTCGAAGCCGCTTTTATCGAGCGATAACTCTCCAGCGGCAGCGAGCGGGCGAGCATCCCGGATTGTCACGCGTCGAGGTTCGAGCGCGCCGGAGGTCCAGGGCACTCCCGGCGGTGGTTCGAATGTGTAGCTCACCGGCCGGCCTTCGCCAGTGCGTAGATAGTTGAGTTCAGCGTCGACCGCGTGCAGCGTTCCTACACGCGGACGTTCTTCGAATACGGTGCTCATAGTCGTTCCTCGGCCTGGGAGTCAGGACTTTCAACGCTATACCCGCTTGCCTCGAAGCTGAACGAATAAAATTCCATAAGGTTATTCGCTTGAGAAAGCTCCTTGAGCAGTGCGGTTCCAAGGCGACGATACCCCTACTTGCTGGCGAAGTATTCGGGAAGGCGGAAGCCGTCGTAGAAGCGATTGTTCAGGATGGCCTGCTGAAAAGCCGGTGACTTGTACGCATCGACGATGTCCTGCGTGCTGCGCGCCGTCTTGTTCGCAGCCCTGACCACAACCTGGTTGATATACGGCGGTGTCATCTGTTCGAGAGCGAGCGAGTCGCTAAGTTTGTAGCCGCTGAAGATTGCGAAGTTGCCCTGGATGGCGGCGAAATCGACGTCATCCAGGGCGCGCGGCGCTTGTGCCGATTCAAGCGGAACGATCTTGATGCCGGCCGGATTCGCAATTACATCACGCTCGGTGACATCGACCGGATTGCTGTTCGGACGAAGCTTGATCCAGCCGATCCGCTGCAGGATCTTGAGTGCGCGTTCCAGGTTGACCGGATCGTTCGGCACGGCTACCTTCGCTCCAGCCTTCACTTCTGTCAGCGCGTGACGCTTCTTCGAATAAAGGCCCATGGGCGGTGTGGGTACTTGCACGACGCCCACCAGATCCGTTCCATTGCGGTCGTTGTACGACTTCAGATAGACCTCATGCTGCATGACATCGGCGGCAATTTCCCCACGATATACGGCCTGATTTGCTTCAAGCCCCGTGCTGAACTGCACGTACTTGATCGCATAACCCTTCTGACGTAATTGAGGTTCGACACCGGCCTTGAATTCATCGGCGTAAGGGCCGGGCACGAAGCCGATGCGTAGTTCGTTTGCATCGGCAGCGTGGGCGCTGAATGGAGCGAGCGCAACGCAAAGCGCGAATGCAAACAGGGAGGGGAGCTTCGGCATGAGGGGGATAGTTAAAAGGAAATTAGGGACGGCAAGGCGTGTTTGCCGGTGAAGCAGCAGCGAATCGCGCGCGACGTTTGTACACATCAACGCGCGGTTCGCCGGTCAGAACGTTTCCTTGAACGGACGCAGATCGAGTTCCTGCGTCCATGCGCTTCTATGCTGATGATGCAGTTGCCAGTAACTCTCCGCTATCGCGCTTGCCTGCAGCAAACCATCGTCGCCGGCCTTCTGCACATGTTGCGGCGCGGATTGGCGAAGACGCTCGCCGTCGATACCCCCATCGATCACGAGATGCGCTACATGAATGCCTTCGGACCCGAACTCGCGAGCGAGGGTCTGGCTCAGCGAGCGCAACGCCGCTTTCGAGGCCGCGAACGCAGCGAAGGGCGGCTTGCCGCGCAACGCGGCTGTCGCTCCCGTGAACAGCAGCGTGCCGCGCCCCGTTGAGCCCGCGGCACTGAGGCCATTGTTCAAGATACGGCGCAGTGCTGCCTGCGCGAACAGGAAACCGCCGAGCACGCCGGTGCGCCACGCTTGCTCGAACTGGGCGGCAGTGAGTTCGAGCGTCGGCGCGCGGCTTGCATTGCCTGCGTTGAACACGGCGGCCGTTAAAGGACCGAGTTCGCGCACGCGGTCGGCAAGCTCGGCCACGCTCGCTTCGTTTGAGATATCGCCGGGCAATGCGTGGGCTACGCCGCCGGCGGCGCGAATCTCCGCGGCGATGGTTTCCACACGCTCCGCCGTGCGTCCTGTGAGGGCGACGGTAAAGCCGCCCTGCGCGAAGCGCCGCGCGACTGCTGCACCGAGTCCCGCGCTGGCGCCCACGCCGGCGATCCACGCGACCGGTGCTTGTTCATGCGGGAGAGGGGTAGGTGACTGGATGGTTGAGTTCATGGCGACGAAGTTAGACCGGCTCCTCGTTAATGGAAAGAAAGAAAATGCGATAACGTTATTCGAAGCTGCGAGATTGATTCTAGTCTTCGGCCATCTTTTGCGTTCGGTGTGCTTTGCATATGCGCATCGATTGGTTGAGGGCATTACCGGGCGGCCGTAATGTAGTTGACCTCAATCCAAGCCACCGATCCCCGTCAGGAGACACGTCATGAATGCAGCTGTAGCAAGCACTATCGAGTCGGTCCAGGTCACGCCGCTGTCGGCGTTTATCGGCGCGGAAATCAGCGGCGTCGATCTATCGCAACCACTCGAGTCCCATCAGGTCGCGCAGATCCGTGCGGCTTTGTTGAAGTGGCGTGTGATTTTCTTCCGCGAGCAGTTCCTGACGCATGCCCAGCACGTGGCATTCTCAGCGCAGTTCGGCCAGCTTACGCTGGGGCATCCGGTGTTCGGGCATGTTGAAGGGCATCCCGAGATCTACTCCATCTCCAAGTATCGCAAGGCGACGCGCTTCGAAGGTCAGGCGCTGTTGCGTCCGTGGACCGGCTGGCACACCGACGTGACAGCTGCCGTTAATCCGCCGTTTGCGTCGATCCTGCGCGGCGTGACTATCCCGCCTTATGGCGGCGATACGCAATGGACAAGCCTTGTCGCTGCGTATGAAAAACTCTCGGCGCCGTTGCGCGATTTCGTCGATGGCCTGCGCGGTGTGCATCGATTCACG
>Ga0255336_102179_pt1 | contig 10652 bp, 10 predicted proteins | sample MeOH1_35cm_T3_17_FD_189102 | JGI IMG/M metagenome (GOLD analysis project Ga0255336, IMG submission 189102) | Sandy soil microbial communities from University of British Columbia, Vancouver, Canada - MeOH1_35cm_T3_179 | ecosystem: Engineered > Artificial ecosystem > Sand microcosm > Unclassified ...
TCGAAGCGCTGATAGCCGTAGCGGATAGCAAGATCGCCCAGGCCCCCGGCGCCGACCGCGCCGGCCATGGCAGAGGCGCCGATCAGCAGCACCAGCGTGACGGTGAAGCCTGCCAGCAGGCTTGGCAACGCTTCCGGCACGACCATCGCGGTCGATGGTGCCTGGACAACGCAATAGAGGCGATACCCGCTCGGACTATTAGGGTGTCTCAGATGCGCTGACCGCTGGCAAGATCGAAGACGTGGAGATGCTTGGGGTCGAGCCGCAGGTGCGCCGTATCGCCCGGGCGCAAGGCGCAGCGGCCGGCGATGGCGGCGATGATCGCCGTATCATGAAAGCGGCCATAGAGATGGCTTTCCGCGCCGGTCGGTTCGACCAAGCTGATGGTGACCGGCAGGGTATCTCCGCGACCATTGCCGTCCTCGGCGATGGAGAGATGTTCCGGGCGCACACCCAGAACGATGCGGGTCTCCGCCGCTGCCGGAACCTGGCGGCCGAGATCGATCTCGAGCCCATTGACCGCCGCCACCGAACGGTCGCCGCGCTGCTTCAGTACCGCCTCGATGAGGTTCATGGCAGGCGAGCCGATGAAAGTAGCGACGAAAAGGTTGCAGGGATTGTCATAGACCTCCAATGGCGCTCCGACCTGCTCGATGCGGCCGCCATTCATCACGACGATCCGGTCGGACATGGTCATCGCCTCCATCTGATCATGGGTGACATAGATCGAGGTGGTGCCGAGCCGGCGTTGCAGCGAGCGGATTTCCACCCGCATCTGCACGCGCAACTTGGTGTCGAGATTGGAGAGCGGCTCGTCGAACAGGAAGACCGACGGCTGGCGGACGATGGCGCGGCCCATGGCAACGCGCTGGCGCTGGCCACCGGAAAGTGCACGGGGCAGGCGGTCGAGATAGGCATTAAGGCCGAGCATGGCGGCGGCCTGTTCCACCGCCTTGCGGATCTCCGCCTTGGGCAGGTCTCGCAGTCGCAGGCTGAAACCCATATTCTCCGCGACCGTCATATGCGGATAGAGGGCATAGTTCTGGAACACCATGGCGACATCGCGGTCCTTGGGGGCGACATCGTCCATCACCTTGCCGCCGAGGCGGATGGTGCCGGAACTGAGGCTCTCGAGACCGGCAATGATCCGCAGCAGGGTCGACTTGCCGCAACCAGATCCGCCGACCAGGGAGACGAATTCGCCATCCTTGATCTGCAGGTCGATGCCTTTCAGCACCTGCACCGCGCCGAAATTCTTGCGCAGATCGACAACTTCTACATCGGCCATAAGGCACTCCGGATCGCTGTACCGGGCGGCAACCGGATGAGGGCCGCCGCCCGCTTTCGTTCAAACTGGCAACAAGAGGTCAGGACAGGACCACGACCTTATTCAGATGGCGCGGCGCCACGGTATCCATGCCGCGTTCTTCCGCCACACGCTCGCCGAGGATCTGCAGGGCCGGCAGGACGACGAGGGCGCGTTGCGGACCATCCAGTGTCACCGGGAGGGACAGATCGCCGGGTCCACCGAAGCCGACCAGATAGCTGCCCTTGTCCCGAATTTCCTGTGCGACCTTGGCCTCCTCGGCGGCGGTATCCGCGCTGTAAAGCAACACGGTGAAGGTCTTCGCATCGACCAGGCTGATCGGGCCGTGGCGGTATTCCATCGGATGGAAGGCCTGCGAATAGCTGAGGCTCATTTCCTGCAGCTTCAAGGCGCCTTCCGAGGCCATGCCATAGAGCGCGCCGGCACCGAGATAGACGAAATGGCTGCGGCCCTTGATGATGGCGGGCAGGGCGGCTGACATGCGATCGAGATTGTCCTTCGCGGCCCGCACGACCGCCGGGCTGACCTCGGCGCCGGCGAGGCGCAGGCCGACCAGCAGCATCAGGCTGGCAGAGACAGTCATGACGATGCCTTCCGACTTGTGGGTCTCGGCATAGATCACGGTTTCCGCCGCACGGGCGAGCGAGCTTTCCTTTTCACAGACGATGGCGACGGTCTTCAGTCCGGCCTGACGGCTGACTTCGACTGCCTGCACCGTCTCGGTCGATTCCCCGCTGCGCGAGAGCGCAATGACGCACAGGTCGCGTTGATCGGCCAGATAGGCATCACGCCGCCGTGCCCATTCGCCGCCCGGCACGGCGACCGCCGTCCTGCCGTTGAGATTGAAGGCGGCAGCGACGATCTGCGCCAGATAGAACGACGTGCCGCAGCCGACGATGACATGGGTGGTGGCGCTGAGCGGCGGCAAGGGCAGGGCCAGCGCCTTTTCCCAGAAACCGAATTGTTCGACAATCACCCGTTCGGTCACATTCATTGTCTCTATCCTTTTATGTCAAATTGGAAAGCGGTTCATTTCCCGGCGCCGGCCATCAGGCCGCGCACGAGATAGCGGTTGAGGAAGGCCACCAGGATCACCGGCGGCACGATGGCGATCACGCCTGCCGCATTCATCAGCCCGTAATCCACGTAATTGCGGGTGACGAATTCGGGGATCAGCACGGTGAGGGGCTTCGTCGCAAGACTGGGCGAGAAGACCAGCGGCACCATGAATTGGCCCCAGGCACTGAGGAAGGTCAGGATGGCGCTGGCGATCAGGCCCGGTGCCGCCAGGGGCAGGACGATGCGGATCAAGGTATAGGTGCGGCCGGCGCCGTCGAGCCAGGCGGCTTCCTCCAGCGAGATCGGCAACGAGCGATAGACGCTGCGCATCAGCCACAAGGCAAGCGGCAGGAAGGCCGAGACATAGATCAGCGTGATGCCGAGATAGGTGTCGATGAGGTTGACGGCGATCATCAGCCGGTAAAGCGGGATCATCACCGTATAGGCGGGGACCGCCATGGTGGCGACCACCAGCATGAAGATGAGGTCGCGGCCGGGGAACCGCAGGCGCACGAAGGCATAGGCACCGAAGGCGGCCATCAGTACGGTAACGATGGTGGCAGCCGCCGAGGTGATGATGCTGTTGATGAGGGCGGCGGAGAATTGCGGCCAGACCGACTGGACCTCGTTGCCCTGTGACTGGCTGCTGGCACCGAACAGCTTGCCGTAGTGCTCCAGCGTCACATGTTCCGGCCATAGATGTGGCGTGCCGGTCATCATCTCATTGGGGGCCGTCAGGCTGGTCACCAGTGACCAGTAGATCGGCCCCAGCGACCAGACCAGCAGCAGGACCACCGCCGCGGTCAGGCCGAGCCTGGCGAATATCCAGTTCAGACGAATGCGGGTCATCAATCGTAGCTCGTTTCGCGATAGACGCGCATGACATAGAGGGCGGAGATGATCAGCGACACGATCATGGTGAGAACGGAGAGTGCCATGCCTTGCGAGAAATGCAGGTTCTGGAAGGCCGACATATAGACCTGGATGATCACGGTGCGGGTGTCCAGGCTGGATCCCGCCAGCACCCAGGCCTCGTCGAAAAGATTGAGGGCAAAGACCGTCGACTGGCTAAGCGCGATGGCCAGGCCACCGGCGATCAGCGGCAGGGTGATCATGCGGAAGCACTTGATCGGCCCGGCGCCATCGAGCTTGGCGGCTTCATAGAGATCCTGGGGAATGCTTTGCAAGGCCGCCAGCAGGATGATGGCGGTCAGCGGCATCATACGCCAGACATGCACCACGGCGACCAGGAGCAAGGCGGTACTGCGGCTATTGAACCAGACGATATTTTCGTTGATCAGCCCCATCGCGCGCAGCACGCCATTGAGCAGGCCGTAGCTGGGGTTATAGGTCCACAACCAGACGATGGCATTGACCACCGGTGGCAGGCACCAGGGCAGCACCAGGGCCGCCAGCAGCCAGCGCCGGCCATATTTGATGCGGCTCAGCAGCAAGGCGGCGCCGAGCCCGCCCACAGTTTCCAGGATGACGGCGAGAACGACATAGATGGCGGTGTTGTACCAGCCCTGGCGGATCGCCGGATCGGTCAGGAAGCCGGTATAGTTCTGCAGGCCCACGAAAGGCGTGCCGGGACGCATCGGGTCGATGCGGAAGAGGCTGTCCCACAGGGTCGAGGCCAGGGGAACGAAGACCAGGCCGCCCATGATGACGATGATCGGAATGGCAAAGCCAAGACCCAGCCAGGCGTCATGCCTGGTGCCGGGAGGTGGCTTCATCTGCTCAAAGTGAATCATGGATTGACCTGGTCTCGGTACTTGTTTCGTCGCGCGGGTTGGCGGCGCGCTATTGCTGCGCCGCCTTGGCGCCATCAGCGATCTGCTGCACCGCCTGATCGACGGTGAGCTGCCCCTTCGCCGCCTGGTTGAGGGCAGTGGCGACTGCACTGGAGAATTGCGGATACCAGCCGGGCGTCCCTTGGGCGAAGAGCGGCTCCACCACGGCGGCCTGCTGCAACAGCTTGTCGCCTTCATAGAGCTTGCCATCGGCATTCAGCTTTTCGAGGACGCTGGTGCGGGTCGGCAGGTTGCCGAGCGCGAGATAGCTCTCGATCTGGTTCTCCGGCTGCAGCATCCATTTGGCGAAAGCGAGGGCTGCATCCGCGTTCTTGGCCGAGACCGGAATGCCGACAGCGCCCGGCAGGCCGAAGGTTCGCGACTTGCCGGTGGTGGAGGGCATCAGCGCGGCGGCGACATCCTTCGCCACCTTCGACTTACTGGCATCACTGTAGACGGCGATATTGCCAGCCCAGCCGGCGATATCGAAGGTGATCTTGCCGGCCTTGAACAGCTCCTGGATATCGACATCCTTGAGACCGGTCGAAGCCGGATCGATCAGCCCTTCCTTCAATGCCTGCATCTGGAAGGCCATGGCCTTGTAGCCGGCGGAATCAGGCGAAACGAAAAGCGGTTCGAACTTGTCGTCAAAGAGATCGCCGCCGAAGGCCTTGGTCAGCAGATACCAGGCTGTGGAACTGCCCTCGGTCGCCGAGAAGGGCAGGCCGATCGGATAGTCGATGACCTTCGCCGCCTTGATCTTGCGCGCGGCATCGAGCAGTTCCTGCGGCGTCTTCGGCGCTTCCTTGATGCCGGCCTGCTGCAGATGAGCCCGGTTATAGATCAGGATGCGGAAATCGTTGTTATAGGGCAGAGCCATCAGCTTGCCGTCGAAGGTGAAGATCTTCGCCGTCGGCAGATCGGCGATCAAGGCTGCATCGATCTTGCCATCCAAAGGTTCGTACCATTGCGCGGTACCGAACTGACCGACCCAAGACCAGTCGACCTCGGTCGCATCGGCCGGCGCGGTCTTGGCCACCATCGAGGTGACGATCTTGGCATGGATGTCGTCCCAGCCCAGGGTCTGGTTGTCGAGTCCGAAACCGGTCTGGCTGGTGAAGCGTCCCGCCATGTCCTTCGGCAAGGTGCTCCAAGGCGGCAGCAATACTGAAACGGTGGTGCTGGCGGCGGCCTGCTTACTGAAGGCCGGCAAGGCAATGGTTGCGCCGAGGGCGCTGGCGGCGGTCAGGAATTGGCGTCTGTTCATGTCGTTCCCCTGTTCTTTCTTGGTTGATTGCATCAAGCCTGGGCGAGTGATCGGCTGAGCCGGTCGAGCCAGGCGGCATCGACCGACCAGTGGACATGGCGTGCGGCGCGAAGCAGTGCGCCGCCAATCGGAGGCAGGCGCGCCGGCACGGGCGCGCTGCCGAGGCGCTGGGTCATCATTTCGACCAGCAGGCGGCTGTTGAAGACACTGCCGGCATGGCTCCAGCGCGGGAAAACGGTGGCCTCTGCTGCGGACCCCTGCTGCGATAACTGGCGTGCCGCCGCCGCCACATGATCGGCGAGATGGTCGGCTGCTTGTCCGATCATAGCCCGGGCATCGGCATTCCGTTGTTCGGCCAGTTCCGTGACGATCGGCGCCAGTGCGGCGAAGCGGGCGCGGCGATCGGGCAGTTCATAACACCAGGCCAGCAGCTCATCCGGCCGGATCGCGAGCGCGGCAAGGATGGCATCGGTCAATGCCCGCGCCGCGCGCCGACCATCGAGGGTCATGCTGACGAGCGCCAGGGCCTCGCGACCGATCCAATAGGCGCTACCCTCATCCCCGAAGGCATCACCCCAGCCGCCGATCCTGATATGCGGATCATCGGGTCCATTGCGGCTGGCCCAGATCATGGAGCCGGTGCCGGCCAGAACCAGGACGCCGCCTGTATTGGATGCAGCGTCATCCGGCGCGGCAAAGGCGCCATCGAAGGCGATGCGGACATCGTTGTCGACGATCACGCGAGGCCCAAGGAGTGCGCGCGCGGCTTCGCGTTGCTGGCGGCTGAAGGTCGCGATCTCGCTGTAAAAAGAGAGTCCGAAGGCTGCTCCGGCAATGAAATCAAAGGCGGCTGCATCAGGATCGGTGCCGGCTTGCGCACCTGCCGCCCGAGCTGCGGCACTCAACGCAGAGCCAAGCTCCGCCGGCCAGTCGGTATTTTTTGAGGGATCGAGGCTGGCTGAACGGAACGGGCCGATCACCCGCCCATAGCGGTCGGCGAAGGCAATCAATGTTTTGGTGCCACCGCTATCGAGGCCGCAAAGATAGGCCATTGCCTAGTTGCTTTCCGCCGATCCGGCATTGGCCCGAGAGGCATCTGCCTGTGCGCCGTCGATCTGGGTCGAGACGATCTTCAGGTCGCAGCCGAGGGCGCCCAGGCGATCGGCCCAACCGGCCGGCAGACCGTCATCGGAGATGACTTTCAGATCGCGGGCGAGGGGCGCCACCTTATAGGTCAGTCGCTGGCTGAACTTGCTGGAATCGGCGAGCAAGGTCGCGCTCGCGGCACGGCTCAGCATCTTCTCGTTGAGGCGCGCTTCCGATTCATCGAGGCTGTAGATGCAGGCATCATCAGCAATGGCCCCGGCACCCAGGAACAGATTGTCGAGCCACAGGCGGTCCAGCATGGCCTCGGCGACGCCGCCGGTCAGCGAGGCGTTTTCCGGCCGCAATTGTCCACCGAGAACGGTGATTTTCAGCTGCGGCACATCCATCAGCACCTGGGCCACGGTAAGACAATTGGTGAAAACCGAGAGTGGCATGGGATTGAGGCGCAATTGCCGCGCAACCTGGAGCACCGTGGTGCCGGCATCGAGAAAGATCGCGGCATTGGGACGGATCATCTCGAAGGCGGCGGCGGCGATGGCGCGCTTGGCGAACAGGTTCTGCTTCTCGCGCAGCTCGAAGGCGACCTCGGTGCCGGCGGTGGTGGCGATCCGGGCGCTGCCGTGATCGCGACTGACGACACCTTCCTCTTCCAGCACCTGCAGGTCGCGCCGGATCGTCGCCAGCGAGGCGCCGACGGAATCGGCGATCGCCTGAATCGAACTGGTGCCGTGCTTGTAAAGATGCTCGCGGATCGCGGAAAGGCGGTCGTTCTTCATGCCAGCCCCTGCTGCCGGGTCATATTGCTTAATTTCGATCATATTTTGCGCCTTAAAATGTCAGTGTCAATCAAAAATATGATTGATTATGATTTATTCGAAGCGCTAGCCTAGAGCCGCCCCTTATTTTTGACCTCAGACAGGACCGTTCCGATGATGCAGCTCCCGCCCTCTAGCCATCATTCCCTGGCCGCTTTGGGACCGTCCCGCCAATCCGGCCTTCCGCGCGGCATCACCTCGGTCTGCTCGGCCCATCCTTTGGTGATCGAGGCAACGCTCGTCGGCGGCCTGGCGCGCGGCCAGCGCGGTGACAGTGCGGCAAACGAAGTGCTGATCGAGGCGACCTGCAATCAGGTCAACCAGGAAGGTGGCTATACCGGCATGAAGCCGGCCGATTTCCGCGCCTTTGTCCTCGGCATCGCCCAGCGCCTCGGCTTCGATCCCGCACAACTGATTCTCGGTGGCGATCATCTCGGCCCCAATCCCTGGCGCCATCTGCCGGCACAGGAGGCGATGGCGCGGGCCGGCGCCATGATCGATGCCTATGTACGAGCTGGCTTTAGCAAGATCCATCTCGATGCCAGCATGGCCTGCCAGGGCGAGGCTGAGCCGCTCGCTACCGAACTGATTGCGGCGCGTGCGGCCAGCCTCGCCGCGATCGCCGAGGCGGCGGCCGAAGCCGCCGGCTTGCCGAAGCCGGTCTATGTCATCGGCACCGAGGTGCCGATTCCCGGCGGCGCCATGGAAGAGCTCACGAGCTTGCAGGTGACGACGCCGACCGCCGCCAGCGAGACGATCGAGGCGCATCGCCGGGCCTTTGCTGCACACGGCCTCGAGGCGGCTTTTGACCGGGTGATCGGCCTTGTCGTGCAGCCGGGTGTCGAATTCGGCAATGCCAATGTCATCCACTATGACCGCGATAAGGCGCAGGACCTTGGTCAGGTCCTCGGCCAGATGCCGCAACTGGTCTTCGAGGCACATTCGACCGACTACCAGCCGCAATCCTATCTCGCGGAACTGGTGCAGGACGGTTTCGCGATCCTGAAGGTCGGTCCGGCTTTGACCTTCGCCTTGCGCGAAGCCTTCTATGGGCTTGATCTCATCGCCAGCAATCTCGACGGGGGCCCGGCCAATGACGGCGTCCAAGCAACGATGGAACGGCTGATGCAGCAGCAGCCGGGCAACTGGGAGAAATATTATCACGGCACCGAGGCGGAACGCCACGTGCTGCGCCATTTCAGCTATAGCGATCGCATCCGCTATTACTGGCCCCAGCCACAGGCGGTGCAAGCGATCGAGCGTCTGCTCACGCGCCTCGGCGACCGGCCGATCCCGGAAACCCTGGTCAGCCAATATCTCGCGGCGCTCTATCCCAAGGTCGCGTCAGGCACCGTGAAGCCGATCGCCCAGCATCTGCTGATCGCCGCTGTCGATCATGTCCTCGCCGACTATGTAAGCGCCTGCCATCCCCTGAGCTGAGTGGTGATCTGGTTCGCCTGGTCAGCGATGATCGAAGAGCCGGGCCGCGCAATCGCCGATTGCCTGGATCAGCGAGACGAGGGCGATCAGCACGATGATGACGGCGACCATCACGCCGGTTTCGAAGCGCTGATAGCCGTAGCGGATAGCAAGATCGCCCAGGCCCCCGGCGCCGACCGCGCCGGCCATGGCAGAGGCGCCGATCAGCAGCACCAGCGTGACGGTGAAGCCTGCCAGCAGGCTTGGCAGCGCTTCCGGCACCAGCACTTCGCGGATGATGGTCCAGCGATTGCCGCCCATCGCCCGTACCGCGTCGATCAGGTTGTTGTCGACCTCGCGCAAGGCGACTTCGGCGACGCGGCCGAAATAGGGAATGGCGGAGATCGTCAGCGGCACGATCGCCGCCGCCGTGCCGATCGAGGTGCCGACGATCAGTCGCGTCAAGGGGATGAGCGCCACCAGCAGGATGATGAAAGGCAGCGAGCGGAAAGAATTGACGACCGCTCCCAGGATACGGTTCAGCCAGGGCTTCGGCCAGATGCCGCCGGGCGCCGTTGCCACCAGGATCAGCCCGAGGGGCAGGCCGAAGAGAAAGCCGAGCACACCGGAGGCGAAGGTCATCGCCAGGGTTTGCCAGAGCGCGTTCAGGAGGGCGGGATAGGGAAGGTTGATCAACATCTGCACGTCTCCCGGTCAGAAGCTCTCGAGGCCAAGCTGGACGGCCGCCAGCAGGCGCTTGGTCAAATCCGATTGCGGATCGGCGAAGACCCGGTCGGTCGGGCCTTCCTCCACGATGCGGCCATGGTCGAGCACGATGACACGGTCGCTGATCGCGCGGATGACGGCCATCTCATGGGTGATCAGCAGAATGGTGACGCCGATCTTGCGGTTGATGTCCTTGAGCAAAGCGAGAATCGAGGTGGTGGTCTCGGGGTCGAGCGCCGAGGTGGCCTCGTCGGAGAGAAGCAAAGCAGGTTCGGCGGCAAGGGCACGGGCAATGCCGACACGCTGCTTCTGCCCGCCGGATAATTGCGCGGGATAGGCTTCGGCCTTGGAGTCGAGGCCGACCAGCGACAGAAGCTCCGCGACACGCGCCTTGCGTTCAGGGCGGCTGCGCCCGGCGATCTTCAGCGGCAAGGCGATGTTTTCGGCCACCGTCTTGGCCGATAGCAGGTTGAACTGCTGGAAGACCATGCCAATTCGGCCGCGGACCTTCTGCAGGTCGCGCTCGCCAAGCGGCACGATATCCTGCACCTGGTTATCCGGCCCGAGAATATCGATGCGCCCGGAATCCGGTTTCTCGAGGCCGTTGATGCAGCGGATGAGCGTTGATTTGCCGGCACCGCTGCGGCCGATGATGCCGAGGATCTCGCCCTGCTTGATGTCCAGCGAGATATCGGCAATGGCGGCATGCGCGCCAAAGCGTTTGCTGACATTGGCGAGGCGCAGCATGGGCGGCGCCGATGGGGTAAGTGAATTCATGGGCAAATGATCCAAAAGGACCATGCATCCGGTCAGGATGCATGGTCCCGAATAACGCGGCTGAATGGGTGAGGCTTACCAGGCCGGCAGTGCCGTACCCTTGTAAACCTTGGCCAATGTCTCCTTCACCGTGTCGTTCTGAAAAGAGGCGACCAGGGTCTTGACCCAGGGCTTGTTCTCGTCGCCCTGCTTCACGGCAATGAAATTGCGGTAGGGGTTATCCGCGACCGCTTCAGTGGCAATCCGATCCTGTTGCGTCAGGTTCGACTTGATCGCCCAGTCGGTATTCACCACGGCGGCGGTGAGATCATCGATCGAACGGCCGACGATGCCGGCATCGAGTTCCTTGATCTCGACCTTCT
>Ga0255336_102180_pt1 | contig 10651 bp, 25 predicted proteins | sample MeOH1_35cm_T3_17_FD_189102 | JGI IMG/M metagenome (GOLD analysis project Ga0255336, IMG submission 189102) | Sandy soil microbial communities from University of British Columbia, Vancouver, Canada - MeOH1_35cm_T3_179 | ecosystem: Engineered > Artificial ecosystem > Sand microcosm > Unclassified ...
TCAAGGCGAACCTGGCGTCACCGACGTTCACGGGCACCGTTGCTGGCATCACTTCGAGCATGGTCGGGCTCGGAAACGTTGACAACACGTCGGACGCGACGAAAAACGCTGCGTCGGTCACGCTTACCAACAAGACGCTCACGTCGCCGGTCCTGAACACGGGAGTGTCGGGTACAGCGGTCGATGTCGACTCGACGTTCGCAGCGAACAGCGACACCCTGCTTCCGTCACAGAAAGCAGTGAAGACCGCGGTTGCGTTGAAAGCACCACTCGCATCCCCCACGTTCACCGGCACGGTCACGATCCCGTCGCAAGCGGCGATCACCTACCCGAACTTCACGGACGGGTTCTCAATCACGAACCATCCGCTCGACATCAAGGCCCGCAACTACCAGGCACTACAACACGCGCGTGCGTGCATGGCGCTCGGTTCGTTGACGGTCCTGTACGGGCCGGGCGACTCGATCACCGAGGGTTCAAGCCTGACGAACTATTACGACCGGTGGACGAACCGTGTCACTGACGTCCTCGCGAATGCGATCACCGCGCAGTCGCCTGGCGTCGGTTACGTGCCGTTCGCGACGGTCAACACTTCCGGCATCTCAGGCGCGTCCACGCCGACATCTCCGGTCTCCAACTTCTTCACGCAGACGGGCGGTACCGCGACGCTGGGCTCGGACGGGCTCGGCAAACGGTCATGGAAGTCCAACACGGGTTCGACGAGCACGAAGACGGCAACAAACGTCGCGTGTGACCGGTTCCGCATCTACTACAACAAAGGGTCCGCGCTCGGCACGTTCACGGTCACGGTTGATGGTGGCGCGCCCGCGACTGTCGATTGTTGGCAGGCCGGCGCCGGTCCGACGATGTCGACATGGGACTCGTCCACGAACGGTGGCCTGTCGTTGACACCCGGACTGCACACGATCGTAGTCACGACTGTCAACACCGGGACAGTCTCGACGTTCGGTGTGAATATCGCCGGGGTCATGTTCTATCTGACGAACTTCTCGGCTGGTGTCCGCCAGTTCGAAGCGTCACACCCGTCCTTCCCGTCGCAAGTACCTTCCGGCCAGGAACTGGTACAGATCGGGCTCGCCAACCCGGACCTGGTGTTCGTGTCGTTCGGCGCGAACGACGATGCCTTCGCGTTCTCACCGACAACAACAGCGACGAACTTCAAGAACATCGTCACGGCAATCAACGGCGTCTGCACGGTCCCGCCGTCTGTGGTGTTTCTGGCGACGTGGGGTCATGGGACCGCGTCTACTGAGGCGACTTGGAAGACGTACCGGTTGGCGATTATGCAGGCTGCGATCGAGACGGGCGCCGCGTTCGTTGACGTGTATGAGGCGCTCGGCTGGCAAGGGTCGTCTACGACGATTCAGGATGGTGTCGCGCATCCGACCGCCGCGGGGTGCAAGGCGTATACGCAGGCGATTGTCGATCAGCTCGGCCTCGCGGTCGGCCAATCCGCGGATGGCGCGGTGCACTCGGCTGCACTCTCGGGCGGCGCGTCGTGGTCAATCGCTGACGCTGGCACGAACGGTGCACTCATCTCGTTCAACAGCACGAACTCGGATCAGTTCGCGGTTGCCGGGTTCGGCGCGTTCACGGGGGGCGCGTTCCTCGGCATGGGGCCGGGCGGGAACACGTTCGTTGACACGACCCTGATTCGTGACTCGGCTGCCGTGTTCAAGATGAACGGCGGTTTGAAACTCGCCGGGTTGACGGGAGCGACGTCAACGGGAAGGTTCGTCGGTACTACCGCTTCGGTAGCGCCAACAACGGGCACGTTCGCGGTCGGCGACTATGTCAATACGCAGACTGGGCGCGCGTTCATGTGTACGGTCGCTGGCTCTCCCGGTACGTGGATCGAGCAGGGTAGCCCGACGTTCGCACCGCTCGCGAGCCCTACATTCACGGGTACCGTGACGACTGCGGCGATCACCATGTCAGGTGCGCTCACACTCCATGATGGAGACACCGTCTTGTGTGGTACGACCACCGGGACCAGTTTCGGGTCCGGGTTCGACAAGCTGTCGTTCTACGCGGCTACACCGATCACCCGACCCTCAGCCGCAACCGATGTCCTCTCGGTCATCACGAACCTCGGCTTGCGGACCGCGGGCGGTAACCCGCCCCTCAACCTCGGCACAGGTGTTCTCACCGCAGGCACTACGACGCTCGGCGCGACGACCAACCAGCTTGCCGGCGTGAATACGCAGACCGGCACGACCTATACGATGGTCGCGGGCGACGCGTCGAAGATCGTCACGATGAACAACGCGTCGGGCATGACGCTGACGATCCCGGCCAACTCGTCGGTTGCGTACGCGGTTGGTACCGAGATCCGCTTCTACAACAAGGGTGCGGGAACGATGACGCTTGCGATCACGACCGACACGCTGCTTGGCACGACGAGCTATGCGGCGAATAAGGGGGGCCTGTTGACGAAGCTCACGTCCACGATCTGGGCCGTATTGGCGAGCGCCTAATGGACCCTCTTCTTGATCTGCTATCGACGATGTGGGCGGAGCTCCGGCAGGCGCGCGGGCAGATCGCGCAGAAAGACCAGATCATCGAGACGCTGAGGTCAGCGCAGGAAGTTCCGCCAGAGCCACCGCTCGACAAGAGCGAGTAGGGCGACGGTTCCGAGCCCGATCCAGAAGAATTCCACCATCCGTCCTTTCCGTTCCCCGGCTTCGGCCGGGGCTTTTTCGCGTTCAGACCTTGATCGGGTCGTGGCCGCAGTGCGGGCAGATCCGTGCGGCCCGTTGGACTCGTTCGGCACACCAGTCGCACGGCACGCCCTTCTTGCCCATGACTCCGATGATGATCCATCCGAAGATCCCGAGGGTGATGCCGAGCGCGAAGCCTGCTAGCCCACGTTCTTTCGGGTAGCCGATCGCGCATCCGACGAGGCCGACTGCGAGCCAGAGGAGAAGGAACCCGGTGACCACGGGCAGGATCGTCGCGCCCTCACGGGGGGTGACGCAACCGTTACAGGTTTTGGTTGGAAAGTCTGTCTGTGTGACAGACGACCATTTCCTCGATCCATGTTGGGTGCAAGGTCGTAGAAAGGGTGGGGGCAGCCGCACCGGGCTGCGGTCCCACGTAGGGCTCGCGATCTCACCGGGCGGCTGTCCCCACCTCCTTCGCTACCCGGTATTGACGGCCTGAAGCCGCTTCCCGCAACCTTTTCGTCGCCGCATGCCGGCGGGCGTAAATGTCGGCTGTTGTCGATAGGTGGTCATGGCCGAGCATTTCCTGCACGTCGCGCAGATCGGCGCCCGAGTCGAGCATGTCGTTCGCGCAGGAGTGACGTAACGCGTGCGCTGACCTGCCGTCGTAGGCCCGTCGTTTCAGCCCAGCGGCTTTCATCAACCGCGACGTGAGCGTCCCGAGATAGTCGGACGAGATCCCGAGCTGCGGATCATGGTAGGAGCGGAGCAGCGGCTGACCGATCGACGCGGGCGCTGAGGTGAGGTATCCGTCGATCGCGTCGGACGTTTCGGGCGAGAGCGGCACGAACCGGGTTTTGCCGCCCTTCCCGAGGACCCTGAGAAGCCGCTCAGTGTCGTCGACGTCTTCGAGGGTCAGTCGTGCCACCTCACCGACCCGCAAGCCTTCTTGGACCATCAGGAGGACCGCTACCGTCAGCCGGCAGTCGGCCTGCTCGAGCAGTTTCCCGACGTCACCGGTTTTCATCGATCGGGGTTGGCCTTTCGGTCGGCGGGGGCCTTTCAGGTTCGCGGCGGGGTCTTGCCGCATGATTTTGCGGGCTACACACCAGCCGGTGAACGCGCGGACGGCCGAGACCTTGTTGTAGAGCGCGGATGGACCGCACGTCTGGCTACTCAACCAGCCCTCAATGTGACGGAGCGTGAGCCTTGACGCGGCCATTTCGGGGCCGGCGTCGTAGGCGAGATCCTCGAGTACGTACCGGTGAAGTTTGAGCGTGGAGGGCCGTAGCTCTTGGAGCTGGCGACGCGACGCGAGGTATTGGTGCACGACGGAGAGAAGAAGATGTTCGGACAGACCCGCCACCTTGAGTCTGCGCACAACTCGCGATCTCGGACCGGAAGCTACGCCGTCAGGCGGGCCCGTCAAATCGGTTGTTTCCCGTACAGATAGGGCGACCACTACTGACCTGGCCGGCTTACGCTGCGACTTCGGTGAGGCAAAGGGACAACTGTTCGACCTGCTCAGCGAGGTACCGGTAGACGTCGGCGGTCGACGACAGCAGCAGTGATGTTGGGACGCCGAAGTAGTCGGCGATGGCGTCGAGCTCGTCGAGCTTCCACTTCGATTCGCCCTTGAGGCGCTTGTAGAAGACGGGTTCGCTGACGCCGACGTGCGCGGCGAGATCGATGTTGGTGATCGATCGCTCACGTACGAGCGTTCGTACGTTCTGTGCGATGTTGGCCTTGCTGTTCATGCGGGTCCTCACTCCCTTATCCACAGACCCCTCTTCGTGGCTGAGACGAACATAACGTCTATCGCCCGATCTGTCTACCCAACGTGCGGTGAAGTACTGATGACGGAGGTCTGTCACTCCGGAACGTTGACATGACTCTCCATTTCGTTTATGTTCCTCGACATGCCTATCGAGAGCACTGACCTCCTGAGCCCGTCCGAGGTCGCTCGCCTCTTCGGCGTTCAGCCCCAATCGATCGTCCGATGGACGAATGCGGGCCGACTCACCGCAGTCAAGACACCCGGCGGACACCGCCGCTATCGCCGCGAAGACGTCGACCGTCTCCTCGCTGAAGACCAGGCGGCGTCGTGATGGATGTGTTGGCCCGCCAGTACGAGACGCTCTGCGAGTTCGAGACGCTCTGCCCGGCAGACATCCCCCCCGTTCAGCACGACATGGCCCTCTACTGCGCGTTGCGTGATGTCCGGAACCATCAGGACTGGACGCCGGCCGAATGTGCCGTTTTGGCCGTCACGCGTGTTCTGCGTGAGGTGCGCTCATGAGTGCCGAGCAGAAAGTTGTTCGGCGACGCTGCCCTTGGACGCATTGCTCCTGGGACTTCTTCGTGATCCTCGGGTCGGACCCTTCCAAAGCGATCGGTGAGATTGCCCTCGATGGGCACGTCCGAGACGTTCACCACGGCAAGGTTCCTGCCGCGAACTCGGACGTCTTCCGTTCGTTCTTCGATTTGCGAGATGGACGATGAAGCCGTTGACGCCCGCGGAACGGTGGGCTGAGCATTGCGGCGACCTCTCGTATCTCACTGGTGCTTCTGCGGTGAGCCGACTCGGAGCCGGTCCCCCGCTCCGCGCTTCGGGTCGGCCCACCGGACGAGCAGCCGCAGACGTCACGTTTTCGGCCCCACCGGACGTGGCGGAGTGCACGAACGAGCGCAGTACTTCGGGGTTCGAGCCCGGCTGCTCGTCCCTCACTCGAGAGCAGATCGCGGAATCGAACCGTATCCAGCTCATGGTCGCGAATCACCGTTTCAAGATCGCGGAACGGGAACGGCTCGATGACCTCGCACGCGGGACGTTGCTCACATGAGCATCTTCTGGCACGCGTTCGGTGACTTCATCCCGAAGGCGCTCGGCATGGGCACGGTCGCGTTGTTCATCGCGGTTGCCACGCATCGGACGAACGTGAAGATCGCCGAGAAGGAACGTGCACGGCTGTTCAAGGGCAATCGTGAAGAGGCAGAACCGTGGACGCACTAACGAAACTCGTCGCGACCGTCCCCGGCGCTACACGATGGGTGGACGGCGAACGCGAAGCCGACATCCGCAAACTGCTCGAGGACGAAGAGTTCGTCTACCCGCTCTCGTCCGGTGAACGCGCGCGGGTGTATCTGTGGGCGCAACTTTTCAACGGTTACACGCCGTCCGTGTTGCGTGACGAGGGCTGGGATTTTGGTCGTGCCGCGGCTGCGCTCGATCAGGACGGTCAGGTTGCGCTGATCCGTGTTCTGCAACGTATCTGGGGTGTGTCGCGGTGAGTTGGCATGAGTGTCGTCGTGAGCATTGCGACGGGCTCACCCAGATCGCGGGTGGCTTGTGCGCGTTTCATGCGTCGCCACCCGATGAGGACTTGAGGGCGCAGTACGAACGGCCGTGGCCGACACGCGCGTATGTCGTGATCTACGACGACGATCGCACGCCGATGTCGTCGCAGGAGAAGTACCTACACCCGGAGGCAGAGTGACAGATCGTTTCGACTGGCAGCCATTCAAGGGCGGTACTGGCGCGTTCGTGAAGTTCGAAGCTGTCGGCGATGAGATCGTCGGCAAGATCGTCGGTATCCGCACCCACACGTTCGATGTCGACAAGGGCGCGGTGCCGTTGCTGGACATGGAACCGAAGGACGGTGGCGATCTCGTCACCCTCTCGATCGACAAGGTTGACCTGCGGTACAAGCTCGCCGAGCTGAACCCGCAGATCGGCGACCAGCTCGCCGTCCGTTACACGGGCAACGAACGCGTCGCGAACGGCGTGAAGAAAGTCTTCGCGGTACGGCACAAGCCTTCAGGGCTCGCGCTTGATGACCCGCCGGCCGATCGTGCCCCCGCCGAGGACTACTCCGACTACGGCGAAGAACCTTTCTAGCCCGATGCGTCCCGCCGATTTCTTCCCGTTCGCCGAGGAATGGCTGTGCCGCGTCTGCGGTGAGCCTGTCTCGACGCGTGAAGGCGTCGCGGTCGTGAACGGCGGGAACCTCGCAGGTATCGCGCATCCGGACTGCATCGAGGTACCGGACGACGACGAGGACGGCTCGGTCAAGAACGTGAAGACCACGGGCGGCTTGTTGTGAGGGTGGAGCGGGTGAAGGCAGAGAAACTCCGTCCCGGCGACCGTCTCCTGTTGCCTGACGGCCGCGACTTCCTCGAGCTCGACCGCGTCCAGTTGGGAGTCCGGTATGTGCGCCTGACGCCGGTGCAGTCGTCGGGCGGCTATCTGCGTTCGTTTTCGGTACCGAACTCTTGCCGGTTCGCTCGCATGGTCGTCTCGCGGCGGATCAACACGCGTCCCGATCTGGTCGGTGCCGAATGAAGGTTTCGCCGATGGGAGACGACGAGGCGCGTGAGTTGATCGACCGTCCGCCCGACTTCGTTGTGCTCGGCACCGAGGATTGGAAGTGTCCGTGCGGCGGTCTCACCGTCTTCGGCGGTCCGCGTCAGACGTACCTCATCTCCGCCATCGCTGAGTGCTGGCACTGCCACCGCAAGGTTGAGCGTGTCTGGCCGATCGAAGGGCGCACCGAATGATGGTCTGCCCGCATGTCCATCCGCGCAAAGGGCAATGCATCCGCGCGTTCCACATGGACTTTCTTCATTGCTATAAGCGTGTCGCGGTGAGGGGTGCCCGGAAACAGCGTTCAGCGGGCGCAGAACGTGATTTCAAGACGGATCTGGTGGAACGGTCCGATGGTTGGTGTGAAGTCCGTACCGTCATCGACAGATGGTGCCCTGACAGTCTCGATTTGGCAGACCCGGACTATCTCGCGCTCGTGCAGACCGCACAGTACGAACTGCTCGCCCGAGTGTGCGGGACCATCATTCTGCATCCGGGTGTCGATCCGCATCACGTCGACCCGAAAGACCGCGCGCGGGGAGTGCATGACCCGGAACGCGGGTTGTGGATTTGCCGGCGCGCGCACGATTTCGTACACCATCAAGAACCGCGGCTCGCACGTCAGATCGGGCTGTTGCGGTGAGGGCGTCCGTCGAGGATCACATTGCTGACGTGTTCGACGCCGCGATCGTGTACGTCCGCGCGCGGGAGCAGCTCGCCCAGGCCGATTCTGCCGGTCTGACGGACGCTCAGAACGTCGTGCAGCTCCGTTGGCATGACCTGGTGCTCGCCGTGAACGACGAGTGCACGATCTGTGACGCCGGTACCTGCCCGGGGATGATCGGATGAACGGCTACCGATTCCTCGTCTCCTGTCCGCTCTGCGCGTCACCGATCCGGCCCGTGACGGAGGGCGCCGCGAACGGCTGGTCAACGCGTGCCATCGCGCGCTGTACGTCGTGTCAGACGACGTTGGTCATCGGTGTGACCGTGGTCGTTGACCGGGAGTCAGCAGCCCCGAAACCGTTGGGTTCGAAGATGTCCCGCGATGCGTCGCACGGCCCTGTCACTGTTCGGGGCAAGGAGGTTTCAGTGACCTAACGGCTGCCCACAAGAGACGTAACCACCGAGTGATTAGCAGGGACCGCGAGAGGCCCGTGGCGCGCTGGGGTGGGTCTGCTTTACGGCGTATATCAACGTAAAGCACGGTGCTCTCCCGCGGGCAATTGCCCTGGAACGGTGGGCGGGGCAACAAACAACCGTGCAGCCCCCGGAGCCAGGACATCGAAGGTCACACGCCACAGATGGACAAAGCGAAGCCGAGAGCAACCGAGCGAAGCGAGGGCGGTAGCAAACGAACCCGCCCGGCCCGACAAGCAGTCCTGACCGAAATCATCATGGTTCGGATCTCTAAAGGAGACCTGGTGGCTTTCGAAGAAGCAGCCGCACTCAACGACTGGACGCTCTCCCAGACACTTCGGGTACTCGCCAGACGCGCTCTGAAGACCGTCAACGAAGAAGAGGAATCGTGAAGCGGCCCTGGATGCTCGGAGCGGTCCTCGCCGCGTGTTTTGCCGGTTCGTCAGCCATCGTCATCTTCGGACGCGACACCAGCCCGCCCGAGCCGAACATCGTCGTGTTGCCGAACGTGTACCGCCCAACGAGCACTACCACGACGACTTCCTCGACGCGTCCGTTGTTGGGGGTTGCTTGTGTTGACCGTCAAGGATTCCCCTACCGCGCGGAGAAATGCAGATGAGCAGCACCAGCTACAACCTTTACAAGTTCCGCGCGTACTGGCTGCGTCACCCGATTCGCACCACGCGTCTACGACTGGACCGTGTCATCGTCCGGTACCTGTACCCGCAGCGACCGTTCATCACGTTCGGTCCCAACGCAAGCGCAGCGAACCTCTCGGTGGAGACGCGTGAGGACGGCATCGTTGAGTTCGTCATCGGTGAGCACGGTCACCTGACCGACGTTCACACCTACGACGGCACGTTCCGCATGGGCTCGCACTCGACCATGAGGGACTCGACGTGCATCTTGCGGCGCCCCAACACGAAGTCATGGCTCGAAATCCCGGTCGAAGAACGAGACGTCTCGTGAGGTGGACTCCGTCCTTCCTGCTGTTCGCCGCCGGGTCGGTAACGACCTCTGCGTACGGCGTCGGCTCCCGATTCGGCGAATGGGGTATGGCAGCAACGATGGGGGCTGTCGCTGCGTTCATGGTCATCGCGGCTTACGTCTTGGACAGGGTTCATTCGTGAGGGCCGCTCAGATCGTTCGTGCTGCGACGGATGACGACGCGCAACCAACCCGCCCATACCCGCACGGTTCCGCGCCCAGGCCCGTGAAAGCAGAAGTTCTCGCGTCCAGGTTGGCGGTTGAGGACACTGTCCCTACCCCCCAAGAACGCGAAATCGGGCTCGAGCAGATCGAAGCTGCGAAAGAGATTCTGAAACGGGCAGGACGGCCCACGCCGAAGGAGAAGCCATGAGCCCGATTCCGTGGCCGTTCTGGTTCAAGAACCGATGGGAGCGGCCGTCACCGACTGACTCGTTCCTTCGTTGGTGCATCGACGTGCTTCTCATCAAGACGCCAATCGTGCTGCTGTGGATGCTTCCCGCGGTCGTCATCTTCGGTGCGCCTGTTGCGCTCGGTGAATGGCGTTGGGGTGAGCATGCGGGAGCGGGTGTCGGCGCGGGCATCGATGGGCTGCTGATGGTCGGCTGGTTCACCTGGGTCTTCTACGACCAATCGCGACGCGACCCGTGGACCGGAGAACTGCTCAGCGGGCGGGCAGGACGTCCCCAACCGAAAGGCAACGAGTGAGCGACGAGCAGGTTCCCGAGTTGAGGATGCCGGAACTGCGAGAGCGCCTCGTAGAAGCCTTCGATGACGCGTACGTCTGGGGCACGCGGGATGGCGAGTCCGAGACGCTTTACGAACTGTCCAACGCCATCGATCCCAACGGTCCACTCCTCACGTTCGAGGAAATCGCGGCCCTTGCCAAGAAGGGCTACGGCAGTGAGTGACGAGTTGGTTGCGAAGATTCGTGCGCTCTCAGAGCAGCTCCACGCGACCGCGTACCAGGAAATCATGGACGACTGGATACGTGGTGGCCTGCCATCAACGTCAATACCGCAAGGGTCACCTTCCGCGGAGAAACCGCTCCCGCATCTCGAGCAGGCCGACAAGAAACTGATGCAAGCCCTCACCGAATACAACCGGAACCTCGACGGAGCATGGCGGCTCCTCGAACGCAACCGGATTCTCGAAACGTCGGTGCTGGTCGAGCACCACATGAACGCGACGCAACGTGCCGAGTACCGGCAACGGATGGCTCGAGCTGCACTCGAGGAAGTCGGCCCGCGCGCGCAGGATTGTGCGAACCCGAACTGTCGTCGTCCTGTTGAACGGAACGAGAAGGACCGGATGAAGGGCGGACGGTGTTTGCCCTGTTACGAATGGCTCCGCACCAACGGCGCCGAACGTCCGAAACACTTGACCGCGCTTGATGTCGAGCGTGAGGCCGTGAAGAAGACCAAAAAACGTGCGCGGGCTGGTGGGTGATGTCTCTCCCCCCGCCCAAACCGCGCGCC
>Ga0255336_102182_pt1 | contig 10637 bp, 20 predicted proteins | sample MeOH1_35cm_T3_17_FD_189102 | JGI IMG/M metagenome (GOLD analysis project Ga0255336, IMG submission 189102) | Sandy soil microbial communities from University of British Columbia, Vancouver, Canada - MeOH1_35cm_T3_179 | ecosystem: Engineered > Artificial ecosystem > Sand microcosm > Unclassified ...
GTATAAGCCATAACATTTTGGTAGGTCCGGTTGGAATTGCACCAACAATCTTCGGCTTATGAGACCAACGCTTTTGCTAAATAAGCTACGAACCCATACCTATGAGTAATACTATTATATTACCTACGCCAACTGCTCGAATAGTTTCTCATCATCTTTACACTTAATCTTCAACTTGTCAAGCCAAGCTTTATTTTTAACTTTGAACATGACGGTATTTTTTCCAGTGGAAGCTTTACAAATAACTCCCTCGAAGGTCATCCCTGCCAGAGTTCCACTCCTAACTTGATCTACAAAAAAAGAATTCGCTTTACCGTAATATAAAACTTTAGGAATATCTAAATGACCGTAGTCATCAATAAATTCCGTTGGCCCTATAATTCCTTTACGTAAAGGAGAAACATCCAGCAAAGTTACTTTGTGTGATTCCTTTTCATGGTAGCCGGCAAAAGAATTTGGCCCATGTAATTCAAAGAAACAAACTACATTATCATATTTCTTTTCTTTAAATATATCAGTTAAATCTTTTTCATAAGAAGATCTAATTAAAGGAATCGCTTCTCCGAAGACAGGATGGTCTTCACCAAGCATCTGAGTCTTGGTTCCAAACTTATAGAAGCCACGCTTCTTAGACCACTCCGCACGGATATTACTACCATCTAACTTATCGAAAGCATAGATGTTATAGTCGGTAGAAATATCTTTAGGAATGCTAGGGTATGTTTTCATGCGGGTCGATGTTGATAGGAATCATAATCACAGGTGGCTGAGGTTCACCTTGTAGATACTTAAGATCAGCTTCGGATACATTTTCAAAGCCCTCGGCTGGTCGAATGAAAGGCGAGTACTCGTACTTAGCTTTGTTGACTTGAGCTTCTTCCGGGATAGGATAATACTCCTTACCCAGATTGGAAAGAGTCTCCCGCCAATTTAATTCATCCCAGCATCGCCAAGAACAAACATACCCATGAAATAAAGTAAAATTAGTCTTGTGAGATTTACCACAAGCAATACAATATGCGGGTTGTGAACTTGACATCAGTTCAAAGTCCTATCAACAAGCTGAGCTTTCTGAGCCGCCTGTAACATCAGACCGGCTTTCTTAAGCCGTTCAAAAGAAGCGGCTAACCTTAATTTGGTCTCAGCTAACTCGGCATTGGATTGTTGTAACGATTCAGCAGACGACCTCAATCGCTGGATCATTCCATCCAGCTCTTGTAAAGACTTATCAATGTCGGACATATCATTCCTTATTTTCGGCTTTTAGCTTAGCTCGAACTTCCATTAGAATGATACCTAACATATTCTTACCAGTTCCATTTCCACCGTCAGCCCAGTAAGAATCGTTGGTGGTGTGTTCTATTAATTTAGCATCACCAGTTGCTAATAACTGTTTTGCTAATTCAGGATATTGACGGAACTTAGCTTCCACCACTTCCCGCATTACATCATCCTTAACACTCTCCCAGTCCTTACGTAAAGGCCCATCTTTGTCTCTTCCAATCTCAGCAGCTTTCATTGGGCCGTCGGCTTTACAAACTTTACTTTCCCAAGCAGTTCCCTTATATTTCTGGGATTGATAATAATGTTCGGAAGTTTTATAAACTTCGTCATCCATCTTGACCGGATACCGAGCAAAGTTGCTCATGTAACCATGTTCATCCCGGCTGCTATAAAACTTAATGTCACTCATTTTCTTCCATCATTCTTTTTAAAGTAGAAGCTACGGCTTTAGCATTTAATTTACTGCCAGCTTCTTTGTTAACTTGGGCGGCTAAAAAGCCAAGTGCGGCGCCACCTATTCGGTGAAGCCGCACATACTGTGGAAACTTCTCAATTACTTCTCTACAAATCTCTTCTATCTCTTCAAGTTCTTCGATTGGTAATTGAGAATTCAATTCATCTCCTCCAGTAACCTCTGACCCAGACGTGATGTCCGCGGTGCCAGTAGTACCTTGGGCCAACCCAACGATACCCCGGACGTCCTACAATCCAACGACCTGGAGTCCAAACCCAAGCACCACCAGTCCAGTAGTGATGCCCATGAATCCAAACATAACCTGGCCCTGGTCGAACAACCACAACCTCTGCAAGAGGTGCAGGTGGAGCGCAAGGCACCACGATTAATTCTTCTTGAACAGCCACTACCGGATCGGCAACAGCAGACTGCTCAACACAACCAAAAAGACCTAAACCTAAAACCGCTGCTAATACATAACGAAGCATCGTCATCTCCTTGTTGGGTAAAAACCTCAACGCTAATTTACTATCTACATATGAGAAATTAATTTCTCATGGAGCGACCTGCGGGGCTCGAACCCGCGACAACTAACTTGGCAAGCTAGAATTCTACCACTGAATTAAGGTCGCAGTTGGATGCCTAAGCATCCAGGAAAACATTAAGCAGTCAATTTGGCTACAGCAGCCTTGCCACCAAGTACCATCAAGAAGGTAGAGACGGCAACCATTAGAGCATCAGCCCAAGAACCGGTTGCTAGAGCAGTAACCACTGCTGGTGCAACTGCCAAGAACAAAGTTACTACGGTTTCCAATTTTGGATTAGCAGCAACCCAAGTCTCCACGAATGGAACTTTTTGCACAGCCCAAACTACGAAAGCTAAAGCTGCGGCAGCAACCACAGTTGCAGCATGGCTAGATACTGCTAATTTCAATAAGTCTACAAAAGAAGTCCAGAGATCCATCGTCATCCTTTTAAGTGTTAAGGTTTGGAGCGGGTGTCGGGACTCGAACCCGATTCGTCAGCTTGGAAGGCTGAAGCACAACCTATATACCACACCCGCTTAGCCTGATTATATATCGCAGTATTACCTACTTATAATCCCCAATGATATCAACAACATCTGGGTACTTTTCGTCCAGCAGCTCGATCATCTTTAACCGAGCGTTGAATTATTCTGGTCTCAGCCCAGCCGTGGCTCGATAAGTATTGAGCTATTTCTTTATTGACTTGGGATAAATCTTTTGATTGAGATCCTAAATCAACCCAAATACCACGAGACTTTATCTGAGCTAAATAATAAACACAACAATCTGTCATGCTTTAATATCTTATCTAGCCCAGAACCGAATTAGATCACTTGCGCCAGAAGTTCTTCTTCTGTGCCAAGACACAAGCTTTATTAGCTTCTTCCTTAGAAATACCTTGACCAACAAGATACCCGAAACAATAATACGTCAGGCTCGATTGGCTGGCATACATATCCATATCGCTCAAAGCTTCCTTCTGAAACTTATCCAGACTAGCACGGGCCTTCTCACTCAAATTCTCATACAACGAAGCTACATCACTCATGTTATTCCTCCTTTGGACCAAGAAATAATTCTCGATCTAATCTTAGCAACAATTCACTATCCTCAATTCCCTTAACCCATTCGGTAGGGATACCCTCTAGTCCATAGTAGGTACCCGCAATCGCTCCGACAATAGCTGCTCTGGTGTCCGTATCGCCACCCATTTTTACCGCCGTGACCACAGCGTCCCGAAAATTGTCAGTAGATAAAATACAATAAATAGCGGTGCCTAGAGTGCTATGGGCGCAGCCTCCGTTATCCATTAGCCGAGCCGCCTCTTCAAATGAAATTACTTCTGAAACGCAATCAATACCTTGCATGATAGAATGCAATACATGAGGATATTCATAAGGCAATTCTAATACTTTAACTAGAGCGTCGGATAAATCCAGGCCTGATAAAATCTTAGAAATGTAATAACACAAAGCGTAACTAGAGTCTCTAGCATCAGGATGATTGTGTGTCATTGAAGCATCACTCTTAGCTGCTTGTTCTAAAGCAACTAAATCATCTTTGTAAAAGAGACCAATTGGTCCGGCACGCATTACCGTTCCGTTGCCACAGAAATCGGAATCTTGATTTACAATTCCTTCTGGATTGCTAACCTTTTTGAAGGTAGGCTTAACTCGGCTGAAGCCTTTCTTTCCACTATCTGATAGCGGAACACCTCTCATCATATTATGAATAGATCTTTCACAGGTGGTTCCAATTCCTCGAAGATCTCGGGACTCTACCCACTTAATATAATTCTCACTAATCTTTTGAGCTACAAATTTATTCTCGGCCAATAAAGAATTAACAATACACAAAGCCATTTTAGTATCATCAGTGTATTGACCCGGCTTAAGATTCCACATAGTGAATGGAATCAATTCGGGACCAGCAATAAGCTGGCCGTCCCATCCAGTATCTTTAATTTGTTTGGGGTTACTAAATTCAAAAGGCTGACCCAGCGCATCGCCAATGGCCAGCCCTAGCAATGTTGAAATGGTTTTTTTATCGGGCATTCTTAGATTCCAAGATAGAGTAAGCTTGATAAGTAAGGTTAACTAACTGTTCAACGTACTTATCTTTCCGCTCACGGACGGGAGGCTTTTCCTGCCAAGAACAGAATTCAATTTCCAACGTACGAAGATTAGCTGCCAACTTCTTGGTCAAGATGGTATTCATCTTTTCAAGCTTCTCAGCAATTTCTTTAGCACCTTGCTCGTACAATCTAATCTGTTGAGAAGTCCGAGCGGCGCGAACTTTACTTACTGAGTGCTGTGACGGCGTGAGAGATCGACGTTTACATGCCGTACAATTTGTACCTTCGGTCCCAACGCCATAAAGCATATTGGCGCCGCATCTAATACAAGTAATGGGAGTCAACTCGTCATCATCATAAAAGAGCGGCTGTAAAGTGTTATTCTCTACCTTATCCATTATTTCCTCCATCAACTTTGTGTGTCCCTACCATAGCGCAATCGGATTACGAATGCAAGGAAAATCCTTAGTTTGACAAAATGGTAGACGGATCACCATCTACTACAACGGAGACAACAGTATCACCTCGGACGATGGCCGCCCGTAATTGATGATGTCCTTCAACCACTTCAATCTTAGTAGGAGAAATAACTTTTAACTTAATGGGCGTGCCAAATCCATAGGCACAATACCAAGCAATCCTTCGAACATTATCTTGCCTAGTTTTAATTTTCTTTTCCGGATTCAATATCTCAATGTCGAATAAAGCTCTTTCAATTTCATTCTTAGTAACCGGAGTCTTCCCCCAGCCAGGAGGAGAAAAAGAAAATGGTTTAATAAGTTCAGCTAATTTAGCAACCTTTACTTTTACGCTTCCCATCTTCTTCCTCTTCTTTGATAGGCCAAATTTCTTTAGCCATTGATTCGTAATCTTCTAAATTCCCAGCAAACTTTGCACTAAATGAACAAATGAATACTGCCCATAAAGCTTTTTGAAATTGTTCTAAGCTTCTAGACATAGATAAATGATGGGTCGCATCCTTTGCTTCAGAAGAATATTCATCCGGCGGGGCGCCCATTTTAATTAATCCTTGCGGATCATGTTTTCTAATTACATCTTCCACTTTACTAATGATAGTAGTGCGAAGATGAAATAGATTATCTTCTGCCATCTGATGGTCACATAAATATTGCCACACGGCAGATTTAATTAACGGATGAGGATTAGCAGTCCCCGCCGCCCATCTCTCAATGATAGAAATGGAAACGCCTAAGTCGGCCGCCATCTGTTCTTTAATATGTAAATAATCGGAAACAAATTTAGCAAAAGTTGCCATTGAATTTTTCTCTCAGCTCAATACCAAAATCGTAGGCCTCGGTGTCCTGAAGCTCCCTAAGGAAATCATTGGCCTCCGTAGTCTTATTGTCTAGGCCAATCGCATCCCAACCAAGAGTTAATCCAATCGCCCAGGTATCTTTTACTCCAAGAATCTTAGCGCCATAGGCCCACCCACTGGTCAAATACTTACGCTCTTCTTCAGGAAGCGGATCGTTTTTTGTAGCGTGTTCCATGAACATAACGGCGCCCAAGACGCAACAAGAAGCAATTCGATAATTGGGATGGGGCACTCCCTCTACTAAAGGAGTTGTATCTTTGGTAAAAAAAGAAGAGCCCGTCTTGAAATAAACGCGCTCTACCTTATGCCACTTAGCGAGATTTAGTTTCAAACCTCTAGCTAAACAAAATTCAATTGCTGTTTCAGCTTGTTGACGAAGCTCCACAGAGATCATAACGTCAGATTAAATCGGCGACAAGGTTACGTCAAGATCGATTTCAACAACAACGCAGATGTAATCCTGAGCAGCATTCGCCAAAGATATATTAAGTTATTACTTATTGATCGCCATCATTTAAATGGTTCCACAATTCCATGTCTTCTGTCTGAACCAATTGAACTTTAGTACGATGCAAACGAATAGCATCTTCTAATTCAATAATACGAGATTCATAAATGTCTATCTTATGGCAGCGACAAGTACAATCTACTGCCTCAAGAAGGGAAGTACAATCGCCCGAAACATAGACGGGAGTTTTACAGGTGTTACAATTTAAATTCATAATAAAAAAGACCAACAAGGAGTTGTTAAGACGTTGATGCCGGCTGCTCTGCCAATTGAGCTACTCTTCCTTTCGAAAGAGATGGGACTTGAACCCACAACACGCTGGTTGTAATGTAGTCATAACTGCATTTGGTCTGGTAACGGGGGTGGGAATTGAACGCCACGACCTCTAGGTTATGAGCCTAGCAAGCTTCCTCTGCTCTACCCCGCTATAACTATATTTGATTATTACTTGTAGCATTCCACCATGAAATGATGGTCTGATAAACCTTCCCATTGAAGAGATACTTTCCAGGGACGTCCTTGACACATACGATTAGTATCGTGGAAACAATCATTAATTTTATCGCAGGACACTTCATACATCATCCTGCCTTCACGAACTCCAGTCCATTTAGCATGGTGATCAGGAAGTAAAAATGTACATCCTGTTAATCCAAACATTAGAAGAGCGATAATCTTTTTCATAATGATTCTAAATAACCGACAAGTGGGCGCAGAGAATTAGTTTTTTAACTAGCATCCAGCCGCCGGTCAAGGTCCGGCGAAGGGGAATCGGACCCCTCTCGTTCGAAATATCAGTTCGAAATGTAATCCCTACTAAGCATTCGGTTGGTCGAGAGGGTAGGATTCTCACCTACAAGGAACTACGTCTAGCTCCACCAGAACGTCCGGCGCGTCTAGAATTCCGCCACCTCCCGAGATACCCGTTTTAAATCCGGGTCAGATTTTGAAGCTGTCTTTTTGCGCTTATTTCAGCGAGAAAGGAAATAGAAAGAAACACGAACCATAAACCAAGCAGATAAGACACCTTCATTTTACCACCCGTAAATGATCTGCTTGTTTGATAGCAGCTTGTCGACGTCTACGTTTTTCATATTCGTCGAGAAGTATCTTACTATGATATTCTTCTTTGGCATCCTCGACACCAAAGTGATGTCCATCATAATATCCTCGATGGTAGCCTCTTTTATATCCGGCTCTACAGATAAATAAATAGAGGCCACCAACAAGGAACGATGCTATAAATACTGTCACCAATTCTAGCACATCACAGCTCCACTTTAGCGATCACATCAGTCCAATGAGTCTCCCCATTGGTAGAAGCAAATGCTTGAACTACATCAAACACTTGATCGCTGAAGCCACCAATATTCAGAACGGACTTGTCGTCCAAGACCTGAGTCGTGGTGTAAGGCTGTAGGTCGATATTAATCAACTTAGCCTGTGGGTTTCTCTTCTTATAGATAGCCCACTCAGCAGCCATACCAGTTGCTTGCGCATAACCGAAATTATGCGATGGAGAGTACTGGCACCAGCTCTGGTTATCAGAGACCATGATAACTAGATTACCCATTGCTTTCCTTTGGTTCAAGTGTTGCAGCGGAGCTGCACAGTTAGTTCCACCAGAAGGCAAACGAGATAGAACAGTAGCATTAGTCATAACCGAATCACGAGGATTCAACTTATGATTAACAACATGATCAGAGAATGGAATAACTTCAGCCTCATTGTTGCGACGAATTACCGCAGCAGCAATCAAAGCAGCAACCTGCAAGCAGGTAACCTTTGAAGTTGCACCCTTCCTATGTCCCGTAACCGAAGCGCTATGCATGGATCCCGAGACGTCCTCGCAAACATAAACCTTTCCATCGAAGGAAGGGATGTTGCTGACTGCTACTTCCATTGCATCTTGCAATGCATTGGTAAGAGAAGTTGGAACCGTAGGATCTGAATTCAAATAAGCTGCCAACAATTGATATGGGAAGACCTTAGCCTTCTTAATCAACTCAGCGTTAGCCAATCTAGCAGCCAATTCCTTTTCCACAGCCTTGTCACTGAAGACATTATGACGTTGGAAGGTATTTAAATTCATCCTGGTCTGAGTCCAAGATGCATTCTTAGCAATTTGTGCCCAATGCTTATCAGTCAAAGGCAAAGCCGTCAACATTTCGAAAGGAACGTTTGGCAACGTTGCCGAAGCCGGCTCCTTTTTGAATACCTCGAATGCTTGTACCTCTGCTGGAAGCTTAGATACATCATACTCCTTACCCAATAGGTAACGATACAATGCATCCCTCTCAGGAGTTGCTGGCTTTGGGTGAACCATCTTGATAACGTCCGCCAAAGACGGATCATTACCTACCGAACCCCTGAACAAAGAAAGTTCGGAATGGTTAGCCAACCATTGCTGTACCAATTTCTTTGGACGAGTACCAAGAGACTTGCGGCCCAAGACACCCGAACGAAGAAACTGCACGAAGTTACGGACCATCTTTGGATTGTCCATAATTCTAGAGAATACTTTACCAGCAAGATCATTTCTACCTTGCGATACCAAGAAGGCACATAAGAAAGCTGGCATGTCCTTCATGAATCCACGCTCTCTAGCGTAGATTGCACACTGAGCAACGAACTCTGGCTCCACTTGCTTAACAAGTTCTAACACCTTGGTCAACTGATCCTCGGCGGAAGCATAGTAGGTGCTATTAAACGTACCAGTAGATACGTATTGCGCAAGCGCATGCTTTGCGGGCATAGTATATGCCGCACCACCAGCCTCGTTGACGGCAGTTGCAGATGGAACATTAAGGGAACGAACAGTCTTGAATAGATTCTTATTTGCCATTTTAGTCTCCTTCTTAAGCTAGGACTAAACAATTTTAGCCGAACAAATCACCTCGGCAAAGGTGTACATCACGCTGAAATGTTTCAACGTTCGACGTATAAAATAGGCGCGTTGTTATTGCCTGTGAAATAATATTGCTGTATATTAGTAGATCTGCTCGACAAAAGATAAGTTAAGTTAAAAAACCTTCTAAGAGCATACCTAAAACAAAGGCATGCCCCATTTTCTTATCTGGATTATCGATCACTTGTTGATAATCCATCCCGAGGGCTTTGTGATTATAACCATCGAAGTCCCTCAAGTAAATGTCTTGCCTTTCATTATAGAATAAGTCTTCTAATTTCTTATATGCATCAGATTCTTTAACAGCTTTAGAATAAAAAGGAATATATAATTCTTTTCTTGCTTCAATATAATTGAGTTGTTGCATATCACTATGCGCTGGCTTCTCAGCTAAAAGCTTTATCTTAACAGAAAACTCTGGCTTAGCATTTCTGCCCATTGGATAACGATGAGCAAAGCTATCACTGAACCCAGCCTTAGCCCATTCAAGATATTCACCCTTAACTATGTAACGTCCAATGGTATGTCTCTTATAAACCTTACTAAACTGCCAGGCATTCTCTACGTTAAGAGATTCTAATCCCTCACAAATCTCTACCGGCCCCACAAAGAATGGGCTCAATCCTCTTGACCAAGTTCTAGATCTAGAAGTGGTATCAATTACCATAGCATCTTCTGGAGCCGGATCCGATTTGCCTAAGATATAAACTGTCATACTTATTTCTGATTAGTTTTCTTAACGATTTCTTCGACCTGAGATAGTATCTCTTCCGCTGCGGCTTTGCATACCGAGCAATTACAATCTCCTCTGGTTCCAGCGCTTTCTTCTATGTCACGACGGACTTGCTCGGCAAAACCTCTTTTGGTAAAGGCAATTAACCCAAGCGAAAGATAAACATCTTTCAAATCCAAAGCCAAAGGTTCAGCCAGGGCAGAGATATGCATAACAGTTTTAACGAATTCAAATTCTGTTAGCTCCTCATCTTGTCTTGCTTGCGCTGCGGTAGTCATCTCTTTAAATAATTCATCACAGCTAGCCTTAAGTTGTTTAGCTAAATGATATGCGGCATGTGCTTTGTCTTTTAATTCACCCATTATTAACTCCGTACAATCCATTTGTCATTATATATTCGAATACTTTGGCGGGTAGATATCTTTGGGCACCAGAAAAATGCCCACCATATAAGAGGTCCCTAACCATACTGGAAGAAACTACCGGACAAATGGGAGTGTTTTCCGATCTAGAACTGGGAATCCCGGCTCGACCAACAACAATTGGAGGCGCTAATTCCTCAATGACAGACCAGCCATCCCAAGTATGAACTTTGTCGAGAAGGTCTGAGCCCATTACGAACCTTAATTTATTAGGAGTGTGCTCAGATAAATGTTTAATAGTCCTGGCCGTGATGCTTTCGCCTCCTAATTCTTGCTCCACTCTGGAAAAAGAAACGTTAGGTAGCCAGCCAAAAGCTTCTTGGCACATATTAAACCGATGCTCAAAGGGAGTTAAATGCTTTCCAGCTTGTTGAAAACAAGGAACAATCAA
>Ga0255336_102183_pt1 | contig 10625 bp, 5 predicted proteins | sample MeOH1_35cm_T3_17_FD_189102 | JGI IMG/M metagenome (GOLD analysis project Ga0255336, IMG submission 189102) | Sandy soil microbial communities from University of British Columbia, Vancouver, Canada - MeOH1_35cm_T3_179 | ecosystem: Engineered > Artificial ecosystem > Sand microcosm > Unclassified ...
GGCCAACGCTGAGTTCGAAGCGTTTGAGCCGGCTTGGGCATTTAGCCCATTCAGCGTGTTATCCGGGTTCGATGCCGGTCCGCCGGGCGTTACATTCGATCCCGCCAGCGCGGCCGACGCAGCGCCGCCAGCCGGATGGAGCGTGACCGCCGGTACGGTCGTGCGGCCCGTTGTGAACCACCACGCGATGCCAATCCCGGCAGCTATCACAGCGGCGGCGGCTATCCCTACGCCAAGCCGTCGCGACGATCCGCGAGATTGCGAGTCCACTGGGCGCGATAAGCCGCCCGATGCGGCTTTCGTTTTCACCGCCGTTTGTCGTCCCGCCGTTGCAGCCTCCGGATTTCCCGAACGCGACGTGGCCTCTGAGGCGGACCGACTCCCAGCCACAGCCTCATCGAGAACAATGCCGATCTCGCTGGCGAATTGCCGGGCCGTCTGCGGGCGATCTCCGGGCATCACGGCGAGCGCGTGATCGACGGCGCGCAGGAACCGTTCCGAATACTTTCCTGCGGCCAGCTGTGCGAGCGGCCGATAGCTGTCACTGACCATGCGCCCGACTGCCGGTGGCGGGGTCTTGCCGGTAATCGCGTAATACACGACGGCTGCCAGCGCGTACTGGTCACTCCACGGCCCCTGTTTGAGCGACGGCACTTCGGCATACTGCTCGATCGGCGCATAACCCGGTTTGAGGATCACGGTCAGCGCCTGCGTCATGTCGCCGATAACCCGCCGCGCCGCGCCAAAATCGAGCAGTACCGGACGGTTGCTGCCTTCGAGCAGAATGATATTGTCCGGCGCGATGTCGCGGTGATAGCACTTCGCGGCATGCAGCACGGTCAGTGCTTCGAGCAAGGGAGCGAGCAGGGCGCGCAACCAGGACTCATCCGGCGGCGTCTTCATGGCTTTCAGCGCTTCCTTGAGCGTGAGACCCCGGTACAGCGGCATCACCATGTATGCGGTGCCGTTGGCTTCCCAGAAGCGATACACCTTAACGAGCGAATGATGGTCGAACTGCGCAAGCAGCCGCGCTTCGTTGATGAAGCTCTGGAGGCCCGCGCGAAACGTGCTTTCGTGGCGTTCGGACTTCACCTGGACTTGCGTGGCGCTCACCCGGGCCGCGAGGGCGGACGGCATGTATTCCTTCAACGCCACGTTACGGCCGAGCGAAGTGTCGTGCGCGACATAGACAATGCCAAAGCCGCCTTCCCCGACGAGACCCAGGATCTCGAACTCGCCGAGGCGCGTGCCGGCGGGGAGAACGTTCTGACCGGCAGAGGGACCTGAAGCCAGCACGGGGCCGCCACCGCCGCCTCCCTCGCGCGCGCCTTCGGTACGCGACGCCCGTGCACTGGCGATGATCACGGTCTTATCGCCACCGGACGATGCCGGGTCATCGCCACCGGAAGCATCGCCGGATGCGTTACCAGAGACGTCGCGGCGCTCGCTCATGGTTGCTGATGCAGCAGCATCGTCGTGAACAGGTCAATGTCGGGCAAGCCGTATGCTGGCCAGATTGTGAACTCCCGTTCGCCGTGCTTGCCGGTGTCGGGTGGCACCGCGGTCCACATGCTCATCCCGTAAGCCTCCGTTTGCCAGATGGGCGCAAAGACGGTAGCCAACCGTTCGGCGAGCGCGTGCGCCGACGGCACCGCCCACGGGTCGCTCAACACGGCGGCCCGTTGCGGGCAACGCGGCATAGATGGTACCGGCAGCGCGGCGAGTTGCGAGTCGAGCCGATCGATGGTGTGATCGAAGTCGAGCGCGGCGAGCGCCACGGTTTCGACGGCATCGAGCCACTGCCAGACCCGGGCGACGTCGTCGCCGGTTGCGGGAGCAGACGGCAGGGCTGCCGCTACCGTCAGTGGAAAGTGCCGCCCGACCCGGTCTACCGACGCCATCAGAATCCCCATCCAGCAATCCTGCAGGTTGGGGGAGATCGCGCCCGGCATCGCGAAGAAGCGCCACACGGGGCAGGTCAGATATAGCGAGAGCCAGCGCGGGCCGAGGCTCAATTGCGTTTCGGCGATACGCCCGGACAGCCACGCGTCCCAAGGCACGACAAAGCCGTCGGACAGCCGTCGCGCCGCGAAGTCGCCGAGCGACGGCAGCTTGCCGTACCAGCCGGCGGTAGCGGCTGTATCCGGAGTGGAGGCAGGCACGTCGTTCATAGTCGAGCCGGGCAGGAAAAGGCCCGCAGGTCGGCGAGCCGGAACGGGTTCTGCACGCTGTTCGCCGTCACCTCGAAACGCGCCTTGCGGCCCTCCACGTTGAAGGTCACGAAGAAACGCTCGGGCTCGGGCGTGGACTCGATATCGAGCCGGTCGAACATCCTGAAAAGCGCCCACGGACCTTCGAACACGAGATTGTTCGCGCCGCTGGTCGGCGGCGGCGTCAGTTGCAGGCTGACGCGTCCGGTGCCGCGCGTGCCGGGCCACTGGATCGCCGTGGCAACCTGAGGCCCGTGCGCATACGTCAACACCTGGCCATCGACGTCGAGCACGAATTGCAGGATCGACGGGTCCATCTCCACGGGTTTGAACTGCAAGCTCAGCGCCGGTGACTTCCCGCCCGCCGGGAAGAAGACGCTGCGGATGGTCGCCGCGCGCTCGAACTGCGCGAGGCCGGCCGGACTCATTTGCGCTTGTCCCGAATCGACCTTCTTGAATGCCCAAGGTTTGGTGGAGATGTCGACATCGGCGGCGAGATTTTTCTGGAAAAACTCGTCGAACTTACCGCCCGGCGCGAACAGCGCGCCGAAATCCGCGGGCAGGACGTCGTTGGCCGACGCCTGGTCGAACGGATAACGCCCCGCCACGGCACGGGTGCAATAGCCCGCTATCGACTCCTTCAAATCCGCCGAGAGGTTCACGCGCCGGGCGTCCTGGGTTTGCGCGGCGCCCTGGCTGCCGAGATCGACGAGCGCGGTGCGCACCGGTTCGGGCATGCGCTGGGCTTCGGCGCGAAGCTTGGCCGGAACGTCGGAGACCGGCGGGGTGGTCTTCTGTTGCAGGGCTTCGTCGGTGGCGCTCAGGTAGACGTAGACGTCGTTGATCAGTGCGAGCGTCTGCGTGATCGGCGCGGGCTGACCGCCGGCCGGGCTGTTCACGAGCGCGCGCAGTCCAGCAAACCGGTCATCGACAATGCTTTCCAGTCGCGTGCCCGGCGTGACCGACGCGATCCGCGTAGGATCGGACTCGCCGATGATCTTCAGCAGCTTGTCGCGCGCGGCGCTCACCTTGTCGCTCGCTTTATCGACGACACTGGCTTCGCCTTCCGGCTTGGCGCCGAGCGTGGTTTCACGCGATGCCGCCCGCAAGAGGGACGCCAGCGGCGAATCGGGCGCCGACAAAATGCGGGCGATCTGCGCGGCCTGCGTCAGCGTCGCCGCGCGTACGATGCGGATATCGTCGAGAAACGCGCTCCAGATACGCGCATAGTCCTGCAGGTACAACAGGCGCACGTCTTCGGTGAGCCGCAGGGTCGCGGCCGGGTCGCCGCGCGGCAGTCCGCTCTGGTCGCGGATACCCAAAACCCACGGTTCTTCGGAAGCCAGTTGCACCGCGACCTGGTCGATCGCCTTCAGGAACGCCTGATGGTAGCCATTGAAGGAATACAGTCCCGGCACGCCCTGCGTGAGAGGCGCGCCGCTCGCGCGCACGAACACGAGCGACGCGTTCGGACCACCCGCGCGCGCCACCGTGAATTCGGGAAAATCCGCGCCTACGCCTTGTTGCTTGACGCGCCCGTACACGCGTTGCGCGAGCGGATTAGTGGCCAGCATCGCGCGCAGGTGATTGACCAGGCTTTCATCGAAGGGCAGGTTGGCATGGATCGCGCCGCGTTCCAGCAAGGCATCCAGATGCGTGCGCAAAGCCGCCCGGTCGTCGTTGCCGACTTCTCGCGGCAGCGTGCGGTCCCAGTCGGTGATGATCCATGCCTTGAGCGCGTCGGGGTCCTGATGCTCGGGCTGGTTGATCATCAAATAGGCTTTGAGCGCTTCATACGCGTAATCAGGATGGGCCGCGTTCGCGCTGCGCGCCTGTTCCTCGATACGGGCCGACAACTTCGGCAGGAACAGATCGTCGAGCACACCGCGATACGCCGAATCAGCGGCCGCTTCGAGCTTGCGGCCTTGCCACAAGCCCCACTGCATAGCGAGGGGTGGGTGGCTGGCATCGACTTGAGCGGTTGAAGCGGAACCGCGCAATGCCGATAACAACGGCAGCAGCGCGACCAGTCCCGCATTCGCCGGGTTCGTGCCCGCGACTGCCGCCTGAGCCGTGCGCGCGGTCTGTTCTACATCGGCGACATAAGCCCGGTTGCGAACATAGCTGACGCCCCACAGCGCGAGCGTAAGCGCCGCCACGGCCGCGATGGCGGTATAAGCCGACAGCCGCACCAGATGCCGCCGCCGAGCCCAGCGAAGATTCGATCCGGCGAGGCCCTGTTCGGCGAACACAACCTCATTGAGCAGGCGTTCGATAAAAAAGCTGCGGCCGCTCGCTACGCGTGGCGGCTGCACTTTGCGTTCAACGCCGAAGGTGCGCGCAAGCGAGCCGAGCACGCGGTCGATCGGGGTGCCCTCCTGCGTGCCGCTTGTGAAATAGACGCCGCGCGGAAGCGGGCTGTCGTCGTGGCGCGATTGCACGAACGTCATCGGCAAAAAGGCGGCGAGCAGGGGTTTCAGTGCAGCGAACTGCTGAGGAAAACCGATGATCGCCGCGCGCTGCACGACGCCCGCCTCAGCGTTGAGCCGCTCGGGCAGGCGCGCGACGAGGCGCGCTTCGAGCGCGTCGAGTTCGGCCGCAATGTGCGTGCCGAACGCGCTGGGGTTGGCCGGCTGTTCGGGTTCGTAAGGCAGTGTGAAACCGAACACCTGCGCCCGGTCTTCTTTGGAGAGGTCGGCGAAATACTCCGTGAAACCCGCGAGCAGGTCGGCTTTGGTGACGAGCACGTAAATGGGAAAACGCGTGCCGAACTGCTCCGTCAGTTCACGCACGCGCGCGCGCAACGCCGCGGCCATGTCGGCCGCAGCCTCGGGCGATGCGCTCAGCAGGTCAGGCACGCTCACTGTCAGCAATACGCCGTTGATTGGCTGGCGCGGCCGGGTCTTTTTGAGCAGGCCCAGAAAACCCTGCCACGCGGCCCGGTCAGTGTCGCGGTCGCTTTCCTGGGTCGTGTAGCGGCCCGCCGTGTCGATCAGCACGGCTTCGTCGGTGAACCACCAGTCGCAGTTGCGCGTGCCGCCGACACCCCGGATGGCGTCGGTGCCGAACCGGTCGGCGAGCGGGAAATGCAGGCCCGAGTGGATCAGCGCCGTGGTCTTGCCCGACCCCGGCGCGCCGATGAACATGTACCACGGCAATTGATAAAGGTACTGGCGCGACGACAGCGACGCCCAGTCCCGCCAGCCCGGCTTCTTCCCCGCCGCCGTGACGCGCGCCTGACGCAGGACGGCGAGCGCCTCGTCGAAGCGTTCGCGCAGCGTCGCTACTTCGGTTTCCCCGGCGGTTGGCGGCGCGACCTGGCCCGGCTGTTCGGCGCGCGCGAACGCGAGGCCGTCGCTCAGCGCGGCCTGGGTCCGCCGCTCCCGCCACGCGACGAACAGGCGTCGCAGGATCACGAGCAGCACTACGCAGCCGATAGCCACGTAGCGCGCGTTTTCGGATTCCAGCGGATAGCGGTGCGCGATCGAGATGAGCGGTCCGATGAGCCAGATCACGCCGGCAACCAGCAGCAAGCCGATCACTAGCAGCAGGATCGGATGGAACAGGAGCGACAGGATTTTCTTCATGACGTCGGTTTCCGCTCGCCTACGTGCCCGGCTTCGCGAACAGCGTCACTTCGACGCGGCGGTTGAGCGCGCGGCCGGCGGGCGTATCGTTGGGGGCGACTGGATCGGCGTCTCCCTTGCCTTCGGCCTTCAGGCGCGCCGGCGCGACCGTGCCGGCCAGCAGGTCGCGCACGTTCGCCGCGCGTGCCTGCGACAGTTCCCAGTTCGATGGAAAGCGGGCGGAGCGGATCGGCTGGTTGTCAGTGTGGCCCGTCACCATGACGTTGCCCGGCACCACCTTGAGTGCTGCGGCGATGCGTTGCAGCAGCGGCTTGAAACGCTCCGTCACGTCCGCGCTGCCCGCTTTGAAAATGCCGTCGCCGCGCAGCGTGATGACCGAGCGGTCGACCTGATCGCTGACCGTCACCAGGCCGTCGCGGATTTCGGGTGCGAGGAATTCGGCAAGCCGGGGTTTCGGAGCCTGCCGGATGACGGTGGGTGCGGCTGCGCCGGCGCGGATCGAGGCGAGGGTGTCGAAGGCGGGGTCGGATAGCCGGCCGAGGCGAAAGCTCATGGTGAGATAAGCCGCGAACAGCAGGAGCAGCGCAAGTGCGCCCACGACCCACACGGGCAGGACGTCAACGGTGCGGCGCCGCGTCGTGCTGACGCCGCGCCAGTGCGGGGACAACTCGCGCTCGGGTTCGCCACGCTCGGCGCGAATCAATTGATAGAGCCGCGAGCGCACGGTATCGAGCGTGCGGCGGCCGTCCCCTTCCACGCGATAACGGCCTTCGAACCCAAGCGCGAGGACCACGCACATCAGCTCCAGCAAGTGCAGATGCTGCGCCGGTTTCTGTGCCAGGCGCGCGAGCAGCTGGAAGACCTTTTCTCCGCCCCAGGTCTCGTTGTGGTACATGACAAGCAGGCTTTGCCGCGCCCAGACGCCCGCGCCCCACGGCGTGGCCGAGGCCGCTTCGTCGAGCATCGTGCAGACGATGTAGCGCGCGGCCGTGATCTGTTCGGGTGGTACGTCGTCCGTGCGCGCCTGACTCTCGAACTGGCGGATGCCGCGAGCCAGCGAATCGCGCAGTGCGGCCGGGTCGGCGCACGTCGCCATGGCGCGGATCTGAGGCGCGAGCCGCAGCAAAGGCGCGCAGGCCGCGACCAGCGGGTTGAGCGAGCCGCCCATGCGAAAGGCCGCGGCGAGCGGCGCGTCATCGCCGTCCCAGCTCGTGCCCCCGGGCGCATACGGTTCGTACGATTCATACGGCGCGCTGGCGCTGCCCGAGCGCCGGCGTCCCCCGGGATTAGGCTTGATGATCGTCTGCTCGGACTCAAAACCGGCGAAGGGATCGTCGCTCGTCATGTTGGTCAGTGCCGGATCGCCCAGAATTCCAGTTCCAAGCCGGGAAACTCGCCCGCGATCAGCATCGCCAGGTTGCCGGTCTGTTCAAGTTGCTTCCAGAGGTCGCCGCCGCGGTCCAGTTCAAAGTAAGTAAAACCTGCGTGAAAAGGCAATTGACGCGGCGCGACCGGCAGCGCCCTCAGGCCGATACCCGGCAGTTGCAGGCTGACCAGATCGCGCAACCGGTCTGCCGGCGCGATCTTCACCTGAGTTGGAAAGCGCATGCGCAACGCATCGCCGGGCATCTGGGCGTTGACCGCCAGCACGAAGCCGGCGTTCTTGACGAGTTCGAGATCGCTGATCGTCGCCACGCGCACGCCGTACTTACGATTCTGCAACTCGATCGCGATGGCGTCCGGCTCGCGCACCTGCGACAGCAACTGCCGCAATTCGCGCATGACCGGTTCGAACGACGCTTCGAGATCGTCGTGCCGATACGGCGACCATGCCAGCGTGCGGCGGCGCTCGTCGAAGGTCGCGAGATCTCCAGCGAGCGCAATGGCGAGCCGATAGACGCGCTCGGGATGCAGCAGCGGCACGTGCAGCAGATGCGCGAATTGCGGCTCGAAGCGGTTAAGCGTTTGTAGCAACAGGAAGTCGGCGATCTCCGACACCCCTCCGCGCCCCGGTTGCGCGATCCGTGCGGCGAGTCGGTCGCCGTGCTGATGCAGCAGGCCCGCGAGTTCCTGCACAAAGCCCAGCAACTGCGGGTGCGCAAGCGCGTGGAGCATGGGCGGGATATAGCGGGCATCGAGCAGGACGCGATTGTCCGCGCGGCGTTCGACCACGCGCGCCAGACCGACCGTTGCGTAAGCATCGGTGGCCTCGCGCATGAGTATGAGCCGCAGGTTCGGCGTGCCTACCCGCATCTCCGCGACCCGGTCGGTGCTGGTCGTCACGTCGACAACGGCGGTGTCGGTTGCGACGTAGCGCAGGCCATCGGCGGGATTGCCTTCTACATCCACTTCCTTCGCGCCGTTGCGCGCGAGCGGCAACGCCAGCATCACCACCTCGTCGCGCGTGCCGGCCGGAATATCGAGTGGCGGCGGCACGGGCGCGTCCTCGGGGAACGAAAACGACGTGCCGTCGGGCAGCACGCCGAACGCCGACGCGATGGCGACCTTGCCGAGACCAAGCGCGACGTCGTCGAGCGTGCAGGCGACCCAGCCCCACGCCCACGCTTCCGTCGCCCTTCCATGCGAGCGAACCAGATGTTCGATGAAGCGGTCGTGCTGCTGAAAGTGCTGGGGCTCCAGGAATAACCCTTCGGACCAGATCGTTCGTTGATGCCAGGTCATGGTGGCTGGGTGGCTCGGTGGCTCGCATCGGCAGGCAATGCCTCGCGCGACGCGCGAGGCTCGGCTTTCGAGCGTCTTCGTGAACGCCCTCATTTAGAACGAATGATCCGGGTGAATTTGCAAGCGGACGCAAGCAGGCGGCTGCGGCGCTAGGCGAAGGGGCGCGGTCAGGGCGGTCCGATGGTGACGTCGGCGGCGTCGGCGCGTACGGTGAGCGGCGTAGTCCGGTTCGGCGGCACCGGCGCGGTGGCACGCCAGCGCGAGCGTTCAATGTCGCGATATGCCGCGACAACCGCAATGAACTTCGTACCCGGCTGCACGGGCTGTTCAACGCTCTTGGTGTCGCCGGGACGCAGCAGGAATTCGTTTTTTGCGTTGAGGTCCGCGCCGAGCGTCGCCTGATCCTTGCCGTACAGCGTGAAAAAGTCGGCGCTGTCGAAGGCGGCCGTCGACTTGAGTTCGTACACCCGCACGAGGATCGGTGACGGGCGGCCACTGCGATCCGGATTGACGCCGGCCAGCGCAATCACACTCAGCCTCACGATAGTCGGCGGCGGGGGGGGCGGGGGAGGCGGCGGCGACTTGCATGCGCCGAGCATCAGAAGCAGTAGCCCGAGCACGGGCAACACGCCGCGCCATGCGCACGGCCGTTCACAGCGTTGGTGTGGGTGAGCCGCGGGTGAATCGACGGGTTCCATGTGATCTCTTTTCCCAGGAGCAAGAACGGCGCATGCGCGGCTATAGGCGTCGAAGCAGGCAACGGATGCGCATACCTGCTATGTACGCAAACAGACGAAACAACGTTCAGCGGTTTTAAATTTGCGGAGGTAGTTCGTCTAGTCGGCAGCGCGGACGTGAGTGCTAGTGCTCGTGAACCGCCCGCCGTCAAGCGGACGTTGCAGGCTCGAGCGCCTGCAACGCTTCTTTTTCATGCTCTCCTGACGGAATCAGCCGTGAACCCGATCCAGGTCGCCGCCGTGCCGCTTACTACTGCAGCAGTTCTGAGGCGGCTTGGACGCCCGGCGCTGCATGCAGCGTCGCGTCTCGTCCTGCTTGCGGCTGGTTTGATCGGATGCGTGGCAAGCCAAGTTTCGCTGGCTCAGGACGCACCGCTGACACCCGTCGCGCGCCGCGCGGAAGCGCGTGCCCGCGATGCCGAAACCTTGCCGACGCTGTCGCAGGAAGGGCGGCTTCTGCTTGGCCGCGATCGCGTCAAGCTCGACGGCTACGCGTACTGCAGCATGGCAGTGGCCGCGGCCGAGCGCGGCGACTTCCGCGACAGTATCGACGCCGCGTCGCGCGCCATGCTGGTCGCGCAACAGACGGACAACACGGATTTGCTCGCGTTGTCCAAGCGCGATCTCGCCATTGCCTACAGCTACGCGGGCGATCTCGATGACGCGCAACGCTACGCGAACGAAGCACTCGCGGGGGCATCGAAGAATCCGGCGCAGGTCCAGGCGCCGGTGCACAAGATCCTCGGCGATATCGCGCTGCGGCGCGGCAATCCGGGTGCTGCGATTACCGAGTATCAAACGTCTTTGGAAACGGCCTCCGCGCGATTCCGCCCGCTAGTGTTGCTGTCGATGACCAACGCCCAGATCGCTGCCGGCGATCCCGTCGCGGCACGCGCCACGTTCGCACAGGCGGGCATCCCGGACACCGCGTTGCTCGCGCCTCTCTATCGGCGTATAGAAGGCAATTTGCTGCTGGCCGAAGGCAAACCCCAGGCTGCGCTCGAGGCCTTTTCGGCTGGCGTGACCAAGGGCGCGGAGGGCGACGCCAGCTACGAAAACCTGTGGGCGCACGAAGGCATGGGCCGCGCGTATCTCGCGCTCGGTGACCGCGCCCGTGCACGCGCCGCGTGGCTCACCGCACTCGACGATTCCGAAACGATTCGCGCCCGGTTTCGCAGCGACGAGTTCAAGACGGGCCTGTTCGCGGACACGCAGACGGTGTTCGAGGAAACCATCGCGCTTGTCGTGCAGGACGGTGATTACCCGCTGGCATGGACCCTCTCCGAGCGCGGCCGTGGCCGTGCATTGCTGGACGTGGTTCGTAACCGTATCGACGCCGGCGTGGATGCGCAGCAATTGAACGGCCGCGCACTGCCGCTCGACGACGTTCGCCGTGCGTTGCGGCCCAA
>Ga0255336_102184_pt1 | contig 10624 bp, 10 predicted proteins | sample MeOH1_35cm_T3_17_FD_189102 | JGI IMG/M metagenome (GOLD analysis project Ga0255336, IMG submission 189102) | Sandy soil microbial communities from University of British Columbia, Vancouver, Canada - MeOH1_35cm_T3_179 | ecosystem: Engineered > Artificial ecosystem > Sand microcosm > Unclassified ...
ACCCCTAAAATTCTTTGTGCATATTTGTCGGCTTGCAATTCCATGGTTACAGAAAAATCTTGCATTAACCGAGTAATTAACCCTAATGAAGAAACTTTATTAAATAATGCTCTTAGCAAGAAAATCTTAAAGGGGTCCTTCTTCATGACATGGCATTTTTCATGAAACAAGACGGCTTTTAATTCCTTGAGTTCAAGCATTTCAACTAAACAATCTGAGATCACTATCTTTGGTTTAAATAATCCAAAGGTAAAAGCAATGGGATTCGTTTCGGTAACGAATAGCAGCTTATTTAAAACACCAATCTCCTCAGCTGTTTCTTTCAAACCTTCAGGTAACTCTTCTTTCCGGGCTATCCCTTTCCTAAAACTTTGGAAAACTCTCTTTTGATGTATACAAAACCCTATTACATGCTTTAGCCAGAGCAGGAAAAAGATACCCGCTAATAAACCCACCCCCCTATAAACTGGAGATAATGTTATGAGTTGGGTGCATTCACGTATAAACTTTGCTATCGGCGCAACTGCTAGATAAGAACTCAAGATTCCTAAAAAGAGCAGAGAAATTATCCCAAGGGAACCTAAAAGCAAAAAAGTTCTATTGTTAAGCTTAGAAAGCTTAGACAACACCATCTCCTCCTTATCAACAGGCTAATTAAGCTAACCCTATTTTAGCAAGATTTACTCTGAATATCCATTATTTGTTTATTTTTTTAAATTAGAAATAAATCTAAAGCCCTCGGCACTGCCGAGGGCTACTTTCATACTTCTTACCGAACTCTAATACTTTCACCAGGATAAATAAGATGCGGGCGATGCCGAAGGTGGGGATTCAAGTTAATTAAATGATGAATATGGGTATGATGACGTCTAGCTATAATATGAAGTGATTCTCCATGACGTACAATGTGATGCATTTTGGTTTTTCCTCCCTTTACTACCAGTATACTCCACTATATGAGAGGACAAAATTTCATTGTGCACGTACTTTTTTTATATTACTCGCCTTCAGTTCCAATCAGCTTAGCAAACTCTGCCGCATGCAGATCCTCATCAACATAGTTATATTTAAGCAGCTTGCAAAGCTCACTTTCCGGACTTTCGCCCTCTTTTTCGACGCTTGCGATGAGTTGGCTGTAGTCACTCATTGCCTTTTCCTCTAATTTAATGTTAATCCTTAGGGCCATATCGAGACCGGTCATGGATAGGATTGTACCCATAGAAGCCCCAATAATAGTTGAGATAACTTCACCTAATTGGGTTGGAGTCCCACCGAGTTCCTTGATTTTAGCACTGATTAAGTCACCATGGCCCTGTTCAATTTCTGCGACCCGTTCGAATACCATTCCACCATATTGATCTTTGAATTTTCTACTTTGGGCAGTATACAATTCAACCTGACTTGTTTCTAGGCTATAAAACCAGTTTAAGGAGTTTATAAGTTCTTCTTTGTCCATACGTTATTCTCCTTACTTTAACTTTCGATTTAGCTATTACTTTGCACTAAAGCTCAGAAATTAACCCAAGTTAAATAAAATCTAACCTGGAGACTCCTTAGTAATCTTATCCTGCCGCATAGAAATTCATGCATCGCAGAAAAGATAGGGAGCTGTCTTAAAACAACTCCCTATCTTTTAAATTTAGATTACACCTGCATTTTTTATTCGGCTACCTCTAAATCCTTCGCCCCTTGGTAAATACGCTCAAAGAGTTCTTCAAGCTGGTCTTCCTCAACACAGGAGAAGGCAACCCGAATATCCGTCTGGCCTAGAGCAATCACCCCAACTTCATATTTTTCGAGGAGATGTTGGCGCAAGGGCTCAGCACTCACACGTTTTAATTTTAGGCACATGAAATAACCGGAATTGAAGGCGTAGTCCTTCCAAACTTCCTGATACCTCTCAACCTTAAGTATCTCTTTGACTTTTAAAGCCCGTTTCTTCATGATCTCAAACTTCTCTTGCTTTTGATCCCAGAAATCTGGTGACTTCAACGCATCCAAGACGAAGGTTTGAGAGGGGTGCGCAACATTAGAAATGGTTCCCCGGATAATTCCCATCGTCTTACTTTCCAAGGCACTCAAAACTTCCGGATATTCGGACGTAAATGTAATGAACCCAACTCGGAATCCCCAAACGAACTCTTCCTTTGTCGCTCCATCCACTTTTACCGGTAAAACTCGCGGATGAAGATTAGCAAGACGTCCAAATAAAGATTCTGTGATGGAATCCCCATAAAATAACCCAAAATAAGCATCATCCGTAATCACTACGAGATTTAGCCCTTCTTCGGCTACTTCGCGGATTGCTTCAACTAAAGCCGTTGCCTCTTCTTCAGTAGGCGTGTACCCTGTTGGATTATTCGGGAAGTTTAACAATAATATTGCCTTGCCGTGAGCTTTTTGCGTGAGTAAGGCCTCTTTCATTCCGGAGATATTGAGCCCCCCATCCTCGGTGTAAAAGGGATAAGTTACCGTCCGAGCTCCCCGGCGTGTTCCAAAAATCATATTATAATTTCCCCAGAGTTTATCCGGTAGAATAAGCGGATCTCCAGAGTTCATAAATAAATCGGCAGCTATGCTGAGACCATGGGTCAGCGCATTCGTCACGATCGGAAGACTGATCTCTTTTCCTTGTAAAGAAGGATTCTCCTGGAGCATTTTTTCCTTCCAAAGCTTTCTCAGTTCCACTTTTCCAGCGGGTGGGGCGTAGTCATAAAGATCAGCAGGATCGAACCTGGATAAATTTTCCTGGATAACCGATAAGTACATTGGATGCCCATCTTCTATGGCAATCCCGATCGTAGCATTAAAACGGGATGCTTTTTGCTTGGCCTCTGCAGATTGAGTCAAAATCCCTTTCGGGTAATAAAGTTCCTTACCTAAATCAGACAAAAGTTCGTAAAAGTATGGGTTAGCCTCGCGAATTTGTTCATTTAACTTCTGAGCTGTTTCATGCATCCTGGTACTTCCTTTGCAGTTAATATTAATTATTATTATAATACGAGAGTGTTTTACTCGTATACCCTAGTTTTCCCGAACTGGACAAAAACTTAGTTTTATTTCGCTCCGATACCGTGATTTCTTGAAGAAGCGTAAGCAACTGATCCACTTCTTCACAGGTATTATATAACCCGAAACTTATTCTGACCATCCCCGGACGGGGCAGCAGTGGATTATCCATAAATTTCCCCATATCTTTGTCGGGAATACGTAAAAGCTTTTGGACATAAGGTTGAGCACAAAAGCAACCGTTTCTAACGGCAATTCCACCTTCCCTGGAAAGGAGCTGAGCGACCCGTTCGTGATGTATTCCCACTATGTTAAAGGGAATAACCCCAATCCTTGGAGACGTTGTCAAAGAGGCATACAGCTCAACGTCTACCATCTTCTCCAACTTTCTCTGGGCATATTGAAGCAGATGTTCTTCCTGCTTAAAAACCGTTTTCATCCCTATTCCGCTCAACGTTTCAATTGCGGCTACAAGTGCCACGACCCCTAGAATATTAGGCGTCCCCGCCTCTTCCTTATATGGCGGATCATCCCAGATCACGCGGTCTTGCGTCACCAACCTAACCGTCCCACCTCCACTATGTTCAGGGCTTCCCTGCTCAAAGACTTGTCTCGGCCCAATCAATACTCCAATTCCAAACGGTGCATACATTTTATGAGCGGAGAAGGCGAGAAAATCGATATGTTCTGGCGAAGAAATGGGGCGCATCTCAATCGCGGCATGAGGAGCCAGCTGGGCGGCATCCACGAGTATTTTTGCCTGATAACGATGAGCCATTTCGGCAATGCGGTGGATCGGATTCATAATTCCCGTTACATTTGAAGCACCCGATACAGTCACCAGTTTAACCGCTCCTTGATGACGTTGCAGTTTTCGTTCGAGATCCTCCAGATTTAGACTTCCCTGCTCGTCAAGCTCCACATAATCAACCTGAAATTTATCCCTCCACGGGAGAAGATTTGAATGATGTTCCATCCAGGTTGTCAGGATGACTTCCTTTTTTCGCGGGTTCCAAAGTCGATAAGCAAGTTTGTTGATAGCTTCAGTCGTATTTTTAACGAAAATCACAGTATTGTAATCAGATAAACCTCCTACAAAATTAAGGACAGTTTTACGTGCCCGTTCGTAGACTTGCGAAGAAAGAACAGATTTATATCCTGTTCCTCGATGAATTGAAGAATAAATGGGTGCGAACTGATTGATTTCCTGCATCACCTTGTAGAACGGGGGTGTTGTTGCTGCATTATCAAAATTAACTGCAGGGGCTGAACCACCTTTACCCTGCGGAACCAAGTTCTCGAGTCCTACAAATAATTCACGGTAATTCGGACGAAACGGAAATATGTGCATAGAGAGCTCTCCTCCCAACCTTATATCTCTGCATTATATTTTCGCAACTCAAGTAAGGTTCCATCCTAACAGATGACCCCAGATTCCTGCGTAAGAAGGACAAATTTCCAGAGAAACCGTGTAATCAGGGCATATTTTCCTTTCCGGCATAAAATTACTTCTTGATGTTCGACATGATAAATGGTACTTTGACATAGTCAGGATGATAAGTCGCACCCAAAACCCTGACATTGCGTAATGAATTCTTGGACGCAAGGATTCAATTTAAGTCTACTTCGTTTCCCTAAATGAGAGACGAAGTTGAGCATAAGTGCTCAGCTTCGTCTCTCATTGTTATTCACGCTCCATTTCGCCGCTATAACTTTCGCAGAGCGAAAATTGAGTGATTTATAAAAACATATCCATCCTTGAAAAAATAGAAGACCTTTGGCGCGCCTAAACACGCCAAAGGTCTCGTTACGCTGCTTGCGAAAAAGTACCAGGCTCATAGCCAGTATGTTGATACTTTTTGGTCTGAACACCCTCTTGCCAAAGCCATATTCGGCGAAAGTAGAAACGATTAGAGAAGGGCGGAATTTATTGAATGATTATTAAGAACTTCTATGAATCTCGCTTATATCACTAGGTCATTATCTGGCAGATATTGACCGGTCAGGTTGTCAAATACACGGTCATGACCCGGAATAATAATATCCGGGAAACGGGCAATTGCCTCAGCAGTTTGCTGAAACTGACGGGCATCATAGTGAATAGCAGCCATCATATCTTTCTGCCATAGGTCACGATGGTAGAACGCATCCCCAGCTGCCACCACTCTGCGTGTTTTGCCCTGGAGCAACACGGCCCGACTGTCAACCGAGTGTCCCGGAACCTGCAGGAGATCAATCGTCTTGGGTAGATCCGGTTCATCCTCAAAAAATTCAATTTGGGCCTGATCCCCTATCCAAGCCGCTGCAGGATATTGATTGACCAGCTTGATGAGATGATGCGCCAATTTATGGGAATTATCCTCGACATACCGACCCCAGGAATGCAAAGCTGCTAAGGGGTCGGTGCTTTCCCCTAATAACCGAGCTAAATTATTTTCAAAATCAAGTTCCCTTCGGCTGATTAGGATTCTGGCATTGCTAAAGAGTCGGTTTCCTCCAATGTGATCAACATGCAGATGGGTATTAATGACCAGACTGAAATCTGCAGGAGTATAACCTAACTGTTCCAATTCTTCCAGCAGATCCAGATTATCAGGAGAACCCGTATCAATGATAGCCAGACCACAGTCTGGAATATCAACGATGGTAGAACTAACCGGGACATCTCGGATGATTAGATTATCCGTATCATGCCTCACCGTGGTAATGGTCTCGATTTTCAAAGGATTTCATCCTTTCGGAACGTTTTATTCACACTGGCATGAATTCCCGCTTTGATTATTTTGAGATGTTTCTCACGATTAAACTGCAGCATTCTTCGGAGAACAGGGTTCGTAAACCTTTACTTTGAGCATAGACAACCGTAGCCTCATCCGGATACGCGATGCCGTTGACCCCACAATTAACCGCCTGAATTTCCACCTGTCGTTTATATTGTCCCGGTGGTCTTGCACAGCCCAGAGTTATGGGGGTATCGGGGTTTATCACCCGGGCGGTCGCGATAACCTCACCAACTTCTGCCAGGGTCGGAGGCTGTACGACCGCCATAGCCGTCCCGCAGGCAGGCGTTAAGATAACCAGAATAATCGTTTCCGGCTCGGCTTGCCGGATCATCTCCAACGCCTGCCTTTCCCCCCGGATTTGACCATAGTGCAAACCGATGACCACATGGGGGGCTATATTTAAACCTGCTTCGCAGCAGAAGAGCATGGCTCGCAGATAATCATCAGGCCGTTGATCAAGATGGTAAACCTGGCGAATTGTGTTTTCATCGCCAATCACATCCATTAATACCTGATCCACTCCCGCTGATTTCAAGCCAATGGCCGTTTCGCGGTTAATAAGCCCACTATGAACCAGTACCTTCAAGCCCATCTGGCTGGCATAAGCCATTGCTTCCACAAAAGACAGCAAAGGTACTTCGCCTTGAGAATTTGCTCCACCGCTAACGAGTATCCCCCGGCAGCCTTTGTCCAGAAGCTGGTCGACTACCCGGCGCATCTCAAGGGGAGTGGGCGTCCCGATCATACTCTGCAAAAGTTTACCGTCGCAATGATCACAACGGCAGGCACAAGCCTCACCGGTCACGCTTAAGTTGACAAAAGAATGGATATGGTTCGCATAGTATTGGTTTTCATAATGCTTGGCTCCCGGAGCTGAGAACCATATTTTCGGTTCGAACCGCTGTCGAGTCTCCCACGCTTTTTGCACAACAGCACTTAAATCGGTCATCTTACTTGGCCCCGTCCCATATCTGCGGGAGGATAATTTCTATATCCTCCGCCTCAGGAAGAAACGGATAATTGCGCATCGGTTCGCTGGCGCGTTCGTTGCCAAAGGGGCGGTTACAGGCGACCTGACCGTCTTCCCCCGGACAGCCCGAGGTCATAAATGCCTTCCCGTTTTGAATATGGGGCATAATGTCCTGTCCGAAGTCCGCGATCTTCCCTTCCTGTGAAAAATGCAGATCGTTAAGATCGATGAGGCCTTCATTTATTAAATACCGGGCCAGCTGCACCCGCCGGTATTTTCCCAGGTCAGGCGGTGGACTGTCCTGCATCAAACTGCCGCCCTCGGGGTAAAAAGAAAACAGGTGAGTCATCGCTCCCATCCGGTAAGCTCTGGCTATCGTCGTCACCATTTCAGCTTCGGTCTCTCCCAAGCCGACGATCAGATGAACCCCGACCTGATAAGCACCAAAGATTTCTACCGCGTCCGCCAGCGTATCCCAGAAAAGATCCCACCGGTGAGGTCCGCCCACCCCGGCTCCTCGATGATGAACAAATAATTCTTCCGTAGCGGCATCGATGGCAATGCCGACCCGGTCGGCTCCCGCCGCTTTGAATCGAGCCAGATCCCGCCTGCTTTTCATGACCGTGGGGGCGATCAGAACACTGACCGGCAAATGAGTATCCTTACGCACCTGGCTGATAATCGTGCAAGTGTCATCAACCGCATGACCCTGCGTAACCATGGATACGCATACTCTTTTAAAAGGATGCTGCCCCGCTCTGACCCGGTCCATGATTTCCGCCAGAGTATAAACCGGCCATTTTACCCGGATAAATGTCTTCGCGGTTTCCTCCCGGCGATTTTTAGCCAGTCCGCAATAACTGCATGAGGCCCCGCAGCCGCTGCTGTAGGTGAGCAGGAGGTTCAGGCATTTACATCTTGATTTCGGCATAAAGCGGCCTTTTTCCAGTCCCAGGCATAGGGCACCCGCCAGGCTAGTTTGCACATATTGGGGGCTTTCTTGGATCAACTGCATGATTTTCCCTCCCTTTCGATGGATTGGAGCAAGTCAAGAACCGTCATCACTTGCTCCAATCCACGTTCGTCTCATTAATTCTGCAAACTGTTCTCTATTGTCTGTCCAATGCGTATCCATATCTTCTCGCTGCCGGGTGGCCCGATCGAGAAATCTGCCCAGCAATGACTGCCACTGCCGGGGATAATGGGATAACCATCCTATTTCATGATTCACAACGGCCTGAGCAGCACACTTTCCGGCCATTTCCCCGGTGACAATACCATTCATTATCCCTCCCCCGGTAACCGGGTGAGCGTATCCACCGGCATCACCTGCGAGAAGCATATTGCCTGCCTGGGTAATCGCTAGAGGGCCTCCGACCGGTATCAGGCCCCCGGTCTTCACCGAAGGTTGGGTAGCGGCCAGTTTTCCCTGAGCAGCCAGGCTGCTGATAAAATTCTTGACCAAAAACGGCAGTTTATCTTTATGTAAAAGGCTAACCCCGACTCCCACATTGGCCCGTTCGCCTTTGGGAAAAACCCAGGCATAACCGCCTTCATATTCCGGTTTAAAATAGACATCGGTCGATGTCTGGTATTGACTCAGGAGCAAATTATATTGAAGTCCAACCATATATTTTTTGTTTTCACTGTTCATCCAATGGCCCACTGTTGACCTCGGCCCATCGGCCCCGATGATGACTTTGCCCCGAATTGCACATTTGTCTGTTCCATTCCGGCTTACGATTAAACCCTCATCTGTCCTGGATATCGCTTTAGTCCCGGACCAAAACTCAGCCCCTGCAGCCCTGGCACTCTCGACCAAACCTTTGTCAAATACCGCCCGGTTTAACATGTATCCCGGACCGGCCAAGGCAGACACCCGTTCATCATTGATAAAGGTTAACATGCTGTCTATTTTTTGAATAACCGCTCCCTTAACCAGCGGTACATAGCGTTTAACCACCCAGGGGACATATTCGGCACATTGCACCGGACTACCCGGATGACTTCGAGCATCAATAAGGAGTACGGCAATCCCGGACTTACATGCGGCCCGGGCGGCGCTGGCTCCTGCCGGCCCGGCACCTACGACCACCACATCATAATCACAAATCGACACTGCTATCACCTGCCTTGCCGCTCGCCAGATATAACGCCTGGCAGAAATCGTCGGCCTCAACTCCAGGTATATTGACTTTGTGGTTTATAAAAAACTGTCTTACCGTCTTTAAAATATCATCCGGTTGGCAGGAAGAGTTCTTCAGCGCCGCTTCCAGATCCATGATGCTCCTCGCGGGATAAGCAAAAAAATCTCCGGTTATAAACGCACTTTTAATGCACTGCCGATTTCTGTCCAACCGGAGTGACACCCGTATTAATCCTCCTCGGGTTTTGTACTCCGCCACCCTCAGATCATTGGCCTGCGGAATAATTCTCATTCCTCTGATCCAATCCTCTGACCGGAAGCGAATCAGTTCGCGTTCCAAGGCCGTTTGTTCAGCCTCTGTAAGCCCACCCGGTTCCAGGGTTATGCCCAGAACTTCGGAAATTCCTGCGGCCAGTGCAGCCTTGATTTCTTTCATAGGGGGGAGGCAGCCAAGTACCTCCTTTAAACAGATGACTCTTTGTTTAAAGGAATCAACCTGTTTGTCTTCCAGTTTCTTAATAGGCAGCTTTAAAGCGTTCAGCATGGTATCCACATCAAAATCGGTTAAAAGCGTTCCCTGATACAGGAAAATATCCCCCATTTCCGTACCCCCGGTGCCTGAAATCTTACGGCCTCCCACTTCGATATCATTGGTCGGGCGGAAACTAGCTTTTACTCCCAGCCGGTCCAGTCCGGCCACCACACTTTCACACATCAGCCGATACATGTCTTCAAGTCTTCTGGGGATACCGGGCGTATTTTTGGGGGCATAGATCTCCCATCCCAGCTGGGACTCGTCCCAGTACAGATTGCCTCCACCCGTAATGCGCCGGTTGATCTCAATCCCATGTTCACGGCAATAGTTCTCTTCCACCTCAAGTTCCACAGACTGGTGATAACCCACCAGTACGCAATGGGGTGAAAACTGCAGAAAACGAACAGTGTTAGGAACCCGATTGGAACTGCGCGCATTCAGAATCACTTGGTCCAGAGCCATATTGTGGGCTGCCGATATTGATCCGGTATCTAATAACCGCCAGTTGGTTCCCATACGCCTATCCTATCTCCTCTTCACTGTTTTCCTGTTCAGCGATCCACGCACCATATTCTTGAGCTGCCATCAATGATTTTAGTTCGTCTGGATTGCTTAATTTAATCCTGTACAGCCAGCCTTCTCCATAAGCATCCGCGTTGACCTTGCGCGGGTGGCTTGCCACCTCATGGTTGCATTCCAGGACTACTCCTGATAGAGGGGCGGTTAGATTGCCTACCCATTTTCCGGATTCAATCGATCCAAATCGGTCTCCCTGTTTGAATTCTTCTCCCCCGCGGGACAACTCCAGATAGAGGATATCGCCGGTATTGCTTTGACCATAGTCAGTCAGACCAACCACGGCTTCTTCCCCATTGACTTTGATCCAAAAATCATGGGTATCATAGAAAAGATCTTCGGGTATCGCGTATTTCTGAACGATCATGATGTTTCCTCCCTTTTAGCCATGATCAGCTGTCATTCCGGTTTAACAATTCTTCACTCCACTCTATTAATTTCATCGACCTTACCATTTCGCAGCAAGATTACAACACTGCTGCCCGGGCTGATTTTCCTTTCCATCAAGATAACATCTTCAGCTATTTTTATTTTTCGGTCGTAGTCTCTCCGACCGGGCATTTCCAGCCATTCTTGAGCGCTTGATCTTAAGTGAATTTCCCTAG
>Ga0255336_102185_pt1 | contig 10611 bp, 8 predicted proteins | sample MeOH1_35cm_T3_17_FD_189102 | JGI IMG/M metagenome (GOLD analysis project Ga0255336, IMG submission 189102) | Sandy soil microbial communities from University of British Columbia, Vancouver, Canada - MeOH1_35cm_T3_179 | ecosystem: Engineered > Artificial ecosystem > Sand microcosm > Unclassified ...
AGCAGGGCTTCTACGAGAAGAATCCCGGCGCCGATACGGCGATCAAACAGATGCTGAACAAACCGCCTCTGCCGTTCACGAAGGGCTTGCGCCTGGGCAACATGCCGCAGATCCGTACGATCGTCGATGAAGAACTCGAGCAGGTCTGGGCGCAGAAGAAAACGCCGAAGGACGCGCTGGATTCAGCCGCTTCGCGTGGCGACGATCTGCTGCGCCGTTTCGAAAAGGCCGGAAGCTAAACGCGCCATGGAAAAACGATCGCGGTTCAATACGAGCCTGCTGCCTTACCTGCTGGTCGCGCCGCAACTCGCGATCACCGCGCTCTTTTTTCTGTGGCCGGCCGGCGAAGCACTGTGGCAGGCTACCCAGAGTCAGGACGCGTTCGGGACATCGAGCGAGTTTGTCGGGCTGGCGAATTTCAAGCAGATCTTCACCGATCCGCTGTATCTCTCGTCGTTCAACACAACGATTATTTTCTGCACGCTTGTCACCGTTTCGGGGCTCGTGATCTCGTTGCTGCTGGCCGCGTGCGCCGATCGGGTGACACGAGGCAGGAAGCTTTATCAGACGCTGTTGATCTGGCCGTACGCGGTTGCGCCGGCCATTGCCGCTGTGCTTTGGTCGTTCTTGTTCAATCCGAGTATTGGTTTGGTGACCTATGCGCTCGCGAAATACGGCATTGTCTGGAACCACGCGCTCAATGGTTCCCAGGCGATGTTCCTGGTCGTGCTGGCGTCGGTGTGGAAGCAGGTCAGCTATAACTTTCTGTTCTTCTACGCCGGTCTGCAGGCCATTCCGCGATCGCTGATCGAGGCGGCGGCTATTGACGGTGCGGGTCCTGTACGGCGTTTCTTCGGGATCGCTTTGCCGTTGCTCTCGCCGACTAGCTTCTTCCTGCTGACTGTCAATGTGGTCTACGCCTTTTTCGATACGTTCCCCGTCATCGATGCCGCGACCGGTGGCGGCCCCGCCCAGTCCACAAAGACGCTTATCTACAAAATCTTCGCCGAAGGCTTCCAAGGGCTCGATATCGGCAGCTCCGGCGCTCAGTCGGTCGTGCTGATGCTGATTGTGGTGGCGCTGACGGTCGTGCAATTCCGCTTTATCGAACGTCGGGTGCAGTACTCATGATCGAAAATCGTCGCGGTTTTGACCTCTTTTGCCATGCGGTGCTGATCCTGGGCGTGCTGCTGGTCGTGTTTCCGGTGTACATCGCGTTCTGCGCGGCCACCATGAGCGAGGCGCAAGTATTCAGCGTGCCGCTATCGCTGGTTCCAAGCACGCACTTGTTCGAGAACATCGTGAACATCTGGACGCATGGCAGCGGCAACGCGGCGGCACCGTTCGGCCACATGCTGCTGAACAGCCTTGTCATGGCGCTCGTGATTTCGATCGGCAAGATCTCGATCTCGATGCTGTCGGCCTACGCCATTGTGTTTTTCCGCTTCCCGTTTAAAAACCTGGCCTTCTGGCTAATCTTCATCACGCTGATGCTGCCGGTGGAAGTGCGGATTTTCCCGACGGTTCAGGTCGTTTCATCGATGCATCTGAGCAACACGTACGCCGGTCTGACGCTGCCGCTGATTGCATCGGCGACGGCTACGTTCTTGTTCCGCCAGTTCTTCATGACGCTGCCCGATGAGCTGATGGAGGCGGCGCGTATCGACGGTGCGGGCGCGTTGCGATTCTTGTGGGACGTGGTGCTGCCGCTGTCGAAGACGAACATTGCCGCGCTGTTCGTGATCACGTTCATCTATGGCTGGAATCAGTATCTGTGGCCGATCCTGATCACCAGCGACCAGTCGCTGCAAACGGCGGTGGTCGGCATCAAGAGCATGATCGCTTCCGGCGACACGGCTACCGAGTGGCACTTGGTCATGACCGCGACGCTGCTCGCCATGCTGCCGCCACTCGCGGTCGTACTGACGATGCAGCGCTGGTTCGTGCGCGGTCTCGTCGATTCCGAAAAATAACGGAGGCTCATTCAATGATCCTGGAAATTGCTCAACTGCCGGTGAACGCCGGCGAAGAAACCGCGTTCGAAGCGGCGTTCGCTGAAGCCGAAAAGATCATCTCGGCGCAACCGGGCTATCTCTCGCACGAACTGGTGCGCGGCGCCGACGCGAACAACGGCTCGCAGTACGTGCTGCTCGTGCGGTGGGAAACCGTCGCCGCGCATCAGGAAGGTTTCCGCAACTCCGCCGCTTACCAGACATGGCGTGAGTTGCTGCACAAATTCTATGAACCCGGCATCGCGGTCGCGCATTTTGCGACGGTCGCGGGCGCACTTAAATGAAGGCGGTCCGATGGCTGCACTGAGCCTTCAAGGCGTCAAGAAAACCTACGACAGCAAGCAGTTCGTTCTGCATGGCATCGATGTGGAAGTGACCGATGGCGAATTCGTCGTCATGGTCGGACCGTCCGGCTGCGGGAAGTCGACGTTGCTGCGGATGGTCGCGGGGCTGGAAAGCGTGTCCGAAGGGACGATTTCCATCGGCGAGAAAGTGGTGAATACGCTGGAGCCGAAAGATCGCGACATCGCGATGGTGTTCCAGAACTACGCACTTTATCCGCACATGAGCGTTGCGCAGAACATGGCGTACGCGTTGAAGATCGGCGGCGTGGATCGGGCAGCGATCGATAAGCGTGTGCAGAACGCGGCGAAGATCCTGGAACTCGAGCCGCTGCTCGCCCGTAAGCCGCGCGAGTTGTCCGGCGGCCAGCGGCAACGCGTGGCGATGGGCCGCGCGATCGTGCGCGAACCGGCGGTGTTTCTCTTTGACGAACCGCTGTCCAACCTCGACGCCAAGTTGCGCGTGCAAATGCGGCTGGAAATCCAGCGGCTGCACGCGCGTCTCGCAACCACGAGCCTCTACGTCACGCACGACCAGATCGAGGCCATGACGCTTGCGCAACGCGTGATCGTGATGAATCGCGGCCGCGCGGAGCAGATCGGAGCGCCGACCGAGGTTTATGAGCGCCCGGCGACTGTGTTTGTCGCGAGTTTTATCGGATCTCCGGCAATGAACTTGCTGGAAGGGCGCGTCTCGGACGACGGTTCGACCTTCGACGTCGCGGGCAATGGGCCGCGCCTGCCGCTCGCGGGCATGCAAACGCTGCAGCAGGAGCTAAAAGGCCGCGAGTGGGTGTTAGGCATTCGGCCGGAACACATGCTGCCGGGGCAGCAGAGCGCGCACGCGAGCTTGACAGTCGATTCCTGCGAACTCCTCGGCGCCGATAATCTCGCGCATGGCCGTTGGGGCAAACACGATGTCGCGGCACGTTTGCCCCATGAACATCGTCCGGCTCGAGGTGAGGCGCTGGAAGTGGCGCTACCGGCCCACCGGCTGCATTTCTTCGATCCGGCGACCGGTTTGCGCGTGAACTAAAAGGACATTAACGATGAAAATCTGGCCTTATCCGCGCATCGTCGCGCACCGTGGCGGCGGGAAAGTCGCGCCGGAAAACACGCTCGACGGTATCGATACCGGCGCCCGGCTCGGCCTGAAAATGATCGAGTTCGACGCGAAGTTATCGGCGGATAACGTCGTGTTTTTACTACACGATGACCTGGTCGAGCGCACATCGAACGGTCGGGGCGCGGCGAAAACCTTGCGCTACGAAGAACTTGAACGACTCGACGCCGGTAGCTGGTTCGACCCGCGTTTCGCCGGTGCACGCATGCCGACGCTCGCTCAGGTTGCCCAACGCTGTTTTACGCATGGATTGGCGGCGAATATCGAAATCAAGCCGTGCGAGGGGCGCGACGAGGAAACGGGCGTGTTAGTGGCGCGGGAAGCCGCGCGCCTGTGGGCGGTCGCGGAACCGGCGCCGTTGTTGTCGTCGTTTTCCTATGCCGCGCTTGCGGCGGCCGCCGAGACTGCGCCCGATCTGCCGCGCGGCATGCTCTACGAAACCCTTCCCGGCGACTGGCGGGCGCAAACCGCCGCGCTGTCGTGCGTATCGCTGCATGCCGATCACAAGACGCTGGACGAGCGCCTGGTTGCGGAGATCAAGGATTCCGGCTTGCGGATTCTCGCCTACACCGTCAACGACCCGGAGCGGGCGCGTGAGCTCGCGCAATGGGGCGTCGACGCGATCTGTACGGATCGTATCGATGTGATCGGCGCGGATTTTCTCGATTGAACTGAAAAAGCGAACGCATTGCAAAACGCGCGCCGGAAGCGATTCCGGCGCGCGTTTTTTGTCTGCACAAGCAAAAAGCTTATCGGACGCGGGCCAGCAACACGCCCGCCACCAGCGCCAGGCCGCCCACCAGGGCAAGGGCTTGCCACGGTTTGTCGTGAATATAGGTGTCCGCATCGGCCAGGGCCGTATTCGCGCGAGCGCGTACCGCGTCGTGCGTATCGTTCAAACGCGCGCGTGCCGAATCCACGCTCTTGCTCAACTGGGCCCGCAGCACGGCGACGTCGGCTGACGTCCCTTGCGACAACGTTTCTTCAATTTCCGAAATCAGCGTGCGCAATTCGCTGCCGATATCCTGTGCTGCTTCGCGGCTGTGACGCGAAATCCGGCGTGCACGGCGGCTGGTGGAGTTCCATGAATCTCCGATGGCATCTCGCGTATTGGGGAATGCGCTCATAGGATCGCTCCGTCGATGGATGAATCGTGGATGGGCCGCGAAATAGCGGAACAACTGAAGGTGAGCAAGTTGGATGCCGATTGACCCGACGCGTTCAACATCGCACCGCCAAGGCTTGCCGCGCAAGGCGTCCGGTGAAAAACAGAAGTTCAGGAAAAAGTAGAAACTGCGCCGGCTCACTTGAAAAAGGCCATCGGCGTGTCAATTTTACAAACGCTGAAAAATCAAACGCCGTCGCGAGGAGCCCTCGGGACGGCGTTTGTTTCTCGCCTGGCGTTGGTGGAGCAGCAGGAACAGCGGGCGGGGCGGGTGCGGTTAAAACCGGTATCCGACGTTCAGATACGTCACGATCGGATTCAGCCTGAGTTTTGCTTCCGAGGTCACGGTGAGCTGGCCTGTTGGCGTCTGCGCCTGGGTTGTCAGCTTGGCGGTGGCGTGAAGCGGCACGAAAGAGATGGAAAAACCGGCGAACCAGTGTTCACTGAACGCGTATGTAAGGCCTGCATTAAACACGGGAGCCCACGAACTATCCGTCGATACATCGGTCGGACCATGCAGCACGTTAGTTTCGAAACCGGTATTCGTAATTTTTGCGTCGGTGAACCACACCCGTGTCACACCGATGCCAACGTACGGGCGGATCTTCGACTGCGGCTGCATGAAGTAGTACTTCAGCAGCAGCGTCGGGCTCCACTGCTTGGCCGAGCCGAGCGTGCCATATTGCGAGTACGACTTTTCGCCCTTCAGGTCGAAGGTGGGCGGAATGCCTAAAACGAATTCGCCGGCTATATGGTCGGTGACAAAGTAGCCCGCGGTGAAACCTGCGGTATCGGCGTTGGACAGGCTAGCGCCGGTATTCGGCACTTCAATGCCGACTGGCGATCCGCCGACGCTCGTTTCCTTGAGCGGGCCGCTGCTGGAGATTGGAGCGAAATGGAACCAGCCGGTGGTGACGAAGAAAGTATTCGCCGACTGTGCATGCGCCGCGCCAGACATGCATGCGAACGCGGTGACCCCCGTAACAACCCGTTTTATTGTCATTGAGTGCTCCTCCGAAAAAGCACGCTAATTATGAACAGAACATTTGAAACAAACCATGCTTGGCCGCAGAGCGTTTTCCCTAAGAAGAATGCTGGCTCCAATTGGTTTAGCACGGTGCCAGGCTCCTGATTTTCCCGGCTGATATGCGCCTCACAGCACTTGAACGAAAAATTTCAAGGTGGCCCAGAATGTGGCTTTGACGGACCGCCGGAATACCCCGAACCCGACCAACGCTCGACCAACGGAAAATCCAGCATGGCACGGCTTGCACGACTCTACGTTCCAGAACAGCCGCAGCATGTCATCTTGCGCGGTCTCGACCAGCAGCCCGCTTTCGTCGAAGCTCCGGACTACGAGCTTTTCATCGAATGCCTCCGAACGGCCTCCCGCGACCACCATCTCGCCATTCACGCCTACGCGCTGATGCCCGGCGCGGTGCATCTGCTCGTCACCCCCCGCGACGAAGCCAGCCTGCCGAAAGCCATGCAGGCGGTTGGCCGGCGCTACGTCGCGCACTTCAATCGCCGTTATGCCCGTCGCGGCACCTTGTGGGAGGGCCGCTACCGGGCGACGGTGATCGAAGGTGAAACCTACTTCCTGCTGGCGAGCCGGGTGGTCGAGATGGCGCCGGTGCACGCCGAACTCGCGGCTCTCCCGCAAGACTACAAATGGTCGAGCTATCGCCATCACATCGGCTTGACGCTCGACAGCCTCATTACCGACCATGCGCTCTACTGGAAGCTCGGCAATACGCCGTTCGAGCGCCAGCGCGCCTATACGGAGCTATGCGAGCAACCGCTCGACGAACGCGAAGCCAACCGGCTGCTCCAGGCAACGCTCAAGGGCTGGGTGCTCGGCAGCGACTCCTACAGGGAATGGGCCGGGCGAGCCGCCAACCGGCGCGTCTCACCGCTGCCCCGCGGCCGTCCGCGCAAGGTTCGCGAGACTCCTCAGACCCATTAACGGAGCTTTTGCGCCCGAACTGAAGAGTGACCGAACGGCATGACGACAAAAATCGGGATGCCGTTTATTTTGGCTTTTAATTGATATGGAACTAATTAAATGGGGCAATCGTGCACCAACTCGATAATAGGTGTCAGATCATCGTGTTTTGATTGCCAACTTTTTGATTAATCGCGTATATTTCGTTTTCCGGCAGTTCGGGACGCATCGCGTCCGTTTGCACGACCGGCTTCGCGCTTTTCGCCCAGGTTCAGGGTCTTGGCCTGCGGGGGGCGCGAGCAATACAAAAAACATGTTCAACGGCCGCTCTCGGCCCCCCACAGAACACGGTGACCCATGAACGATCAACTGCCGCCGACTCTCGGTTCCGCTCCCGCCGCGCAGGGCATGTACGACCCGGCCAATGAACACGACGCCTGTGGCGTCGGCTTCGTCGCGCATATCAAGGGCAAGAAGCGCCACGAAATCATCCAGCAGGGTCTGAAGATCCTCGAGAACCTCGACCATCGCGGCGCAGTCGGCGCCGACAAGCTGATGGGCGACGGCGCGGGCATCCTGATTCAGATCCCCGACGGGTTTTATCGTGAGGAGATGGCTAAGCAGGGCGTGACGCTGCCGCCCGAAGGCGAGTACGGCGTCGGCATGATCTTCTTGCCGAAGGAGCACGCGTCGCGTCTCGCGTGCGAGCAGGAACTGGAACGCACCGTGAAAGCCGAAGGCCAGATCGTGCTGGGCTGGCGCGATGTCCCCGTCGACGCCACCATGCCGATTTCGCCGACCGTGAAGGCCAGCGAGCCGCTGATCCGGCAGATTTTTATCGGCCGGGGGAAAGATATTGTGGTGACGGATGCGCTCGAGCGGAAGCTGTACGTGATCCGCAAGACCGCCAGTCACCGCATCCAGGCCCTCAAGCTCAAGCACGGCAAGGAATACTTCGTGCCGTCCATGTCGGCGCGCACCATCGTTTATAAGGGCCTGCTGCTGGCCGGTCAGGTCGGCGTGTATTACCGCGACCTGCAAGACGAGCGCACGGTGTCGGCGCTCGCGCTCGTGCACCAGCGCTTCTCCACCAACACGTTCCCCGCGTGGGAATTGGCGCACCCGTACCGGATGATCGCGCACAACGGTGAAATCAACACCGTGAAGGGCAACGTCAACTGGCTGAACGCGCGTACCGGCGCAATCGCCAGCTACGTGCTCGGCGACGACCTGCCGAAACTCTGGCCGCTGATCTATCCGGGCCAGTCGGACACGGCATCGTTCGATAACTGCCTGGAACTCCTGGTGATGGCAGGTTATCCGCTCGTCCACGCCATGATGATGATGATTCCCGAAGCATGGGAACAGCACACGCTCATGGACGACAACCGCCGCGCGTTCTACGAATATCACGCCGCGATGATGGAGCCGTGGGACGGCCCCGCCGCGATCGCATTCACGGACGGCCGCCAGATCGGCGCCACGCTCGACCGCAACGGCCTGCGTCCGGCGCGCTATGTCATCACCGACGACGACCTCGTGATCCTCGCATCGGAATCGGGCGTGCTGCCGGTGCCGGAATCGAAGATCGTGAAAAAGTGGCGTCTGCAGCCGGGCAAGATGTTCCTGATCGACATGGAACAAGGCCGGATCATCGACGACAAGGAGCTCAAGGACAACCTCGCGAACGGCAAGCCGTACAAGAGCTGGATCGACGCCGTGCGCATCAAGCTCGACGAGATCGAGCCGAAGGCCGAGGACGTCGAAACGCAGCGTCGTGAAGCCGCTGCATTGCTGGATCGTCAGCAGGCGTTCGGCTATACGCAGGAAGACGTCAAGTTCCTGATGGCCCCCATGGCACAATTGGGCGAGGAAGCCGTCGGTTCGATGGGGAATGATTCGCCGCTGGCCGTCATGTCGAACAAGAACAAGACGCTGTATCACTACTTCAAGCAGTTGTTCGCGCAGGTCACGAACCCGCCGATCGACCCGATCCGCGAGAACATGGTGATGTCGCTGGTGTCGTTCGTTGGCCCGAAGCCGAACTTGCTCGACACGACCAACATCAATCCCACGATGCGTCTCGAAGTCTCGCAGCCCGTGCTCGACTTCAAGGACATCGCGAAGATTCGCGCGATCGATAAATACACCGGCGGCAAGTTCAGTTCGTACGAACTGAGCATTTGTTATCCCGTGGCATGGGGCAACGAAGGCGTGGAAGCACGTCTGGCCTCGCTGTGCGCGGAAGCCGTGGACGCGGTGAAGTCCGGCTACAACATGCTGATCGTGTCGGATCGCAAGATGGATCGCGATAACCTGGCGATTCCGGCGCTGCTCGCTACGTCCGCTATCCATACGCATCTCGTGCAGCACGGCCTGCGCACGAGCACGGGTCTGGTCGTGGAAACGGGATCGGCGCGCGAGACGCATCACTTCGCGCTGCTCGCCGCGTACGGCGCGGAAGCTGTGCACCCGTACCTCGCGCTGGAAACGCTCGCTCAAATGGCCGAAGGCCTGAAGGGCGATCTTTCCGCCGATAAAGCCATCTACAACTACACGAAGGCCGTGGGCAAGGGCTTGTACAAGGTCATGTCGAAGATGGGCATTTCCACGTACATGTCGTACACCGGTGCGCAGATTTTCGAAGCGGTCGGCCTGGCGAGCGATCTCGTGGAGAAGTACTTCAAGGGCACCGCATCGAAGGTCGGCGGTATCGGCATTTTCGATGTGGCCGAGGAAGCCATTCGTTTGCATCGTGAGGCGTTTGGTGAGAGCCCCGTGCTCGCGACCATGCTCGATGCGGGCGGTGAATACGCGTATCGCGTGCGCGGTGAAGAGCACATGTGGACGCCGGATGCCATCGCCAAGTTGCAGCATTCCACGCGCAGCAACTCGTACCAGACGTACAAGGAATACGCACACCTGATCAACGACCAGACCAAGCGTCACATGACGTTCCGCGGTTTGTTCGAGTTCAAGGTCGATCCGGCGAAGGCGATTGCGCTCGATGAAGTGGAATCGGCGAAGGAAATCGTCAAGCGTTTTGCGACCGGCGCGATGTCGCTGGGTTCGATCAGCACCGAAGCGCATGCCACGCTGGCTGTGGCCATGAACCGTATCGGCGGGAAGTCGAACACGGGTGAAGGCGGCGAAGACGCGAACCGGTATCGCAACGAACTGCGCGGCATTCCGATCAAGAACGGCGACACCATGCGCTCCGTGATCGGCGACGAAGTCGTCACCGATATCCCGTTGAAAGACGGCGATTCGCTGCGCTCGCGGATCAAGCAAGTGGCGTCCGGACGCTTCGGTGTCACAGCGGAGTACCTGTCGTCAGCGGATCAGATCCAGATCAAGATGGCGCAGGGCGCGAAGCCGGGCGAAGGCGGACAACTGCCGGGTCACAAGGTCAGCGATTACATCGGCAAGTTGCGGTATTCGGTGCCGGGCGTGGGCCTGATTTCGCCGCCGCCGCACCACGATATCTATTCGATTGAAGACCTGGCGCAGCTTATTCACGATCTGAAAAACGCGAACTCGAAGGCGAGTATTTCGGTGAAGCTGGTGTCGGAAGTGGGTGTGGGCACCGTGGCCGCAGGCGTTGCCAAGGCGAAGGCCGATCACGTCGTGATCGCCGGCCATGATGGCGGGACGGGCGCTTCGCCGTTGTCGTCGCTCAAGCACGCCGGCACGCCGTGGGAACTGGGCTTGGCCGAAACGCAGCAAACGCTGGTGCTCAACCGCCTGCGCGGCCGTATTCGCGTGCAGGCTGACGGTCAGATGAAGACGGGCCGCGACGTGGTGATCGGTGCGCTGCTCGGCGCCGATGAATTCGGTTTTGCGACCGCGCCGCTCGTCGTCCAGGGTTGCATCATGATGCGCAAGTGTCACCTGAACACCTGCCCGGTCGGCGTCGCGACGCAAGATCCGGTGCTGCGCGCCAAGTTCACGGGACAGCCCGAACACGTGGTGAACTTCTTCTTCTTCATCGCTGAAGAAGTGCGGGAAATCATGGCGCAACTGGG
>Ga0255336_102186_pt1 | contig 10610 bp, 10 predicted proteins | sample MeOH1_35cm_T3_17_FD_189102 | JGI IMG/M metagenome (GOLD analysis project Ga0255336, IMG submission 189102) | Sandy soil microbial communities from University of British Columbia, Vancouver, Canada - MeOH1_35cm_T3_179 | ecosystem: Engineered > Artificial ecosystem > Sand microcosm > Unclassified ...
TGCGGTTCGATAACCGCCCATGCTGCGTCTGTTATGTCGTGCCGATGCTGCTCGTTTGCCATCTTTGGAAACCTCCCGCTTTGGTTTCCTCTATTATATCACATTGCTATTGACGACACTATCTAGGGCAAGCGTTTTATATAACCATAGTTTGGGAATGCAGATGGTCTTTCGAAAAATACTAGCTTTTTTGTTATAAATCTCTTTTAAATGGAGCGCCCTAGCAGTATATTGGGGGTCTTCTCCAGATCCAAGAAGTAGGTCAAGATCAATATCAGACCATCCCTCAAATGAATCGTATTCATTTTCATTGGTATTCATTAGGTATCAACTCCTTCTATTAGGCTTCTAACAGCGGCTTGGATTCACCTTTTTTCCATGCCCACTTCTGTTCAATGCGTATATTGTTGCTTATTGCTTTGCCTCAATAATCCAAAGGATCGTCACAGGCTGGCTCAAACCCTATAAGCGCAGGGTCATAATCTTCAACCAGCCTGCCTTGGGGAGTAGGGGATGCGGTTAACTCTTTTTCTTCATAATATACCCTTGCAATTCTGCTGGTATTGAGCAAAACGTACTCTGGATCATCTACCATTATGAATTTCTCTTTCGTTAATAGTTCCTGCAAGGCTATCAGGTTGCTTAGGACGTATTCCTTGGCCATCGCTGCGTCATCAAAGGTTTCTTGATCAAATGTATAGTGCATTTTATCGGTAGTATAGAGCTTGATTTTGATAATGTTCATCTGTCTTTCCTCCTTAATTATGTAGATGATACTGATAGGAAGAACATCATAATATTCCTCCTATCAGCATCAAATAGGTGTTGGGTGTCAGGTTCTCTTTCAATCTGTCATCCATAATTCATGCCGTTGATTAAGCATCATGATCATAAATCTGATGAAATCCATAATGGATTATTGCATCTCTATAATCAGGATTGTTATCATTGCCAATAGTCATGGATTTGCCTGTAGTAACATTATTACTTGTTATAATAGTGTTAATATAAGCAGCATTAGTAGTGGCGGCGGTTCAATTGGGTTATTTCTGTCTTTCATTCGGTCAAGGGGTATAAATTCTGCACCATCCTTCCCTTCGTGTTCTAATAGATCAGGGGTTAATAATTTTTGTGCATCCCTCCTTTCACGTTTTAATTAAGTAGCTATATTCAGTTGTCCAAGTGCACATATTCCACGATACGGAAGCTGCACGCCGCTATTATGAGAAACAGTAAGTTTATTTTTGGTTTAACAATTGAAGTATTCTGTTTCAAGGTGCATATATGCCGTTCCCCACTGTACATCTACGGAAGTTGCGCGCTCTCTTGGTGAATTTTGAGAAAAATCTAACTTATAAAGAAAATACCGCTTGCAATCAAAGTCTTTATCTCTAAATTTAAGAATACCGTGTTGCATGAAATTCACCCTCTTCCTGTTTCATTGCCCCACGCTACGGATCAGATGCAATGCACTACAATTTCTCTTTCGGCACAGAAAAGAGGTGCATATCTGTTCCCATATCAAATACCTTACGGAAACCGTAAGCGCCCTTTAGAAAAATGCCCGAAAATTCTTGCATTAATAGAATTAGCTTTGATAAATCAGAGTATTGTTCTTAAACACAAAGAAACCGCTCGTTGTACACGGGCGGTTCCTTCTTAGGCGGATATGCTTTTAATAGTCAACGCCTCTAATTATTTTTATTTCCTGTAAATATGGTATTTGCTCAAGAAATGCGGTATCGAAATACTTGTCTACGCCTAATATTAGGCTGCTTAACTTTTCAAGTCCAAGCAGAAACCTAAAATCACTTACCCCTGCATTGTTGTATAGGCATAAAGAACAAAGTTCCTTAAATTGGCTGATAAACTTAGGCTCATATGCAACATCCAGTGTTAGATCGGTTAGCCGCAAAGCCGTTAGCATCCAAAGGTTCTTTAACTCCACAAACCCCTCGTATGGTGTGGCGATATCCAGCAATTTGAGTTTTGAAGCCTTTGCGATGGGAGCCACATCGATTATTTTGTCCTCGGTATTCACTTGGTTGATGATAAGCTCGCATAAGTTGGGAAAGCATTTTAGCCAGTTAAAGTCAGCATCGCTTTGACTGCACACGTATAAATACTCAACCCCTTCAAAACGCTCATTGCTATCCAAACTATCAGACATCTCACAGCCTACCAAAGATAGATACTGCAAGTTCTTCATCTTATGCAATGCACTTAGCGATCTAATATCGCAATGAAGTAGCTCCAAATGCTCTGTTTCCGTATCTTCCCATATTACTTGCGGATGCTCCCGGATTATTACGCTTAATAATTTGCGCACTCGTTTTGTTGTGTGGTAATAATTGCCGTTATCATACCATTCCATATAAGCCTCCAGTTGCCTTTGTAGCGCTTTTATTCTTTGGTTGGCCCCCAAACCCTTTGCCCCTTATTCAAACCCAATACAGCCCCTAATAGGTCTTTCTAGCGGGGTTAGTATAAACCCGACCTGATATGTGACTATATATAAGCAATTGTTTGTCTTCAACGATTTATCGCTTGTATTTTCCGCCTCCAACGAGAGCCAAATCTCCCACCACAGTTTTTGCTTTGAAACTGTAAAAGAAAGCCTAAATACCATTGTTCTTGATACATTAGCCAAAGAAATACACCACAGTAAATTTGCAAAAAGTCATTTCAAGTCACCTTTTCTGCTCGTGGGCGTTAACGAAAGACCGCCGAAGCGGTCTTTAATAGAAATACGTATTGTTTGTGTAACATGTGGTTATTACATTCCCGTGTTAGTTCCACCCGGGTATATTCTGCCTTACCTGTGCATAGGTCACATCAAAAGCGTTATCCGCCGAATAGATAATATTAACCTTTGCCCCTATTGGGAATACAATGGAGCTTGCCCGGTCCGCGTGGCCATTGAGATTCCAAGGATATGCGGCTCCATTGCAGGTATAGCTGAACATAAACGTAACTTCGCTTCCGTTTTGCTGCGCCATCTTCTTATATTGAGAAGGAAACTGCCTCCAATACAGGGATAGGGAAGCCAACTTAGTAATCGGCTCGTTTTCGTTTTTATAAGCCAAGCTTGCATAGGCAGTTAAATCAAATACATAATAGTATCCGCCTGTTTTCACATATGTGATCGTATGATTTCCGCCGCCAAGCCAGCGTATCTGTCCAACCTCGTCATAGTCGCCATCAAGAAGATAGCACAGCACGTTGGCTGCTCCACCGCAGCAGCAGAATTCGTTGCGCTCAATGCAGACCTTGCCGGTGTTTGCGAACACCCAACTCCCCGCGCCATCGCCTTTGCCATAGATTGGAGTACCAACAAACGGGTCTTCGTTTTGCATATTCGTCTTTTTGAGATACACTAGCGCATCCGGTAATGTGGTAATCCGCTTTGCAATAAGATCAGGGGCTTGTCCAACCAAAGCAGCTGCTTGTTCCTCGGTAAGCGTGAGGTTGCCCAATGCAGCGGGTATACGCTTGGAAGCAATCCATGCGTTCTGGATTGACGCTGAATTTGGTTGCACCGTTGACACAGGCGTTGGATTGGGAGTTGTACCGTAATCACCTAGGGCATTCTGTATTTTATAAGTCGCCCAATATTCGTAGTACGTTTTGAAGCCTTTTACTTTCATATCCGTGGCGATCTCAACACCAATGTAGCGCCAATGCCACGGCTCGTAATTGAAGCCGGTAATGCCTGTAGAACCTTCGGGATAGCTCAATATGAACCCATATTTATAGGCATTTTCACACAGCCAAGCATATTCGCTCGTTTTGTGGTATTTATATTCCCACATGGTTTCGTAGGTAACGTTTTTCTTTCTCAAATCAAAAGCAAGCCCTGTTTGATGCTCAGAATGCCCCGGCCATGCATACCACCCACTATTTGCTCCACCCCGTTTGGTGTTGGTGCGATAGCCGGACTTGATATAAAGCGTAAGCCCTTCCTTTTCCATATCTTGCGCCATAGAGAGAAAAGCCCTATAACAATCCTCCCGCAACGTTACCCCGCTCTGTGCATATTTTCTATCGACAGAAACAAGGTTCGCAGGCTTATATTTTTTGGGTAGGGCGTAATGCTTACTTACAAATACATCTAGCGCTTCAGGCTTTGTTGTGGTCAGGATGTTTTGATAATTCTTCTCGTCCAGTTTCAGATTTACTGCAATCAGAACATTAGAATATGGAGTTTCCGGGTGCTTGGCCGCATACTTCTGATATCTGTCTTCAAAAGAAGCAATATAGTTCCCTTGGTCATTGCTTGCCGCCAAAGCTATACCGCTTTGCAGGATGATTAGGAAAGCGATTACGACAACAATCCATCTTTTCATACATTCCCTCACATAATTCGCATGATTTTAGTTGAGATTTTATCAGGGTAATTTGCGAAAGTCTTTGACTGGCAGGCGAAAGCTCACATCTAAGTTCCTTCTTCAAAAACATGCGGATCGACTTGCAGATGTACGCATATACGAAGGAATTCGTCTGCGCTCAGCTTCCTTTTTCCATTTGGACTTAGGCTTAGGCGGAGCCGTTGATAGCTGATTTCAGTCGCTTCGGAGATTGTTTTGATAGGGATTTGGTTTTGCGTGACATATGCGGCAACCGCTTTTGTAATATCCATAAGCTGAAATACCCGTTGTCTTATAATTCGAGATAATATTACGATATTCGCGAATATTAGGAATGTCAACCGATAATTCCAGTATAATAAGATTTCTAATTGACTTCGTAAATTCTAAGATATATTCTTATCATTAAGGGGTGATGATCATGTCAAAACAGCGCATTGCGGAGGGCTTGCGCGATAGGCGGCAGGGACTAAAGCTATCCGTAAGAGAAGTCGCGGAATATTTGGCGCAGGAAGGAAAACGCGTTTCCACAAAGACAATATACGGATGGGAAAAAGCCTACAGTCAGCCGGATGCGGATACGTTGATGCTGCTATGCCGCCTCTACCGCATTACAAACGTGCTTGCCGCATTTGGGTACGATGAACCCGGAAAGAAATCAAACGGCATGACGCCAATCGAAAAAAAATTGATCATAGCATACAGGCGGCAAAAGAAGATGCAGCCCGCAATCAATAAATTGCTAGACCTGGATATTGAGGAAGATCAAGATGCGAACGGGAACAGTTGAACTCCTGAACAAATTACAGAATGCCTCCGACCTAGCCGCCTTCTTCGAGGAATACCGCGAAGAGCTTATCACCGAAACCGTAGGGGGATACTTGACCGCCATCATGGATAGAAGCGGCATAAAAGCTGCTACGCTTGCGGAAACAGCCCAGCTTGGCAATTATGTATACCGCGTCATAAACGATGAGCGCAACGCTAGCCGTGATACCCTCCTTTCCATTGCGCTTGCGCTGCGCCTTACGGTAGCCGAAACACAAATGCTGCTTCGTATCGGCAGGCATGCCATGCTTGATCCGCGCTTTCATCGAGACGCGGCGTTGTTGTTTGCCCTGTCGGATGGCTATGATGTGGTAAAGGCAAACGAACTTTTAGACGAAATTGGAGAAGCGACCCTTTGAGCAAGGCCGACGCATTTCAGGCATGGTGCAGGGAGCAAACCCAAACCGCACTTGCACCGCAATTTCTATATGACGAAGAACATAGAGTAACGGGCATCGTTAAGCGAGTTAGTCTGTCGCTTGTGCCTGTTTATGAAGTGTTGCGGCAAATAGAAAGCCCTGTCCTGCCACGCATATTGGATATACGAGAACAAGAGGGCGCGTTACTGATTACGGAAGAATACATTGAAGGGAAATCCCTGCGCTATCTGCTGGATGAAGAAGGGGCGCAGGATGATGCTTTTGTCATACGCGCGGCAAAGGATATTTTAGAAGCGTTATCCATCCTTCATAACCGCATTCCACCCATCATACACAGGGATATTAAGCCTGAAAATATCATCCTTCGGGATAACGGACGATTCGTGCTGATTGACTTTGACGCGGCGCGTGGCTATTCGGAAGTCGCCCAAACGGATACGGTAAATCTAGGAACGCATGGATATGCCGCACCGGAACAATACGGCTTTGCGCAGACGGACGCGCGAGCGGATATCTATTCCTTTGGGATATTGCTTTATGAACTGCGTATGGGTAAGCCCTACAGCTTGGGGGCGGCATGCGATGGCTCGCTTGAAAAGATCATACGGAGATGTACGCAGTTTGAGGCTAAGAACAGATACCGGAGCGCCAAGGAGGCGGATATTGCGCTTGGTAAGATAGGAAAAAGAAAGCTGCGCATGGTTCGTGCTTTGGTCGCAGGGACAGTTGGGGTTGCCGCCCTTTGCGTTGTCTTTTTTCTGCTTCACAAGCTGAGCGCTCCCTTTAGATGGGGTACGGACGCAATCGCGCCAACGCCTAGTGCACCCGTACAGGCCGTTGCACAGCCACTTGTGATATCATCGGAAGAGGGAATTCCATGCACCTGCATTCTGGAAGACCCTGCCGCGAAAAACAGCGGAGCTATTTACCTGCCGGAGAACATATATGATTTTGTTCCGGGTGAAACAAGAGTGCTGATGCTTGATTTCAGGCTGCCCCGCATAGAGAGCGGTTGTGAAGCCGAGGCGCATGACGAACCGGAGTACACTTACTTCCTGCGTGATTGGCGTCCAATGGGGACAAATGCCGGGGGCGATACCATAACCGAGGATACCGTAACAGGCAATACGCTTACCATTCGGGAGCCGGGGCAATATAGAATTGCCTTTCATACAAAGTATCACGGCCAAGGATATGGCGGCAATTATGCTCTTGATGTACTTACCGAATCTGACGGCATGCAATTTGCCGCCAGCGGAGCGATCATTCCATGCACTTGCACATTGGAACATCCTCTCACGCCGGAAGAGCGGACACGCTATTTGCCTGAGAGCATGATCGCGCTGCCTCATGGCGAAACCCTTGTAAAAACGCTGGAAGTCAGGCCCATTCGCAATGCGGACAACTGCAAAGCCGAGGTGCATGATGAACCGCAGTATACCTTCTCATTTGACCAATATGTCCCGCCCGCAGGGCAGGAGGAACTGGCGGGTACTATAGGCGCGGATATCGTGCAGGGCGATCAGATCGCCATAAGTGCGCCGGGCAAGTACTACGTATGGTTTGAAACCAAGTATCACGGGGAAGGGTTCCGCGCAGGCTATACCTTTTGGGTAGATGACGCCCCTTGATTTTCGGCGGTATGGTTTTTAGCGTGAGGCGATATTATATGCTTCAAATGTATCAACGCATTACTCAAAGCAGTAAGCCATTGGAGCGTAGAGGAATGCCGCCTTATTACGGGCGGCATTTAGGCGTCAGCTTTCATGCGACGGCTATGCAAGATTATAATATTCCACCATTTTCAAGGCAAGAGTCAAGGCGTCCTTGGGGTTTACCCAAATGTCCGGCTCAAAGCCTATCCCGTCACGATTCTCGCCGCCCTCAATAAAATGTATGCCCTGCGTGATAGTGACAGGCATTCCTGAAATAGGCAGTGACAGGTCGAGCTGATTGGCGCCGATCAAAAATCCGGCGGAATTGCTGCCAATGAATACCACGTTCTCTAAAGTACGCAGGTTCATGATCATGCTTTCTCCTGCGGAGCCTGCGTTACTATCGATCAATACGATGATATTCGTTTTATTGGGTACAAATCTGCCTGCCTTACTATTGGATATCCAGCCCTTTGCAGAGCCATTGCCGAGCGCCTGCGCCAGCGCGCTCTCATTGCGGATGTGCGTCATGCGCAATTGCGGAAGCGCTCCCGTAAAATTCTTGAACCAATTATCGGGATATGCGTTGTTTCCGCCGCCATTGGAGCGGATATCGATAATCACAGTCTTTTTGCCCCTCAGGGTTTTGCCGGAATTGACGAAGTCGTTCAATTGCCGGGCGTCTCCTTTCATGGAGCGTATGGTGACGATTGGAACGCCGCTTTTCGTGCTGTATGAGTAATCCGGAGTATGGATGGAGCTTTTTGCATAATTTTCACCCAGCGTCCATTTGATTTTTTCGGTTTTACTTTTTCCGTTGGCAGTTGAGAACGTGATCGTTTTAATGCTCTTTGCCTGCGCAGCATCCTTGAAAAGCTGCCCCAAACCATAGGTGATGCTGCCATCCGCCTGAATGCAAGGCTTTACATAAGGCGCGATCTGGCTGTTTCCATTGACGGCGGTAAGATACCATTGTTCTCCGCTTTTTATGCGAAAATATCCGGTCTCATCCTTCTGCAAATAAATATTAGAAGCATAATGGTATTTTTTCACATATCCGCCTTCCACGGTAGGCAGGTAGCCCCCAACTCTGCTATGCGCATCCCGCATAAACAGAAGATTGCGGCCGATCAGCTTCTCAAGATCATTGGTATGAATGGATTGCTTTTTGTTTAATTCTTTTATAATGGTTGCCTCCGCATCGGAGAATGCACTTTCGCCAAAATAATAATACAATCCATAAGCGCTCTTATACGTGCGAAACAGCGTATCCACATCTTGCAACGCTTCCTCGACGGTCAAGGTGTCTTTCTTGCCATACCTCTGGCTGGCAAGCGCTTGTATCTCTTGCGCGCTCAACAGAGAATCGAGTCTTTGCCCCATATAGGCTTTCGCCGCGACACTTTGTCCGGTTTGGATAATGGCTTTTCGTTGGGTGTTTGCGTTTTCCTGTATCGTGAAAAATGTATCGCCCGCATCACCATCCGATGCGGCGAAAGAAGCCGGGATACCGCTAAAAAGCAGCATGAACATAAGAAAGAGCGCGACAATACGTTTTTTCATGTACGATCATACCTTTCTGATTTTTCCTTTTGTATATTTTACATTATTAGGGGCAAGAAAGCTTCGCCTTGCAGGCGAAAAGAGCGGCCTCGGAAGCATAGCACCAGTTCATATAAGAGATATGCCAAGGTGTAACCGCAGTGGTTGCAGGGCGGGGTTCGATTTAAATTACATAATGTATAATGTGCGAATGTATTACATTTTCTCGCTGGATTGAAAAGACTAAGACTTGTGGGGTTTTCTATCCCCTGACAGGTTGTTGTTCATAGGTTACTTTAGTATACGTGGCACCAATGACAGGAGGCGTAGCCGATGGAAAGGAAAACGGGCTTATCCTCCTCCCCGGCCTTTTGGAACGCTTCCTCGCCCCAGGGATACCAGTCCACCGGGTTGTAGGCGTGCTGGAGCAGATAGGGGGATTTTTCGCCGATGAGCCTGTTGGGCGCCGCTTTGTCCACGGGACCGCCTCCTTTTCCGCCGGCGCGTCGGGCGCCGCTCAAAACGGATGCTTACAGGACTATCGTCCCCGCCTTTGCGCCGCGCTATGCCGATGACGGCGGAAAGGAGGGATGGCGTTGGGGACTTTCATCAACTTTCCCGCATTAGGCCCGCCGCCGCGGGCCCTCTTATGCGTCCCGCTTCTTTGCCCGGTCCTTCAGCGCGGCCACGACGGCGGGGACGACCGAAATAAAGGCGATGGCTGCGACCACCAAGCTGAAATGATCCTTTATGTAGCCGATGTTCCCAAAGAAGTAGCCGATGCCGAAAAAGAGCGAGACCCAGGCCACGCCGCCCAGGATGTTGTACCCCAAAACCACTTGCAGGACATTTTTCCCGCGCCCGCCACGAAGGGGGCGGTGCGGATGACGGGGATGAACCGGGCGATGGCATACGGGCGCGGGCGCTCCAGCCGCGGGTGTCTTCAAACGCCGGGCCTCATTCGTATAGCGGGAAATTATGACAATGCCGAGGCAATCGCAAAAATATCCGCGCGGGGTCACGGCGCGGGGGAGGGACCCGCCCCCGTTACGGGCGGTATTTTCGGCGGGTGACAGATGCGGAATGCGGTTCATACCTATGAATAGGGTATGTTTCATATATTTTTTGTGAAACATTACCGTATACAGGAAATTAGGAGCGAAACCGCATGCTGAAAAGAACGCCTCGGTTGGGGCCGCCGTTTTTGAGCCAATCCTCGTGGAGCCCGGACGGGAGACGCAGAAGGAGGCGCGCCGTTCTCTGGATCGGCGCGGGCGCCGTTTTTGCGGTCGCCCTTCTTTTGCTGTCCGGCCGCCGGGACGCGGCCGTATCCGGCGCGAGCCCCGCGCCCGCCCCGGCGCGGATCATGGATTTCAGCGTGGGCGCTTATGCCTTCGGGCCGGACGCCGCCGCGGGTTCCTCCGCGGTATCGCCGGCCGCGCGGACGCCCTCCTCCGTGCAGAGCCCCTCCTCCGTACAGACGCCCTCGTCCCTGCCGCCGCCCATGCCCCCCGATCTTGACGAACTGACCGGGTTTTATATGGCGGATGCGGAACGGTATTACAGCGGCTGCGGCTATTCCTCCAACCGGTACGAATATACCGATCAGGAGCTGTACATGCTCGCGCAGCTGATCTCCGGCGAGGCGCGCGGCGAATCGTCCCGGGGGAAGATCGCGGTGGGGAACGTGGTCATGAACCGCGTGCTGTCCCCGGGGTACCCCGGGGATACGATCCGGGAGGTGATCCTGTCGCCCGGCCAGTTTACGGGCTACTCCTCCTCGATCACGCCGGGCGCGGCGTGCATGGCCGCTGCCCGGCAGGTGCTGGAAAAGGAGG
>Ga0255336_102187_pt1 | contig 10596 bp, 9 predicted proteins | sample MeOH1_35cm_T3_17_FD_189102 | JGI IMG/M metagenome (GOLD analysis project Ga0255336, IMG submission 189102) | Sandy soil microbial communities from University of British Columbia, Vancouver, Canada - MeOH1_35cm_T3_179 | ecosystem: Engineered > Artificial ecosystem > Sand microcosm > Unclassified ...
GTCCGCTCGCGGCGTCGGCAGGTTAAACTCACGCCCTGAACAGCTAACGCAAAAGACACTTGGGATGGGTATTCAAACCGCAGCAGCCAACGACGTCGCCCAGCACACGCCGATGATGCAGCAGTATCTTCGCCTTTTCTGGCCGCCTTGTTATGGCTGACCTACGCCAGAAACCGCGCCACCTAGCGATAGTTCACCCAGCAGTTCAGGGGATGGAATGACAGGCGCAAGGCCTGTGGGATATGGGTTGCTAGCGTTGCTGTAGCAAATCTGTAGCACACGAAAACTTCCCCTCTTAGAGCATCAGCCGACTGCAATCCGTTAAGAGGTCTTGCCTACAACCCTACAGCGTGGGAAGAGAAGAGAAAAACGGCGGTGTCTAGAGAAAGGCTTCGCCGAACAATGACTGCAACCACCCCGAAATTCACGAAGCATCAAAGCCGCTTTTTCCGCACGACATTATGTCAACGAACGATCTCCTCCTGCGCCAGCCTTCGTTTCCCGACCTCTGCCCTGTGACGGCGGCGGTGAAAGAGCTTGCGCACAGCGGCGGCATCGAGGAACGGGGCGCGATCTTCACGCGCCGCGAGGTTGTCGAGTTCATTCTCGATCTCGTCGGCTACACGACAGACCAGCCCCTGAACAAGCTGACCCTCCTCGAGCCTTCTTTTGGCGATGGCGACTTCCTGCTGCCCGTCATCGACCGTCTGCTATCTGCCTGGAAGGCGCACAGCAAGACAACGCGCCCGCTTGAAACACTCGGTGGCTGTATCCGCGCCGTCGAGCTGCACCATGACACATTCAGCCGTACCCACGCCGCCGTGGTGGCGCGCCTCGCAGGAGCTGGCATCGCAGCACGAACGGCGAGCGCGATTGCCGATGGCTGGCTGCTGCACGGCGACTTCCTCCTGACGCCTCTCCCGGGCGAGTTTGACGTGGTGATCGGTAACCCGCCGTATGTGCGCCAGGAGATGATTCCGGCGGCACTTCTGGCCGAGTACCGGAGCCGTTACGCAACGATCTATGACCGGGCGGATCTCTATATCCCTTTCATCGAGCGTTCGCTGCGTCTTCTGACGAAGGGCGGTGCGCTGGGCTTCATCTGTGCGGACCGCTGGATGAAGAACCGTTATGGCGGACCGCTGCGCGCTCTCGTCGCTAAGGGCTATCACCTGAAGGTGCATGTGGACATGACCGACACCCCGGCCTTCCACGCAGAGGTCAGCGCCTATCCCGCGATCACTGTCATCACGCGGGAGAAATCTGGGGTCACGCGGCTTGCGCACCGACCGGCGATCGACCGCGCCGCATTGACCAAGCTGGCCGGACTTCTCGTAGCCAAGAAACTTTCAAAGACCGATGGAGCAGTGCGCGAGCTCGCCGGCGTAACGGCAGGCTCCGAGCCCTGGATTCTCGAATCCGCTGACCAGCTAGCAGTTGTGCGCCGCCTGGAGCGAGACTTCCCAGCCATCGAAGAGGCCGGATGCAAGGTCGGCATCGGGGTCGCGACTGGTGCAGATCAGGCCTTCATTGGCCTATTTGACGCTCTGGACGTTGAGGACGATCGTAAAGAGCCGCTGGTAATGACGCGAGACATCATGAACGGCACTGTCGAATGGCGCGGCTACGGCGTCATCAATCCTTTCGCCCCCGGCGGCGGGCTGGTTGATCTCGCCGACTACCCGCGCCTCAAGCGCTATCTCGAGGCGCGCAAGGACGTGATCGCTGGCCGTCATTGCGCGAAAAAGGCTCCGGCCAACTGGTATCGAACGATTGACCGCATCACGCCGTCGCTGACAAAGAAACCCAAGCTGCTGGTTCCGGACATCAAGGGGGAATCTCACATCGTCTACGAGGACGGCAGCCTCTATCCGCACCACAATCTGTATTTCATCACATCGGATGAATGGGAGCTGCGGGCGCTGCAGGCGGTCCTGCTTTCGGCCATCGCCCGACTGTTCGTCGCAACCTACTCGACGAAAATGCGCGGCGGCTTCCTGCGTTTTCAGGCGCAGTACCTACGACGCATTCGTGTGCCGCACTGGGCAGATGTTCCCGCTAAACTTCGGCGCGAATTGAGGGCGGCTGCGGAGGCCCAAGACATCGTCGCCTGCAATCGCGCCGCGTTCAAGCTCTACAAACTGACCGCAGAAGAAAAAGAAGCCGTCGGGGGAAGTGTTGACCAACAAGATTGATATCAACAAGCGTTTGCAGGAAGCCGTCCAAAGCTATTGGAATGCGAGATCGGAGAACAAGCAGAAGCAAGCCGAGTCCGGAAAAATCGACACGGGCACGCGCGGCGAGGTGACCAACGGCACACAGATGGGGGCGCTCGAGATTCTCGTTTCGGACATCCTCTGCGAGGCAGGCCTGAAGCGCCTCGACGTGCGGACTCGAACAGCCTTGGAACTGCCTGGCTACTTCCGTTCGACCAAGAAATGGGACCTGATTGTTATTTCCGAGGGGCAACTGGTTTTGGCGATGGAGTTCAAATCGCAGGCTGGCAAGTCAATCGGCAACAACTTCAACAACCGGGTTGAAGAAGCACTCGGTAGCGCCAAAGACATTTGGACTGCCTTCCGGGAGGGGCGATTTGGCAAAGGTGCACCGGCCCCGTTTCTTGGTTATCTCTTTCTGCTGGAGGATCGAGACAACGTGAAGACGCCGGTGGCAAACAAAGAGCCATACTTTGAAGTTGACCCGGCGTTTCGGGGTCAAGCGCATACGGTCGAAAAAAAAGGAAAGGTCAAGTATCGGGGCGTGACCTACGCTGAGCGCTACGAGATTCTCTGCCGCAGACTTGTGCTCGAGAGGATCTACGACGCCTCGTGTTTCCTCATGGCGACCAACTCAGGGGCAACTGTCATTACACAGCCCGCAGATGACTTGAACTTTGCACGATTTGCGGCCGCCCTGCGGGGTCATACTGTCAAGTTTCTGGGCAGCCAGAACAGTTAATTTCAAAAAGCAGCTCTAAAAAAGAGATGGTGACGAAGAATGGCGCTTGATTTGGTTGACTATGAACGTAAGGCACAGGAAGCAGTCATGGCTTTCTGGGGTAACAGAGAAAAAGCAAAGCAAAAACAGATCGACTCAGGGAAATCCGACCAAGGCGAGCGGGCTGGAGTAACCAGCGGCAAGAATATGGACGGATTCGTTTCTCTGATCATCGACATCATCAAGGCGAACGGCCTTGCTCACGCCAAGATCCATCAGGAGCGCGCCGTCCTGACATTACCGGGATATTTTCGCCCGACGAAGCTGTGGGACTTGCTGGTCATGGACAAAGGCGAGTTGATTGCCGCCATCGAACTGAAGAGCCAGGTCGGCCCCTCCTTCGGCAACAACTTCAACAACCGTACCGAGGAAGCAATCGGCACGGCGCACGATCTCTGGACCGCCTACCGTGAAGAAGCGTTCGGCAAGCAGCCAAAGCCTTTTGTTGGTTGGATGATGCTTGTAGAGGACGAACCTGCATCACGGCGTCCAGTCCGCGACGCTTCGCCTCACTTCCCGGTCTTCAAGGAGTTTCAAGGAGCGTCGTACCAGCAGCGCTACGACATCCTCTGCCAACGTCTGATCAAGGAACAGCTTTACACCACGGCAGCGCTTATGACGTCGCCGCGTAGTGGCATGACGACAGGCGAATACAATGGTCTGTCGGACATGACTAGCTTCAAGACCTTCGTCACCTCACTGGCGGGCCACGCTGCGGCCCAGGCAGCGCGGCTGGAATAGCGCGAGGAGCAACGGAGACACGATTGCCACCATGTGACTGGTGGCGCCAGACCAGCTTACGAATACCTTCAGCCGACCTATCGAAGGAACGACCCGCACCTTGGGAAGGATCCCTGCGTCCAGCCAAGGGGTACACTGTCAAGCAGACCGAGTTCTGGAAACAACGCTGGAACGCATACCTCGCCCGTCGACACGGAACTGATAAAGCGCCGCTTCGCTGGCGGAACTGCGGTAACGACAGCCGGCTAGCGAGGAGGGACTTATGGCGGAACCGACTGACCGTCGAATTCAAGGGCTTGCTATTTTTCTTCAAGATCACGGGCAAGAGATCCGCTCTCGGCGGGATCCAGAGCATATTTACACTGCAGCTTTGGTCGGTGCGGTCGGCGCACTCGCGTGGGGAGTGGCGACCGTGGGCGCTATCTTCCCGTCGGCAAGCATCCCTTGGTGGAGGCATCCCGCTATCGTGGGGGCAATCGCCTGTCTTGTTATGGCGTCGTTTGTGACTCTAAAGATAATACGCGAATACAGGGTTCATTTAATACTGCGTAAAGAGCAGGTTCGGCTAGCCAGCCTACTTGCCGATGAAACCGGGGTCCTACGCCCAGAAGTTCCAGCTGGTCTTCAATCTACGTCCGGAGTCGGACTTGGCCATCAACTTTCCATTACCATAATCATGGTCACCGCCGTGTCGGCCGGTTTGTTCTGCGTCTCCATATACTTATTGAGCCAAAATGCAAAATCTAATATTGGAGTGGACCAAAAACTGTCCGACATGAATAGGGCAGCTTCGCTCGAATGCAGGAGCCATCGGTGATGACGAGACGGCGATCGAGCGGCAGTTCCTCCGGTTTTCGGCCGTCTATGTAGGCGAAAATGGCTGTTCCGGCTCGAACTGGGAGGTCCAAAGTTATTTGGCAGTCTGGGTTGAACTGATGTAGACGGCTTTGCAGGCCGCCTGTATTTTCGTTTGTTCAATTACTTAACTCTATTAACCATCCAAATTAACCAACGTCACATACCGCCGAACCGCTCGCTTCGAAACGAGCAGGGCCGGAAGTTCGTGACGCGCGCAGAATAACGAGAGCGCAAATATTGGAATGGAAACCCTTTCACTGGATCATTGGAGTTCGCTGTGTGCGGCAACGCACAGACTCAGGATGGGTGCCGCGCACACTTTGCTGGCAATTAGCCTCGAGAGGAGTCGCGATGGTTGTCGGTCGTTTAGTGTTTTCCCTAAATGCCTGATAACTAACCTAGCCGCTTCGTTTAATCTGTTTAATTCGCACCTTCTGCAGCCTGCTTTTTTGGTATGGCCAGCAGGACCGGTGCATTTTAGGAGAAATTCAATGAAGCGAATTTTCTTTGTCAGGCGTGGCATTATATTAGGCGGATGTGCGGCGTTAGCTCTCCCTCGATATGTTTTTGGACAGGTTGATCCAGCTACTGCCGCCTCTATCATAAGTGCAGCAGTTGATCTATTCAAAAGCGCGAACACGACTCAAGCAGAAGATAAATGGAAAAACGACGTTACGCAGCGGCTACAACGAATAGAAGGCAAACTTGACCAAGTTTTGTCCGAGTTCAAAGATCTCCGTATTTTTATCCGGCAAGAGGAGCAAGAGCGGGATTTACGTGAATTTCATTCATCGATATATGGCCACAAATTCTCGGTCGATCAAATTTTGAGTGTTAAAATAGGTGCGAATGAAAGGTCTCGACTGATTCAATTGTCAGGCACTCTTCAAGATGACCTAAATAGATTCCCACAGATTCTCTATAACGATGGCCCCGATAAATTGTATCCTCTTTACAGTGGATATTCGGCATCAGTGTATGGCATCGCAACTCTAATATCGATATCCAAGATAGTTGGAGTACGAAAAGAAATTGTATCAAAACAAGCAGACGATTTAATAAAGAACTTTTTACAACCGGCGGTGGATATAGCCAAGTACAGAAGTTTTGCGTGGGCGTTAAATGTATCCAAAGAAGCCTCGGATACTACGATCACGCAACTTAATAACTCACTTAAAAGCGGCTGTGTTGGATACAACGTTAACTGCACCGAACCGGGTGGTGGCGGAAGTCCTGGAAGACACAATTTTGCGGGACTATTTGGAACGATAGACAGTCAGCCGAGAGTTCAGCCCACTATTCAGAAGCTAACTGAAAATTGCACCTATCAAAACCGATACTTAAACTTAGCTGGCGATCCCAGTATCGGATATCGTCGCGGTGATCTTGAAAATAGAATTTCGAGGACGCAGCCAGCATGCCTGCCATTTCCCGGACACAATCCAGCCACAAACGATACGAGCCGTGACGAAGTAATAGCTAGCGAGGTTTTGGGGGAATACAATAAAAAATCGGAGACCGTCAGGCAGGAAAATGAACGCCAAGCGACGCTTACAAACATCATCTCGGACATTCAAAGCTCAATCGTACAACTGCGAATGCTTAAGGCATAGACGCCGATGGGGCAGCAGTGTCTCCTCCCGCCTGACAAGGCTTTGATGACCATAGCCACTAATTTCCTCCCACTATCGACCCAATTCTGCCGTTCGATCCGGCGGCGCCTCAATGCAGCTTCCAAGGTGCAGTGGTCCAACGGTCATTCATTCCTTCGAGCCGGTGCGCGCCTGATTGGCCTAAGAATTGGACGCAACACCCGTAGCACACGGAAAGCCCTTCTTAGCGAATCAGTGGACCGTTAAGCAGTCTAGTTCCGCGCGCCCGGCCCGACAACGCGCCCGGCCCGACAACAATCGGCCGATGCTTCTGTAAAGGCGCCAGGGCGCGACTCAACTCTTAGGAATGACGAACTCGCGATATCTGGAGTATGAATTTGAAGTGCCTCCCGTGCGCTTATCGTGAAAGTCCTCGTTGGCCAAGTCTAACGCCCCTCTTGCCGCCCCAATCGATGTAAACCTCGTCTCATAATTACCATCGTCGTCCGAAGGCGGATTTTCACGTTCTCCAATCTCCAGCGCTGGTAATCCGCGCCGTATGTCTCGATCGACGTCTTGCACCGATGTATAGCCGGCAGCTAACACCTCGGCGAGAAATTCTTCCACTGACTCGGTATCAGCCGCTTCGCGATCCGGAAATGTTTTGAGCAAATACGCGCGAATGACGTCCTGGTTAAGCTGAACTGGCTCCCCCTCAGTCGGCACCTCGATTCTAACCAACCTCCCACGAAACTCGTTAACCTGCTTGGAGAACATTTCAAAATGGGAGTCCGCCACATAAAAAAGCCCACTAAGCGCGTGGAAATCTCTTTTAAGTTCGGCAGGCACTCCGAATTCGCTCTTGTAATCTAGATGATGCGAGACGGCAGCCCAAGCATCCATCGCGATCGTGCGAACCTGTAGCTCAAAGGCGACCCCTTTTACAGAATCGTATCGCGGCCCTTTGAAGCCACCGCCCAGTTGGCAAATAAGATGGTCCGACATGTAGCCGAACGACGCCACGTCGGCGTTGTGTGTTTTTCGATCTTCTTCGATTACATCGAATGTGCGTCGAACGAGCTCAACAACTTGCTCGATTTGACTGAGAAACATGCAAACGACGCGAACGCCGACTACATCTTTCAAACCGAAATGGAATCGCGGTTCCAAGTCGAATAAATTCATCAGCCCGTTTTTCTGCTCGGCGCGACGCAGCTTACCCTCTATCGATTCTCGAGACTTCACGCGACTCGAAATGGCGTGGATCTTGACGCCCGCCTCTAAGAGCTTGTGCTGCAATGCGTGCACAACCTCGTCGGCAAGCTGACGGTAGCGCCCCTCGTACGCACTATATTGTGTCTGCCAAGGCAGGGAGTTCCAAGCCGGCCAAGTTGCCATAGTTATCCTCAACGCACAAAATGTGCTGGGCACTCCCAGCAAGCGGTTGCAGCCGACGAGAGCTAAGCAATGCGCGCCGCTTAGCATCGCAAGTGGTGATTGTAGATCCCGTTCACCCTTCCTGCACCTGCCCAATGACAGTTGCCGCGATGTCATCCGGGGATTCAACCGAAGCTGGCATTGTGGGAATCGTTTGCGAGGGTGCCTAGTGCTCAGCCGATCTTGCACCTTTCTGCTCGGGCTGAGTGTGCTAATAGGGGCGGCCGGGAGTGGAACGCCTTGGAGATCAAGTTCGGCATGTGCGCCCCGCCAAGCGTCGGCCGGAGCGCCGTTGTGATGAAGGGCGTGGGCTCTCAGGCCCGGGTGGCAGTCCGGTCCCTACGGTCCGGTCCCGACGGCGCAGCGGACTTTTAGCCGTCTACCGTGAGCATCGGCAGCGTGCCGAACTGAGCCATTCAAGACCCCTTTGACAAGTTTCCCAGGCGGCGATAGTCCGGGGACGCAGGGCCTGTCATATGAAGTTCTACCATTGCTGTAGCACGCAACATCCCTTCTCAGAGCACCAATCGGCTATTCCTCGGCCCACCCGCGGCCCAACCTGCGCACTGGTCTGACGAGAGTCAGCCAAAAAACGACGCTCGACTCAATTTCGAGGATCATTGACAATACTTCGTCCCTGCGTGGGGCGAGTCAGGGAGGCGCATGCTTTAGACCAAGATTTACAGTAAGGACGCGTGCGGATGAGACGTGGCACTTGATTACGATCTATGTAGGTAGTTCAACGAGTTTTGAATAACGGACCAGCAGATCAACTGCGACAAAATCAATAATCGAGGCGCTCAAATGAGTGACGCAATCGGTGGTATCGAAGGTGAGCTATGGGAAGTTGTAAACGAGTTTCAGCCTAACATCAGTCGGTCTGCGCATGAGATGCTTCGCCGATTAATTGAGCGAGGGGTGGGTAGGATGGTCGCTGAAGGCCGAATTGATCACATTAACGACGCCATAGAGAACCTACGGCGCATACTCCGACAAAGTATTTCTGTTCCGGTGCCCGCCGGTCCCCGTGTAACTCGCGTTTCGCTGGAGTTCTCGCTGCGATCCCTTTGTCCAATCTGGCCATTTTGCTGAACCATGGACGAACAGGCGAAAGCATCCTTGACGACCGCGTCGGAAAGCGTGAAGCAGTTCGTTACGCTTGCCAGCGCCATTCTTGGCTTTGAGGTTACCTTTGCGAAAGACTTTCTCGCACACTTAACGATCGTGCCTCGATTGATAGCAGGGCTATCGTGGGTTTGCCTCTTGCTATCGGTGGTGGCCGGGGTTTTTGTCCTACTGGCTCTTACCGGGAATCTAGCTTCACGGCACACGTTCGAGCGTGATACCGTCTACAAACCGAACGTACGATTCTTTTCGGGATTGCAGATCGGCTTGTTCATCGCGGGACTGTTTTGTACGTTAGTTGCTGGCGCGTTCACCGCTTCCGGTGTGTCTCCGCCCGCGACCGCCACAAAGTCCGCACCTTGCGCGTGCGATGTGACCGTTCATGTAGAGTCGCAGCCGATACAAATTACACTGCCACCTGCGTCTGCCGTGCCCGCGAGCTGTCCGGTTCCGCGCAAGCCACTGCCGCACAGGAAAAAACATCCGCATCCGGTAATCGAGTGTCGATAGCTCCCGTCGCGATACTGGCTCCTCTTTAGTCTGCTATTGCTAGCTATCTAGCGCATAAAGTGTATCGACCACCGACCGAGCAGCTAGCCGCACGGTGCACAACCGCTCATACCACCGCGGTCCCGCGCTATGCCAGCTCCCTTAAGAGGTCTATTTCTTATCCAGCCCGAATGTCTGGCATTGTGGTCGAACGACCGCGCGCGACACGTTACCGGGATTATCGTTGGCAGCGACTAATGCCCTTATGTATTTCCGACAGATGTCAAGCAAACGGGCGCCTTCGCTCCCCGAAGTGTCAGCGTAGCAGGCCAAAAGCGGCCATGCTGCCCGTAGCTCGTCGTGCGTTTTTTCGTCTGCCTTTATGACGAAAGTCGTCGAACTCGCAACCTCCACGTCGCCAAATCTTCCAACCATGGGGCGAATTGCGGTTTGAAGACGCGCGGCAACTGTCTTCCAATTCGCCCTAGCCGTCTCTATTTGCGCCGTATCAGTATCAAAGAAACAGATCGGGTAACTCTTCAACGAGGTGCACGCCGTAATACTTTGCACGGCGTACATCAGGAAGACGACCCACCGGCCGCGAGTCATTTTAACTCTAGTTGCGAGAGCAGTTCAGCATCGACGTAGACGCCCATCGGCACATGGCCTGATTTCCATGCGTCAATGGTCGCCAATCCGAGGTCCGAATCCTCCAAACGCAGCGTGTACAGAGCACGCTCTGATTGCGGCATATCAATCAGTTGTTGTACACGGAGTGCGACAAGCCGACAGACGTGATCGCCGTCTTTAAACGTAATCGACTTCTCGACGGTATCGATGGTGCGGTTAATATCGTGCGACTCGCCCCCTCCTCCACCGCCAAGCCCCAGACTTACACCCATGATCGTAACTCCGCCCCCGCCTCCCCAGCTATGATTTGCCCAGGTAGTAAGATCGGCAACGTCTTTGAACTTGTACGTGACCTGAAGGCCACGCGCGATCACCATCGAGGCGATACTCATTGAGAGAAGCGCTTTTTGCTTCGGGTTTTTGTCCAAGACAGCTTTTACATACTTGTTCCCAAGCATGTCGGTCGAGTACCACGACCCGCGATCCACCCAGAACTCGCTTATGCTTGTAAAGTTTATCTTGATGGATTCAAGATGCTGCAGACTGATCTTGAAGCCGTCTTCATCGCCTTTCGAGCCGGAGATCTGTATTACGGACAGCCAAGACGCCCCGGCGTGACCGCCCCATGCGCTCGAGTGTGTTTGGTCAACCGTCCCACCGGCCTTCAATTCCAGCTCCCGTTGGCCGGTTTCATCCAGGAGCTTCGTCAAGTCACTCGACGGGCGGA
>Ga0255336_102188_pt1 | contig 10594 bp, 9 predicted proteins | sample MeOH1_35cm_T3_17_FD_189102 | JGI IMG/M metagenome (GOLD analysis project Ga0255336, IMG submission 189102) | Sandy soil microbial communities from University of British Columbia, Vancouver, Canada - MeOH1_35cm_T3_179 | ecosystem: Engineered > Artificial ecosystem > Sand microcosm > Unclassified ...
TAGAGGCTGATTGCAAGTCCATTGCCGCGTGGCGTCGCCGCCGAAACTGAGTGCCCACAGTCCGTCGATCAACGTAGTGTTGTGCGCTGGCGAATTCTGCAATCCCCAGCATAAGAACTATGCCGGAAACTTGCGCGCTTCATGACTAAAATCTCAGACATTCGACACCTCGTGTGCAGACCCTGAACACATACTTCAACCGGGATCGCTCGTGAACTCTAGCGTTGGATGTTGATATGGGTTGCCACGGTTTTGTCACCAACGGTCAATTGTCCTGCCACTCCCCCGGCCAGATCTGCAACGGCCTACCGGCGTTTCAGCAACACACTTATTGCACTTGGAAGCTTCGCAGCATCGTCTGAAAAGTCTGCTTCATCTCCGCATAATCGCGGTTGGGAGCAGTGAAGATAAGCGCTACAATCGATCCATCCTCCCGAGGCACTGTGACAAGCCAGTCACGTTCACGTAACATGTCTTTCCGCCCACGCGATGCGCGCACCGGACTGTTGCCAACCAGGTCATAAGCAATTGCTTCGGCTCCATTTACCTGCAGACGATTTGGCCCGCCAAGAATCTTCATGCCGGGATTGCCTTTCACAATATCTCCGGCGAGTTCACTCGCCAACTCGCGTAAATTTCCAGATGTGCTTCCTGACTTTGTGGCGCGGATCGAGAGCCCGTATGCAATCGCGCCGTTCGACGAGACTCCAGCGGGAGGTGCGACGAGAATTCCACCTTGATAGCTTGAAAGTTCCCAGTTCGCGGGATAGTCAAAGGCGAGCCCGCTCTGCCTGAACTGGCTCCATGAACTGGACGGGCGGACCTGCTCATAACTCACCGTGTCGATAAACTCAGTCGTGGCGGAAGTGGGCGTCGAATTTGCTCCCCCGGCGGCCAGATTCCACGGTCCTTTGTGGTTCGCTATCTGCTGCGCTGTGTAGGCCTGCATGCTGTCAGCGGTGCGCTTCATCGCCACAAATTCCGCACTGTCTTTCCGGGGATAGCTCTTCTGGGGAAATCTCTGAATCGCTTTGCGAACGTTTTCTGCGCGATTTCCCGGGTTGGGATGATCGCTCAGGAACTGAACGCCACCGCTCCCACCCTGCTGCGCGAGCTTCTGAAAGAACTCCGCCAGAGCGTATGGATTGTAACCGGCGTCATACATGATCTGCGCGCCCAGAAGATCAGCCTCGCTTTCGTCGGACCGGGAATAGCTCATCGAAATTGCACCGGCTCCGAGCTGAATGGCTCCAGAGGCGAGGTTGCCTGCCATTCCATTTCCAAGGACCACTCCAGCAATGATCGCGCCCAGCGCGCCCAACGTCTGCGTCGTCTGTTGCTTTCCGGCGTCGCGGGCGGTGTGCTGCAACACTACGTGCGATATCTCGTGCGCCATCACACCCGCGAGTTCATCTTCATCGGCTGCCTGAATGCTTCCAAGATTGACGAAGATTGGGCCGCCCGGCAGTGCAAAAGCATTGATCTCCTTCTGCGCGATCACATGAAACTCAAACGGCCATCGCGTGCCGGGAGCCTTTTCTACAAGTCGTGCTCCCATGCGCTGCACGAAGCTCGAAACCGGGCTCGAATCGGAAAGCACCGGCATTTGCTTGTAAACTTCCGCAGCGGTTTTTTGCCCTAATTTGATCTGCTCCTGCGGACTGAGACGGACGCCGCTTAATTCCGGAACAACTCGGCCATCGGCATCCTGACGAATGTGTTGCGCCGTCGCAGCCGGAAAGGCGAGGGATAGAACGAGCGCCAGGGCTACTGCCCGGAAGGAGTCAGGACAACGGAGCCTCACCTCGTTCAGTTTCACTTTTCACCTCCCAGACACATCGGCAAGCAAGGAATGAGGGAATGGCTGTGGCCATTCCCTCAAGATGATACTCGAAACGACAACTTTACTTGTGATCGAGCAGCGGTCCACCTGAGGCGGCCACGTCACGACGAGCGGGACGGCCTACTTTGGCGACGTGCTGCGACGCGAACTCGGGGCCATATTTCTCCAGCAGCACCGGCACCAAGGCGCCCTCTGCTTCCTTCACAAAAGTCATAGTGCCACTTTCGTTAAGGTCGATCTTGATGAAGTCTCCCAGCTTGATCTGAGCTGTCGCGACCAGATTCGCAAGCGGAAATACGATGTTCTTCTCAATGGAGCGCTTGAGATGACGGGCGCCATACTTGGGGTCCGTTCCCTCCTGCAACAACAGCTGTTTCACTTTTGGCGTGCAGCTGAAGACAAACTGATTGTTTCCCGTCGCCTGCAAGATGCGCTGTTGCACCAAGCCCAATTCAATCTCAAGAATCTTCTCAAGATGCTCTTGGCGCAGTGTCTTGAAAACTACTACCTTATCGATGCGGTTCATGAACTCCGGCGAAAACTTCCGTCGAGCTGCATCAATCGCCGTCCGATTCATCTTGTCGTCGATCTTATTGTCGATCTCTCCGCTGGGCTGCGCAAATCCCATGTTGCCGTTCAGCAACTCGTTCATCTCTCCTGCGCCGAGGTTCGAGGTCAGAACGATGAGGCACTGTGAAAGATCCACGCGGCGATTGTCGCCGAGCGTAAGAGTGGCCTTGTCAAGAATGCCGAGCAATAGCTGCCAAAGCGCGTCGCTGGCTTTCTCTATTTCGTCGAAAAGTAATATGGATAGCTTGAGCCGGTCAGTATGCCACTGATTCAGAGCCTCCTGCGTGAGCAGCGGGTGAGTCTCGCGATGCCCGAGATATCCCGGGGGCGAACCGATCAGTTTGGCGATCTCGTGCGAATGCTGAAATTCCGCGCAGTCGATCTTGACGATCGCATGAGCATCTCCAAATAGCGCTTCAGCAATAGCTTCCACCACGCGGGTTTTGCCCGAACCGGTTGGTCCCAGGAAGAGCAGATTGCCTACCGGACGTCCTGGCGCGTTCAATCCTGCCAGAAACATCTGGTAGATTTCGGTCACTTTTTCGACGGCATCATCCTGTCCCACGATTTTGCGCCGAATGGCAGTGTCGAATTCCTGAGCGTCGCTGGAGCGACGGGAGGGGTCAAGAGCCGCATTGAGTCCGGTTTTCATAGTCTTACCCTATTATTGAGGGACAACCCCCCGCGTAGGAGGTCATGTCCTGAGATGGAAAAAGGGAGTTCCGCGTTGTATCAGGACACCCATCCGGTGTTCAATACGTCCTGACCAGGAACCACTGACACTCGCCCCAATCCCCTCATTGCTGTTGTTAGATGCAGACGCGTGGAAAAGGAATCCGGGTACGTTTCGCGCGGATATCATCCGTTGCCTCTGGCCCGAACACACTTGGTTACTCCATTTAAGAAAGAAAATTCAGGAACTCAGGTGATCTACCTTCATCGCTGGTCGCCGTTGCGTGCTAGTATCCGCTCAGATTCAACTCTGGATTGGCTAACATGTCTCGGAAGCAAGTCGCGCTATCAGTACTAACCTCTGCCGTCGTCTTACTTGCGGTGTTTGCGGTCTTTCAAAAATTTTCGCTCCGGGCCCACACCGTAAAAGCTGCGACCTCGGCCCCAGCACCCGCTGCGCCTCCCTCTCCCAGCCCTGACGTTAAGTCCACGCCCGCCTCCGCGTCTCCCGCGCGAGTCGTGCCGCCGGATGCGAAGATTCATACGGTCGCAAAGGGAGAAAGTATGCCCGCGATCGTGCATCATTACCTGCCAGTAACTCGCTTCCTCACCGGCAGCGAACTGGAGCAGGCGATCCGCACCGCGAATCCGGAAATCAAGGGACTCTGGCCCAAGCCGGGATCCGAGATCATGATTCCCTCCTACAAGGAAAGCTGGACGGAGAATCCAGTGTTGGTCTCGAAGAATTTTGAGGCACGCGCCATCTACCTGACCGGCACCATGGCCGGCAGCGCCAAAGGATTGGACATCGTTCGCAAGTGGCGCGAAGCCGGCGGCAACAGCGTCGTATTCGACATCAAGGATTCCGATGGCTCGGTCAGCGTCCCCACCGGGCTGCTCCTGGCTCCTGAGCAGAAGAGCTATCCCATCCGCAATTTGCCGAAGTTCACGGCCTTCCTCCATGCGCAGGGACTGCACGCCATCGCCCGCATCGCCATCTTCCGCGACGACGCGCTGGTCACAAAACATCCGGAACTGGCCGTGCAATCGCGCAGAGGCGGTGCATGGCGCGAGAACGGCAAACTGGTTTGGACCGACTCCTCGAACCCCAAGGTTTGGGATTACAACATAGGACTCGCAAAATTCGCCGCAGCCAATGGAGCCGACGAGATTCAGTTCGACTACGTACGCTTTCCCGCGGAAGGCGACCAGAAGGACGCGAAATTCCTCTTTGAGTCACAGCATCCCGATTGGAAGCGCGCCGACGCGATCACGAACTTCCTGAGGAAGGCGCAATCCGAACTAAAGTCCTCGGGCGTACTCTTCTCACTCGATGTCTTTGGAGTAATGGCTTGGCAGCGGACCATCGACCTGTCGCACACCGGGCAGGATATTCCGCAAATGGCCAAGTATTGCGACGTCATGTCCCCCATGATCTATCCGTCGCACTTCTATGGGATGGACGGCTACACAGCCCCCGGAGACGCCCCGGAACACTTCATCGGCGAGTCCATGGCTCGCTTCCAGAAGGTGACGGCTGAAAGTGGCGTGGTACTGCGTCCCTGGCTACAGGCTTTTGGCTGGAAGACGAAGACCTATTCTCCGGAATACATACGCATCCAGGTTGCGGTTGCGCGCAGCAAAGGCGGCAACGGCTTCCTCTTCTGGAATGCCAACAACGATTACAGCAAGCCCTACTCGGCCATGCCGGAGATGCGCCAGAATAAAACCAAGTACTTCCGTGGCGATGAAGTGCAGAGTTATGCCGAGAAAGCAGTCCCCGCGAACAGCAGTCATATGGCTGCAAACTAAGATTGCTGCCCCCCTGAGAGTGCAAGCCGACAGATGTCGGTTTGCACTCTGGCCTTCCACGCCTATAATTGACAGGTTTGCCATGTCTTGCGACCAAGTTCCCGTCCAGTACGCGCTCGTAGCCTACGTGAAAAACGCTCTCGGCGAGTTTGTCGAGGAGCTACGTCGCGAACTCCATCCCGCTCATGCGCATCTGCCAACGCACCTTACCGTGTTGCCGCCGAGGCCACTGCGAGGATCGGAAGAGGATGCAATCGCAATGCTGCGACGCCTGTCAGCGACGGTGGCTCCCTTTGAGGTGGAACTGGGCGAGGTGGAAAGCTTCCTTCCGGTCACCCCCACGGTCTTCATTCGGGTCAGTTACGCGGGATACAGGATGCGGGAACTGCACGATCTGCTGAACCGTGATGGACTTGATTACACCGAGCCGCTTCCCTACATGCCGCACGTCACGGTCGCCAAATTAGACAGCAACGAGCAGGCACTGGAGGTCTTGCAGACCAGCAAAACGCGCTGGGCAAATTTCCCAGGCTCACATCGTATATCGGTGAACCATCTCACTTTCGTCCGCGGAAACGCACATACGTGGACGGATCTTGCCGGATTTGATCTCGCGGCCCTACCAAAGTAACTGCCCGTCCGATTGCAGGCCACCGGCGCACGAGCGTACATGGCCGTCTTTCACATTGCATATCCGGTAGATACAAAGCTAAATAGTCTCTGCGCTACGCTTTCTGGGATTCGCCGGGAACCGTTGCGGGCTCCTCGGAGTATTTGCCAATGCGGGGCGCAGTGAGGCTACGATGCAAATTGTCGTTTATGGCGCTGGATACCTCGGGACGGTCCTCTCGGCTTGCCTTGCGGATTTTGGAACGCCAATCGTTTGCTGCGATTCCGCCAACGACAAGGTTCTAAGTCTCGCGCAAGGACGCATTCCTTTCTACGAGAAGAATCTCGAAGAGATCGTGAAACGCAACGTGCGCGCTGGACGCCTCACCTATTCAACTGAAACCGATGCACAGGTCGCACGCTCGCAGGTCGTCTACCTGGCACAGGATGATCCCGAAGAAACCGAAACCGTCGCACTGCGTCTCGCGCCGAACATGCTGCCCGGTTCTCTTCTGCTGATCTGCACGCCGACACCGGTGGGAACCGTGACGCAGGTCGCAAAAAAGATATGTGCGCTAGGTTACGATCTGGCCATCGTTTCGCACCCACTCTCGCTCACCGAAGGTTGCGCGGTGGAGGACTTCAACTGGCCTGACCGGCTTTTATTCGGCACCAGCAGTCCACAAGCAGTGTCCACGCTGAAAATCATCTACCGTCCACTCGTCATGCGTGGCACTCCCGTGATAGTTACCAACTCGGAGACCGCGGAACTGGTCCGCGAAGCAGCCACGGCCTTCATTGCAACCAAGATTTCCTTCATCAACGAGATGGCCGCGCTCTGCGAACATGTGAACGCCGACGCCCTTGACCTTTCCCTCGCTCTCGGTCTCGATAAGCGAATTGCGCCGCGCTGCTTGCAGGCAGGTGTGGGACTCGGCGGAACGTACGTTGAAAGCGACATTTGCAGCCTCAGCGCGCTCGCCCAACGCAACGGCGTGCAACTGCAGATGTTGAATGCCGCGCAGGCCGTCGCCCATCAACACGCCGAGCGCACCCTGCGTACGATTTCCGGCGTCATGCCGACCTTACGCGATAAGCGGCTTGGGCTCTTAGGACTGGCCATCAAACCGCATACCAGTTCGATAGCCGGCTCGTCCTCGGTGGCTTTGGCTCGGCAACTGGTAGAAAACGGCGCTGTCGTCCGTGCCTACGATCCATTTGCCATGAGCCAGGCCCAACGGGAACTCGAGCAGGTGGTGTCGTTTTGCGATTCGGCCTACACTGCGGCGGAAGGCGTGGACGCGCTGATCGTTGCGACCGGATGGCCTGAGTTCCGCAGCCTCGACTTCGTCAAAATGAAGCCAATGCTGCGTCGTCCCCTGATTGTGGATACGAAGAATTTGCTCGATCCCGAAAGACTCCGTGGAATCGGATACGAGTACATGGGAGTCGGCCGGATGCACTCTTAACGGTAGCGGGCCTGTGCGGTCTCCAAACCCAGCTTGTGAAATACCTGAATATTGGCTCGGAATTTGATCCGAGCCTTTTTTATGCTCTTCTAGCGCTCCGTCTTTTCCACAACATGCCAACGCGACAATCAGTGTGGATCGATCGCGTCTGCTATAATCAGTTTCGGTTCATGGTGGGTATAGTTCAATGGTGGAACGCCGGTCTGTGGCACCGGATGGTGTGGGTTCGAGTCCCACTACCCACCCCAAGTAACCTTCGACTTCCAGCCGTTTAGCTTATTAGCTTACCGACTTTGCAAGCGCTTCATTAGTATCCCCCGATACAATCAGGTCACTTTGATGAGGTTCAGGCTTTATCGACCTCACAAGGCCTCATCCACGGCTTTCAATGGTTTCAACGCGCCAGCGGCGTTATGTGCAGCAACCAGGCTGAAACTGCCATCAGTACCGAATAATACAATTGCACGGTAACTGATCCGTCCGCCGGAAACTCCTTACGGAATAGCCGCCATCCGAAGCCCGCCGCCACCAGCAATAGCGACCCTTCCCCGCTCCACCAGAACAGCAGAATGCTGAACACCAGAAGACTGCCGCGCCCGACCTTGTCCAATGGCCGTACGGCTCCTGCTCCATCCAGTATCCACACGGGAATCAGATTGATTAGATTCAGCCACGCTCCGGTGTGAGCCAGCGCGGCCCAAAGAGGATTCGCCGTCCGCCAGAACAGCATTGCAGCGACGAGCGCCGCGGCCAATCCCGCCGCCGGTCCGGCCAGCGAGACCAGCGCGCGCACTTCGGTGGAGACTCCCAATGCCTGCCACTTGACGTAGGCTCCCAGGCCGGGAAGAAACACCGGCATGTCGGCAGGAAGTCCGCGCCGTTTGACCTCCGCGAAGTGTCCCATTTCATGCACCAGGATCATGATGGCAAAACCGATGCCGAACCACGCCCCATACAGCGCCCAGTAGAGTCCGAGAAACGCCACAAAGCTAAAGAGAAACTTGAGTTTGAACAACGCGAACAGCAGCGTCTTTCCCTTTGCCAGCAGAAGCACAAGCGGTGCCAAGGGGCCCAACCGCTTCGCCCAGGGATTCGATTTCGCGGGAGCAATGGTCACCGCCCCGGTCTGCTCCAGGGCATGGATGTGATTCTCAATCCACTGTGCCTGTTTCGACTCCGCCGGCAGCAGTTGCCATGCATTCCGCCACGCCTCCCGCGCCTTCAGCACTTCCCCCTGCCGCTCAAACCCAAGCGCCTGCGCGCGCAACTGTTCCAACTCCACGGCGTGAACCAGAGCGTGACATTGCGAGCAAACCTTTTCGTCAGGGAGTAGCAGCACAAGACAACGACTGCAATTCAAATTCGACAATTTGATCCTTGATACGGTCTTCGATGGCGGGCATCGCACCGGCTGCTCTTGGAGCTCAGCCAGTCTCGCTTGGGGATTTGCTAATTCATTCCGCAGCCACCGCCGCCGCAGGAGCCCGGAGGCATTCCGCAGGGCATCTTGGGCGCGGCGCCAGAGGACCTATCCGTACCATGCGCAGCAAACGTGGAGAGCTGTTGTTCCAGTTCGGTCCCCTTGCAGGCGGGACACTCGGATTGCTTTCCACCATAGACGATGGCCTCAAACTTCTTACCGCAACCCTTGCATATGTATTCGAAAATTGGCATAACGACCTCCGAGACACCGCTTTGCGTATGGGCAAGCCCACACCGCGGCGAAACTGATACATTCATTATACGGGTGCGTTCCGCCCACACAGGCCCATGTTCAGTAAGGAAATTTCCCATCCCGCGAATTTTTCTCCCATAGCCAATGACTTTGTGCCGCGCCGCTTTCTGTGCGGAGGACACTTCCAGACGATAGCCGGGAATTTCATGAGGCGCGCCAGTCTGCTTCCCGAGCCCGAGGAGCGCCTCTTCCAGATCGAGGAAGATGTCCAGATCATGTGCCATTGCCACTGGCACCCCGACCGCCAGCAGCGTTTGACGCTGATGATCGTCCACGGTCTGGAGGGCTCCAGCAACTCGCGCTACGTCATCGGAACCGCGAGCCGCGCCTGGACCCAGGGCTGGAACGTGGTGCGCATGAACATTCGCGGCTGCGGCGGCACCGAGCATCTTTCCTCTACGCTCTACCACTCCGGACTCTCGCAAGATGTCGAAAAGCTCGTCGCCGAGATGATCGCCACCGATGGCCTGCAGCGCGTGGCGCTCGCCGGATTCTCCATGGGAGGCAACCAGGTGTTGCGGGCCGTCGGCCAGTGGGGCACTCAGGCTCCACCGCAGGTCATCGCCTCCGCAACGGTTTCACCCGCCTGCGACCTCGCCCTTTCATCGGATCGGATTCACGCCGCGGCCTACTCGCTCTACGAGTGGTGGTTCCTCAAGTCGCTGCACCGAAGCTTCCGCCGTAAATCCGAACTGTGGCCGGGTCAATACGATGCGGAACTGCTAACGAACGTACACTCTGTTCGCGAATTCGACGAGCACATCACAGCCCGCTACATGGGCTTTGCGGGTGCCGACGACTATTACGACAAGGCTAGTTCGTCACACGTCCTCGACCAGATTGCGATTCCGACGCTGGTCGTCCACTCCCTCGATGACCCGTTCGTCGTCATGTCTCCCGAGACGCAACGCAAGTTGACCGAAAACCCGAACATTACATTTCTACTCACAAAGCACGGCGGCCATTGCGCCTTCATCTCCGAGCCCAGCGCTGACGGCAGCGACGATGGACGCTGGGCCGAGCGCAAAATCATAGAATTCCTGGCGCAAGTCCAAAGTGCCCGTGAGCCCCACAAACGCTTCGCTGAACCGAAGCAATAACGGAGAACCTCATGGACGCCGATAGCAGCATAGAGCTTGGCCCTTCCGCGCCTGCCCTGGAAATTCCCTGGCAGGACCCCGACGGCCATCTACATTACTTTGACCTGCGCAGCGCCCCCGGCACACTCGAACAAAACGTCGAGTGCATCCCCGAAGCCCTCCACTTCCCTGCCCTGCGAAGATTCCTTCTCGCCCTGAATTCCCCTCTGAGCCCATGGCAGACCGCCAAATGCGACGTGTGGCAAGAGGAAGCGGATGCTGCGGAGAACCTCTACCGCGCTCCCTTCACCCAAAGCTCTTACATAGACCTGGTGTTTGCCGAAACAAACGCAGGCCTGCGCGACAGCCTTGAACATCACCGCCAGACCGCCAGCGACCTGGCGCGGCGGCTCGAAGAAAACGAGACGCTGGAGGCATCTGCTGAAATCGTAGTACGCCGCTGCTATTTCCACCGCGGCACCTCCGCGGAAGCAATGCGCGAGTCAGATCCCGGATACTGCCTCACCCTGTTCCTCACCGGATACGGCACATCCCCCGCCGACGCAGCAGAAAACTGGGATCAGGCAATAGGATTTACTGCCGTCCGCTTGCTGGAATTGCAATAGCAATGAGCGCTTCACGAAGTGTTCTGTTGATGCCGCCTTCCGCGCCGCTACACGAAGACCACCCGCAACTGCCAGAACTCAGCTAAAATAATCTACGGGTGCCAGCCCAAAATGATTTATGGGAGCGTAGCTCAGTTGGATAGAGCATCTGCCTTCTAAGCAGAGGGTCGCAGGTTCGA
>Ga0255336_102189_pt1 | contig 10590 bp, 20 predicted proteins | sample MeOH1_35cm_T3_17_FD_189102 | JGI IMG/M metagenome (GOLD analysis project Ga0255336, IMG submission 189102) | Sandy soil microbial communities from University of British Columbia, Vancouver, Canada - MeOH1_35cm_T3_179 | ecosystem: Engineered > Artificial ecosystem > Sand microcosm > Unclassified ...
GTGAAAATCAAGAGGCGGCATGAACATGACCGCCACAACCACAGGTATCCCTCGCCGGCAGGGTCACGCCGGTGCTTCTTGCGAAGCCAGGCCGGCCGCTCAGTTCCCCAAGGCTGAGCGGCCGGCTCCCCTCACAAAGCAGCAGGCGGTCGAGGAAGCGATTGCGGCGGTGTTCTACGCCAACATCGCGGAAGTCGCTCGCCGCGCGATCGAAGCGGCCGAGGCCTGGGACGCGGCCCATCCTGGAGAGCGGGGTCATCATGACGCGTAAGCCCGTCGATACTCGCCAGTTGACACTGGATGCCTTGTTCATGGCGCCAGCGCCGATGATGCGCGAAGAGGCCGGCTGCCTCGATATCAGCCTTCGAGTGAGGGAAGAGCTGGCCGACACCCTATCGCGGACGAAAGACAGCAGCAGCGGCCAGAAAGACCGCTATACGATCGCCGCCGAAATGAGCCGTCTCTGCGGCCGTGACTTCACCAAGAACATGCTGGATCGCTGCACCGCGCCGAGTGCCGAGGATTGGCGCTTTCCCTTGGAGGCGCTGCCGGCGCTGATCCAGGCGACGGGCGATTACCGCCTTCTCGATATGGTGGCCGAGGCGTGCGGCTGTCGCGTGCTGCGCCGGGAAGAAGCCTGGCTCGCCGAATATGGCAGCCTCCTCGCGGTACAGAAAGAAGTCCGCGAACGTCTCGCCGCCTATAAGGCCGTGCTGCCGCAAGGCATGGCCAACGAGATGATCGCCCGCGCGCAATCCCGCCAAGGGTCAACAGAATGAGGGCGTTCACGGCGCGCGAACTTGCCTCTCTCAATTTGCCTGATCTGCCAAGGTCAGAAAGAGGCATACAGATATTGGCCAGCCGGGACGGTTGGGCCGGCCACAAGCGCGGCGGGCGTGGTGGCGGAATCGAGTATCAGGCGCCGGTTCTATTGAAAGTCCTACCCGAGCCGGCCAAGGAAGCGCTGCTCGGCCATCTCATCGAGCAACCGGCCCGAGCACAATTGCCGGCCGTCAATGCCCCTGCGCCGATCGTCGCAAATGACCAGGCGCCGACGCCGCTAGACCCAACCCGGTTGGCTGATTGGCAGCGACGTTGCGCCGATGCCCGCGCTGCCATCATCATCGACCTGGAGCAGCTTGCCGCCGCTGCCGGGATCTCCAAGGCGATCAAGAAAACGGTAGAGCTTGCAGCCGCCGGTCAGTTGCGGCCGGAAGTCCAGGCGATGGTGCCGCAGGCCAATGCGCGCGCCGGCAAGGAAGGTGGCCGGCACCTATCCCGGCCGACACTGTACCGCTGGCGCGCCGACTATCAGCGCGATGGCTGGAACGGCCTGGTGCCACAAGAGACGGCGGCGGCAAAGCCGGTGCCGGCTTGGGCCGGCGAATTGCTGCGGCTCTATCGCGTGCCATCGAAGCGGTCTCTGGCGGCGATCCTGGACGAGCTGCCGCGACATCTTCCGGCGGAAGTCATTCCGCCATCCTATGACCAGGCGCGACGCTTCCTCGAAGAATTGTCCCCGGTCGATCGTGAGCGCGGCCGGCATGGCCCCAATAGCCTGCTGCAATTCAAGGCGTTTAAACGCCGTTCAACCGAGGGCCTGGTGCCGCTCCAAGTGGTCACCGCCGATGGTCAGACCTTCAAGGCGGATGTTGCCCACCCGGTTCATGGCAAGCCATTCCGACCGGAGATCTGCTCGCTGCTCGATGTCGCCACGCGATACTGCTTCGGCTGGTCGGCCGGCTTGGCGGAAAGCGGCAAGGTTGTCATGGACTGCATTCGCCACGGCGTCTCGCGGCTCGGCCTCTTCGGCATCTTCTACACCGATAACGGATCAGGCTTCATTAACAAGGCGATGACGGACGAAACCTTGGGGCTGCTCGCCCGGCTCGGCGCCATCCCGAAGAATGCGCTGCCCGGCCGCGCGCAGGCGCGTGGCAAAATCGAACGTTTCCAGCTCGTCTGGAAATCGGCCGCCCGCAAGCTGGTCACCTATAACGCCCGCGACATGGACAACGAGGCACGCCGCAAGGTGACGAAGCGCCTTGCCGCTGATCTCCGGGAAACCGGCACCTCGCGTTTGCTTATGTCTTGGCAGGACTTCCTGGCCTGGTGCCAGGGTGAGGTCGATGCCTACAACAATCGCCCGCATCGCTCGCTGAAGAAGATCCGCGATGCCGCCACCGGCAAGCTGCGGCACATGTCACCGGCCGAGGCGCTCGCCGACCATCGGGCCAATGGATGGGAGCCGGAAGCCGCGCCGGCCGGCGCCATGGACGATCTCTTCCGCCCCTATCTTCGGCGCCGCACGCAACGTGGCGAAGTCACTTTGCCATGGGGTCGCTACTTCCATCAGGCTCTGGTGCAATTCGGCGGTGATTTCGTCCGGGTCGGCTATGAGGTCCAAGATCCGAGCAAGGTCTGGATACGCACCGATACCGACGGCCGCCTGATCTGCATCGCCGAACGGGACGCCAACGTCATCCCCGAACAGCCGGCCAGCGCGCTGGAGCACGCGCAGATCGCGCGCACGAAGGCCAAGCTCAAACTGGCCGAGCGCGATCGCGAACTGGCCCTGGCCGAGCTTGGCGGCGGTTACATCGATCATCGGCTGGCAACCGAAATGACGCCCACGCAGATCGAGCAGCAGGCCGCGCTTGAGGCCGAAGTCGAGGAGCACGGCACGCTGTTGCCGGCGGCGTCGCATGGCATCGAGGAGCCTGCGGAAACGACCCGGTTCCGCCGCGCCCTGGCCATCGAGCGGGACATCGAGGCGCAGCAGGAAATCGCGCCCGAGGATCAACGCTGGTTCGATGGATACCGCACCACTTCTGAATACCGCACCCAACGCGGTCTCTATGAGGATTTCGGAGACGCAATGTTCTCCTAAGAGGTTGCGGCCCCGCTCGGACAAGCGGGGCCGCCAACAAATACCAAGCAACTTAGTGGAGTAAGGAAAATGACACAGGCCCACCAACCCGTCAATTCGATCGCGCCCTTGCGCAATGTCGGGCTGCTTTCCAGCCAGGTCGATCGGCTGATGACCCGCATGGACGGCGAACCGGGCATCGGCTGCTTCTACGGCGCCGCCGGCTTCGGCAAGAGCTTTGCCAAAATCTACACGGCCAACAAGCACAGGGCCTATCACGTCCAGGCCGACGACACCTGGACGCGCAAAGTCTTGTGCCAGGAAATCCTGGCCGCCATGGGCATCACCGCCGCCGGCACCATTCCCGAGATGGTCAAGCAAGTTGCCGACCAGCTCACGCTATCGCGCCGCCCGTTGATCATTGATGAAGCGGACTTCCTGGTGAAGAAGAGCCTCATCGAAGCCTTGCGCGCGATCTATGAGCGCAGCCTGACGCCGATCATTCTGATCGGTGAGGAAACGTTGCCGCAGGCGCTGCAGCGATGGGAGCGGGTCTTCAGCCGGGTGCTGGACTGGACCCAGGCCGAAGCGGTGACTGAGACAGATGCCCGGCACCTGGCCAAGCTCTATTGCCGCGAGATCGTCATCGCCGACGATCTTCTGAAAGCGCTGCATGAAAAGTCCAAGGGATCAGCGCGCCGGATCGTCATCGGCCTGAGCAGTATCCGCAAGCACTCCCTGACGACGGGGGATAAGCAACTCACCGTGGCGAATTTCAAAGGCGAATTCTTCCCCGGCGATCTGAAGGGCGGCAAATAATGGCTGGCCGTAAACCAGTTCATCTGACGTCCTCTGCCGGGAAAGTCAGCGGCCGTCAGGCAATGTGGCAGGTAATGCGCAAGCGCAAGCGGTTCACCGCACGCCAGGTTGCCGATGACATCAATGCCGATCGGGATGCGGTCAGGTCGTATCTCAAGTGCCTGGTCAATGGCGGCATTGTGGCCGAAGACGGCAAGGAACCGGCACCGACCGGCGTGTTTGGTAGGAAGCCGACCCATCGCAATCTGATGATCGTCTATCGCTTGGCGATCGATTGCGGCGTCGATGCACCGCGCCTGCGCAAGGACGGCTCGCCATGTGAGCAAGGGCTTCCGCGCGAGCAGATGTGGCGGACGATGCATATGATCCCCACCTTTACGACCCGTGACCTCGCTGCCAGCGCCAGCACTGAGGCCGTCCCGATCGATGAACGCGACGCGAAGGACTATATCGGCCACCTCTATCGCGCGGGGTATCTCGCCCTGGTCAAGTCTTCCAAGCCGGGCCACAAGCCCGGCACCGGAAGCCTGGCTGTCTATCGACTGGTCAAGAAGACCGGCCCGCGACCGCCGATGATCCAGCGCCTGAAGACGGTGTTCGATCCTAATCTCGGTCAGATTGTCTGGCATGAAGAGGTGGACGCATGAACGCGGCCGCCAAACTGAGCAGCGCCGATAAGGCGCGCGCCGCCTGGGGTGAAGGCGTGCCGGACTGGATCATGACGCTGGCCGACGCATGCGATCAATCCAGCCAGGCACAGGTCGCCAACCGGATCGGCAAGTCAAAGTCCACGGTCAGCCTGGTGCTCGCCAGACAATACGGCGCCGGTTTAAACGCCATTGAACAGGCCGTGCGCGGCGTGCTCATGGCTGCCACCGTCGCTTGCCCTGTCGTGGGTGACATCGCCCTCGACCAATGCCATCGCAACCAGAAGCAATCTGGCCAAGGCCTGGAGCGTGCGCTCTTCGGCCCGGCCTGTCTCTCATGTCAACATCGGCGGAGGAACTAAATCATGTTGGCGTCTCAAAAACTACGTGGCCTCCTGCAATGGATCTTGGACACGCATGCGGCCGGCATGAAGGAGCACGGCCGTGGTCTGACCTTCGATGATACAAGCCGGCTAATCCCGGCGATGATGGCCCTGTCCAACGACGTCGAGCAGTTGGAGAGATGCGTCGTTCCTCATCTGCTGCGGGAAGTGGAGGCCAATAGGGCCAGGGCGCTGACGATCGTCATCGGCAACGTCGTGCATCTTCCCAATCTCACCAGGCCGGCGGCACTACCGCCTAAAGGCGGTGTTGCATGAGCCGCGCACCGCTGAAGATTGGGGACGTGATCGACTTCACGCCCGCCGGCGAAGCCAGCTCGGTATCGGGCGAGGTCGTGACGTTCCGCCTGGTCGAGGGGCGCCGGCAGTTCGTCAATCTCAAAACGGATCGCGGTTCCTGTACGCTGGTCATCGATCTAACCGCGCCAGAGGGATCGCCCGGTCGCGTCCTTTCCCCGGTTGATATCGACGCGGCGCGCGGCGTCGCCCTGTCGATGATGGCCGGCATCAACACCCGGCTGCCGGTCGCGGCCGAGGCAAATCTCTTGGCCGCTGCCGTCGTCGCCCTGACGGGCGGTGCGGCATGATGAGCACGCCCGCCCTCACTGTCGGCTTTATCCAGCAACGGGTCGCCATGGCCTACGGCTTGGATGTTCGGCTTCTGAAGTCGCCAAGGCGGTCGCGCAAGATCGCCCGACCGCGCCAGGTGGCAATGTGGCTTACCGAAAAGCTGCTGCCGGATATGTCATACCCGGAGATCGGCCGCGCCTTTGGCGATCGCGATCACACGACGGTCATGCATGGCGTCCGCCGCGTCGATGAAATGTCTGACCACAGCGCCGCGTTCTTCGACGCTCTGATCAGCCTGCGGGACGACATCCTGACCGCCACCGCGCCAGTGCCGGACGCGACTATCCCGATCAACCGCCAGGCCCGCGACGTGTCTAAGGCATTCGCCAAGGCCGCCTACGCCCTGGCGGAGATAGATCCCCAGCGGGCCGCCCGCATATTTCGCAACCTGCATGACGCCCTTAAAACCCATGGAGCAACGCGATGATCCAGCGCCTGTTTAAACGCCTGTTCGGTCAACGCCATCACGCCGACGAATACGCGTCTCGTTGGCGAGGCATCCCCCGGGTCGATCCGGTGCCACAGCCTTACGAGTGGACACCCGCCATCGCTGTGAAGATGTCGGGAATGCCGCTGCCAGTCGATTGGGCTGCCGATCACCACAACATCACCAGCAAGAGGTAAACATGGAAACGACACAACAGAGCAACGTCCCGGCCGGCTACTGGAAAGATCACAAGGGGCACCTCGTGCCGGAAGGCCTAGTTCGGGCGATCGACAAGCTGGAGGACCAGCTCGTCCGCAAGATCCACATGCATGCGGATGAGCTGTCAAAGCAGGTCGGCCGCTTTAAAGGGCATTGCTTCGATGACATCGGCGCCTTCATGGCGCTGCTCGCCGAGGAATACAACGTCTCCAAGGGCGGCGCCAAAGGCAACATGACGCTGACGTCATATGATGGCTGCCTCAAGGTCCAGCTCGCTGTGGCCGACAGCCTGAGCTTCGACCCTTCCTTGCAGATCGCCAAGGATCTGATCGACGAATGCATCGCAGAGTGGGCCGAGGGCGCCCGGTCGGAGATCCGCATGCTGGTCGGGCAGGCCTTCCGCACGGATAAGGAAGGCAAGGTCAATCGCGAAGCCATGTTCATGCTGCGGCGCTGCGAGATCACCGAGCCGCGCTGGCAGCGGGCCATGGAGGCGATCACCGACAGCATCCGCGTCATCGGATCAAAGGAGTATTTCCGGTTCTACCACCGAGATACTCCGCAGTCGGGATGGCAGGCGATCACCATCGATCTGGCTGCGGCGTGAGGTGGCCATGAAAACGATCACCAAATCGGTTTTTTGTCCCGTCGCCGCGTCGGAAGCGCGGAAGATGGTCAATGAAGGTTTGGCCAAGCTGATCAGCGTGGCCGACTTTCCGCGCGGCATGCCGCTCTACGACCGTAGGAAGCACCTGGCTTATTTCGCGATCGAGGGAACGGCTTCCGCCTTCAAGATCCTGGAAGATCGCGTCGTCGCTCGCCTTGCCGCGTCAGAGTGCGGCCGGCCGCGCGATGCGCTGATCGGCGCGATGGCGACGGCATACTGAGGCCCGCATCGTGAAAAAGCGCGCGCCAACCTCCCAAGAACTCGTTACAGCGTTCAAACTCGCATACGATGGTCGAGCCGGGAAACTGGTCGAGATCATCAAACGTTTTAGCAAAGATGATCTCGTCGCGGGCTTGTCTCACGCTCGCGGCGGCCTGGAGCGTGGCCTCTCCTTTGCCGCCGGTCGCAAGGAATACCGCGAGAGCGCCAGCGCGCAACTTCGCGAATTCCGCAAGGCACGCCGACAGGCGGTGCCATGACACCGGGCCAGATCGCTGAACTGTTGGCCTCGGAGTTCTGTGGCCCCTATGACACCGTGCAAGATTGGCGGCGGACGGTCCATATCAACGCGCGCCATTCTTGGGAGTCGGCCGCACGCCAGGCCATGGATCGGATGAAACAGGCGGCGGTCAAGCTCGCGGGCGGGACAATCGATCGGGCAGGCTTCACGCGGCTGATGCGTGAACGCACCGACGATCTCGCCCGCGAGATGACGGGAATAAAAATCAAATGCGATCCCAAAGATTGGCCCGCGTATCTGGACAGCTTGGATGCGGCGGGATGGCAAACCGGAGAGAGCGAGCGCACCAAGGCTAAGCGCATCATCGAGATGGTGCAGAAGGCCGAGCACCGGTACATCGTCAAGCTGGATCGTATCCTGGCGCAGGGCATTCAACATCCTGCGCTCTCAGCGGAACATCAACCTGCAATGGAGGGCTGACCATGATTCCCCCCTATGTCGTCGCATCCCTGGACCTTGCCTGCTTTCTGCAAGTTGTGATGGCCCGCCGGTCGATCCTCACCACGACCGAGCGGGAGAAGGTCCGGCATTATGTTCTCCGCGCCCAGGCCGCCCTGGCTGGCAGTGATCTGCCGGCCGGTGAGGCGGTCGATCATGAAACCGCCTTTGCCGCTTTCGACGCCGTCTGCGGCGCGATCGTCGCCTGCGGTATCAGCAATGCCGATCTCGCCGCGCACTTCAACCAGACGGCATTTCAGCGCCTCAACACCGGAGGCGGCAAATGACGATCGACCGCTACCGTCGCGAAGAAATCGCCAAGATCAAGATCGGTCAAAAGGAGCTTGGCCTCGATGATGAGACTTATCGGGATATGCTGTTCGCACGGACCGGCAAGCGATCGGCGGCTGAGCTGCGGCCGCCGCAGCGGCGGACCGTCCTGGATCATATGAAATCCATGGGGGCGTTCAAGGATCTGCCACAAAAGAAAGTCGCCCGCAGCGGCACCGCGCGCTTGATCCATGCGCTATGGAAGGATCTGGCCGAGGCCGGCAAGCTGCGGGACACCAGCAAGGAAGCTTTGCGCGCGTTCTGCGCCCATCGCATCCATCCCGGCCAGGACAATGTTACGCTCGATCCCGATCACCTGACGCCTGACCAATCGACCACCGTGATCGAGGCGTTAAAAGCCTGGTTAAAGAGAGGTTGAAATGTCTGAACTCGCCATCATGCGTGACTGGCCGTCGAGCCTGATTGAGATCGCTGAGGTCATCGGGCCAGGCGCGACCTTGAACCTGGTCGACGCCTTCCGGGGGACCGACTATTGCTATGTCCCGCACCAGGCCGGCCCCGATCATAAGATCGTCCAGGCCATTGGTCCCGCCGCCGCCGCCAAATTGGTCGAGCGCTATCGGGGCGAGAAGCTTTACCTCCCCGTCCTGGCGGTGACGCGACACCGCAAGCGGCTGATTGCCACCGCCGAGGGCAAGACCAGCGAGGTCGCTGTCATGTTCGGCGTCTCGGCCCGTTGGGTCCGCGAGGTGCGTCAAGCCTCTAGACCCGATGCCCGCCAAATCGATATGTTCCGCCCTGACGAAGATCCAGCCGCTGACCAATAGGCGGCCTCTCCGGCGGTGGTGCCGGTGAACATCTGAGGCGAAGCCGCGCAACATCGCGCGTATGAATATTCGCCAGCTCAAGAATTTTGTCATCCGCCCCACCCTGGAATATCTCGGTCAGGGTAACCCGCGTATTGCCAGCGTATCGGCAATCGAACAGCTGCTCGGCACGGTCGCGCATGAGAGCCAGTTCACCTATCTCGACCAGGTCACCGGGCCGGCGGATAGCGAACTCGGCCCCGCCATCGGCATCTATCAGATCGAGCCCGCCACCATGGGCGACCTCTTCAAGAACTATCTAAGCGCCCCGTCCCGCCGTGACTTGTCCGACCGCGTGATGTCGCTGCTGGCGGCACGGCCGGTGCCGAGGGACCAACTCGCCACCAATCTTGCGTTTGCGACGGCCATAGCTCGCCTCATCTATCTGCGAAGCCCGGTGGCGCTTGCCCCCGCCGGAGACATCGCCGGTCACGCTCGGGTCTGGAAGACGGTTTACAACACCGCCAAGGGCGCCGGGACAGAGTCCCAATTCATTTCCGACTATCAGCGCCTCGTCGCGCCCAACCTCTAGGAGAACATATGTTATCCGCATTCTTAAAATATCTCGGCCTGGCAGGTATCTGCCTGGCCGTGATCCTTGCACCAGCGATCGGCCCTGTTGTTGGCCTGGCAGTGTTCTGTCGGGCCGTGATCCTTGCACCACTTGTCAGTCGGCTTCTCACGGCGGCATCGCTGCCGATGCGCTCCTTCGCGTCCTATGTCATGGTCACGGCCGTGGCCCTGGCAGCCATGCTTGTCGTTCCTGTATTCGCCTTTGCCGATGACGGCACCGTCTCGGACACCGCCGTCAATCTCAATTCGATCGTGGAAACCGTCATCGGCCTCGCGGCTGTGGCGCTCGCCGCTGCCGGCCATATTGCCGTCAGCGCGTTGAAGGGCTTTCTGCAGAACAAGACGGGTATCGATCTCGATAGCGCGGTCCGAAACTATCTCGACCCTGCCATCGACAAGGCCGTCGCGTATGGTCAGTTGAAAGCGACGCAACTTGTCGCCAACAATGCGACGATTGATGTCCACAATGTAACGATTGCGCACGCCGCCAACTACCTCCTGGCCATGGTCCCGGATGCGCTCACTCATTTTGGCATCAGCGACACGACGTTGAAGCAGATGATTGAGGCGCGCCTCAGCTCCTGGCTTGGCGTCTCGATTGACCCGGCCGCCTCCGTACCCACCGCCGGTCCAACGGCGTCCACCACTGCTGTGACGCAGTAGGATCGAGCCATGCTGCCGGCTTGGGTTCTCAAACTCGCGGCATGGTTCATCCAATTGCTTGCCGGCCCCGCAGCAGCACGCGAGGCCGGCAAGCAGGATGCGACCATCACGCAGCTTCAGGAAAGCAACAGGATAAAAGATGAACAGCTTGAGATTGCTGCGAAGTCTCGCCCTGGTCGGGACGCTATCTTGCAGCGCATGCGCGACGGGAAGCTCTAGCGCGCCAGGAACATCCTGTCCGCCCTGGCCGCAAGCCGGGCCGGATGTCGCCAAGGAATTGGAGACCCTACCCGGCGATACCTATCCCCTCTTTTGGGAGTGGATGGGCCGCGTCTATCAATTTCAGGACCAGGCCGGCGCATCGTGACCGATGAGATCGACGAGGCGCAAGAGCGCCAGCGTCTCGAAACCGAGGCAATCGTTCGAGACGTAAGTGAACGCGTGAGAGGGGCGGGCTGCAGCGACTGCGATGACTGCGGCCACGAGATCGATCCAGAGCGCCGCGCCGCATATCCGGCCGCGCGCACATGCGTCAGATGCCAACGCCGCCGCGAACGGAA
>Ga0255336_102191_pt1 | contig 10584 bp, 9 predicted proteins | sample MeOH1_35cm_T3_17_FD_189102 | JGI IMG/M metagenome (GOLD analysis project Ga0255336, IMG submission 189102) | Sandy soil microbial communities from University of British Columbia, Vancouver, Canada - MeOH1_35cm_T3_179 | ecosystem: Engineered > Artificial ecosystem > Sand microcosm > Unclassified ...
GCAAAGGTATTGGTTCGACAGTACTCTCGGCGATTCTCGCGGACGCGGACTCCCAGTCGGTTTCGATCAGACTGGGAGCGCTTCGCGATAGTGACTCGAACCGTTTCTATCAACGACACGGGTTTTTAAAAACGACTGAGTCGGAGTGGGATATCTACTATGTTCGGGAACCGCACCGGGCATGAATTTCCACCGGATATTTGCCTCGGCCTCCCGCCAGGCGGTGTCGAACGAGGCAAGGAGGATAACGGTAATGGGAAAAGCAGTCACGGTGGGTCTGGTTGGGGACTTTGACCACTCGGTGCCGGCGCACCAGGCTATTCCGCTTGCATTGAAGCGAGCGGCAGATGTGAAGCATGTCGAGATCGAATTTGAATGGGTTCACACTGGGGAAATCAATTCTGTTTCGCGAATTTCCCACTTCGGCGGAATTTGGTGCGTCCCCGCGAGCCCGTACCGGAGCATGGACGGCGCGTTGCTCGCCATTCGTCATGCGCGCGAAGCGGCAATTCCGTTCCTTGGGACATGCGGAGGGTTTCAACATGCCGTCATTGAGTATGCCCGCAACGTTCTCGGTTGGACCGATGCGGAGCATGCTGAGACAGCGCCAGATGCGACCCGCGCAGTCATTTCGCCACTTGAGTGTGCCCTGGTTGAAGCTGTGGATCTTGTCCGGCTGCGTCCGGGGACTCGCGTTGCGACGGCCTATGGAGTCAGCGAAACCTCGGAGGGCTATCGGTGCCGCTATGGACTCAATCCCGAGTTCAGAGCGTCGCTTGTTTCGGGGCCGCTGCGCGTCGCCGCGGATGATGAACGGGGAGATGTGCGTGCCGTCGAGATGGACGGACATCCGTTCTTCGTTGCAACGCTTTTTCAACCGGAGCGGGCGGCTTTGAGAGGGGAGTCCGCGCCACTCGTCGATGCGTTTGTGGGGGCGTGTGCGGGTGAGGCGGGTCGGTAGTTTCGGCGGTTCTTGTGTCTTTGTGTTGGTATGGTTCGATGGTTGAATGTACGGTGCCTTTCTGACAGTGCCATTCGATCGCTCTGCGTTGCATATGCCGGTCGCGTGGATCGATCAGAATCTCGGCCTTCGCTCAGAACGACCCCGCCACGAGGTCAACCTCAACATCCTGGCTAGCCCCCGATCACCGCTCTCTCGACAAAGAACCCCGCTTCGATCCAAGGCCGGCGCACCTCATGGCGCCAGGATCGCCACACCGCGTCAACGGAATACCCAGCCTCGGCGGCAATCGCTTCCACCGACGCCGGCAGATCCCGGGTCCGTCTCACGAGCGACAAAAATTCATAGTGCAGGCGAGTGACCGGATAAGTGTGGGTCAGAAAATCGCGGCGCAGGATCACCGCGTAGGAGCGCATGGCAACCGGTAACTGTGGCGAACGCCCGGCGCGAACCTCGTGGTAATACCAGGCCACAGGATAGCGGTACGCGACCAGCGCCAGGCAAGGCTGGAGGACCAGTGCGCCATCGTCGGCTGACACATCGGGCCAGGGCCGTCCCTCGTGGCCTTGTGCGTCGAACAGGCGATACAGATCGCGCTCATAACTGGCCAGGTCCACCATGAAATCGATCCATGACTCGCGTTGTTCCGGCGGCTGGTCCCGATCCGGGCGATTGTCCTCGAGCCATTCCGGAAAACGCCGACCGAGCTCGTGCAGCGTGTAGCTGTCGGACGGGCAGGCCCGCAGATATTCGTCGGCGAAATCGGCGAAAAGAGCCGCCCCCAGCGCGTGGTAGCTGGCGGGGAACTGCTCTTCCAGGCATTTCCGCAACCGCAGGATATAGCTGCGCTGATAGATGGCCAGGCAAGCCGAGGCGGACAGCTTTGGCCCCGGCAATAAGGTGGCGGCGATGGTGTCGGCGTCGACGCCATCCGGCGCGATCAGTGCCTCGATCATCCAGCGTTGCAGCGAGTCCAGGCGATCCTGGTCGACGCTCATGACGGGCACACGACGCTGTTGCTCATGATCTCGGGCACCAGGAACGCGACTGGCGTGGACACCGCCTCGGCGCTGTCCGGCCGCGGCCGCGGGGCGGCTTCGACCTCGGCGGGCGCGTCGCCATCGATGATCTGTCGCGCCCGCATCAACTCGGCGTGCACGCGCTCGAAGGCAGGCACATCGCCATCCCATTCGAGCAAGGTCGCGGCCTGTTCGCTGCGCTGCCAAGCCAGTCGGAACAGTTGCCACACGGCCGCGGAAACCGGACGATCGTGAGTGTCGACGATATGGGTGCCGCAATGCTGATGTCCGGCCAGATGCAATTGCACGACGCGATCGAATGGGAACTGATTCAGGTAATCCAATGGATCGGTCCCGGCATTGAAGCAGCTGACATAAACATTGTTGACATCCAGCAGCAGCCAGCAACCCGTCACGCGGCTTAGCTCGCGCAAAAAGGCCGGCTCGTCCAGCGTCGACTGGCGGAAGCGGACATAGGTGCTGGGATTTTCCAATACCAACGGCCGTCCCAGTAACTCCTGCGCCTGGGCGACCCGGGCGCTCACATGCTCCAGTGTCCTTTCGTTCAGCGGCAGCGGCAGGAGGTCGTGGCTGTTGACCCCCAGCGCGCCGGTCCAGCACAAATGGTCGCTGACCCAGCGGGCCGATACCTCGTCGGCTAGTCGCCGCAAGCGGGCCAGATAGTCACGATCGAGCGGGTCGGTGCTGCCGATCGATAGCGAAACGCCGTGCAGCGCGACGGGGTAATGTTCGGCGATCCGGCGCAGGACGGCGCGCGGCCGTCCTCCCGAATCCATGAAATTCTCCGAGATGGCTTCGAACCAATCCACCGGCGGCCGCGTTGCCAAAATATGATCGAAATGCTGATTGCGCAGCCCGACGCCAAACCCCAGCCGATGTCCGGCTGCGTCCCCTCGAAGTTCAGTCATGTCCGGGCATTCCTTAGCTGCAGCTACCCGCGCCGCTCATGCCGCTAGCCCCGCAAGCCGTCATGCCATGACCGCTATATTCCTGGATCCACTCGATGGTCGGACCGTACTTGAATAATTCCGCATGCGGCGGCTCAGGCGGCTGGGCCGGCAGCGACGGGTTCTTTTTGCGCAGTTCCGGCCAGGTTTGCTCGGCGAACACTTCGCGTGCACGCAGCCATACGCTCTTCCCGCGGTTGCGGCCGTCGGTACTGAAGCGCTCCGCATTGATCGGTGTGGCGCAGCAGCCTTGCGTGGCGCAGGCATTCGCGCCCGGCGCTTCCTGCTCGTGTCCCGTGCCATACAGGCCGCAACCGCCCTGACCGGCGCAAGCGTTCTGTACGCGGCAGGTGTGATCCGATATCAGCGGCGAGGCCGGGTCAGCGAAATTGAATTCCAGCGCGGTAGAGCAATAGCCTTGGCCGGCGCATTCGTTATCGCGGCTGCGGCCTTGTCCCTTGCATTGGTTCAGTCCCATGCATGCATGCCGCACCTCGCCAGCCAGTAGTACGCCGGGCGCGGGCGGCAGCTCCGTGAACATCGGAATGCCCTGATATTGACTGACGTCGCAGCCAGGCTTGCCCAATGTCGGTTGATCGGGCGGCGTCTGCCATAGGCCGCTCACCTCCGGCAAGGAAGGGATCATCTCGACGAAATATTGCGCGTCGCTGCTGTACCAGGACTCGCTGCCGTATTTGGCGTTCATGCCGTTGCACATGGCGACCAGGGTAGCGAAGGCCTGGTGGCGCGGGCCCAGATTGATGTTTTCGAAAGTGGGCGCCAACTGGAGGGTACTCGGGTAGCCATCGGTGCCGTACAAGGAGACTTTCCGCATGGCCTGGATCATCTTGTCGAGGATCCAGATCATCGATCGGTGCAGCGTCTGGTTGAAATACAGCTTTTGCTGACTCGGTTCGATGAGGAAGATGCTCTCGGTCATGATCAGCATGTACTGGTACAGGCCGCTGACGATGTCGGCGAGTTCGCGGCGTCCGGGCGGGTAGGCGGCGGCAACCGGGTTGTCGGGAAAATCGAACATGATTTTCGCCAGTTCTTCCCGGCTGAACTGACGTGCCGCCGCGGGCGGCGGGGGCGGCATGTTCCGCAACTTCTCGTCCTTGGGATCGTAGCCGGCCAGTTGCGATTGCAGCGTCAGGAATTTGTAGTAATGCGAGAGTTCGTGGTGTGACAGATCGTCGAACTTGTGAGGGCCGAAGCCCTCGCCTTCCGCGTCGATCGTCTGGATCGCCTGCATGGCGTTTTCGCGCGAGGCAATCGTCATCAGCGCGCTGCGGCTCGCATGGCTATCGCCGCGGCTCGCATAGGCGGCCGTGGCGGCCGCCGAGCCGTTGACCGGAGCCGGTACCGGGCAGCCGTAATTGAAGCCGGCAGTCGGATACACCGAGTCGATGTTGTTGGGCGAATAGTTGGACGGCTGGATCTGGGCTGGCGCGCGGCCCGCCTTGAAGTCGTCGTCGGTGATGTGGCGCGAGCTGATGATGCAGCGCAGAAACGAATATATCTGGCCGATCGTCTGCCAATTATTCAGCTCAGGCGGGGCGTCCGCCGCTGCGGGGTATTCGATTTCGAGGAACTGCCATAACTGCTCGGACGAGAACTTGGCCAGCGGAAGGGCCATCGGCTTGCTGTCCGGCCCGAGCCTCGCATGACCGGGCAGATCGGTCGGATACGGCGAGGGCGAGCGCAAATAGAGCTGGGGCTGCACGCCGAGCGAAAACAGCATGTTGGACGACAAGGACAAGTGAAGCATTTCCTCGACAGCCACGCTCATCATGATGCCCCCCGCCTGATCGGCGAAGCGGGACAGATCGGTTGCCGGGAATCCTTGAGGGGTACGGTTGATGGAGTAATAGGCGAAGAGATAGAGCGGCACCGTTGCCAGTTCGATCTCGACGGCGGTCTGCAATCCGTCGCGCAATTCCGTCAATGCGCGGGCGCGATCCCAATGCTCGTCGATATGGCGCACCAGGCGTTGCTCTGCTTCGGTGAGGGGGCGGACGGGAAGACCTGCGTTTCTGGAATCGTGCTCGGACATGTTCGTTTTTCCTGATCGGGCGGTCACGAAGATTTCTTCGTCGACGTGTTGACCGTCACATGGGGGAAGGACACGGGGCCGCCACGTACTCGTAGCAGCAGCGCGATGGTCTGACTGGTTTGCGCCCGCCAGGTGAAGTCGTAGCGGGTGACATTGCTGACTGTCGTTCGAAGCCGATAGTGCTGAGCGCACCGATCCCGTTGGCGATGGAAATCCCCGTGCATTTGCCCACCATAAAGGCTGGTTACCGGTGTTGGATTGAATGATCTTGGAGCCAAGCCGCACACTCACGGCCATTTCCATTCCACTCGTTACAGGGATAAAAATGTAGCTATCAATATTGATAGGTGGCTGTACCGGGAGGCGATTATCACGGCCTCGCGCAGCCTCGAGTGCATTGCATCAATCGGTTGAATCCGCCTGACGTGTTTGTGCCCGTCTATCGCGGATTCTGTTGGCAAGAATGTATTTGCACGCCGACCTGAAGTTTCGGCCTACCATGGTTGGCACAGGACGCTGTGCCTCGTTGGATGCAACGGAGCCAACGCGGAAGTTCGTCGGTTCGGCAGCGTGCGCAGCGCAGCATGCCGATCAAGCGGGAAGTAAGGAGCGGTCACGATGCGGGCACGAAGCGTGAGCCAGGGACGGCGCGATTTTCTTCGCAGGTCGGCTACGGTGCCGTCCACGTTGCTGCTGTTGGCCCTCGGAAAGGCAAACCGTGGCCGGGCCGAGGAAGTGTCAGCGACACCCGCCTGCACCGATGGACAGGAACCGACCCGGCGGCAGACGGCAGGTCCGTTCTTCCTGCCGCACTCGCCGCAACGCGTATCGCTGCTCGAACCGGGCATCAATGGAACAAAGATCGTCCTGACCGGACGGGTGTGGTCGACACGATGCAGGGCGGTGTCCGGGGCGTTGCTCGATTTCTGGCACGCGAATGACGCCGGGGAGTACGACGTCGACGGGTTCCGGCTGCGCGGCCATCAATTCGCCGACAACGAGGGACGCTACCGCCTCGAGACCATCGTGCCGGGGCTCTATCCGGGACGCACACGACACTTCCATGTGACGGTGCAGCCGCCCAACGGGCCGATGCTCACCACCCAACTGTACTTTCCCGGCGAGCGGCGCAATGCTCGCGATTCCCTGTTCGATGGCCGGCTGCTGATGACGATCGACGACGACGGCGAGCGAAAGTCGGCCCGGTTCGATTTCGTGCTCGCGTTCACCTAGCGCAAGCCGTCGTGAAGCCGCGGCGCGTTGAGAGTCGAGGCTTTCTGCGCTGCCGTCGATCGACGTTGCGCAGCGGCGGCGCGGATGCGCTCCGCGGTGAGCGCGTCCAGCGGCGTGTACACGAGCATGCTGAGGTCCGGCCGACCATCGACAGCGAACAGCGAATACTCCATCTCGATGGACCCTAGCGTGGGATGCAGCAGGCGCTTCACGTTCTCGCCGTCCCCATGGCTCAGCACCTGGTTTTCGCGCCACATGCGGTCGAAGTCGGGGTTGGCGCGGCGCAGATCGTCCACGAGATCGCCCACTTCGGAAGCGAGCCCCGCGCGCGCCACGTCCGCGCGGAATGTCCCCACGACGAAGCGCGCGACGCTCTCCCAGTCGTGCTGTTTCGCGCGAACGGCCGGGTCGCCGAACAGAAAGCGCAAGATGTTGCGCTGGCCGGCCGGCAGGGTGCTGTAGTCGGTGAGCACGACGGCCGCGGCTTGATTCCACGCCACCACGTCCCACATCGCGGTCTTGACGATCGACGGGCTGGCGTCGAGCGAATCGAGCACGCGCTGCAACCGCGGGTTCACGCCATCGACGGACCGGTAGCGCACTTCCGGCGGCCGCCCGAGGCCCAGCATGAAGAGGTGTTCGCGCTCGGCATCCGTCAGCATCAGCGCTGCGCAGATGCGCTCCAGCACCACCGCCGAAGGCGCGCCGCCGCGGCCCTGTTCGAGCCAGGTGTACCAGGTGGAACTGATGTTGGCGCGCTGAGCCACTTCTTCGCGGCGCAGTCCCGGCGTGCGCCTGCGGCCCGAGAAGCCGAAGCTGGCCGGATCGAGCCGCGTGCGACGGCTGCGCAAAAAGTCCCCGAGCGTTTGGGCGGCGTTCACTGACATGCTGAGCCTGTTAGTCGTTTTACCGGGATAAAGTCACTACTTCAACAGGATAGCGGATGATCGCATAGTGCCTGGGTGATTAACCCAAGGAGACTTCACGATGCGTATCTTTCTGACGGGCGCAACGGGCTTCATCGGCTCGGCTCTGGTGCCCGAACTCATCGAAGCCGGTCATCAGGTGATCGGCATGACACGATCCGATGCGGGCGCGCAAGCGCTGAGCGCGGCGGGCGCCGAAGTCCATCGCGGCACGCTTGAAGACACCGACAGCCTGCGCAGCGGCGCCGCGAAGGCGGACGCCGTCATCCACCTCGCGTTCGACCACGACTTCTCGCGCTTCGTGGACAACTGCGCGAAGGACAAGCGCGCGATCGAGGCTCTCGGCTCGGCGCTGGCCGGCTCCGATCGTCCGCTGCTCGTCACCTCGGGCACGGGCGCTGGCAGTCGCGACGACGGTCAACCCGCGACCGAGGACGTGTTCAACACCGCGCACCCGAATCCGCGCCTCGCCAGCGAGCTGGCCAGCAATGCGCTGCTGGAGGCAGGCGTCAACGTGTCGGTGATGCGCCTGCCGCAAGTGCATAACCCGTTCCGCCAGGGCCTCATCACGCCCCTCATCCAGATCGTGCGCGAGAAAGGCGTGTGCGCCTACGTGGAGGAGGGCCGTAACCGCTGGCCCGCGGGGCATCTGTCGGACGTCGTGCGGCTATACCGGCTCGCGATCGAGAAGGGAGAACGCGGTGCGCGCTATCACGCGGTCGGCGAAGAAGGCGTGAGCGCCCGCGAGATTGCCGAGGCGTTAGGGCGCGGCCTCGAGATGCCGGTCGTGTCGATCGCGCGTGAGCAAGTGCAGGCGCACTTCGGATGGATGGCGATGTTCGCGGCACTCGATATGCCGGCGTCGAGTGCGCAGACACAAGCGCGTTTGGGCTGGCAACCGACAGGCCCGACGCTCATCGCCGATCTCAACGAAGCGCGTTACGTCGAGGTGCTGACGTAGCCTCGGCCATCGCTGTCGGCCCGGACTGCCGCAATCTGGCATTCGGCGCCGCGCTTCGCTCACGTCTGCTCGAAGCCGCTCCCTATCACGCACGCTCCGACATATAGCGCGCGGGTGGGGAGCCGAGGTTTTTGCGGAACGTCGAGACGCAACTGCTTGCGCTTTCATAGCCGAGGTCGTCGGCGACCTGCTGCACCGATGCCCCCGCGCCCAGCCATCTCACGGCCAGCATGAGCGGTAGCTGCTGTCGCCAGCGGCCGAAGCTCATGCCCGTTTGACGGGTGAGCACGCGCGCCAGCGTTCGCTCGTTCCTAACCACTCGCCGCGCTCGGCGGGACTGGCCGTGAAGGCGGCAGTCTCGCCATGGTTCCGGTGGATCGTTCCGGCGACGGCCAAAGGCAAGCCGGCCACCCTCGAATCAAGCCTTCAACGGCAACCAGATCTCGAGCCCACCCATTCCGCTGACCGGATCGAACTTCTCGTCATAGCGCTCGAAGTTCGGCGCATCGGCGGGAATATGTCCCGATGCCGGCAGCCACTGATTCCAGATCGTGTTCCAGGTGCGCCGCACCGTCGAGATATGCTCGCGGTGGCTGAACACCGCATAGCGCTGCGCGGCAATGCGCAAGCGGCTCATCTCCGCAGGCAGCGCCGAAAAGTCGTTCACTTCGACACCGCACAAATAGTCGATGTTGCCGGCGTCGTCGGCGTTGTAGCAGACGCCATACGCCACGTTGCCAACCTGTCCCGGCACTTTGCCGAACCAGTCGTTAAAGCGCTGCCACTGCGACGGAATCGCGGCGGAGGTTTCGCTCGTATACCGTTCGCTGAGGCCCGCGACGAGAAACGCTTTGCCGTCTTCAAAGCGCGGCGGTTCCAGATGGGTGAGAAGGGTTTCGTCCATTTTGATCGGCTCCACGATGACGATAGTGTCGAGATGACCACGCGCGCGCAGCGCTTCGGGTGTGATGCCGAATTGCTCGCGAAACGCACGCGTGAATGCTTCGTGAGAACCGTAACCGGCGTCGAGGGCAACCGCCAGGATGTCGGGTGCGCCGCTGGCGAGGCGGCGCGCCGCTTCGCTCAAACGGCGCGCGCGAACGTAGCGCATGACCGAAAGCCCCGTAGCCGCTTCAAAAGCGCGCGCCAGATGAAAGCGCGACACGCATCCGCAGTTGGCGATATCGTCGAGCGTCAACTCGCCGGCAAAGTGGCTTTCGATAAACCAGAGCGCCTTTCCAACGGGGTTCATATCGGGTCTCAAGTCAGCACAAAGCCAGCATAGCCAGCCGCGAACCGGCTCATTTGATCGCGCTTGCGGTTTTGCTGCGGACCTCGATCTTGAGCCGCGGCGGCGGGCATGAGCCTTGGTCGCGCAACACTGCGAACCGCCGCAGACGGGTCAGTAGTTTTCCGTCGCCGCCTCGTTGCCGGTGGCGCGACGCTGTTCCGACGCCGCTGCATCATGCGCGTGCGCATCGGCCCCGCCCTGTTGCCCCGGACGCAACAGCAAGCCACCGAGCACGCCCGCCGCCGCAGCGAAAATCGCACCGAACAGAAACGCCACGTGATAGCCGCTATTGAGCGCCGCGATGGCACTGCCGGAAGCCAGCATCGCGTCGCTGCGCGCGGCGGCGAGACTGGCGAGCACCGCGAGACCGAGCGCCCCGCCCATCATGAACGACGTATTGACGATGCCGGACGCAAGGCCCGAATCGCCCGGATCGACGTCGCTCATCGCGGCCAGCAACATCGGATTGAAGGCGATGCCCGCGCCGAAGCCGAGCAGGATCATGCCCGGCAAGACGTCGACCACGAAGCTGCCATTGACCGGCGCGCGCGCGAACAGCGCGAGCCCTAGCGCGGCGACCAGCAGACCGACGGCAAGCGGAACACGCAAACCGAAACGCATCACCACGCGCGCCGACAGCCCCAGCGAAAAGAACGCCATGATCAGATTGGCGGGCAGGAACGCGAGCCCGACCTGCAACGGCCGGTAGCCGAGCACGCGTTGCAGATACAGCGCGGAGATGAAGAACCACGCGAACATGGCCGCGGCCCACAGCACGCCCACCACATTCGCGGTCGCCACGTTGCGCAGGCGGAACAGCCCGAGCGGCATCAACGGATGCTGGACGCGCGCCTCGATAACGAGAAACGCGCCGAGCAGCGCGAGTGCGGCGAATAGCAAGCCGAGCGTTTGCGCCGAGGTCCAGCCGGCCTCGTTGCCGTTCACGACCGCATAGACGGCCAGCATCAGCGAGGCGGTGACGGTTACGGCGCCGGCCACGTCGAGCCGCTCGCCGTGAGCATGGCCGCGCGCGGACGGCAGTAGCGCGACGCAAAGCGCATAGACGGCGATGCCGATCGGCAGATTGACGAGAAAGATCCAGTGCCAGCTCAGCAGGTTGGTGAGCAGGCCGCCGAGCAATACGCCGATGCTGCCGCCGCCCGCGCACA